>Ga0256839_1000209_pt1:35000-76640 | contig 76640 bp, 72 predicted proteins | sample 354166metaG_FD_185968 | JGI IMG/M metagenome (GOLD analysis project Ga0256839, IMG submission 185968) | Hydrothermal vent microbial communities from Mid Atlantic Ridge, Atlantic Ocean - 354-166 | ecosystem: Environmental > Aquatic > Marine > Hydrothermal vents | place: Atlantic... | reverse complement strand
GTGGTGTGTGGCGGCATCCACATGAGCGATATTCCGTCGTTTCCCTATCGGCTGCTCTGGGAAGAACGCGTCATTCGCTCGGTGGCCAACCTGACACGCCAGGACGGGGAGGAATTCTTGAAGCTCGCGCCTACCATTCCGGTGCGTACGGAGGTCACGTGCTTTCCACTGGAGGCCGCCAACGAGGCGCTGCGTCGGCTTCGTGAAGGGCAGCTGCAGGGAGCGGCTGTGCTGGTGATGGAGGCGCATCAGAGGAAGGTCTGAAGCGCCTGCAGGAGCAGGCGGCCGGCGATAAAGAGGGCCAGCAGGGCAAAAGCGCGGCGCAGGCCGGTGGTGCGAAGTCGGTGGGCGGTCTGCACGCCAAAGCGGGCGCTGAGGGTGGCGGGCACGGCCAGAAGCAGCCCGTGCAGCACGTCCACATGTCCCAGCGTGGGGATACCGGGCGAGGTAGCAGGTGCTGACAGGGCATAGCTCAGAATGCCCATCAGCGAGATGAGCACGATCGTGGCGCTGGAAGTTCCGACCGCCCGGTGCATGGGCAGCCCCAGCAGCCGGTGGTAAAGGGGGACCAGGATGATGCCGCCACCTACGCCAGCGGCGGCCGCCACCATGCCAGCCGCCGTGCCAGCGCCGGCCAGCACGGGCCACCGCAGGTGAAAGGTAGCAGCGACGCCAGGATTGCGTTCCTTACTGCGGAGCATGCGCAGGGCCACCCACAGCAGCACAAGTCCGAAAACCAGGCGAAAGGCTGTGCCATCGTACCAGGGTTGCGTGGTGACGTAGCGAGTGGTGAGTGTGATGGCCAGGGCGCTGAACAGACCGGCCCCCAGAGCAACGGCCGGCACAACGGCCTGCCGCCGATATTGAAACCAGGCGCTGCTCAGTGAGGCCAGCAGCGTGCAGAACAGGCTGGTTCCCAGCGTCAGGGGAGTGACGACGGAAGCAGGTACTCCGACGGCCTGAAAGTAAAAAAAGAGCACCGGGGCAAAGACAATTCCGCCTCCAATACCGACGAGGCCTGCCAGGAACCCCCCCAGCAGACCAATGCCCAGGAGCAGCAACAGATGGGTGAGGTGCATCAGTTCGGAGAGAGCAGGGCGGCGTAGGTCTGCGCGTCGCGAAGCAGGGCAGCGGCCCGTTGCACGACCGGGTCGTCGGCCAGCAGATACCGCATACGCGCTTCCGGGGGCAGGTAGCGGGCCAACAATTCCTGCCGGATCTGGCGGCGGAGCGCTTCGGCTTCGCGCTCAAAAGCTGCCTTTTTCGCGCGTTCCAGCGCGGAGCGAACCGTCTGTAGGGCCTCCAGCGCCTGCGTGTAGCGGGCTGCCTCCAGTTGCGTCTGCAGTGTGGCCAGGGTGTGCTCGGCCGCGATCTGGTAGTCAAAATGGCGGGCTTCCAGCCATGCCCGGAATTCCTGCAGGATGCGGTCGTCGACTTGGACGTCCGGGGTGGGCGGCTCTGGATGCTGGGCGACGTAATGGTTTGCAAAGAAGAAAAAGGCAGCCTGGCGGCGGAGAGCGGCCTCTAAAGGACCGGGTTCCGGAAGCGTCACCGTTACATCGGGTTCGATGCCGTGACCGTCGCGCACAATGCGCCCGTTGCGCGTGTAGAAGATGTTCCGCAGCGAGTCGGGTACAAGCCGGCCCTGCCCGTCGTGCCGGCTATAGTCGATGGCCTGAATGCTCCGTCCACTGGGCGTATAGTAGGCGGCGGTAGTCAGTTTGAGCGCTGTATTGTACGGAAGCGGACGGATGATCTGCACGAGTCCTTTGCCATAGGTATTCGTTCCCACAATCAGGCCACGGTCCAGGTCCTGAATGGCCCCGGCCACAATCTCGCTGGCCGAGGCGCTGAGTTCGTTGACGAGTACGACCAGCGGCAGATCCGGATACAGGGGAGCGGCCTCGTTGCGGTAAACCCGCGTGCGGTCCGGTGTGCGGCCCCGCGTTGAGACGATCGGTGCGCTCTGCGGCACAAACAGCCCGGCTACTTCGACGGCGGCTTCCAGCAGGCCACCGGGATTGTTCCGAAGATCGAGCACCAGGCCCCGGAGCGGGCCGGCTGCCTTGAGCTGCTCAATAGCGCGGCGTACTTCTTCGCCAGCGCCCAGGGCGAAGCGTTCCAGTCGGATGTAGCCCAGTCCTTCGGTTGTGTCGTCGTTCAGGAAGCCAGCGTAGGTGACGTTTTTGAGCTGCACCTCTTCCCGCGTCAGTACAAACTGCAGCGGCAACGGCTCCCCTTCGCGTTCGATGGTCAGGGTTACCGTGGTGCCTGGTTGGCCACGCAGCATCTGACGCACCGTTTTCAGCGAGAGACCATCGGTGGGCTGCCCATCGATGTGCGTGATGATGTCACCCGTTCGAATACCCTGGCGATAGCCGGCGGCGCCTTCGATAGGAGCCAGCACCGTGAGTCTGCCGTTGCGAATGCCCACATTCAGTCCGACGCCTCCATAACGTCCGCGCGTCAGCAGTTCAATCTCACCGCGGTCCGCCTCATCAAAAAACGTGGTGTATGGGTCCAGCTCAGCCAGCATGGCATCGATCCCCGTCCGCATGAGCTGGCCCGGATCAATGGGATCAATGTAATCGGTAACCAGCGTTTCGTACAGCGCACCAAAGATGCGGAAATGCTTCTGAAGGGCAAAGAAGGTGTCGTTATTCGGGAGGACAAGGCCAATGCTCAGCCCCGCCACCAGGACAAGTAACAGACGGAGCTTCCGACGTTTAGATGTAGCCATCTCTGGTAGGCAGTTAGTAGAGTGCACGGCGTAGCTCCTCTTCGCGCCGCCGACTCACAAAAGCTGCTATATGTATCGACAATTCATAGAGTAATAAAAGGGGAACCCCCACCAGCACCTGCGAAATCGGGTCAGGCGGAGTGAACAGAGCCCCCAGTATCAGGGCAATGACCAGCGCATATCGGCGTCCTTTCCGCAACGTGTCGCCTGTGATCAGGCCCATCTTGGCCAGAAAGTACACCACCACGGGAAGCTCGAAGAGCAGACCCACCCCGAAGGCCCACATGGTGATCATGTTGAAGTACTTTGTGATATCAAACTGGTTAAGGATTTGCTCAGAGATAGTATAGTTGGCAAAAAACTGCAGGGCCAGCGGGGTGATCACCAGGTAGCCAAAAAGTACACCGAGGATAAAGAAGCCTGTGGCGAAGACGGCGGCAAAGCGCATGCCCTGCTTTTCGTGGGGATACAGGCCGGGCTCGATAAACTTCCAGATCTGGTAGATAAGCACCGGCGAGCCGATAATGATGCCCACGAATAGGATCGTGCCAATATGAGCAAAGAACTGTCCGGTGATGGTGCGATTGAGCAACTCCAGGGGCTTGGCGTCCAGGCCAAAGATTCGGTACATGATAAAGCTGGGACGTGTAGGGCCCAGCAGGATATGGTCAATGATCCACTTGCTGAAAAAGCTGCTGAGGATTGTGGCTGCCAGTACGCCGGCCAGCCCTTTAATTAAGCGCCAGCGCAGCTCTTCCAGATGATCCAGAAACGACATTTCGGCCATATCCGTCTCCGCTGCCGATGGTGCGGGCGCGCCGTCTCCTTGCGCAGGGGGGAGCGGAGACGTGGTGGCCGGCGATGAACTACGTGCTCCAAACAGTTTCATGGTGGTCTCCAGCACAGACGCGCATCGAACCTACAGAGAGTCCGATGCACTTCGAGGTCCATCCCGCAAATTCAGATCCAACAGGGAATCGACCCAGAGTCCTTCGGCTTCCAGGCGTGCGCGGCCGTTACTCCAGGTAAAATTGAACAACGTCAATACGCCCTCTACCTGAAAGCCGTCGCTTCGTAGCAGCGCTATAGCACGGGCCGCACTTCGACCACTGTTGAGGATGTCGTCTACCAGCACTACGGGCTCTTCGCGGCTCAGGGGCCCCTCAACCAGCCGATGGCGGCCGTAAGGCTTGCGCTGTTCGCGGACGAATCCACCGCGCAGCTCCGGGGCCCCGGGGGGCGGTGGGGCCGAGAGAACAGCACAAACCAGGGCGTAGGCCCCGAACCCAAAGCCAGCGATCTGCCGTAGCCCGTGGGCACGTATCCGCTCGGCCAGCACACAGCCAACTTCGCGGAAGGTATTTCCTTCCAGCATCGGAATCCGGGTGTCCAGCAGCCAGCCGATGGGCTGGCCTCGCGGATCGGTGATAGGTTCCTGCTCGCGGCGCACCAGCGCGCGGGCATATAACCGACGCCCGAGATCAACCAGGTCGGCATAAACCGACGGACTCAGGGTACGCTCTGCCATTGCCGCCTTGTAGCAATTCTGGCCCTCAGGGGCCTGTCTTCAAAGACTTTGCCGCTCTGAAAAACCCCGAACAGCCCAGTGCGTTCCGCTTCAGGCGACCACAAAGTCGTACAGGGGGAATTGTCGGCATAGCGCCTCTACCTCCTGCCGGATCCGACGCCGCAGCGCTTCATCGCTCGGGTGCATGAGCACCTGATCGATCCAGTCCACGACCTGGCGAAATTCTTCTTCTTTGAACCCCCGGGTCGTCATGGCTGGCGTTCCGATGCGAATGCCGCTGGTAACAAAGGGGCTTTTGTCGTCATAGGGCACCATATTTTTGTTGACGGTGATGCCCGCCTCGCCCAGTAATGTTTCTGCTTCTTTGCCGGTCAACCCTTTGTTACGGAGGTCAATCAGGACCAGGTGATTATCGGTCCCTCCCGAAACCAGATGGTAGCCGCGTTCCAGGAAAGCCTCGGCCATGGCCTTGGCATTGCGCACGATCTGTTCGGCATAGGCTTTAAACTCGGGCTTGAGCGCCTCGCCGAAGGCTACAGCCTTCGCCGCAATCACATGCATCAGGGGCCCCCCCTGCGTGCCGGGAAAGACTGCCGAGTCGAGCAGTTCGCTCATTTTCTTGATGCGGCCACTCTTGGGCGCGGTAATCCCGAAGGGATTGTCGAAATCGCGGCCGATCAGAATCATGCCCCCCCGTGGCCCGCGAAGCGTCTTGTGCGTGGTAGTGGTGACGATGTGGGCATAGGGCATCGGATCGTTCAGCACTCCGGCCGCAATCAGGCCAGCCGTGTGGGCCATGTCCATCCACAGCAGGGCACCGACCTCGTCGGCGATCTCTCGGAAGGTTTTGTAGTCGAAATCACGCGGATAAGCACTGGCGCCAATAGAGATGAGCTTCGGCCGGATCTTGCGGGCTTTGTCCCGCACCTTGTCCATATCGATCCAACCGGCTCGGGGGCCGTCTTTCTCGACGCCGTAATACTCAGCGTGGTAAAGGATGCCAGAGAAGTTGACCGGGCTGCCGTGCGTCAGGTGGCCGCCGTGGGCCAGATCCAGCCCCAGAAATGTGTCGCCGGGTTTAAGCGTGGCCAGATACACGGCCGCGTTGGCCTGGGCGCCTGAATGGGGTTGGACGTTGACCCACTCGCAGCGAAAGAGCTTACGGGCACGCTCCCGGGCCAGCTCTTCCACAAGGTCTACGTACTCACAACCGCCGTAGTAGCGTTTGCCGGGCAGGCCCTCCGCATACTTGTTCGTCAGCGGCGAGCCCATGGCTTCCAGCACGGCCCGCGAGACAAAGTTCTCTGAAGCGATCAACTCCAACCCGTTGTTTTGGCGCTCGACTTCTTTCTGGATCGCCTGAAATACTTCCGGATCCTGCGTTTCCAGTACCGACATGGTTCGTCTCGGTGATGGTCCAGGGGCCCGCTGGCAAAATACGAAAAATACCGGGCCGGTTGGGGCAGCTTGTGCGAAAAGTTGCCTCAGCGTTTGGGACGCTCAATCAGGAAGAACTGTCCGCCAATGCCCAGAAAGCGCCAGTAGTCCCGCTCGCCGTCTTCGCCGTCGGGATCGACCGTATAGATGCTCCAGAAGTAGTAGTTGTCACGACGCGCAGCCTTTCGGGCCAGCACGGCCGCCAGTTCAGCTTCGGTTCCGGCAAAGGCATAACCGATGACTGAACCTTCCAGCTCTTGTTGTAAGTGTGCAGCTACTTGATTTTGCACGTATTCCTGAAAGGCCTGAGGCTTCGGATTGTACAGGTACAGCACACCGGCGACCATCAGCAACAACACCAGTCCAATCCGCATAGCCTCCTCAGGTTGGTGGTTGCAGTCGGGTCAGGGCATAGACGAGAATGTTCGTCCCCATGCGCAGCGCCGCCTCCCGCTTCTCTGGAGGATCGCCGTGCACCGAGGGGGCTTCCCAGCCGTCGCTGATGTTGGTTTCGTAAGTGTAGAAGACCACCAGTTGACCGTTGTGAAACAGGCCAAACCCCTGAGGGGGCTTGCCGTCGTGTTCGTGGATCTTGGGCAGTCCATTGGGAAAGTCGAAGTGAATGTGATAGATCGGATGGCTGAAGGGCAGTTCGACAAACTCCTGCTCCGGGAAGACTTTTTTCATCTCGCGGCGGATGTACGGATCGAGTCCGTAATCGTCGTCAATGTAGAGAAAGCCGCCATTTTCCAGATAGCGACGGAGTCGGCGGGCTTCATCGTCGGTAAGCACGATGTTGCCATGTCCGGTCAGAAATAGAAAAGGATAGTTGAAGATTCGATCACTGCTCAATTCGACCACATCGGCTTGAGGGGCTACGTCGATATTGGTGTGCGCACGCACGTAACTTAGGAGATTAGGCAGGGGCGATATGGCCTGATACCAATCGCCGCCACCTCCGTACTTGACCGCCGCAATGCGAAACGTATAGTCTTCCTGCGCCCGAAGGGAAGACGCCAGCCCAAGCGTGAGTCCCAGCAGCAGTAGCGCACGTTGCATGACAGCAATCAGGGTTTACGTTCAGAGTACCAACGCAGCGGTGTTGCCAAAGTTTGACGCTGGACTTTTTATGAGCGAACCTCGATCTTTTGCATTGGAGAGACTAACCGTTTGTTTTTAAAGCAAAAATGACGCCATGATGCGTGCGCGCAACGGGCTACGGCTATCAGGGATATTGCTGAGCACTCTTGCCTTCATACTGGTACCCATGCAGCCGGCGAGTGACCGAACGCCGCTGGTGGCGACGTTTTCGATTGTGGGGTATGATCCGGAAACTGGTGAGTTGGGAGTGGCGGTGCAGTCAAAATTTCCCAATGTGCGGCCGATCGTTCCGTGGGCCCGGGCAGGTGTTGGGGCCGTGGCCACGCAGAGTTTTGCCGAGTTGGACTATGCGCTGAAAGGGCTGGAGCTGATGGCCAACGGGGCCACCGCCGAGGAAGCCTTGCGCATCGTGCTCCGCGAAGATGAAGGGCGCCAGCTCCGGCAGGTGGGGATGGTGGATGCCCATGGAAATGCGGTCAGTTGGACGGGCACCGCATGTTTCCCGTGGGCAGGCGGACGCGTCGGCCAGCGCGCAGGGGAAGCTGTGGCCGCCATGCCCGGCCACGTGGTTACAGGGTACGGCTACACGGCACAGGGCAACATTCTGGTTTCAGAAGAAACCGTGGAGGCGATGGCGCGGGCTTTCGAAGAGACCGAAGGCCCGCTGGCCGAGCGCCTGCTGGCTGCCCTCAAGGCTGGCCAGGAAGCCGGAGGCGACCGGCGCGGCCAGCAAAGTGCCGCGTTGCTGGTCGTGCGCGAAGGAGCCGGCTACGATGGTCTCGATAACTACATTGACCTCTCTGTTTACGATCACCCCCGCCCTATTGACGAGCTGATCCGCTTGTACGAGCTGAATAAGCTGTATTTTTCACCTGGAAGGCCCGAAGATTTGATTCCGGTAACGCCAGAAATTGCCCGCGAGCTGCAGCAGATCTGGAGAGATCGGGGCTTCTACGACGGTCCGATCAACGGCGTGGTCGATACCACCTTCCAGCGTATCCTGATCGACTTTATGGGCTGGGAGAACTACGACATGCGCATCCCGGCCGTCGAGGCCGTGGACCTGACCGCCGGCGATACGCTGAAAATTGATCGCGTGATGCTGGAGCATATCCGGAAGGTTTATCGCGAGGGCCACTGGGTGCCTCGCCGCTGGTGAAAACCTGTGAAAGCAAAGGCTGGATACGCTACCGGTCGGTTGTGCTGCAGCCCGGTTCTGGCAAGGCCAACGCGCTACGATAGCGAAAGCGCGTGGAGGGATTGCTGCAGGATTTCGGCCGAGCGACGCAGGCCTTCCAGCTCATCCGGGGCCAGCTCGGGCAGCACGCGGCCTTCAATGCCCTGCAGGCCGATCACGCAGGGGAGGCTCAGGCACACGTCCTGGATGCCATATTCGCCGGTGAGGCGGACGCTCACCGGCAGTACGCTCTTTTCATCGTCCAGGATCGCTTCGACCAGACGTGCGATTACAACGCCGATGGCTGTGTTTGTGTAGCCCTTGCGGTCGATGATTTCATAGGCTGCCCGGCGGGCTTCTTCAAAGATCTGCTGCATACGTACCCGGTCGAACGGCCGGCCAAGCACGGTACGGTTCAAAATACGCTGGCCGCCAATGGCCACCTGACTCCAGATGGCGACCTCCGAATCGCCGTGCTCGCCCAGGATGTAGGCATGGACCGAGCGGGGATCCACGCCATAGTACTGACCCAACAGTGCTCGGAAACGGGCGGTGTCGAGCAACGTGCCTGTACCAATAATGTGCGCGGCCGGTCGCTGGCTGAGTTCCTGGGCCACATAGGTAAGGATGTCTACTGGATTCGTTGCTATAATCAGAATGGCATGGGGAGCATGGCGATCCAGCTCGCCGATAATTTCCCGAAAGACTTGGGCGTTGCGGTTGAGCAGCGCCAGACGGCTTTCGCCGGGACGCTGCGCCACCCCCGCACTGATAATCACGAGCTGCGCCTCTTTTAGATCAGGGTAGGTGCCTGCCCGCACGGTCATACTACCCACCAGGGACTGGCCGTGCATCAGGTCCATCGCCTCGCCTTCAGCGCGGCGCACGTCTTTGTCGATCAGGATCAGCTCACTGACCAATCCTTTGATGAACAACGCATAGGCAGCAGCCACGCCAACATGGCCGGTACCGACCACTCCAACAACGCGACGTTGCAGCATGGGGGATCACAGGGTGGGTTTGCCGGCAAGCACGCTACGGGTAAATTAGGCACAGAAGCGCGTGGTAAATGAAACGGTCCGGTTAAAGAACCGCTACCGAAACAAAAAACCGGCCCCTTCAAGGGGCCGGGATGGTATTTGCACGTTTAGGAAACCGGTACTTACTGCACTTGCAGATTGGTCCCGTAAACGGCGTTGATAGTGGCGGCTGCTTCCTGGGCTACCAGTCGATGTGCAGCGGCGCTGGGGTGCACGCCGTCGAGGCTAAAGTAAGGTCCAAAGGGCTCGTCAGCAGTTACATCTGGGAAGACCGGAATCTGCCCCTGACTTTTGAGCTCCAGGAGTTTCACATTCGGGTCTAAGTAGGCCCACCCCAGCCGGTCAGCTTGTTGCTGGATGAACGTATTGTATTGCTCGACGGTCTGGACAAGAGTACTTGTCTCTGTCGGAGAAAGCAGTCGGGGATCGTTTTCGCAGTCGAGCGTAACGGACTGGCCCTGCATCGCGGCGGCCAGCAGTTCGCCAAAGGCATACGAGAAGGGTACCAGGGTGGTGGCGCCTGTGGTGGCACAGTTATCGGCCACGTCAAAGGTTGGTGGAAAAGCGCCTGCCTGTTCGGCCTGCGCATAGGCAATGCCGGGCGAAAAATGTGGAATGACCGTCACGTTCGCCACGCCGATCAGGAGGCCGCCCTGCACGCCCATTGCCTGAAGTTCGTTCAACATCTGGGTGTAGCGCTGCTGGAAGGCATCGACCGGAGTGATGAGCGCTGTATTGCCGGCAATCGCCGCACCGAGCACGTCGTTGTTGCCAATCCAGACGGATACAAACGTGGGATGCGCTTCGGCAGCGGCCTCCAGCTGCGTACGGCCACCCAGGAGTAGCAGTGTTAGCGTGTTGGCCGAGGTGCCCTCACCCAGGTTCATGAGTACGTCGATCACCTTGGCACCGGGCACCGCCACATTGTTAATGATGCGTGGTGGTGGTACCTGTCGGTAGGCGCAGAAGTCGCCGGGCAATCCGCCCAGGCGCTCACCGGTGAGGAGGTTAACCAGCGGCGGCGGACAGCCTGGATTGCGCAGGAGGGGCAGATTGAAGGGGGTGCCCATGGCCTTGGCCAGCAACACAGGGTAGGCCTGTTGCTGTAGCGTAGCATTGATGCCACCGGATTGATAACCGGCCGTGATGCTGTTGCCGATGGCCACGTAGCGTGCGAACAGCGCTCCACCGGTAGGCTCCGGGGGCAACAGACCTTCATCCTGGCATCCGAGCGCCAGCAGAAGCAGGCCAAGCAGTGCCCAGCGAAGCGGTCGAAGCATCATATGCCAGCGATAGCGATTCATGGTTAATTGCTGTCAGGATGGTCCGAGATTAAAGCAGAACGCTAACGGTCACTGAGGCCACGTGGGCACTGATCTGATAAAGGCCGCTGTTGAGGGCCGGAGTTGGCTCGGTGCCTGGTGCCGGATCGACGACGCGACCGCGCCGGTCGTCTTGCCGCACGTACTGATAGGCTATGTCCAGCGTCACACCGTGGCCCAACCGCCAGCCGGTACCCAGCGTGACCAGATTGCGGTTAGCTTCGGGAAGCAGGGGGGTCACTGTTTTCGAGGGGGCTGCTCCCTGGGCATAGATGTAGCCCAGGCGCACTTCGAGGATTGAGCTGGCCTGGAAAAGCAGGCCGGTTCGAAGCGTGTACGTGTTGCGGTAGTCCTGAATCCGCACGATGGGGCTTCCCCCTTTAGGTTGGATGGTGAGCCGCTCGAAAGCGCTCCATCCGGTCCATTGATAGTCGAAGAGCAGCGTCAATTCGAGGGTAGCCTGCCAGCTAAAGCCTGCGGCAAACTGCGCCGGCATCGTGAGCTCAGTTTCGGCTTCACGGTCAGCCAGCGGTCCCTGTGGACCAAACAACCCCAGACTGGCCAGCACCACGTCAAGGGGTGTGCCGGCCGGGATCGTCTGGCCACTTAGTTCAACTTGTGCGGGAATCACGATCCCGGTCGCAAGCGGACTGAAGCGGATGGTGCCGGTGTAATTCAGCTTGATGGCGCTCAAATAGCGAAGTCCGATGCGGAAACGGTCGGTCACCTGGAAGAGCATACCGACGTGGCCGCCAAGCCCATAGGCCTCGTTGCTTTCCATCTTCACGTTTGCGAATGAGGTGCCGAGTGGAATGCCCAGTGCGGCAAAAGGCACACCGGGCAGTGCCTCCTGCTGGGCCAGGTCGAGCTGTTGCCAGAGTCCAATGGTACTGACCGCCAGGATCGGTCCGGCTCCCACCATTACGCGGGGGGAGAGCTGGTAGGCCAACGTTGGCTGCAGATAGGTGGTCTGCACACGGGTTCGATAGCTGACAAAGCTGCCCGCAAACGTCCGAGGCCATCGAATCTCCAGGCCATAAGGAGTATAGGCCCCGAACCCGACGGCCAGCTTTGGAGCAGCCTGAATGCCCGCAAACAGATGCGGCACCAGTACCGGCTGTTCATCCAGGCGCGTTTCTTGCTGGGTATAGTCATCGGTAAAGCTGCCTCGGCTCAGGTAGAGGGTGGCGCCAGAGGCGATGGCTCCCTGGGGTAAGAGCATCAGGCCAGCTGGATTGAGAGCGATGGCCGAACCATCTGCGCAGGGTTGGGCAACCCCGGTGCCTCCACGCCCGAGTGTACAGGTACCCGGCGGATTCAGCGAAAAGCCCTGCCCGAAGACCGGCAGGCTAAGCAGCAGGCTGCAAATTCCTGCAAGGAGACGCTTCCGATTCCATGGAAGCATAGGCCCTCTTGACGTGCGCATGATGTACTCAAGCCAGGTGAACGTTTGTTTAGTCCCAAAAATAAAAATTCCCATAAAGAATTCAATAGGGAAGGGCTGAATGGTGCAAATTTTAGGCTCATTGGTCGGGAGCTAAAAATCAACCGATGCGTAGTGTGGCGTCTTTGAATACACAGCTAACGCATACCAACAGGCAGATGCGAATTGGCATCGTCTACGATCTGTTTGACGACTATCCCTGGGAGGTCGGTGAACCTCCGGATGCTGACGCTGAAAACGAACCCCCGGAGACGGTCGATCTACTGGCGGCAGCCATTCGCCGGTTGGGGCACAAACCCATACGGATTGGCACAGCGTACGATCTGCTGCTTGAGCTTCCGGAGTTGCGCCTTGATTGCGGCATCAGCATCGCCGAAGGTGCACGTGGGCGCAACCGTGAGGCCTATGCGCCCATGCTGTTCGAGATGGCCGGTATCCCCTATATCGGCTCTGATCCGCTGACGCTTTCGCTCAGCCTCGACAAGGCCTGGACCAAAGATCTGGTTGCCGTTATCGGTGTGCCCACACCGCCTTATCGGACCTATGCTGGGCCAGAAGCGATTGATGCCCGGGATCTGCCCGGACCTTTTCCACTGTTCGTAAAGCCGCGTTACGAAGGATCTTCAAAGGGCATTACGGCTGCTTCCAAGGTGCATACGTTGGACGCGTTACAGGAGCAGGTGGCGCGTCTGACCAGGGCTTACCGCCAGGAGGTTATCGTTGAGCCCTTCATTGAAGGCAGCGAGTTTACCGTGGCTGTCATTGGCAACGATCCGCCTGAGCCACTTCCGGTGCTGCAGCGGGCCGTTGAAGCTACCACAGGCATCGGACTGCACGCGCTGGCGCATCGGGGGATGACAACAACGTCCGAGCTGGAACCAGCACCGTATGTCCCGCTGACGGACGAGCTGGAGCGTTGCCTGCAACAGTTGGCCGTGCGCGTCTATGAAAAGCTGCAGTGCCGCGACTTTGCTCGCCTGGATTTTCGGGTGGATCCCGAAGGTAAACCCTGGTTCCTGGAAATCAATCCCCTGCCAACGTTTGCGCCGGATGGAACGTTTGCCATCCTTGCGGAATTGATGCAACGGCCCTATGTGGACTTCCTGGCCGAGATCCTGCAGCGTGGCCTTCGGCGTCTGGGCCTGAGCTGAAGCATGGTTCTGGAAAAGTGGGGACGATAGCGCATGGGCTGCCCTCCTTTTGATCCAACCCATCCACAGTGGCGGGACTGGCGGTGGCAGATGCGCCATCGCATTCACTCAGCCGAAGAACTGGCCCGGTGGATTCGACTCACCGACGAAGAGCGACAGGCGATTGAAGCAACCCGGGGCGTGTTTCGCTGGAATATCACGCCCTACTATGCCCGTCTGATGGATCCTGAAGATCCGAACTGCCCCATTCGTCGGCAGGTAGTGCCGCGTCCGGAAGAGCTGGCGCCCGACCTGATTGGCCTGATGGATCCCCTCGAAGAAGTGGCCCATTCTCCTGTTAAAAATCTGATCCATAACTATCGGGATCGGGTAGCTTTTTGCGTGACCAGCGAATGTGCCATCTATTGTCGCTATTGCCTGCGCAAGCGCATGGTGGGCGACGCCGCCTTCATGATGCGCCGAGCAGAGTTGCAGGCTGCGATCGATTATATTGCAGCGCATCCAGAGATTCGGGATGTGCTGCTGACTGGAGGGGATCCGCTGACGCTGAGCGAGTCGCACCTGGCCTGGATTCTGGATCGGCTGCGAGCGATTCCTCACGTCGAAATCATTCGCATTGGCACACGGATGCCGGTTAAACTACCCTACCGGATTACCCCGGAGCTGTGCCGTCTGCTGGAGCGCTATCATCCGCTGTGGATCAACACGCACTTCAACCATCCTAAAGAGCTTACGTCTGATGCGGCAGAGGCGATTGATCGTCTGATCCGCGCTGGTATTCCGGTGGGAAATCAGACCGTGCTGCTCCGTGGCATCAACGACAACGTCGAGACAATGAAAGCCCTCTGCGAAGGGTTGGTGCGTATGCGGGTGCGTCCTTACTACCTGTACCAGGCCCAGCTTATCGGGGGAACGGCACACTTTCGCACGCCTATTGAAAAGGGCATGGCCATCATGCGGGCCCTTCAGGGACGTACGACGGGTTTTGCCATTCCCAGATATGTGCTCGACACGCCGTACGGGAAAGTGCCGCTTGACGGTACGTACGTGCGAGGGCGTGCGGGTAACTACGTGATCGTTGAAACGCCGCGGGGGGTTCTCTGGGCGGAGCCCAATCCAATCCCTCCAGACGAAAAGCTGCCGTTTCGGCTCCCTGAAATTCCTTGGCCTGAGGCCGTGGAGACGATTGAACTGGAGCAGCCGTTGCATGCCGGTGGACGTTAATCCTCCCGGTGAAAGAAATAAATTGCAACATTTGTAGAGATCAACGTATTTTTGTTTATGCCGCCTTTAAAAGGGCAAATTTCTATGATACAGACGATGCTCTGGCTGCTTTCAATGGTGGAGTTGCTGCTGGGATTTGTGCTGTCTCAGCCGTGGCTCTATATAGCCGGGGCCGTCTTGCTGCTGGTTCTGTTGGTGGTGGCGCTGATCGGTTGGGTGCATCGGCGGCGTCGAAAGCCGGCGTTTACGGTGCCGCCTCCGCCGGCCTCACCAGAGGAAGAGTTGCAGTCGCTGGGCATTCTGGAAATTCGTCCTCGTCCGAAAAGTCGTTCGTCGAAAGCGCAGTCCGCCGAGAAAGCCTCGACGTCTTCATCCCCAGAAGACGCGTCTCCGGAAGAGAAGGCTGTAGCAGAGACGGTCCTGGAAGCAACTGAAGCGACGCGCGCGCATTTGGAAGGCGAGCCAGCGCCATCTCCAGAGGAGGCGCCAGATCCCGTGCTGACGCATTGTCTGGCGGCATTACGGGCGGCGCTGGAGGCGCAGACAGTTGTTCTGCTGGTGCAGGAAGACGTGTCGCTGGAGTATCGGGTACTGGGGAGCAGCAGTGCCATAGCCGGGGTGCGGCAGTCGGGCACGTTCTCGGCAGCGGTTCCGTTGCTGGTTCCCAGCATGGTCGATCGGCCGGTTTCGCTCCGCGAAGTATCTGGTGAGCTCTATGAAGCGCTTGGATATTACACCGACGTGCCCCCTCGCGTAGCCGAGCTGGCGCTTGCGCCTATTCCTTTTACGCGAGAGGGGGCGCTTTACTTTTTGCTGGCCGATGCACCGGAGCCTGGACGATTTGATCGACTGTCGGCCTCAACGCTGCTGGTCGAGTTTGGGCGGTTGTTGGCTACCGTGTTGGAGCTTCAGCAATCGCATAGGAAGACAGCGGTCCAGGCATATCGTCCGCGCCGTGAAATCATTGCGGAGGAGATGGAACGGGCACGGCGCTCCCGTGAACCGTTGGCACTGGCGCTGGTGCATCTGAATCGGGCTGACGCCATTGCGGCCGAAGGCCCGGTGGCGCTGGCAGCCGCCGAACAGACCCTGAAGCAGACGTTGCAGGAAAGTGCCCCGGATCAGCGGGTGGAGCGCTTTGGCGAACTGACCTACGGGGTATTCTATCGGGCACCGGTGCCTGAGGTCGAAGCCTGGGCAGCGCGTTTGCAGGCGCAACTGGCCGAGACCGGTGGCTGGCTTGAAGGAGGCGTAAGCATCGGCGTGGCCGTGCTCCAGGAACGGCATCAGTCACCGGAACAGTTTCGAGCCGATGCCACCGAGGCGCTCCGTGAAGCCTATGAGACCGGCACCTGTACGATTCTGGAGTGAGGACCATGGCAGATCCGGCTTTTCCGAGCTTTTCCAGGCCTTCCCGGGCAGCGATCCCGTTTTGTTGAAGATGCGCCTATGATCGGCCTGAAATGGTTTGGACGACCTGCACCGGCGCGTTTGGAGTGGAAGCCTTCGCGCGAAAGCTTCTGGCGTCGTCTGTCTCCCCCCCAGCTGTTTGTGGGCTCCTTTTTGCTGCTGATTCTTCTCGGTACGCTGGGACTCAAGACGTTACCTGGCCTGTATACCGGTCCACCTCTGTCGTGGCTGGATGCCCTGTTTACCGCTACCAGTGCCGTCTGCGTAACAGGATTGGTTGTCGTCGATACGGCGACGTACTTTACGCCCTGGGGACAGGCATTTATTCTGTTGCTCATTCAACTGGGCGGCCTGGGGATCATTACGTTTACCACCGTACTGATCGTTGCGCTGGGACGACGGCTGTCGCTACGACAACAGGCCCTGGCAGCCGGTGTAGTTGAGGCAGCGCCCCACATCAATTATCGGCAATTAGCCCGCGATGTAGTGCGCTTCACTTTTCTAATCGAAGCGGCCGGAGCGCTGCTGCTTTACCTGGGCTTCTGGCCTGAACTGGGATGGCGGGATGCTTTCTGGCCCGCTCTTTTCCACGCAATCAGTGCTTTCTGCAACGCGGGCTTCTCAACATTTTCCGACTCGTTGGTCGGGTTCCGCACGAATCCGATTGTGCTACCCGTCATCATGCTACTGATCATCATCGGGGGGCTAGGATTTCTAACACTTGAGGAGCTGTACCTGTGGCGTCGTTCCATTCGGGCGCGGCGGCGCTTTCGACTTTCGCTGCACTCTCGTCTGGTGTTGACCACGACAGGATTGCTGCTGGCTATTGGCGGGGTGTTTTTCGTGTTTTTTGAGTGGAAGACGACGCTGGCCAGCATGCCTATCCCGGCGCGGTTGCTCAACGGTCTGTTTATGAGCGTGACGGCCCGAACGGCCGGGTTCAACACGATCGACTATGGTGAGGCTACCGAGCAGACGAACTTTCTGACCATTTTGCTCATGTTCGTAGGGGGGGCGCCCGGTTCAACGGCCGGGGGTATCAAGACCACCACGCTGGCACTGCTGGTGTTGCTGGCCATTTCTCGGCTACGGGGGCAGGAGATTCCGAGCTGCTGGAGCCGTTCGGTACCCCATGAAGTAGTGCAGCGGGCCGTCGGATTGTTTGTAGTGGCGGTGGCTGTGCTGATGCTCGGTAGCTTTGTCCTGACAGCTACCGAGATTGAACACGGCGTTACAGCACCAGGTAGCTTTCTGAAATACCTTTTTGAAGCGTACAGCGCCTTTGGCACGGTGGGGTTATCGATGGGCGTAACCCCATCGCTTTCGACAGCCGGACGCTGGATCATCATTCTGCTGATGTTTATCGGGCGTGTGGGACCGCTGACGTTTGCCGCGGCGTTGACCATGCGACGGCGTCGCACCCCGCAGTTTCGCTATGCCTACGAAGACGTAGTGGTCGGATGAAACGCTTTGTTGTAATCGGGCTGGGTAATTTTGGCTCCAGCGTGGCCGAAGCACTCTACGCCGAAGGCAACGAGGTGCTGGCGATCGACCTGAACGAGCGGGCGGTCGATCGCGTCGCACCCCATGTAACGCGGGCCGTTGTTTGCGACGGCCGTGATCTGGAAACGCTTGAACGTCTGGGCGTCCGCGAAGTGGACGTTGGCATTATTTCAACGGGCGACGACATTACGGCCAGTGTCCTTTCGACGCTGGTATTACGCGACCTGGGGGTAGGAGAGATCTACGTGAAGGTCATTTCGCGCGATCATGCTCGCGTGATGAACCGCCTGGGTGTGACTGAAACGATCTTTCCAGAACGGGAGTCGGCCCTGAACCTGGCCAGCCGGCTTTCTGGACGGGCATTGCTGAACTATTTCCGCATCGGAACCGGCTTTGGCATTCAGGAGATGGCCGTGCCCGACGACTGGGAAGGCAAGACGCTGCGTCAGCTTGAGCTGCGCCAGCGCTATGGGCTTTCCGTCATTGCTGTGCGCGACGTGCTCAGCGACCAGATACGCATTCCGCCAGATCCTGATGTGCCGCTGCGCGACACCGATACGCTTTTTGTGGCCGGTAAAGAAGAAGACCTGGAACGCGTAGCCCGTTTGAAGTGAGCAGGCGCTACATGGTCCATTATGTTGGCATCGGGTTGTTGCTGAGCCTACTGGCCGCATCAGTCCGGGGCCAGTGTTTTGATCTACTGGGTGGGGGATCAGGCGGGCGCTACTGGCACGAGATCGAAACAGCGCACTTCCGCATCATCTATCCCGCTCATCTTGATACGACGGCGGGTCGTGTGGCTGCTATTGCCGAGAGAAGCCACGAGGCGCTGGCCACCTGGTTTGGCCGCCCTCTTCAGGGAAAACCACGGCTGTATCTTTCTGACGCGGACGACATTGCCAACGGGTTGGTCGTGCCGCTTGGGGAAGGCTATAGCTGTATCTGGGTATATGGCAACAACCCGAATGTCCGGACAGGCACCACTTCCTGGCTGGAATTGGTGGTGCCGCATGAGCTGGCGCATCTGTTTCACTATCAGGCTGTGCGTAGCACGCCCGGCTGGCTGAACTTGCTGCTGGGGCGGCCGCTTCCACGTTTCTGGACAGAAGGGTTGGCGCAGTACACGACGGAGACCTGGAATGCACAGCGTGGCGAGCGCTGGCTGCGCATTGCTGTGTTAGACGATGCGCTTTCGTATGAAGATGGCCGTTCGCGCTGGAATGGTCAGTTGCTTTACGCGGTGGGACATGCGCAAACGCGCTGGTTAGCCTGGCAACAGGGCGATACAACGCTACGGCGCATCCTGGCACATCGCGTCCGTCGGTTGGGACTGCTGGTCCATGACTTTTATGCTGCGTTTCGCGCGGTTACGGGCACGTCATACCATACGTTCTATGAGCGCTGGCGGCGGCACGTCAACGTACTCTACAACACGATGGCCGGGCAGATGGAAACGCCTGACTCGCTCCGAGGCGATACACTGACGGTGCCCGTTGCCTACGTGGACGATCTGGCCCTGAGCCCTGATGCAAAGCGATGGGCGGTGCTGGGATTGCCGTCAATGGCGCGTCCGGTTCGTGCGCTCTACGTTGGCCGGCCAGGACGCTGGCGGCGTATCGCCGAAGGCGATATTCGTCCGCCTGTCGCCTGGAGTCCTGATAGCCGCTGGCTTGCCTTTGCCCGTCGAGAACGAGGGCCAGAGGGCGGGGTCGTGTACGATCTGTGGCTGGTATCGGCCGACGGACGTACACGACGGCGACTCACGTATGGACGCCGGGCCTTTTCTCCCACATTTGCCCCAGACGGGCAGCGTCTGGCCTTCGTGACCGTTGCAGCCGGCAGGTCGCACCTGCAGGTGCTGCATCTGGGAACGGGAGCCGTCCGACAACTCAACACCTTTCAGGAGCCGGTGCAGATCAGTACAGTACGCTGGCGTCCCGACGGCCAGGCGCTCATCTTTGATCGCTTTGTCGAGGGAGAACGGCGCGATCTGGTGCTCTGGAAGCTCGACGTGGACAGCCTGATGGTGCTGACCGACGGTCGATATGATGATCGAGGGCCCGTATGGCATCCTGAGGGACGGTGGCTGGCATTTACGTCGTTGCGCGATGGGGTACCGAACGTGTTCGTGCTGGATCTAATTGCGCGCCAGGTAAGGCGGGTGACACGGTTGGTGGCGGGCGCGCGGGTGCTGGCCTGGTTGCCGCCGTCGCCCGACTTCCCCGAAGGGCGATTGGCCATCGCTGTCACGCAGTCCAAGTACGGTGAGATGGTACGGCTGGTGGATGCCCGACGGCGAGCAGCCGATCAGCCTGTCGTGGTGCCCGCGTCTTATCGGGCCTGGACACAGCATCTGGCGCCGCCGCGGCAGATGCTTGATATGGGGGTGAAGCATCCGGTATCGGTGTCGGCACCCAGACCATATCGTCCCTGGGCCAACCTGACGCATGTGGCTTCCCTGGCACTGCCTTACTATCTGGGAGCGATGGGGGCAGGCGTCGGTGGCTTTACAGGCTGGCTGGAGCCCCTGGGGTATCACACGATTGTGGCCGGCGGAATGATTACGGCCACGCAGCTCCGTTACAGCATGGGGGGGATCGGCTATCTATCGCGGCGTCGATGGGGAACGGTCGGCGGTGCCATCTATCGAATGATTGGCGCTGTGGTATCGTATGACAACGGCATATTTGTGGAGGTGCAAACAGGAGGGATCGTGGGGGTAGCCCGCAGGTTTACAGCGCGCCCGTACGGTCGACGTCAGTTGCAGGTATATCTGCGCTATCGAGACCGCCGGCCGCTCTGGCCACGCCATCCGGAGCGCTTGCAGGGAACGCTGTCGCCTCCCCGAAAGGGACGCCAGTTGGACATAACGGTTAAAGTTCGCCTGGAGCGACGGCGACCCTATCGGTACAATGCGGTGCATCCGCTTGATGGGGAAGGGGCGCAGGTGCGGCTACAAGGGGCTGTTCCCGCCCTGGGGGCTAATCTACAATTTGCACGACTGGATGTGGCCGCCTATCGCATCTGGCCGGTGGTGGGATCCCATCGACTGCTGGCTTACGGGCGGGTGCAGGTGCAACGGGGACGAAGCTTGCCCCAGGATTATCCAGGACTTTCCCGTGTTGATGCGGTGCATCTGGTAGTGCCCGGTATAGAGGTTGATGGGCTGGCGCCGGCAGCACATGAACGTGTGCGCGGGTATCGACGGCTGACAGTCGGGCGTACGGTGCTGTTCGGCTCGGTAGAATATCGCACGTTGCTGCTTCCGGATCTACAGACCCGGTTACTGGGGTTGGTACGATTGGGCGCAACGGCCCTGGCCATTTTTGCGGACGGAGCCATCGTGCGGGCAGGTATGGATACTGAACAATTGGGAACCGGGATAGAGGTGAAGAACGCATTGCAACTGGGGCCCTTGGTGTTGACCCATGCGCTTGGTTGGGCGCTCCCGCTTCGTCCGGGGGTGGCGGGGGCGCGCCGTGAGGTGTACTACCGCATCCGGGCTGCCGTACCCTTCTGAGCCGGCTTCGTGATAAAAAAGAGCGTCTCGCAGGAGACGCCCGTTTTTACCTCCGAGGTAGTGGATCGCTCAGCTCAGCCAACGTGAATCTGCAGTTCTTCGCGGCGGTGTTTCTGGCGGAGTTTGCGGAGCGCTTTTTCCTTGATCTGGCGTACCCGCTCGCGCGTCAACCCGAAGCGCTGGCCGATCTCTTCTAACGTCAGCGGATGTTCGCGGCCGATGCCAAAATAGAGGCGAATGATTTCGGCTTCGCGCGGATGCAACGTGGAAAGGGCTCGTTCGATGTCGATCTTTAGCGATTCTTCCATGAGCCCTTCATCTGGAGCGGTGTCCTCTTCGTTGGGCAGAACGTCGAGCAGGCTGTTATCATCATCATCGGTGAAGGGGGCGTCCATCGAAAGGGCACGCCCCGTATGCTGGAGCGCCTCGCGAATCTTTTCGACGTCAATGTTCAGCTCTTCGGCCAGCTCTTCAGCACTGGGAGCCCGTTCGTGCTCCTGGGCCAGGCGGGCGCTTACCTTGCGGATTTTGGAGATGGTACCAATCCGGTTCAGGGGCAAACGCACCACACGGCTCTGTTCGGCCAGGGCCTGCAGGATCGCCTGACGGATCCACCAGACGGCATAGGAGATAAACTTGAAGCCACGTGTCTCATCAAAGCGCTGGGCTGCCTTGATCAGGCCATAGTTACCCTCGTTGATCAGGTCGGCCAGGCTCAGACCCTGCCCCTGGTACTTTTTGGCTACCGAGACGACGAACCGGAGATTCGCGCGGGTCAGCTTGTGCAACGCTTCTTCGTCACCCTGCTTGATGCGCCGTGCCAGTTCGACCTCCTCCTCGGGCGTCAATAACGGGATTTTCCCGATCTCCTGGAGGTACTGATCCAACATGCGTTGCTGGCGCGGGACGTACATAGCGCTTCTACTGGGTTTGATGACAGGTCTCTACGAATGGCCGGTTGGTGGAAGGCTGTATGCATAACGGTAGGCGCTCCTCCGTCCACACGGCAGCAGCCCCTTCACGCAGGCACCAACCGCTTGTTCCCAATCCATTTGATCGGGTTATTTGCCCTCAAGCAAAGCGCCTATCCTTATGCAGAAGAATCCGGCAAGGTTTCCGTTGAAGATGCAAAATTCGCACATTGCGCCAAAAGCGCATCGGCCAGGCTCCGGTCCGGACGCATGCGCGGGATTTTGCTCTGGCCGCTGAGTCGTTTTCGGTGTTGCCGCATCCAGTGAAGGAAGCTGCCCGTGGGCAGCACTATAATCTCCGGCCGGTCGAACGCGCGCGCTTCGCGGCGAATCTGGTAGTGCCGGTTGATGCGCTGCAGGTAGGTATCAATGATCGCGGCAAAGGTCGGCAGATGCTTGGGGGGGTGCTCAAACTCGATCAACCACTGATGCGTGGGCAGCCGGTTGTGGGTGGCCGGGCGGGGGGCAATGTGGTAATCGCGCACCCGGGCTCCCGTACGTTGACAGGCTTCTTCAAGAGCGGCGCGCGCTTCGTCGCCAAAGACAGCCTCGCCGTAGAGGTCGAGCATCTCGCCGGTGCGTCCAACAACTACCAGCTTGGGCGGGTCGGTCTGCGTGAAACGCACCACGTCGCGCATGGCATAGCTCCAGAGACCGCTACAGGTAGTTACATAAAGCGCATAGCGCATACCAGGCTCAACTGTTGCAATCGTGTGGCGGGGCGGATTCGGATGGTTACGGGCTTCCAGAGGGACAAATTCATAGAAGATGCCGTTGTCCAGATGCAGTAGCATAGCCGGATCATCAAGCGTGGACTGGAAAGCGAAAAAGCCCTCCGAAGCCCCGTAGGTTTCGACAAAGTCCGGGGCTGGATCCCCGATCATTTCTTCCAGCAAGGTGCGATATGAGCTGAGCGCTACCCCTCCCGAAATAAATACCTGCAGGTTAGGCCAGACCTCGCGGACGGTCTCTACCATTTTGCCGCGCTGCTGCCGAGCTTCTTCAAGCAGGGCTTTGAACAAGACCACTCCCCAGGTAGGCGCCATAACCACCAGACGGACATCTTTCTGCGCGGTGTGCCGGGCGATAGCGTGCAGCTTCTCTTCCCAGTTGGGCAGCATCAGGAGTCGGGTGGGAACGGCCTGATAGCAAAGACGCACGTACCAGGGAGCATAGCGGGCTACCAGACCGCTGATTTCACCCGCCCAGGTGCCTGGATAACGAGGATCTTCGTCGACACGGCCTGGTAGGGTCAGGTGGTAGCCCCTGAGAAAGCTCCAGCGGCCGGATTGCAGCAGATAGTTCAGCCCTACTTCAATACTGAAGCGGCGATTGGCCCGTAGCATTTCGTAGCTGACCGGGATGAGTGTGCCTTCGGAGGCTGTACCGCTGGAGATGGCAAAGTGACGTATGCGTCCCGGCCAGCAGATGTTTGGTTCTCCGCGCCGCATGCGTGCCACATCGGCGCGCAGCTCGTCATACGTATGAAGCGGTACCCGGGCCTGATAGGCTTTCACGACGTCACGAGCACGGGCCAGCTCGGCAAACCCGTAACGTTGGCCCCACTCGGTGGAAGCAGCGCGTTGCAACAGGCGGCGCAGCAACCGCGCCTGTGTGCCCACCGGATCCTGGATGAAGCGATGATGGCGGCGGAGCAATGGCAACCATTGCAGCAGGCGGGCCACACCCATAAAGACTTCCGGTCGGAACGTCCGATAGACTTTTCGCGAAAAAAAATCGCGCGAGCGGCGCTACGCTGCAGTATATTCCGTGTTCCCCAGACCTCCATGTTGACATGTGGCATCCTGAAGCATTCGATCCAGATCGATTTGTGCTGAACTGTCGAGGGCGGTTGCTGGACTGCCGTCCTGGGCTGTCCGATGGGGCGCATGTGATGGGCATTTTGAACGTGACGCCCGATTCGTTCTGGGATGGTGGGCGGTATCAGACGGTGGACGCTGCTCTGCGTCGGGTAGAGGCCATGCTGGAAGAAGGGGCAGCCCTCATCGATGTAGGCGGTGAGTCGACGCGGCCGCGAGGACGCACCTACGGACGTGGTGCTGAACCGGTCCCTCCCGACGAAGAGCGGCGGCGTATCCTACCCGTGATCGAGGCCATCGTCCAGCGGTTTCCCGAGGCGATCATCTCGGTTGACACCTACAAACCCGAGGTAGCACGCGATGCGCTGGAGGCTGGCGCGCACGTGATCAACGACCAGACCGGACTGCGGCTTTATCCGGAAATGGCCGAGGTGGCTGCCCGTTACGGGGCCCCCCTCATTCTCATGCACTCGGTCGGGCGTCCGGGCGAGATGCCGCACGAATTGCACTACAACGAGGTGGTGACCGAAGTGCGCACTGCGCTGGCCGATGCGGCGGCTCGGGCGCATGCTGCTGGCGTGCGCCAGGTGGTGCTCGACCCGGGATTTGGCTTCGGGAAAACCGCGGCAGAAAATTTGCAGTTGATCAACAATGTCGATGCATTGCTGAGCCTGGGCTACCCGGTGCTGGTGGGTATCTCCCGCAAAAGTACGATCGGTCAGGTGTTGGGCGCACCTGATCAGCCCGTACCGCCAGAGGGAAGGCTCTACGGCACACTGGGGGCAACCGCGGTGGCTGTGTTGCGAGGAGCCACGTTGGTCCGGGCGCACGATGTAAAGCCTACGGTCGAGATGCTACGATTGTTGGCGGCTACGCTGGCCCAACCCCGAGCGGAGTCGCTACGAACCCTCTGAAGACCTGTACATGCCGTGACGCTCATTCACTGGATTATTCCGATACGGCTGGTTGATCTGCTGGAGATCGGCCTGGTGGCCTATGTGCTCTACAAGCTCTACCAGCTCATGCGTGGCACGCTGGCTGTGCAGATTTTTCTGGGCGTCATGGCGATCTACCTGTTGCAGGTGATTGTAACGGCGCTTGACATGACCATGCTACGCCGTTTTTTCGGAGCCCTCAGCGAAGTAGCTGTACTGGCTGTGATCATTTTGTTTCAGCCTGAGATTCGGCGGTTGCTGGTTATGGTGGCCCAGACGCCTTTTCTGCGACGCTTTGTGGCAGCGCCCGTTCGGGAAGAAATGATCCAGGAGGTCTGCGCCGCCGTAGCTGAGATGAGCCGGCTACACATCGGGGCGCTCATTGCTTTTGAACGCTCAACCGGACTGCGTCATTATATTGAGACCGGTACGGTGTTGAATGCCCGGATTTCCCGCGAGTTGTTGCTGACCATTTTCTACGATAAGAATCCGCTACACGACGGGGCCGTCATTATCCGAAATCAGGTGGTTGCCGCAGCGCGGTGTATTTTGCCGGTATCGACGAGTATGAAACTGAGCCCCCATCTGGGGTTACGGCATCGGGCGGCCGTCGGATTGACCGAGCAGACGGATGCGTTTGTGGTGGTGGTCTCGGAAGAGACCGGAACGATTTCGGTGGCGCAGCAGGGTGAGCTGATTTCCAATCTGACGGCTGCTGAGTTGCGTACGTTGTTGATTGAGGCGCTGGAGGCGCGTCCGGCCGTCGAAGAAGAACCGTCTGTAGATCTGGCGTCATGATGGAAGACGATCCCCTGTACCGACGGCGGCGTCTTCGGCTGGTGGAGGCGCTGCGTGAGAAGGGTATTCAGGACGAACGTGTGCTGGCGGCCATTGCCCGGGTGCCACGTCATCTGTTTGTGGAGCCCGCGCTGCGCGCACGGGCCTACGACGATGTGGCGTTGCCCATTGGTTTAAAGCAGACCATCTCGCAGCCTTTCACTGTGGCCTATCAGACGCAACTGCTGGAGGTGCGGCCGGGCGATCGGGTGTTGGAGGTCGGTACCGGTAGTGGCTACCAGGCCGCCATCCTGTGTGCGTTGGGTGCTCGTGTGTTTACAATTGAACGACATCGACCGCTGCTGGAGCGGGCTGTGATGCGTCTAAAGGCCCTGGGCTATCGAGTGGTAGCCCGCTATGGTGATGGCTCTCTGGGATGGCCGGCCTTCGCGCCGTTCGATGGGATTGTGGTAACGGCCGGTGCTACTGAAATTCCGGCGGCACTGCGTGAGCAGCTACGCCTACCTGAGGAGGACCGGCCTGGAGGACGGTTGGTCATCCCAGTTGGCGGTATGCAGCAGCAGCGCATGGTGCGCGTGCGTTGCACCGGCCCCGGTACCTACGAGACCGAGACGCTGCACCTCTTTCGATTTGTGCCACTGGTGCGGGAAAGCAGCCAGATGCAGCGGCGTCAGCCCTGAAGCAGTGGCTGCAACGCCGCCTGAACCGCCTGGCGCGGAAGCGTATGACCGGTCCAGTGTTGGTAGGCAGCCGCTGCCTGGCCAATCAGCATGGTCAGTCCGTCGATGGTCGTAGCACCCCGATCGGCTGCCTCACGCAACAGGCGCGTTTGCACCGGATTGTATACCAGATCGTAGACGATCTGTCCCGGCGAGAAATCTTCGACGTGCGGCCAGGGCGAAGCCTCGACGTGCGGATGCATGCCCACCGGAGTGGCATTGACGACCAGACAGGCTCTGCGGATGGCCGGGGCTGCCTCATTCCAGGAGACGATCTGCAAGGCCTGGCGCGTGTCGTAGATGGCAAAGTCGGTCGCCATCGCTTCGGCCCGCGCGCGGGTGCGGGCTGCAATCGTCAGGCGCGATGGCCGGAACTCCGTAAGCAGGGCATACACAACGGCACGGGCCGCACCACCGGCCCCCAGTACCACCATTTCGGCGCCGGTCAGGCAATCTGCCAGGGGACGCAATGGCTCCAGAAACCCTATCACGTCCGTATTATCACCAATGAGCGTTACAGCACCCTGCGCGTCGATATGGCAGATAACCGTGTTGATCGCGCCAATAGCCTGAGCATGTGGTGTACACTGATCTACCAGCGCCAGCATCGCTTCTTTGTGCGGAATCGTCACATTGGCACCCGCAAAACCAAGCGCTCGTAGCCCTGCTACTGCGTCGGGTAGTGCCCCACGAGGGACGCGGCAGGCCAGATAAACATAGTCCAGGCGCTGCACCCGAAATCCCGTATTGTGAATGAGAGGCGAAAAGGAATGCGCTACCGGATCACCCAGCAGAACGACGGGGCGTGTGGTAGCTCGAATCGCAATTTCGGTAGCAGGCTTCATCGGACCCAGAAACGTCGAACCAGTCCGGCCCCGATAAAATAATGCTCCCGTTGGTGCAGCCCAACGCCTCCATTTATGTCGAACTGAAGGTCCGGTGTGAGCAGCAACGTCAGTCCACTTTCCAGATAGTGTTGATTCTGGCCCGGGATAAACCGTTGAGCATAGCCGAAGTAGGCGCTCGAAGGCAGCACCTCCGACAACGTGATACTCAGCGTCGCAGTTATCAGCCCTTCGTCAGTGCGGCGACCGGCGATCCAGTAACTCATAACGGTGCCGTTGGAAGAGAAGCTAAGCTGAGGTAGCAACGGCCAGTCAAGCGCCAGCGTGGCGATAGGTTGGATCGAGGGGGCTTGGAAGTCCTGATTGCCCACCGGCAGGCGCAGCTCGAGCAATACCGCCACGGAAGGATCTCGTGGATTCGTACTACCGTGCAGCGCCACTTTAAAGCCTACCAGGGGATCCTCGAATCCTGTCTGTTCCACATTGCGCCGATAGTGCTCGATTCGGTAGGACGGGAGCCCTACACGTAGCTCTACCAGCGGAGTTAGCCCATAGCGCACGAGCAGTTGACCAAAGCTGTAGCCATTGAAGTGCGGTGCCCGGTCGTAGCCGAAGCCACCTTCAAGCTGCAACGTTGCCCGGGGAACGACGCCCGAACCTACGCCAATACCTGGTCGGTCGGTAGTCAGCGCTGGTGTTTGGGTATAAGCTGGCCACACCACAAGCATCAGGAGTACAGATTGCCCGATCAGGTACCGCATGGCCTGTACTGACTGTTTTGGGCAGGCAATAAAAACATTCAGGAGGTGCGTGATGCCACCTGGCGGTAGGCGATCCATCCCGTCCCCCCAAAGATGACCGCATAAAGCACCGGATCGAACGGACGCCCGACGATCCCTTCGAAAAGCAGGTTGGTCACTCCAGCTCCTATGCCACCGAAGATGAGAAAAATCATGGTATAAAACACCCAGTTGCGCAGGAGTTGTCCGAGCCCGGCCATAATATTGTTGGGGTTAGGTGGCAGGTGTTCGTTGGAGTATACGACCAGGTCCGCGGGTTTGCAAGCATGATTACAGTTGCTGTGAAAGACTCATATCCCAGAAGGCGATTTCCAGGCGCGTGGCCTGACGGAAGGTTTCCACCAGTTCGGGGAAACGTGCCTCGGTCAGGCGGCGCGTGGCTAGCCGATCTAATTGCAAAATGGCGTGTTGGGCTACCTGCTGATAGGCTTCGCCGGCATAGGTCTCGATCCAGTCGCGGTAGGGATTCTGCGGTAGTGTTTCGGCAAACCGGGTGTGGAGTGCACGGCCGATTTCGGCATATCCGACAATGCAAGGAGCCAGAGCCACCTGTAGGTCGAGCACATCCCCTGAAAAGCCTCGCTCCAATACGTAGCGTGTGTAAGCCAGGTTGGCCCGGGCCTCGGGGGCGTCTTCCAGTTCGGCTTCGCTCAGTCCCCAGCGGGCACAGGTGCGCACATGCAGTCGCATTTCATCGTGCAGGATGGCCGCGATCGTGTCAGCCGCATGGCGCATATCTTCGAGCGTGTCGGCCTTGACCAGGGCCAGCGCCCAGGCTCGCGCAAAGTGTATCAGAAACCGATAGTCCTGAATCAGGTAGTGGCGAAAGGCAGCTTCGGGCAAGGTGCCCGTGCCCAGTTGTTGTACGAAAGGATGCTGCGTGTAAGCCAGCCAGTCTTCAGCAACAGCCTGGCGCAGGCGGGCAAACAGGCTGGAAGGCGGTGCCAGCGGAAAGTCGGGCAGTTTGATTTCTGCGGACATGAGTCTTGGGAATTTCTGATTTTTTGCTGTCGCTTTATACTACGACGAGGTCGAACGGATAGTCCTGCTTCTGCAACAAGCCGGTAACATCGATGTCACAAGCTACGTCGATCGCTCAAGGTCCAACTACAGAAACTGTCCGCTGGCTTCGGCCGGCCTTTACCGAGTATTTCCCTGAGTTGCTTGCAGGATTTAGCCTGCGGCAGGGTGGGGTTAGTTTGGCCCCCTTTGCTACGCTGAATCTTGGCATGAGCACGGGCGATCGGCCAGAGCATGTGCAGGAGAACCGACGACGGCTGGCGGAGGCTGTTGGCTTTGAAGTGGAACGGCTCACGCTGGCCGGACAGGTGCACGGGGCGAAAGTGCGGGTAGTGCGAGCGCCTGGCTTATATCCAGGCTACGATGCCTTGGTGACCAAGGCAGACCATCTGGTACTGGGCATTACCGCCGCTGATTGTGCGGTGGTGCTGCTCTACGATCCAGAGCGTCGGGTGCTGGCTGCCTGTCATGCCGGCTGGCGGGGTGCGGTAGCCGGCGTCGTGGCAGCGACCGTGGCAGCCATGCGAGGGCTGGGAGCATGCCCGGATGCGATCTGGGCATACGTGAGCCCCTGCATCGGGCTAACACACTTTGAGGTAGGCGAAGAGGTGGCCGCTCAGTTTGAACCGGAGGTTGTGCACCGACGGCCGGAGTGGCCCCGTCCCCATGTCGATCTGAAGCAGGCCATTGTACGGCGCTTGCAGCAGGTAGGCATTCCGGCGGCGCATATCGAAGTGGCCCTCCAGGACACGGCCGCCTGTACTACGCAGTTCTTTTCCTATCGGGCCGAGCAGGGGCGGACGGGGCGTATGCTGGGATTTATCGGCCGACGTGGGTGAAGGGCTACGGCGTCTTATCAGGAAGCGGAAGCACCCGAATGACCACCCGGCGGTTGAGCCGGCGGCCTTCGGCGGTGTCGTTAGGACCGATTGGACGCGTGGGGCCATAGGAAACCACCTCAATACGTTCTGGATTGATGCCATGGGTGCCGATGAAGTATCGAGCTACAGCGGCTGCTCGCGCGGCTGCCAGCTCCCAGTTGCTCGGAAAGCGGTCTTTCAGGCGTTTACCGATTGGCACGTTGTCGGTGTAGCCTTCAATGCGAATCCGGTGGTCTGAAAACCGCTGTAGTCGTTCTACCAGCGCATCCAGCCGCTTTCGTCCCCGGTCGGTCAGCATGGCGCTGGCCGGGGCAAACAGATCATCGGCCAGCTCGACGGCCAGGCGCAGCCCGCCGTCCTGGCAGACAGCCAGTTCATAGCGCAGACGGTCGAGCGTTTCGCGGAGCGTGCGCATATCCTGATCGTAGCGGCCAGAATCAATGTAGTCGTAGAAAGCCAGGGAGTCCTGCAGCACGGCCAGTGAATCCTGCAACTGGGCAATGCGAGCTGCCTGTTGCTCAATCAGCGTCCGTTGCGTGAGGCAGCCGCCCGCCAGTAGGCTGTAAACAAGCAGCAGACTGTAGCTATGACGAGGCATGCGCACGTCGTGCAATCAACGTGGCCGAGGATTGATCCGTTGGCATTAAGATAATCTCAGCAATGTTGACATGAGGCGGTCGGGTAGCGCACCAGACCACAGCTTCGGCCACGTCGGCTGGGGTCAGGGGACGGGTGCCTTCATAGACGCGGGCGGCACGTTCGGCATCACCCGCAAAACGCACTAGGCTGAATTCCGTCTCGCCAACCATACCCGGATCGACTGTCGAAACGCGGATCGGTGTGCCGTGCAGGTCCATCTTCAGCCCGCGAGTGATAGCGCCCACAGCATGCTTGGTAGCGCAGTAGACCGTTCCACCCGGATAGACTTCGTGGCCAGCGATCGAGCCAATGTTGATCACGTGGCCACGGCCCCGGGCCAGCATGCCGGGAACCACCGCTCGCGTGACATAGAGCAAGCCCTTGACGTTGGTATCGACCATCAGGTCGATGTCTTCGATCTGATTGGCATAGACCGGATCGAGTGCGCGTGCGAGTCCGGCATTATTGACCAGTACCTCGATGGCCTGCCAGGCTTCCGGAAGATTTTCGATAGTCTGCTGCACCGCCGCGGCATCGCGCACGTCCAGTGCGAAGCAGTGAACGTCCACCCTGTAGGTGCGCCGCAGGTGTTCGGCCAGTTGTTGTAACCGCTCCAACCGCCGAGCACAAAGCAGCAAACGGGCGCCAAGGCGGGCAAACGCTTCTGCACAGGCCCATCCAATCCCGGAAGAGGCTCCTGTAATGAAAACGACGCGATCCTGTAAATCCATAGACCTTCTGATGGCTTTTGCACTTTGTAAAGTGCAAAGCTAACGCAATTAGCGGCTTTTTGAAGTCGCGCAGGAAAATGCAAGAGAATTTCGTATTTTGCCGCATGCGCCTCCCTCGAAAGATAGGACTTTTGGGGCTTTTGCCGATCGTGGCCCTGGCGCAGACGGTTCAGCGTCCCCTGTTACCCGTGACAGGGCAGGCGGTGGCGTGTGTGGATGGACAGGCGGCCGGATTTTCTTGCAACAGGGTTACCCTGCTGGCTTTTCTGCCGCTGGCTGCGCTGGATAGCGACTGGACGCAGGACGATACAACGGACGTCATGGCCAACGATATCTGGGGGTGGGTGGATCCGGAGACCGACCGCCGCTATGCATTGGTAGGGTTGAGTAACGGCGTGTCGGTGGTAGAGGTGACCGATCCGGTGCGGCCACGTCTGGTGGCGTTTTTGCCTGAGCCGTCGCGGGACCACTCGCACAAGATACGGCCTGACCGTACAGCCCATGGAGAAGCAAGCCTCTGGCGCGACATCAAAACCTACGGCCCCTATGCTCTGGTAGTAAGCGACCATAATTCCGGGCACGGATTGCAGGTGTTTGATCTAAGACAGCTTCGGACGCTTACCCGAACCCCTGCCTTGCTGGAGCCAGTGGCGCACTATCTCGGCTTTGGCACGGCCCACAACGTGGTGGTGAACGAAACGGCCGGTTTTGCCTATGCGGTAGGGGTGGGGGAGCATCCCGATTCACTAGCGTACTGTGACTTTGGTTATCATGCAGTGGACCTGAGCGACCCACTGCATCCCCGCTTTGCCGGGTGCTTTAAGTCTCCGCTGGGTGGGCGTGTGGGACCAGGCTACACGCACGACGCACAGTGTGTGGTGTATCATGGCCCTGATCCGGATTATCAGGGCCGCGAAATTTGCATCGGCGCGGATGAGACAGGAATTGGTATTCTGGATGTCACAGACAAGACGAACGTGCAGGAGGTGGCTACCTTCACCTATGCAGGCGTAGCCTATGCGCATCAGGGCTGGCTCGACGAAGCGCATCGCTATTTCTATCTGGGCGATGAGCTGGACGAAGCGCAAGGGTGGCGGGCCTATCAGAACGGTTTGCAGCCGACGCCTCCGCGCACGCGAACGCTGATTTTCGACCTGTCTGATCTGGACAAACCGCGCCTGGCGGCCGAATACCTGGCAAGCACGTCGGTCATTGATCACAACCTGTTCGTGCGTGGTAACCTGCTTTTTCAGGCGAACTATTCGGCGGGACTTCGGGTGCTGGACATATCGAATCGGGAGCAACCCGTGGAGATCAGTTTTTTCGATACGTATCCATGGGGAAATCCAGTTCAATTTGTCGGGGCCTGGAGTGTGTATCCGTTTCTGCCGGACGGCATCGTGCTGGTCAGCAGCATCGGTGAAGGGCTATTTGTGCTGCGACCAGAAGGGATCGCTACGAATCACGAACCGTTACCTGAGAAACCACCGGTGGGGCTCTCGGTGCCGGTGCCACATCCCTGGCGCTCGACGACACGGCTCTGGCTTCGGGTAGATCGGCCGCAGCGTGTTCGGGTGCGATTGCTGGATCTGCTGGGGCGTGTGGTGCAGCTCGTCTTCCAGGGCCTTGTAGATCCGGCTCGGCCGGTGCCGCTCACCCTACAGGGCAACTGGGCTCCGGGCCTGTATCTGGTGCAGGCTGAAGGCGAGACGTTCACCGACATGCAGCCGGTAGTACGGATACGCTGAATTCAGCGGCTGGCCGAGTGAAAGGTCCGGCGCCGCTCCCACCACGTCAATACGCCGACCGCTCCCAGACCCACCAGGGCCAGTAGCAACACACTCCCTACAGGATCAGAGGTGTCAGGCCATTGCAGGCGGCGCATTTCGTCCATCCAGGGCCAAAGTGCTCGAAGCGAGCCGGCCATCAGGCCCACCAGCACAGCCATAGTGGCGTCATGGTGGTGCCGAATCAGATAATGCAGCAACCGGGAAAACAGCCCCAGTCCGGTTGCGGCTCCCAGGGCAAAGATCAGCAGGTAAAACAACTGGTATTCCGTGAGCGCCCGCAGGGTGGGTTCGTAGAGACCCAGTACGAGCAACAGGAAGGCCCCGCTGACACCGGGCAGGATCATAGCACAGATAGCTATTGCCGCTGCTCCGAAGACCTGCCAGAGGGCCGGGTCGGGCACTACGCGGGGGGGAATGCCCACCAGGAGAAAGGCAAAGATGGCGCCGCCAAGTACAAGCAGGCCTTCTCGGAGCGTGCGTTGTCGCAGACGTAACCAGGGAAGTAGGAGAGATCCGGCAATCAAGCCAAAGAACAGACCGCGCATCTGCATCGGATAGGTAGCAAGCAGATGCAAGATCAGCCGGGCGGCGCTGAGAATGGCTGTGGCAATGCCCAGTCCGAGCGGCAGCAAGAAGGACCACGGAATACGTCGAAAGTGCCGCCAGGCGTCAGCCAGGCGACCGCGAGCGGCCAGCACGAATGCCTGAAAAACCTGGTGAATGGCCGCCACAAGCTGTTCGTAGATGCCAACCACCAGGGCCATTGTCCCACCACTGACACCGGGGACGACGTCGGCTGTGCCCATCAACAGCCCGGCCAGAAAAGAACGGAGAAGGGTCGGTGGAGACGATCGCATGCGACCGGGCGGAACTTAACCATCCAGGCCGAGCTGCCGCCGAATGGAGGCATCCCGGTATAGATCCGGAAGCTCATCCTGCGCCGACGGATCCAACCGGAGCGCCATTTTCAGGGAGCGGAGCCCCTCCTCGGAACGTCCCAGGGCCAGCAGGGCCCGAGCCTGACGGATGTAGGCGCGGGCATCTGGGTTAAGCGTCAACGCCTTACGATAAGCCGCCAGCGCCTCTTCGGCATAACCCGCCTCGAGTAGCGTCTCGGCATAGTCCAGCCACGCATCACGGTTTTGCGGATCCAATTCAATCACGCGACGGTAGGACTGGAGGGCATCCTGCAAGCGACGGGCATTGTATTCGCAGTCTGCTTTAGCGTACCAAAATTCACTGGTCTCTGGCTTCAGCGCGACAGCGCGTTCCATGCAGGCAACCGCCTCCTCGAAGCGCTCCAGGGCATCGTAGCAATACCCCAGACCATACCAGGCTTCAGCATAGGTCGGATCTTCTTCGAGTGCGTGCTGGAAGTAGCGGATGGCCGCTTCATATTCCTGCAGCTCTTCGTAGGCCAGGGCGATGTTGTAGAAGGTGGCTGGGTCTCCGCCCTCAATTTTCAGCACTTGCTGATAGCTTTCAATGGCGCCCCGCAGGTCGCCCAGGTTCGTCAAGGCATTGCCCCGGTTATAGTAGGCTGACCCGAAGTCATCCTGAATGGCAATGGCATAATCGTATGACTCGACGGCCTCACGGTAACGCCCCATGCGGTTAAGCACGATCCCTCGATTGTACCACGCATCGGCCGAATAGGGGTCCAGCTCCAGGTGACGGTCGTAACAGGCCAGGCTGCGTTCGTCATCCCCTAACCGATCGTAACAATAGCCCAGTTCATACCAGACCTCGGGATGATCGGGGTTGAGCCGTGCAGCCTCTTCCAGCGCTTCGACCGCCTCCTCAAGACGGCCCATACGCTCCAGGGTGATTCCTCGGTTGTAAAAGATCTCGTCGTTCAGCGGATCGATCTGGAGCGCGCGCTCGTAGGCTTTCAGCGCTTCCTCGAAGCGTCCCAGATTATCCAGCGTAATGCCCAGGTTGACGAGCGTTTCCGAGTCGGTGGGATTCAGCGTCAGCGCACGCTCGTAGGCTTCCAGTGCCTCTTCATGCTGGCCCAGGTGACTGAGCAAGATTCCCCGACGCATCCAGGCATCTGATGCGGTAGGGTGCAGCGTCAGCAGACGGTCGATCACGCCCAGTGCTTCTTCAAAACGGCCGTGCTCGTAATAGTACGTGGCAATTTCTTCCAGCGCGTCCGAATCGAAATATGCCGAGGCCCCCTGCGCTTCGTAAGCTGCCACCAGTTGTTCGATGTGGCTGGGGTCCAGTGCGTCATCGGCATCGTCGAAACCAAAATCGAAGAAGCTCATAGGCGCCGAAGGCTTTCAGTCGATCTTCCGGGATCTTCTCTGTAGCATCCCGGCCAACCTATTAAAGCAGACCGCCCGAAAATGTTCACGCACCATGCGCCTTGCTCTTCAGTTTAACAGGTGACACAACAATTTGCAAGAACTTCGAGCGGGTCTGCTGCGGTCTTTAATATCGTCAGAAAAACTGCGGAAGCTAAGCCTATGCTGATCAGCTTCGAAGGAATTGATGGGTGTGGCAAAAGCACCCAGGCGCGTCTGTTAGCTGAACGGTTAGAAGCTGCCGGTTATCGTACGCTGTTAGTACGCGAACCAGGCGGTACAGAGCTGTCCGAACATATTCGTCAGTTACTGCTTGATCCGGCATTGGACGTTGATCCTTTTGCTGAATTGTTGTTGTTTTCCGCGGCCCGTCGCCAGTTGGTAGTGCAACGCATCCGTCCTGCCCTGCAAGGCGGCTATATTGTCCTGTGCGACCGATTCTATGACTCTACGACGGCCTACCAGGGGGGTGGACGCCAGGTAGCCGAGCTGGACTGGCTCCGGGACTTTAACCTGCGGGTGACGGCAGGATTCACCCCCCATCGCACTTACTGGCTGGATGTTCCGCTTGAGATAGCCCTGAATCGCCGTCGTCGCACCACCAATCTGGATCGTATGGAGCAAGCGGATGCTGCCTTTTTTGAGCGCGTGCGTGCTACGTATGCGCGCCTGGCTGCCGAAGAACCCGAACGCATTCTGCGGCTGGACGCCACGGCGCGTATCGAGACGATTCATGAAACGATATGGACAGATGTGCAACGACTCCTCCAGCACGGCGGAACCCACTCTTCAGGCAGCGGTTCTTCTTCCAGACATTGAGCATCTGAAGCACCACGAATCATGTCGGTTTCTCCGCAACAGCTCGAAGAGGTCAAGAATATCTTCCGGGCGTTTCTGAAGCAGCGTGGACAGCGACAGACACCGGAACGGTTTGCTGTGCTCGAAGAGATCTATTCAACGAGTGATCACGTGGATGCCGACGAGCTGTATCTGCGACTCCAGCAGAAAGGAGCCCGGGTAAGTCGGGCTACAGTTTATAACACCCTGGAATTACTTCTTGAATGCGATCTGGTGGTCAAGCACCAGTTTGGCGGCAATCAGGCCAAGTACGAACGGGCCTACAGCTACTGGCAACACGACCACCTTATCTGTCTGGATTGTGGGGAGCTATTCGAGTTCTGCGATCCACGCATCCAGAGCATTCAGGAAATGGTGGCGGACATCTATCAGTTTGACATCCACCACCATTCCCTGAATTTCTATGGCCACTGCCGACGTGAGAATTGCCCGAACCGTCCGCCTGCCAGTCGAGAGGTTCGCACGCCGGTCTCCAAAGTGGCCTTTCAGGACAGTGGTGAGAAATCGGGCTGAGGAGGGCCTTCCTTTCGCCTTAGAGAAACGCGGTAGTGCGTACAAACTCGCGTAGTAGGCGTCCCCGGCTGTCATAGAGCGTCACGCGAAACTCACGTTGCCCCAGCACCTCGGCCAGATCTTGTTCCAAAAGCGTAAAGGAGACGGTCGGTCGTTCGAGTTGCAGCAGCCGGTGGGTTCCCGAAGTTACCTCAATGCGTACGACAGCGTCCGGTACGTGCGTCAGCATGCAGGTGATCTGCCCCTCTGTACGCTGACAATTCAGGTCCGGCAGTTGTGCCGCAGGTTCTGCAGTGGCCTGAACCGATGCCGTGGGGTGCAGGCGTCCCTCAACGTCCAGCACCAAAAAGTCTGGTGGATCCAGACTGAGCAGCACCACCCCGGTAAAAAACAAGGTAAACAACGCCACGGTAAAGTGACCGCCCAGCCAGTGAAGGAGACGATGCTGGCGCTGCCGACGCAGCCAGGGAATCAGACGGGGCACAAAGACCAGATGCGTCAGTGGCCCAAACCAGAAAAGCAGCGCGCCGTAGCTGATCAGCAGGTTGGGCCAGTAGATGCCGGGCAGATACGAACGCAGCAGGTTCCCCACCGCCCAGCAGAAAAAGCCAAAGAAGAACAGGGCGCCGCTTTTGAGTAATTGCCAGCCTGGACTGCTGGCGTAGTAGATGCTTTTGATGAAGCGCCAGAGCCGCTGCCCCCGGCCGAGCCCCCGCCATCCTGCCGGCAGGATAGACGAGGACTCGGCCGCCCCGTTACGGAAGTGAGCGCGCAGCGTCTGCTCCTTCATGCCTATCTCCCGACAAGCTTTTAGCCGATAGCCCACAGACGACCCAGCAGGTACCAGTTGACGATGTAGATGACGGCAAAGACAGCCAGGAAAATGAGCGTTAACGTAAGCGTACCCTGCATCGAGTACGTATGAACTGGCTGGTCATCGCTTCCGCCGGAAATTAACAGGGGCATTACGAGGGCCGGGTTGTCAATCCGCTTTCCGAAAAGCAGCGATCCCACAGCCACCAGCAGAAAGCTGGCGCCAGCGATGAGGGCCAGGATGGCCGCCACTCCGAAGATGGCAAACAAGGGCGAGGCCGCAGCGAAGCTGAAGTCCGTTCCTGGAAAGCTCATTACCGACGGATGCCGCCTGGGCACGCCATAAAGCACGCCCAGATAGATCATCATAATCGTGGCCAGCCCCATAGCGACGGCGTAGAAATAGGGCTGGATGCGGGCCAGCGGCTTGAAGGCCAGATCCCGATTAAACAGGACCGGCAGGGCAAAGTACACAAGCGCCATGAAGGTCAGCGTGGTCCCCAGCACGACAGTTCCATGGAAATGGCCGGGCACGCCCAGCGTGTTGTGCCAGGTCAGGTTTAGCTGCGTTTGTCCCATGACCACACCCGAAATACCGCCGATAAAACCAAACATGATGATGCCCAGCACGGTGGCGGAGAAGACCGGATTGCCCCAGGGCGCTGACCAGAGCCAGCCAAAGAGTCCCTGACGTCCGAATCCGCGCTTGCGGCGCCCCGCTTCCAGGCCGGCCGGGATGGCAAAGGCGTGAATCATGCTGGCCAGTACGGCGCCATAGACAGCATACGAAGTGTTCCAGTGCTTCCAGCTCATGTGGACGCCCGGATCGGCCAGCAGATGATGAGCAGCGCCCATGTTGATGAAGAACAGATACAGAATAAAAGCCGTCCGCGATAGCTTCTCGCTGACCACCTCGGCGCCGCCCACGACGTGCGTCAGGAAGTACCAGACCGTGATCATGGCCGCCAGATTAATCTGCTGGCTTCCATGACCGATAATCCAGTACATCTGTCGGTACCAGGCCGCATCAATGTGCTCCACGACCCCGATGCGCCAGAGGAAGGTGGGAATATAGGTGATCAACCCACCAAGCAGAGCTTCCAGTGCGATAATTGACGTAATGAACGCTCCGAAGCTGACCAGCGGAAGCGTCCGATGGGGATATTCCTGCTTCTCCTGCCAGATCGTGATAAAAAAGGGCAGCGCCGCAATGATAACGCCCAGGATAAACAGAATCACCCCGAGATAAAACAGGGGCGGTGAGGGCAGCGGGGCGTAAGAGGTTAGCAGCGGCGCGCTGTCGGGGGCTTCGGTGGTGGCAATGGCATGATTGATCATCAGCGCCGCTACCAACATGAGCAAGTAGCCAATACCGGCCAGCTTGGGCGTTGGAAGTGGCCGACCCAGCACCAAAGGCCCGCCAATGTACAGGATAGCCACCTCCATGAAGACCATCCAGAAAATCAACAGATTCCAGGCATGGATGCTAAGCCACTTGTAAAAGGCCGGTGGGTCGGCCAGACCGATCACCTCCCAGCGCGTGAGCGCCACAAAGATGGCCGAGATGCCGCCAATCAACAGCGCCACGACAGCCGTTAGGGCAAACAGCTTCACGTAGCGCTCCACGTCCCGGTGAATGCGAAGGCCCGTGACCGAGCACGTCCGGAAGCCTTCAGCATCATAGGTTCCCGAAAGTAACAGGCCAGCCATAGCTTATTCCTCCACGATAAAGATTCCGTGCATGGTGCGATGCCCGATGCCGCAGAATTCGTTGCAGACCACGTGATAGACGCCCGGCTCATCGAAACGCATAGGGATCACCCACTCATAACCGGGCAGCAACTGGAACGTGACCTGCTTACTGAGCGCGTGCTCAGGCCGAATGGAAAGCCCATGCTGCACATCGTAACTGGTCAGGTGCAGCCGATACGTTTTGCCGGCCTTCAGGATCACCGGCAGGCCGTCGAAGCCGTACCGCATGGCCGCGATATATACATCCTCACCGGCAGGGCGCAGGCCCTGTTCGGTTACCGTGCTGGCTTCGCGATAAGCGGCAAGCTTGGCCCGATAGGCAGCCGGCTCAATGCGGTAGGTAGGGCCATGCTGGTTCTGCGCACCGAAAAAGCTCCATCCGACCATCCACCCAAAAAGAATCAGGCCCCATACCACGCTGATCCAGACCCAGATTTTTTCGTGCCGACTGGTGGGAATGGCCCACCAATTTCCTTCCAGGGGTTTTAGCGGCGAGCTCATGGCGTTGTCCCTCCTGTTGGGATAGTGAGCAGATCGATCACTCCCCAGACGATGTAGGAAAGCACAAAAAACACGATGGCAGCCCCGGCCAGCAGCCAAGGATTATCGTAGAGCTGCTGTAGCCAGGGCGTCGATTGTGGTGAGCGCGTCTCCATGGCTCTTGCGGTTTTCAATGATTGCCATGAATAAGATAAATCGTATTTAATACTAATCAATCCTAATTTGTCATAAAAACCAATTTTTCACACTTGGCATCATATGATGCCCGGCGGGCAGATTAACGAGCAGCCGCTCACAATTGCCCTTGACGATCGTGGGAGGCCTCGTGTCTTAGTGGCGTATTAGGTTTCCTGCGTGCATTAGGGGCCTCGTTTTTGGGAAGCGGCCGAGCAGGTTGGGCTATCAACGCTGGGAGCGCAAACAGCTCGATTGCAGGAGGCAGGGATGCTAAAGCGATGGTTACCAATTGCAGGCTTTAGGTGAACGGTCTTGCACACCGACGCGGTTTCAGGCTCAAGCAGAAGCCGGTTCGCTCAGCATGCGCGTTGGCATTATTTTGGGAGCAATGGCGCAGGAAAAAGCCGTAAAGTTTGCTTTTTCTCCTTTGACTTCGCGCTGCGAATGCTGTTTCTTTACAAGAACATGAGGTAGAAGCTGTCGGCGATTTATGGGTGGGTTAGGAGCGCTACTTGTGATATGGCTGGGGAGCTGGGGGCTTTTAGTGGGGGTTGAGCTGGATTTTTTCAAGGTAGCCGTTAAAGAAAACGATCTGGTGATCACCTGGCAGGCCAACCGGGAGGAGGGCGTGCAGCGGTACGAGTTGCGGCGGCGTACGCCTGCCAGCAAAGGGCAGTACGTACTGGTAGCGCAGATAGCGCCGCAGGGCAGTGGCAAGCTTTACCGTTACGTAGATCGGCAGGTTTATAAGCAGTCGGCTGATGAGGTGGCTTATCAGCTCTGGGTCATCTATCTGGATGGGACGGCGCAACAGTTGGCAGAGCAGGCCATCAATTACACGCCTACAGCCGTTCGGCGTACCTGGGGGAGCATTAAGGCGATGTTTCAGCGATGAGGCGTATTCGTATCCTGACGTCGGAGCAGGTAGCCCGGATGCTGGACCGTATGGCCTTCGAAGTGCTGGAGCGTAATCGTGGGGGCGCGGGGCTGGCTGTGTTTGGCATTTTACGAAAGGGCGTAGCGGTAGCGGAGGCGCTGAGCAGCCGGCTGGCGCAGATTGAGCAACGGCCGTTCCCGGTAAATGCGCTGGACGTGCGTCCTTATCGAGATGATCGGGCTATGGGCATTCCGGTTGAAGATGGTTCACAGGTGCACGTGGATACAATTACCGATCAGCACATTGTGCTGGTAGATGATGTGCTCTTCACCGGGCGTACGGTTCGGGCAGCACTGGATGCCTTGTTGCGCTGGGGACGTCCTCGAAGCGTTCAATTGGCTGTGTTGATTGATCGAGGACATCGTGAGTTTCCAATTCGGGCTGATTATATTGGCCGGACGGTTCCGACCAAGTATCAGGAGCGGATTGTAGTGGCTCCGGACGAAGGGCTGGCTGTCTACGTAGAGGAGACATAGCCTTTCTTAATTATAAGGTATCAGGCGGAGCCACAAAGAGTCGGATTTCAAATCCTTCACGGACCTGAGAGCCGGGCGCTCGGCTCTGTCGGACGACAAGGCGTGTGGTGTTGCTGGTTGTTTCGGTTGATTCTCGGGGTTCGACGACGACAGCACGCAACCGATGGGCCAGGAGGATGCGTTGTGCTTCTGCTACGGTGAGGCCCGTTACGTCTGGTACCGTCACGTAACGTTCCCCTAAGCCGGTGCTGTACCAGAGAGTTACCCGACTGCCTTCGACTACCGAGTCGCCCGGGGCGGGATGCTGTCGGGTAACGGTGCGGGCGTAGGGCGAAGGGATCGTGTCCGGGCGCAGGTCGTCGGCCCGGAGCCCCAATGCGGTCAGGCGATTGACCGCTTCGCGGAGAGACATGCCGATGACGGAGGGGACTGTAACCAGGGGATTGCGGCCGGCGTTGACGGTCAGGTAAATACGTCGGCCGGGTTTGACCGCGGCTTGGGGCGGGGGTGTCTGGTCGAGTACGATCTCGACAGGCAGGTCTGGGCGGAAGCGGCGAGCAGGCACACGGGCCGCCTGCAGTCCTTGGGCTTCAAGGATCCGGGCGGCCTGATCAAAGGGGAGCTGGCGTACGTCGGGTACGTACTGCACGACGCCGTGTCGCGTGTAGGTGGGCATGAGCCAGCGGTCCACCAGCAGATATAGCAGAAATGCCAGCATGAGTAACCCGGCCAACCCTCTCCACAGGAAGGGGTTTCGC
>Ga0256839_1000209_pt1:0-30000 | contig 76640 bp, 72 predicted proteins | sample 354166metaG_FD_185968 | JGI IMG/M metagenome (GOLD analysis project Ga0256839, IMG submission 185968) | Hydrothermal vent microbial communities from Mid Atlantic Ridge, Atlantic Ocean - 354-166 | ecosystem: Environmental > Aquatic > Marine > Hydrothermal vents | place: Atlantic Ocean... | reverse complement strand
AAGAATGTGGACTTCCGGAAATTCCGACGCATCGTGCTGATGATGAATGAGGGGCGACACCTGACCCGGGAGGGGCTGGCCGAAATTGTCAAGCTTGCTGCTTCGATGAATTCGGCCCAACGGCCTTGCCTGGAAGCTATCAAGGCCCGATTAGCTGCTGGATAAAGAGATGGTCCACCCCCGCTGGAAACAGTGGGAGCAGGGTGAGCGAAATTCCTTGTCGGGTAAGTTCCGACCTGCACGAATGGTGTAACGACCTGGGCACTGTCTCGGCCACGGGCTCGGTGAAATTGTGGTGCCAGTGAAGACGCTGGCTACCCGCCGCGGGACGGAAAGACCCCGTGCACCTTTACTGCAGCCTGGCATTGACGCCGGCCAGAGCGTGTGCAGGATAGGCGGGAGGCTGTGAAGCCGGGGCGCCAGCTCCGGTGGAGCCGCCCTTGAGATACCGCCCTCGTTCTGGCTGGCGCCTAACCCACGGCCGTTATCCGGTCGGGGGACAGTGTCAGGTGGGTGGTTTGACTGGGGCGGTCGCCTCCTAAAAGGTAACGGAGGCTCCCAAAGGTCCCCTCAGCACGGTCGGTAATCGTGCGCAGAGTGTAAGGGCATAAGGGGGCTTGACTGCGAGACCCACAAGTCGAGCAGGGGCGAAAGCCGGGCCTAGTGATCCGGCGGTTCCGAATGGAAGGGCCGTCGCTCAAAGGATAAAAGGTACGCCGGGGATAACAGGCTGATCGGGGCCAAGAGTTCACATCGACGCCCCGGTTTGGCACCTCGATGTCGGCTCATCGCATCCTGGGGCTGGAGAAGGTCCCAAGGGTTGGGCTGTTCGCCCATTAAAGCGGTACGTGAGCTGGGTTCAGAACGTCGTGAGACAGTTCGGTCCCTATCTGCGGCGGGCGCAGGAGGCTTGAGCGGAGCTGCCCCCAGTACGAGAGGACCGGGGTGGACGGACCTCTAGTGTACCAGTTGTGCCGCCAGGTGCACCGCTGGGTAGCTATGTCCGGACGGGATAAGCGCTGAAAGCATCTAAGCGCGAAGCCCACCGCAAGATGAGGCCTCCCCTACGGGCCGTCCGAGACCAGGACGTCGATAGGCGGCAGGTGTAAGCGGGGTAACCCGTTGAGCCGAGCCGTACTAATCGCCCGTGCGACTTAATCCCTACCCCTTTTACAGGCACGCACCAGTGCGCTTTTTGCCTGCCGGTTGACCGCTACCTTGCAGCGTGTCGCATGTCACCAGTTGGATAGGACGCGCTTCGGCGCGTCCGGGTCTCTGGTGCCTATAGCGCGGGGGAAACACCTCTTCCCATTCCGAACAGAGAAGTTAAGCCCCGCAGCGCCGATGGTACTGCCCGAAAAGGGCGGGAGAGTAGGTCGGTGCCAGGGACCTTGAATGTCACGCGTGGCGCTGCCTGCGACTGCAGTCAGCGCCACGCATTTTTTTATATCCTCTCGAAAAAATCCGCAAAACGCGGATAGATCGGCACACTTGCGCGTTCTCTTCTCCAGCACCGACGCAATCCTCTGGGCTCATGGCCGAAACGTTACTCCACGAACCGGAAGTCACACGCGAACTGGCCCGTCAGCATGGCCTGACCGACGAAGAATACGACTGGATCCTGGAAAAACTGGGCCGCACCCCTACTTTTACCGAACTGGGAATCTATGCCGTAATGTGGAGCGAACACTGCTCCTACAAAAACTCTATCGCGGTCCTGAAAACCCTTCCCCGCGAAGGCCCCGCCCTGCTGGTCGGCGCCGGCGAAGAAAATGCCGGCCTGGTGGACATCGGCGACGGACTGGCCATAGCCTTCAAAATCGAAAGCCATAACCATCCGTCGGCTGTCGAACCATACCAGGGAGCCGCTACCGGGGTCGGCGGTATTCATCGGGATATTTTTACCATGGGGGCGCGCCCGATCTGCGCCCTGAACTCCCTTCGTTTTGGACGACTCGAAAATCCACGCGTGCGCTATCTGCTGGACGGGGTCGTACGTGGCATTGCCGACTACGGCAATGCGTTTGGCGTCCCCACCGTCGCCGGCGAAGTCTACTTTGACCCTTCCTACGAAGGGAACCCGCTCGTCAATGCAATGAGCGTGGGGATCGTCCGCGTCGGCCAGACCGTCTCGGCCGTCGCTCGCGGGAAAGGCAACCTTGTCTACATTGTCGGCTCCGCTACCGGGCGCGACGGCATCCACGGCGCCACCTTCGCTTCCGAAGAAATCACCGAAGAAAGTGAGGCGAAACGTCCCAGCGTTCAGGTCGGCGATCCCTTTACCGAAAAACTGCTCCTCGAAGCAACTCTGGAAGCCATCCGCAAAGGGCTGATCGTCGGGATGCAGGACATGGGCGCCGCCGGCCTGACCTGCTCTTCCTGCGAAATGAGCGCTCGGGGCAAAAGCGGCATGGTACTCTACCTGGAACGGGTGCCGGTGCGCGAGGCCGACATGACGCCCTATGAAATCATGCTCTCCGAGAGCCAGGAGCGCATGCTGGTGGTGTGTGAGCCGGACAAAGCCGCCGAGCTGGAGGAGGTGTTTCGCAAGTGGGACCTGCATGCCGCCTGCATCGGTGAAGTAACAGACGACGGCCATGTGCGCGTCTACTGGCACGGCCAGCTGGTGGCGGACGTCGAGGCCGAGCACCTGGTGCTTGGCGGTGGCGCACCGGTCTATTACCGGGAAGCCCGACGCCCGGCCTACCTGGACAAAACGCAGGCCTTCGACCCGACCTCACTCCCGGACGTCACACCGGAAACGGCGGGTGACACGCTGCTGCGTCTGCTGAGCAGCCCAAACATTGCGTCCAAACGCTGGGTCTTTGAGCAGTACGACACCATGGTCCGGACCAACACCGTGGTCGGACCCGGCCCCAGCGATGCCGCCGTCATTCGCATCAAGGGCACTCGCAAAGCGCTGGCTGTCAAAGTAGACGGCAACGGCCGCTACGTTTACCTGAATCCACGACGCGGCGGACAGATCGCCGTGTGCGAGGCCGCGCGCAACGTCGTCTGTGCCGGTGGACGCCCGGTGGCCATCACAAACTGTCTGAACTTCGGCAACCCCTATAAACCCGAGGTCTACTGGACCTTCAAGGAGGCCGTAGCCGGCATTGGAGATGCCTGCCGCGTGCTGGAAACACCGGTCACCGGAGGGAACGTCTCGTTCTACAACGAAAATCCCGAGGGGGCCATCTTCCCCACCCCTACGATCGGCATGCTGGGTGTGTTGGAAGACGTGGCGCGTGCTACTACCGCCGATTTCAAACAGGCCGGCGATCGGATTTACCTGCTGACACCGGCTGCGTGGGTGCATCGTAACGATCTGGGAGGCTCCGAATACTTAGCCTATGTGCATGGGATGACGGCGGGCGATGCGCCGCACCTGGATCTGAAAGAAGAAAAGGCTGTGCAACAGGCCCTGCTGGCTTTGATCAAGGCCGGGCTGGTCCGGAGCGCGCACGACGTGGCCGACGGCGGGCTGGCCGTGTGTCTGGCTGAGTGTGTGATCTTCTCACCGGGGCTGGGTGCCCGCATTGAGCTGCCGGGCGCGCCGCAGGTACGGCTCGACGCGCTGCTGTTCGGCGAAGCCCAGTCGCGGATTGTCTTTTCAGTGGCCCCTGAACACGAAGCCGCTGTCGCACAGGTGCTTGCAGATTGTCCGGTACAGGCGCTGCGTATTGGAACGGTTACCGACACCGAACGTCTGGAGCTGCAGGTGGACGGCCAGCCGGTGCTGACGCTGGACCGCACACAATTGCTGGAGCCCTATGAGAGGACCATCCCCTCTCAGATGCTGGCTATGTAGCCACGAAACCACCCCGGACCGCACTTGTTGAACCCGACGAACTTTTTAGCTGAGACTTTTTGTCTAAACAAACAATAAATGGAAACGGTCATGAGTGAACAGGCCAAGTACGTAACGCTGACCGACGACAACTTCGAGCAGGAAGTCCTTCAGGCCGACGTGCCGGTGCTGGTTGACTTCTGGGCGGTCTGGTGCGGGCCGTGTCGGATGATCGCTCCGATCATTGAAGAGCTGGCGGCCGAATACGAGGGCCGCGCCAAAGTGGGCAAGCTGGACGTGGATCATAATCCACGGACGGCGATGCAATATGGCATTCGCTCGATCCCTACCTTGCTGTTTTTTAAGAACGGACAGGTAGTTGATCAGCTAATCGGTGCGGTTCCTAAGAAGGTGCTCGTCGAAAAGCTGGAAAACCTATTGACGCCTGAAACCGCGTGAAATTTTTCCCAAACATGGTAAAGCCGCAATGGGGCAGCCGAATATCTCTGCGTTTGACGGTATAGACTTTCGAGGTGCAGAACACCGGAAACTGGTGATTATCGGAACGGGACCGGCAGGCCTGACGGCGGCCCTGTATGCCGCGCGGGCAAACTTGGCTCCGCTGGTCTGGAAGGGGCCCGAGCCCGGGGGACAACTGGTTATGACCACCGATGTGGAGAATTATCCAGGGTTTCCGGAAGGCATCCTGGGGCCCGAGCTGATGCAGCGTTTTGAGCAGCAAGCGGCCCGTTTCGGGGCTGATCTGCGCTATGGCACGGTAACCGCTGTGGATTTTTCGCGCCGACCGTTCCGGCTCCTGGTTGATGATCAGACGCCGGTGCTGGCCGATGCGGTAATTATTGCCACAGGGGCTTCGGCCAAATATCTGGGGCTGGAAAACGAGCAGCGATTGATCGGCCGTGGCGTGTCGGCCTGTGCGATTTGTGATGGCGCGTTTTTCCGGGGCATGGAAGTCGCCGTAGTGGGCGGCGGCGATACAGCCATGGAAGAGGCGCTTTTTCTGACGCGTTTTGCCACCCGCGTGTATGTCATTCATCGACGCGATCAGCTCCGGGCCTCGAAGATCATGCAGGAACGCGCCTTCCAGAATGAAAAAATAACCTTCATCTGGAATACGGTGGTTGAGGATGTGCTGGGCGAAAACGAGGTGGAAGGCGTGCGCCTGCGTAACGTCAAAACCGGCGAGGTCTCAGACCTCCCCGTGAAGGGACTATTCATTGCGATCGGGCACAAACCCAACACGGAAGTCTTTCGTGGCTGGCTGGACATGGACGAGCAGGGGTATATCAAAACGAAAAACTGCTCGACGTACACCAGCATCCCGGGCGTTTTTGCCTGTGGTGACGTGCAGGATCGCGTTTACCGGCAGGCGGTGACTGCGGCTGGTTCGGGTTGCATGGCAGCGATTGACGCGGAGCGCTGGCTGGCTGAACAGGAGCACGCAACGGCTTCGTCGGTAGCAGCCGGATGAAGCACGGGTGCTGGGTCGGGCTGGGATGGGTGGTGCTGGTGGGGTGTACGCCTTCGCCAAAAGGGGTGCAGACTCCACAGCATCACCGGGCCCCTTTGGTCGAAACAATTGAGTCCGCGCCTGTCCAGCCTCCAGCATCATGGGAGGTGCCATCGCTTGGGTGGGCCGACACGTCCTCGGTAGCTCAGCGTGTACGGAACCGTGCGCTGGCCACACAGATTATGCTGGCCCTGAGCAACGTATCGGCACTTCGCGCCTATCTGCCGATGGTTGTCGTGCAGGAGGGCGTGATTGTGCTACGTGGCACTGTTCCCTCTGAGCAACTCCGTCAACAGATCTTGCAGGTAGTCAATCGGGTGGCAGGCGTGGCGCGTGTGATAGACGAGCTGGTGGTGGAAATGCCGGAAAAGACTTTTCCCCTGCCCGCGTACCACACCGTCCGTCCAGGCGAAACGCTCTGGGATATTGCCCGACGCTACGGGCTTTCGATAACGCAACTTCGACGTCTCAACGGCCTGCGCACTAATGTGATTCGTCCAGGCCAGCGACTGCGCGTGCGGTAGCTCAGCGACGAAACAGATTCTTTATAACAAACCAGACGTTTTCTTTGCGCTCGCGCAACCGCCGATAGAAATAGGGAAACCACTCGGTGCCATAAGGTACATACACCCGCATCCGATAGCCCTGACGCACCAGTTTGCGCTGCGTTTCCGGTCGAATGCCGTAAAGCATTTGAAACTCAAAGCGTTCGCTTCCAATCTGATGCGTGGCTGCAAAACGCTTGGTGGCTTCGATCAGCACGTCGTCGTGAGTGGCAATGCCAGGATAGCGCCCGTTCAATAAAAGCTGTTGCATGTATTCAATAAAACGCGCCCGAATCGTTGCCATGTCCTGGTAAGCAATGTCGGGAGGCTCCTTGTAGGCCCCTTTGCAGAGGCGAACGCGGGCCTTTCGTTCGCACATCCGGGCAATGTCGTGGGCTGTGCGCTTCAGATAAGCCTGAAGGACAGGACCTACATGCTCAGGGTAGTCAGGATAGACCTGCTCAAAGATTCGAAGTGTCGATTCGGTCAGGTCGCTGCCTTCCATATCAAGGCGGATGAACACGTCGCGGGGCTTGGCCGCTTCTAAAAGTTGATGCAAGTTGTCCAGGCAAAAGGATTCGTCGATTTTTTGCCCGAGCGCAGAGAGCTTGAGCGAGATGTTGGCGTCACGTAGGCGGCCGGCGTCGCGTTCGTTGGCCAGCACGTCGATGAGTCCCAGATAAGCATTACACGTAGCTAGGGCCTGCTGGCGATCGTGCACGTACTCGCCCAGACGGTCTACCGTAACGAGAAGGCCTTCGGCGCAGAGCTGATGCAGGATCGGTAGTGTGTCTTCCAGCGCTTCGGCTGCCACAAAGCGGCGGGCCAGCACAAAAGGAAGTTTTACGGGCATGGCACTTTCACAGATTGCAAGCGCTTCCAAAAATAAAAAACGCTAAACGGCTAATTTTCCAGCGCCCGCGAAAGATCCGCCAATAAATCATCAATGGGCCCCAGTTCAATGGACCGAAGCGCATGGAATGTAAGGGCACGCCTGGAGGAACTCGGTCATGCGGCGGGCATGTTCGCGGGGGCGCTGTCTCCGGAGGGCCAGCGTATGCAGATTGCGTGGTAGTGATCTGCTACTGCTCGGGAAGGGGCGCCCCCGATCGGTGCTCAGCTCTAACAGACACTAAATCAGCGGCAGAATTTGCCCCTCACACGGCAGGTGTCGGTTTTGTGAGCCAGATGCATAGCTCGGTCGGATCGCCGATTTTTAGCAGAAGTCTGGAAGGAGGCAAGCCCAGATCCGACGCGTGTTCGAAGGCAGGGCAGCGCCAGCGGCTGACAACTCGGAAAAATTGACCGTGCTCTTGTGGAGGTCTTGTTGTAAAAAGCTATTATTCAAGTAAATTTCGCACGTTGTTGTAAACAGCGTGCGGATCAAAATGCAGCTTTCGGGTTCCAGAGTCTGCAGCAGAAGGGAGCTGCAGCCATGCCCGAGGCAAAAGCGGCGCCAGTCTGTCTTCGAGGAGGGTCGGCATATGTTCTTCGGGTGACGCTACGTAGGACTACTATGGTAGTGGTGGCCGTTCGGGCAGTTGCTGGCGGATGCCCGTTCGAAGGTTGTGCTCAGGTAAGGGGTAGAGGCGAGAGCGTTGGTCGTAACCCCGAGTTTACATTACTACCCCGGCCCGAGAGGCTATGAGAGGAGGCCGGTTGTGGTACATGTTTTGTGCAAAGTTCTCTGATTCCCGAAAGATAGCCTCAGGTCTGCTTTGACGATTCAAACAGCAATTAAAAAACATGCGGCGGCTGATAGCTCCAAAGCACCTGTCTCTGATTGAGCGCCGTAGGCTCATCGACAGGATATTGCTGGGCGGTGTGTTGCTGGGGAGTGGTCTGGCCGTATGGGTGTTGTTGACGCATTGGGGAAGTGCTAACCTGGTGGTGGCGCTTCTGATAGCCGTAGCTGTCTGGAGCGCCGGTATATGGCTGATGGGAAAGCAGCGGGCTGAGGTGCTGGCGGCGTTTCAATCCTTCTTTGAGCATGCCCTGGAGGGTATTTTTCAGGCCGATCGGAATGGATACTTGCAGGCTGTCAATCCTGCGCTGGCGCAGATGTTAGGCTACGAGCGACCGGACCAGCTTCAGGGCGTGCATTTACCCACGCGAGTACTGGCCGATGCAGCCGACTTTCAGCATCTGCGGGCACAGCTCGAAGCACATGGCGTGGTGCGCAACGCGTATCTCCAGCTTCGGCGTCGTAATGGAGAAGTCTTCTGGGCGCGTGTGAATCTATGGATCCGGCAGGAGCTGCTCGAGGGAACCATCGAAGACATCTCAGGCTGGCAGCAGGCCGAAGCTGCATTTCGGGCCAGTGAAGCCCGTTATCGAACGCTCCTGGAGCAGCTTCCCGTGGGCGTATATCGGAGCACACCAGACGGCACGATCCGAGCCGCTAATCTGGCGACTGCACGGATGCTGGGCTACGACTCGGTTGAAGCGCTACTACAGGCCAATGCCCGCTCGTTTTATGTCGATCCGGAGCAGCGTGACGCCTTTCTGCAACGCCTGCGCGAAAAGGGTGAGGCCATGGCCGAGCTGGCACTGCGCCGGGTTGATGGCACCGTGATCTGGGTACAGGATTACGCCCGCTGTATCGTTGACGAAGACGGGCAGATCTATTTCGACGGGGTGTTGATTGACATTACCGAGCGGCGGGAGGCCGAGCAGGCACTTCTGGAAAGCGAACGACGCTATCAGCAACTTCTGGAGCAGTTGCCTGAACCGGTCATCGTACATGATGGCAAGACCATCCTCTATGCAAATGCAGCGGCTGCTGCTTTTGCCGGATTGGATCAACCAGAGGAATTGATCGGGCAGTCTATTTTTGCATTTCTAAAAGCAAAAAAAGCCGAAGCGGTTCGGCGTTATCTGAAGCTGGCGACGCAGCGTGGCCGCGGACTTCCTGCCTTCGAGCAGCAGTTGGTCCGAGCAGATGGGGCAATACGTGACGTTGAAATCATCAGTGCACCGGTGCAGTATCAGGGACGCCAGGTCCTTCAGGTAGTGCTGCGCGACATCACCGAACGCAAGCAGTACGAACGGCAATTGTTAGAGGCCAAAGAACGGGCCGAAGAGATCGCCCGGTTCAAATCGACATTGCTGAGCAACATTAGCCATGAAATTCGCACGCCCCTGGCCGGCATCATCGGATTTGCCCAGGTGCTGGAAGAAGAACTGGAAGAGCCCCATCAGGAGCTGGCTGGTTTGATCCGCGAAAGTGGACGGCGGCTGTTGGAAACGCTCAATACGCTGCTGGACCTGGCGCGCATCGAAGCAGGAGCATTTGTACTCACACCAGAGCCGTTCGATGCCACCGACGAGGTGCGTCAGAGCGTTCGGATTTTTCAGCATATGATCGAAGCCAAAGGATTGGAGCTGGTGCTGGATTTACCAGAGACTCCCCTTCTGGTTTATCTGGACTGTAATGGTTTCCACCGCATTGTGGTTAATCTGGTCTCGAATGCCGTCAAATTTACCGACAGGGGGATGGTACGGGTGGGCCTGACAGCCGACGAAGAACGGCTACAACTTCAGGTGCAGGATACAGGGGTGGGCATTGATCCAGACTTTCTGCCGCACATTTTCGAAGAGTTTCGCCAGGAGTATGACGGCCTTTCACGTACGCATCACGGAAGCGGACTGGGACTGACCATTACCCAACGGCTGGTTGAAATGATGGGCGGCCGTATTGAGGTGACCAGCGAAAAAGGCAAGGGGACCACGTTTACGGTCTGGCTCCCGCTTCGCCTTACCGACAAGACGGCCTCAGAAGACGCCTCCACGTCGGCGAATTCAACAAAGTCAAACGTCTGAGCCTGACAGAACCCTTTATTTTCAGGAGGAAAGCATCTGTTTCTTAGTTGATACCCAGTGTAGAAAGATGAATCAGGAGGTCGCTCGTCTCCGTCGCGAGTATGCCGGACAGCCATTGGACGAGGCACAGGTGCCCGAAGAGCCCATAGCCCTTTTCCGTCGCTGGTTTGAGGAAGCCGTCCGTGCTGAGCTGACCGATCCGAACGCGATGATACTGGCAACAGCCGATGCCTCCGGACGCCCTTCGGCCCGCGTGATGCTGCTGAAGGATTTTGATGAGGAAGGATTCGTCTTCTATACCAATTATGAAAGCCGTAAGGGCCGAGAGCTGACCGAAAATCCCCGAGCAGCCCTGGTGTTCTGGTGGGCGGAGCTGATGCGCCAGGTGCGCATTGAGGGTACGGTCGAGAGGGTACCGGCCGAGGAATCAGACGCCTACTTTCAGACGCGGCCGCGAGAGAGTCAGCTCGGTGCCTGGGCTTCGCCGCAGAGCCAGGTGATCCCGAATCGGGAAATACTTGAGCGCCGGGTGACTGAGCTGGCCCAGCAGTACGACGGGCGCGAGGTGCCCCGTCCGCCTTACTGGGGCGGCTTCCGGGTCGTGCCCGAGGTGATCGAGTTCTGGCAGGGACGGCCCGGACGTTTGCATGATCGGTTGCGCTATCGGCGTACGGATCGGGGCTGGGTGCGGGAACGACTGGCGCCCTGAAGTGCAAGGGGGCCGTCAGTGAAATTGTCGGTCGGTGAGGCGTTCCACGTCAGCCCGTGTGATCACGTGCCAGCGGGGAGCGCTCAGACGTCCTGTAACGGTGCGACGGAACGTGGCTCGCAGGAACAGTTCTTTGGAGGAAGGCTGTGCGCCACGGAAGCTGAACGCGCCCCAGTGGAAGATCCAGTAGGTATCGGCCGGATCAAAGCCGAAGTGCCGACTCAGGCGCTCCACCAGATAACGTGCATCGGCTATCGTTGAAGGACCCGGATTATCGGCCAGCTCCTGTAACACCACTACGTAAGAGCGATCGACGTCGGGGGCGGTGCGGTAGAGTTGCACGCGGCAACGTCCTTCCGTTCCGTATCCCTGCCAGATGAACAGCGTGTCGGTGAGTGGTTGGGCAGAGAGCGCCTCGACCCAGAGTAGCGCCGGGAGACACAGCAGCATGAAACGTACGCCAGACATGGCCGATTGAACATAATTTCTTGTTCGAATATGCTTCAACAAAATATAAACCATGGCCTTTACCACGCTGGTTGATTCGGAGACTGTTCTGGCACATCTTGAAGATCCCGACTGGGCGATTGTGGATTGCCGGTTTTCGTTGAGCGATCCGGACTACGGGCGCCGGGCTTATCTGGAAGCACACATTCCGGGGGCCGTTTATGCCCACCTGGACGAAGATCTATCGGGGCCTGTCGTTCCGGGGCAGACCGGCCGGCATCCACTGCCTGATCCGGCGTTGTTGGCCAGGAAGCTGGGAGCCTGGGGGATTGATGCCCGTACGCAGGTAGTCGCCTACGATGACGCAGGTGGGGCGTTTGCCGCGCGGCTCTGGTGGCTTCTGGGGTGGCTTGGACACGACGCGGTGGCCGTGCTCGACGGCGGATGGCCTTGCTGGCTGCGCGAAGGGCGTCCGGTGCGGAGCGGGTTAGAGAGGCGACCTGCCCGAACGTTCATCCCGCGGCTTCGGCCAGAACGGGTGGTGACGGCCAACGAGGTGATGGCGCATCTACATGATCCTGCCTGGCGGCTGCTGGATGCGCGGGCTCCGGAACGCTATCGGGGCGAACAGGAACCGATCGATCCAGTGGCTGGCCACATTCCGGGTGCTCTAAATGCGCCTTTCGCCGAAAATCTGACCCCTGAAGGTAAGTTTCGCCCCACCGAAGCGCTACGTCAGCGGTTTATGGCCTTGTTGGGCGACGTGCCCCCTGAACGTGTCATCTGCTACTGTGGCTCTGGCGTGACGGCCGCGCACAACCTGTTGGCCATGGCGCATGCTGGCTTGCCCGGTGCCCGGTTGTATGCCGGATCCTGGAGCGAATGGATTACGGATCCCAGACGACCTGTTGCCCGGTAAGACCAACAGGGATTCTCAGGGCAGGATCAGGCAGCAGTGAGCTGTCGGTAAAGGTTTTCAACCTGCTGCCGCAATGTTTCCAGCGAACCGGTGTTTTCAATCACAAAGTCGGCACGCCGGCGAAGCTCTTCCGGCGATAGTTGATGTTGCATACGAGCGCGCACCTGCTCCGGGGAGATGCCATCGCGTTCCGTTACGCGCCGGATGCGCTCGGCTTCAGGTGCTTCTACTACCAGTACATGGTCGACCAGACGATCGGCTCCTGACTCGAACAGCAGGGCCGCTTCCAGTACTAACAGGGGAACCTGATCGCGGGTAGCCTGCTCGCGGGCTTGTTCAAAGGCGGCCAGCACGCGTGGATGAACCAGCGCGTTGAGTTGACGCAGCGCTTCTGGATCGTGAAACACGCGTTTGGCCAGATAAGCCCGGTTGAGTCGACCGTCGGGCCCGTAGCTTTCGGGACCAAACGCTTCGCGGATAGCCTGACGTAACGCCGGATCTTCGGCCATCAGCCGCTTGGCCACCTCGTCTGCATAGAACACCCGGGCGCCCAATGCTTCAAGCAGGCGGCACACCGTACTTTTGCCACTGCCAATGCCGCCGGTGACACCCAGTGTTTGGAGAGGCGAGGGGTTCATGGTTGCCATGTAAGCGAAAAAGTCAGGTTGGGAATCCGGGTGCGCGGGCCGTTCCAGGCTGCGCGTCGGATACGTTCGGCTGCTGCTTCAGGCAATGGCCCGTAGAGGCGGCGATGCAGGCGCTGCAGCGTCAGCCAACCTTCCAGCGAAAAAGTCAGCGATCGGCGCCGCCAGTACAAGGCACAGGTGGGACCTATCTGGACAATCCAGAGCTGACCGGGCCGGCTTACCGTGGCTGCAGTCCCCTTAGGGCCGGGGTAGGTAATCCGTAGCCGGGCCAGGTAGTCACGTCGAAGAAAGAGACGAAAGCCTACACTGCTACGCAGGGAGGCAGTGCGGGCTTCCAGCCGGAGCCATCCGGTATAGGTGCGGAGCGTGTCGAATGGGATTTCAGCGAACCGATTCCACAGCAGGCGTCCCAGCTGCAAATCGCTATAGGAGCCGTCCAGACGGATGTACAGACGGGAGGTCAGGGCCTGTTCGGCCTGTAGGCGATAGCTTAGCTCGCGGGCTGCCTGGTCCTGACGTTGGCGGCCGGGTAGCACAAAATCGTCTACGGTGTAAGCCGCCCGCACTTCGCCTTGCAAGGACAGACGGGTAGCGGGTGTAGGTGTCCATTGCAGGCCCGGTCGCAGTCGAAGGGTGCGTTGTACGCGGTTTTCCGCTGAACGAGCAGCCTTCAGATAGACCAGATGATACAGACTCCCTTCCAGGCTAAGATCAAGCTGGAGAGCCCGGGTTAGCTGAAAGCGTAGGTCGATCCGACCCAGTTGCTGGAGCTCGTCGCGATCGTCCGAGTTGACCTCTGGCGTATCGTGGCGCAAAATAGAGGTGTGTGCCCGCAGGCCAACGGTCAGGCGTCCGATTTCGAGATGGCCCTGTCCGCTTAGTGTCAGGTACCCCCGGGCGTAGTCCGCCTGTCGGAGCAGCAGGGCTTTCTGGAAGGCTTGGGCTGCGGGCAGGTCCCGGCGGTTGGTCAACGTGCGTATTTCTTCTTCGGCACCCGTTTCCAGAGCGAGTTCCAGGTTCAGCCTGCCTCGTGTGTATAGCAGGGCGAGCGTGCCTTCGAGCTGGCGATGGTCAAAGCGTGTATTGAAAAACAGGGCGTCGTTTGGCGTCCGAAGAAATCGAATCTGGCGCCGGAACCACTGGCCACTGAGGTGTCCGCGCAGATGCAGGTGGGCATGTACCGGGAGCTGGAGGAGCAGCGAGCCCTGTAGCGTGTCGCTCCAGGTAGCTTCGATGCTCTGGGGAGGAGTAGCGACCGTGCGATTCAGAAACGAAACGGCTTGATAGGTATCGCGTCGGAAGCGAGCACTGCGAAGATGCATGCGTACCTCGAACACCTCCGCCTGTCGTTGAAACAGCAGATCAGCATAGGCCGTGAGGCCTCGTCGTGGCGACAGAAACTGCAAAAGCCCGCCCCCTTCCAGGCGCAGCATGTAGCCGACCGGAAGTTGAGGACGAAAGCCCAGGCGCAGGTTGAGCGCTGGCCCGTAATCGGTCCGCAAAGGAGGCAATGTGACGCCACCAGCACCTGGACGCTGATCCAGGGCTATTCCCAGTGCCGGCTCCAGCCAGAACTCATCGCGCCGCTGATAGCGAAGTCCGGCCAGTACCTGCTGCGTCAGTACGCGGCTCTGATTAAACCAGGCCATCTGGCCGAACAATCGCGGCTGGAGGACTGCCCGAGTTGCGGGCGTAAGCATCCAGCTTCCCCAGACTTCATCACGAAAGTTCAGTCGGCCGACGCCGTACCGGAAGGCATCACTGACAAAGCGTTGCTGCCAGCTCAGTATCCAGCCACCTATGACCGGCATGAAGTTCAGGTCGGCCACCCAGTGGTAACGGCTGACGTCCCGTACAAAGCCGGTATGGACGGTCCAACCCGACTGTGCAGTCGCTACCTGGTTCAGTAGCAGTAGCCACCCTATGCCAGCCAGGCGATAGCGCATAGGCCATTAGCCAGGTGGCCAGGAAAACTTGCGGCCACCTATCAGATGCAGATGCAGATGGTAGACAGATTGTTGGGCGTCCGGCCCTGTATTGAATACGGTCCGGTAGCCGGTACGGGCAATGCCTTCACGTTCGGCCATCTGGCGGGCCACCACAAACAGGTGGCCAATCAGCGGCGCATCTTCTTCAGTTACTTCATTGAGGGAAGGGATGGGCTTGCGGGGAATAATCAACAAATGAACGGGTGCTTGCGGATTGATGTCGCGCAACACCACGCACTGCTCGTCCTCGTAGACGATGTCGCCCGGCAACTCGCCGTCCATAATGCGCTGAAACAACGTCTTTTCCGCCATAGCTCTATCAGGGTTAGACAGGCCGCAGTTTGTCAGAATATAGGGCATGATAGCCGTTTCTGTCTGTAACAGATCGGCGATTCCCGCGGTGGAACGCACCCCGAAGCCGTTCGTTTGTGGCTACCGATGCGCAAACAGCCTGTGTGTTGAAAAATGCCGACGGTTTACGTCACCCGACGCGTGCACTTTAACGCAGCGCATCGCCTGCACAATCCGGCTCGGTCTGAGCTCTGGAATCAGCAGACCTTCGGTTCCTGTAACCATCCGAACTGGCATGGCCACAACTATGTGCTGGAGGTCACGGTAGCGGGCGAGCCGGATCCGGAAACTGGCTTTGTGCTAAATCTTTCCCATCTAAAGGAGATTCTGGAAACGCGCATTCTGCAAAAGCTGGATCACAAGAACCTGAACCTGGACGTTGACTTTTTGCAGGGCGTGATTCCGACAACGGAAAACGTAGCCATTGCCATCTGGCGCGAGCTGGAAAATGCCCTGCCGGCGGGTCGCCTGTATCGCATCCGGCTTTACGAGACCGAGCACAATTACGTGGAGTACTATGGCGAAGAATAAATCATCTATGCGGGTGTTTACGCCTGCCGATGCGCACCTGGATCTGGATGTCGGTCATTATGAGCGCATAGATCGATATGCGCCAGAGGTGACCGTGGCCGTTCAGCAACACGTGCGTGAGATTTTGCGCTGGATTGGTGAGGATCCAGATCGGGAAGGACTCCAGCGTACGCCGGAGCGGGTTGCGCTGGCCCTGCAGTACCTGACGCAGGGATACCACCAGGATCCGCGGGCCATTCTGGAATCGGCGCTCTTCGAGGAAGATTACAGCGAAATGATTCTGGTGCGGGATATTCAGATCTACTCACTCTGTGAGCATCATCTGCTGCCGTTTTTCGGAAAGGCCCATGTAGCCTACATTCCGAACAAGAGGATTGTTGGTCTGAGTAAGATTCCGCGGGTGGTGGACGTTTTCGCCCGACGGCTTCAGGTGCAGGAACGGCTGACGATTCAGATTCGGGATGCGCTGGAGGAGGTGCTGCAACCGCTGGGCGTGGCCGTAGTGATCGAAGCACAACACCTGTGCATGATGATGCGAGGCGTGGAAAAGCAGCATGCGATCACCACGACCAGTGCCATGAGTGGCGAGTTTTTGAAGGAAGCTACGCGTGCTGAGTTTATGCGGCTGATCAACGGAGGATAACGTCGTGCCGGTTGTCGTCGTTACCGGAGCCAGTCAGGGAATTGGGGCGGCTATCGCCCGGGCGTTTGCCGAAGAACCGGAAGCCCGTCTGGCGCTGGTAGCCCGCCATCAAGAAAAGCTGGAAGCCGTGGCGGCCGACTGTCGGGCAAAGGGGGCCGAAGCCCTGGTGCTGCCCTGTGATGTGACGGACGAAGCTGCTGTGGCTACTATGGCCCGGCGGGTCCTTGATTGCTGGGGGGCACCGGATGTACTGGTCAACAATGCCGGCCAATTTCAACCGGCTCCGCTACGCGAGACGACGGTCGAGACGTTTCGGGCCCAGCTTGAAACCAACCTGACCAGCGCCTTCCTGGTAACACAGGCGTTTCTGGAGCCAATGATTGCCCGACGACAGGGTCACATCTTTTTCATGGGATCGGTCGCCTCCGTACGGGCCTATCCGGGTAGTGTTGCCTATTGCGCAGCCAAGCATGGCCTGCTGGGATTGGCGCGGGTGGTGCGTGAGGAGACGCGGATGCTGGGGCTTCGGGTGACGGTCCTGTTGCCTGGGGCCACCTACACCCCGAGCTGGGAAGGAGTAAATCTGCCTGAGGAACGCTTCATGCCGCCCGAAGACATAGCCCGGACGGTTCGGGCGCTCTACCATCTCTCGCCCCGAACCGTAGCTGAAGAGATCATCCTGCGTCCTCAGGAAGGGGATATCTGATCAGGTAGTCTGTTGGAGCAATCGCTGACGGACGGCCTCACCCAGCGCTTGCAACCGGCCGCTGATATGGACCGGGTAAGGTGGATCGGCCTCTTCCAGCGCCAGGAGCCGCTCAGGGAGTCGGGTCAAGCCCTGGTGCGCTCGCTCACGAGCGGCTTCCAGCGTGTCGTGGCCGGCTTCGGTGCGCTGGCCGCCTCGCATCACGCACTGCAGGAGCGGCTCGCCCCCCTCCAGGTGTTCATCATGACAGGCGATCACATCGTGGGTGGCACGACCATCCTCGCCGTAGAAACGAAAGACCTGCTTGCGTCCAGGCAGATTGGCTTTGGCCAGCGATAGCTTCATACGCCCTTCGCCCTCAAACTCGCTGAGCTTGTAAGCACTGTCAAGATAGGGGCGGTCGCTGATGGTACCCATATGCGTACCCACGCCAAAGCCATCGATAGGGGCATCCTGAGCCAACAGTTCGGCAATGCGGTATTCATCGAGGCTGCCGCTGGCGAAAATCTTAATGTGGGTCAACCCGGCCTCGTCAAGCATACGCCGGGCTTCGCGGGCGAGTGCAGCCAGATCACCTGAATCCAGGCGAATGGCGCCTACCTGAAACTGATCGCCCAGCTCTTCGCAGAGCGTAATGACTTTGCGAACGCCTTCCAGTGTATCGTAGGTATCTACCAGAAGCGTAGTGCCGGGATAGAGTTGGGCAAACGCCCGGAACGCATCTTCTTCCGTAGGATGAGCTTCCACATAGCTATGGGCCATGGTGCCGGTGACAGGCACACCGTAGAGCTGTCCCCCCAGCACCAGCGAGGTGGCCTGAATACCAGCAATATAGTAGGCACGCACCGCCTTCAGCGCAGCGTCAACCCCGTGCATTCGGCGGGCGCCAAAATCAGCCACCAGACGTCCCTGCGCTGCCTGCACCACGCGACTGGCCTTCGAAGCAATGCCCGTCTGAAAGGTGATCTGGTTAAGCACGAAGGTTTCGATAAGCTGAGCCTGCCCGATGGGAGCTACCACCTGAAGCAGCGGCTCGCCGGCAAAGACCGGGGTTCCCTCAGGAATGGCATACACATCGCCGGTAAAGCGAAATCGTGCCAGGTATTCCAGAAAGTCTGGTTCGAAACGGCCCAAGGAAGCCAGATAATCAAGCGCCTCCGGTGTGAAATGCAGGGTTTCCAGGTAGTGAAGAACCGTATCGAGCCCACAGGCCAGCAGATAGTTGCGGCCGGGCGTCTGACGTACAAACAGATCAAATGTGGCGATTGCGGTGTCCAGGCCCTCTCGATAATAGGCCTGGAGCATGGTCAGCTCATACAGATCAGTAAACAGGGCCGCGTTTTCGTCGACAACCCAGCTCATGTGGCGGAAAATTTTTCGTTGAGAAAGTCAGCGAAAAGATACAGCATCTGGTATGTGTTTACCGTACCAGGTCTTCAAGTTCCGCATAAAAATGCAGAAAACAAAGGCCGGACATCCGCCGGAAACATCAAGAAGAAACGGCATTTTTGTTGCCCCTTGTGCTAACCAGTGCGAAGCTATACCCCACAGCCATGCAAGAACTGAGGCGATTGGGACTGGTCAGCCATGATGAGGCGTTGACGCATCGCCTGGTGGCTTGCCTGTCGGCTACTGGGTGGCGGATGGACGAGCTATTTACTTCGCTCCACGCACTGATTGTTCGCGGGCATGGCTCAGGTACCTCTGCGCTGGATCTCATGTTGGTCGATCTGAACCTGCCTGATGCGCAGGGACTTGACGCGTTTGCCGAGGTCAAAGTACGCGCCATCAATGTGCCGGTGGTCGCGTTGATTGATCAACGCGAAGCAAAGATGGGCATCCATCTATTGCAGATGGGGGCGGCCGATTATCTTTTTAAAGAAACGCTGAGCCCGCAACTTCTAGAGCATGTGCTTTCACGTGCCTGGGAGCGACAGCACGTGCAGAATAATTTATCTGAGTATTTGCAGGAACTGTACACGAGCGAGTCCCGGTTTCGAACCATTTTGCAGCACTACCCCGATGGGTTGTTGATGCTGGATGCAGAAGGGCGCATCTTGATGGCCAATGAAGAAGCCCAGCGTCTGCTGGGATATGCCGAAAAGCAGCTGATGGGTCAGCCTCTGGAAGCTTTTGTACGTGCAGACGGGATGGAGGAATGTGTGCGACCGATAGGGGTGCCTGAAGCCCCACAGCTACGCATAAAGGTTATTCCCTGTGAGGAGGATGCCTGCCAACTGGTACTACTCCGGGAGTTGACGGCAACCGAACTGCGGGAGCGGTGGGTGTCCTGACGACTGAGCAAAGGTGGGAAACTTATTTGGAGTGAAAGCCCGTGTGCAGCGTGTCGGTGCGGAAGGGCGTACGTCGCGGACGATATCGTACAGAGAAGCAGTTCAGTTCAGTCGGGGATCATCGGGAAAGTTGGCCAGCAGGGCATATTCGCCACCCATACGGCGCAAGACCGTGCGCCAGAGTTGTTCCGGGGCATCTTCGAATACGTTGGTCGCGTGTGCTGGCGCCAGGATCCAGCCGCCTGCCTCGTATTCGGCTTCAAGCTGGCCCGGTGCCCATCCCGAATAGCCCAGGAAAAAACGCATATCGTCGGGGTCGGGCGGATCTGTTCGCAGTCGATCCAGCAGAGCATCGACTTCACCGCCCCAATAGACGCCGTTGATGATGGGCTGGGCCTCGGGAATTTCGTTGCCGAGCCGATGCAGGATGTGCAGTGTTTCAGGCTGGACCGGTCCTCCCATGGAAAGGGGGTAAGCAACTGGTACGTCGAGCACTTCGCGGAGGGTCAACGTGGTAGGTCGGTTCAGGATCAGACCGAAGCTGCCGTCGTCACTGTGGGCGCAGAGCAGCACAACAGTTCGCCAGAAGTTCGGGTCTTCCAGCATAGGGGGTGCAATGAGCAGAATGCCGGGACGTAATGTCAGCGACTCCATGGTTCGGTTACGACCGGGTTGAGGAACGCAGCAGTGCTTTGAGGGCACCGCACCACCAGTCTGCGTTACGTGTGATCGTGGCCACCGTAATGTGTTGAAAGTGAGGCATCAGACGGAGCAGTACAGGAGGAACAGCATCCCAACGATGTTGCCGAATCAGCCGTTCCAGCTCATCGGCAGCCCTGCAGGTCCAACGCCACTTTGCCCGCAAGGATTCGGCTTTGCGCCAGTAGCCCCGATCTTCCCAGACCTGGGCACTCTCGTCGATCGTCCGGGCAATGCTACGCAGGTTGAACACGAAAAAAGCAACCATATCGCGGGCCTCCTCATCGAAGGAAGGACGTTGCGCCAGCAAATGCAGGACCTCGGCGCAGGAGCGCAGGTACTGATGGCGACGCTTGGCCGGGGTAGCTTCCGTTCGAATAACCCTTCCCATATGCAATCGCAGCTTTTGAGACAAAGATCGGAAATTCAACCCAAAGCCCCAAGGACGGGACATTACAGCCCACGCGGTCAGATCCTTCCTTAAGATCGAATTTTCTTGTCAACGATGGATTAATTCGATGCAAACGTACCAGAGCACGCTACATGTATCCCCACTGATAGTTAACCAGCTTGAGCCCAGCTTGCTGCACGCCTATTTGGTTGAGGATGAGGTTGTAGCGAATCACAATAAAAGGCCGGCCTATGCCGAGCTTACCGTACTGGACTATTGTTGGTTGCACAAGGTGCTGGTGAAGGCCTGGTCACCGCTGGTCGTACGCTCTGCGCCCTCGAGGTTGTGGGGCGGGCTGAAGCACAACAGATACTGCGTGAGGCAATTGCACAGGCTTGGTTGCTGCACTACCCGGCCGATTCAGCCGATCAACGGCACGTTGTGGCCGGAACGCATTCGCGCCTACGCTCGGGCGGACGCCTTCACGTTAGGCCACGGAGCGTGGTATGCGTTGCCGAGAGCAACCCGCGGCGAGCATGTCCCCTAAATCTCAGCGCACTACCTGCAACCGCTGGATGTACCGCCGGCCGTTTACTTCCAGCACGCACAGGTACAGACCACTGGCCCAGCCACTGGCATCCAGACGTACTGTGTGGGTGCCGGCCGGTTGTGGGCCATCGACCAGCGTGGCCACCGGTCGGCCCAGCAGGTCATACACGCGTAACCGTACCGGACCGGTGGCCGGCAGGTGGTAGCGCAACCGCGCTGTCGTGCGGAACGGATTGGGATAGGGCGGCTCCAGCGCCGGTTCGCGGGGAAGCTCGGCAATCGGCTCGGCTGGTACCGGTTCGCTTCCGACCAGAAACTCGAGCCGGATAGGGATGATGCGGCCATTGAGGGAGGTTCCATCAGTGAGCGTTGTTTCCCAGAGCGCACGCCAGCTTCCCTGGATCGGCCCGATGAACGATCGGTTTTCAACAGCGTAGCTGGAAGTGGCCAGAACAATAGCGTTTGTATCGGTGCCCGCGTCCCGGTAGCCGATGAACAGCGTGTCGGGCAGGTCACCAATCTGGGCAGCGTAAGGAAACAGATCGATTTCAGCAAATTGAATGGTAAGCGACGATATCTGTTGATAAGGCCGTGGATCGTCGAAGGTCTTTTCGAAGAGCACAGGGCCAGGCGTACCGTCTGGATTGGCTGTCCGCACCGTTAGCGTAAAATCTCGTGGTGCGGTGGGAGGAGGACCGTTGCTAAACTGGCTGTAGAAGTATAGTGGCAGAAAGACGCGGCCCAGTAGCGTATAGCCCGGTTGTGGATTTTCAAAGCGGGTGAGCAACTCCAGCCCTCCAGACAGAATGAAGGGTTGCATGGCCTGGCCGTTGTCGAACTGGACGATCTGGTTAGTGAAAGTCTGATCTGAGCGCCAGGTGGCGCTATAGGTGACCTGGGAACTTCCAGAGGTGGCAGTGCGCGTGACGATCAATACCACCTGATCGTGCGTGCCGGGAAAGTTGAAGGGGGATGCTCCGGGATCGAGATCGTTGACCGCGATGCCACCCCCTTCCGGGTATTGCAGCGAACGGATAGCCAGCGAAGCACCTGAAAGGGCGACTTGAAGATCTTTGACATGTTTCCATACCAGGTAAAGCACGCCGCCCCCCCAGAGCAGTACGGTGGTGTCGGGCGTCTGGGTCGCAATGCGGCCGTTGTATACAACCGTGGGGGCCGCGCCCAGAGTTTGAAAATCTGCGCGGCTATAGCCATACGCAGCATGAACAGCGCGATCGTTCAGGAAATTGGCCGTATGAAAGTCAAGTAAGATCTGGGAGAATGACAGGCCTCGAGGGACCAGCGCATTTTCATAGCTCAGATAGCCGTGGGAGGGATCCCGCGTAATGGCCCCGACGGCCTGCCAGCCAATGCGGTTTTCCAGATAGGTAGTAAACAGACCGGCGCGTTCGTAGTCATCCAGAACGTTCACGTTGTCCTGCGACCAGCGAAAAATGGGCACGTTGTAGCGGGAGGCGTCGCTCAGGTAGCTCATAGCGCGCCGGTCGTACCCATTGATTACTTCGGCCCATTCCGAAAGACCTTCATTAACGAAAGAAATCTCGTCGGTGTCATAGTTGAAGTGGATTAGGTGCTGATATTCATGGGCGGCCGTCGAGAGTAGCGATTCGATCGGGCGGTTGGTGGAAAGCGAAGGATTGGTATCCAGGTACAGAACGTCTCGGCCGTTGCCGTTGCCCTGAGGGTTCAGATCACCGCCATAAACAAAGCCAGCGACAAACCCACCGCCACTTTCGGGATTCCAGCCATCGCGTATATCTACCAGCAGGACGTCGGTTTTGCCATCGCCGTCCACGTTGGGTGGATCGCCAAAGACGGTTTCATCGTTGACGATGATGCCCTGGTTGGGATTGATGGAGCCGGCCGGTGTTGCGTCGGCCAATGCCGCCCGTAGTGCTTCCAGTTTCTCGTTGGTGACCCATCCGCTGTCGAGCGAGGCTACTTCTACCCACAGGTAAAAGCGATCTTCGATAATGCGCAGCTCAAATTCGCGCAGCTCGGTTGTTTGCGTCTCAAAATTGTAAACTTTGAAAGATTGCCGGTCACCTACCTGAGGAGGGGCTTGGATGGTCGGGCTGGCCGACAGCAGACCCAGCGCTTTGCGGCGATGAAAATCTTCCAGGGCTTGGCGGACCTCCGGCTGGCGGTTGAGCCAGTCGGTAACGTGTAAAATGTAAGGTTGGGGCAAGGCCGTCGGGCTGTCGCTCGCCGAAATCGGGCGCAGGGATTGGGCAGCGGCCGGAAGGGCCAGCACAAGCAGCAGAGCCCAGTAGTAGCGCAGCATCGAGCCGTTCTGTTTGGTGGTGCAAAACCAATGGCAGGGTAACACATTTTTTACGAAAATAACAAGGAGCGTTCCTTACCATCTACTTATGGAGCAATTCGATATGAGCAGGTTGGTCGGGATCGTCTGGTTATTGCTGGGCGTGGGGTGCGCCACGCAGGCGCCGCCAGCGCAGCCGCCCATTGTGGTGGAAGGGGAGGTCGTTTCGCGCGGACAGGCACCATTTGCTGCGCTGGTGCTGGAGACTGCTGCGCACAACTACTACCTGCTGGTTTTTGAAAACGAGGACGATCGGCGGGCTGTAGCGGCTGAGGCCCCCTTGCGGTTGCGTGTGGAAGGCACACCGTATCTGGATCGTTGGCAGGGCATTCCTTACACGCATCTGCGGGTGCATCGGTGGGAACGGCTACGCTGAAGGTGGACGTGGCTTGAGCAGCGTGCGGAGTTCAGCGGGCGAGATGATGCGGAGTACGGGCAGCATCGTGGCCCAGCCGATGAGCAGGAGTAGTTCAGCGTGGGGTTGTTGCAGCGACGGCCATTTCTGCCAGGCTGCAAAGAGCAGCGCACTCCAGGCGCCCAGCGCCAATACCTGGCGCCACCGATAGGGTACCGGATAATGCGCTCGGATCAACCCCCAGAGCACCAGGGCCATGGTTGCATAGGCCAGCGTGGTGGCCCAGGCGGCGCCCAGCATGCCCATGTGGGGCACCAGCAACGCGTTGAGCAGCAGCGATATGGTCGCGCCGGCCAGGGTAGCCGGAATAAAAAAGCCGGTGCGATGTCGCAGGTAAGCCCCTGCCGAAAATACGTAGTACCAGCCCTGAAACAGGTAGCCCAGCAGGGCGACCGGTACAATGAACAGGCCCGTCCAGTAGCGCGGGTTGATCAGTGCATAGCCGCCGGGTAGGGGCAGGCGGACGATTTCTTCGGCGAACCAGGAAACGCTCAGCAGTACCAGCAGGCTGGCGGCTGTTAGCAGCGAAAAAACGCGGGCAAAGAGCTGAGGGGCGTCCGGATCGCGGGCATGTTGTAGAAAGAACGGTTGCCAGGCAAAGCGAAACATCTGGATGACCAGCATCAGCAAAATAGCCAGCTTGAGCACGCCGTTATAGACGCCCACCACGTGGTTACCATAGACGGCCTGGGCGGCTTCGGTCATGCGTTGCTGCACCTCAGGCGTAAGCACCCCTCCTGCTCGTTCGAGCACGGCGCGGGCAGCCCGTTCGGCTTCGCGTGCCAGCGCCTCCATGTCAAAGCGATCGCTGTAGAGGCGTTCGACCTGTTCGGGTGTCATGCGCTTCAGGAACAGCAGATTGAGGCGGTCTGTGATGGCATAGCCCAGGCCGCCGGGTAAAAACGGCAGCCCGAAGCGCAAGAGCTTACGCCAGCATGTCCCATCGAATTGCGGACGCCACAGCCGGATAAACTCCGGCGTCAGCAAAGCCAGGGTGGTGGCCGAAGCCACGAGGTTTGCCATAAAGACACCCGCTACGCCCCAGTGCAGTCCTGCCAGTAGCAGGATGTTCAGGCCAATGTTGACGCATACGTTGACCAGTCGGATCAGCGCAAAGCGCCAGGCACGGTTGCGCAGCCGCAGCTCAGCAAAGGGTACCACAGCCAGCGTATCGAGCACCAGGATAGCGGCCATATAGTAGAGCAACCACTGATAGCGCACCTCTAGGTCAATCAGAGCTGCTACGGGGGCAGGAAACAGCACAATTAGCAGCGAAAGAAAAAGAGAGGTGCTTATCAGTGATCCGACGGCCGTACTGAAGACACGCCGCCGCTCATTTTCGTTGGCCTCCACGGCAAAGCGTAGGTAGGCCGACTCCATGCCGTACTGATAGACAATGTTGAAAAACAGAAAAGCCGTGTAGACAATGGAAATAATCCCGTAGGCGTCGGGCGCAAAAACATGCGAATAGAACGGAAAGAGCAAAAAGTTAAGCAGACGGGCCACGATAGACGAGAGCCCGTAGATGGCCGTTTCAGAGGCGAGCTGACGCAGACGTCCGGCAGGCATGGTCAGCGGTGGGTGCGGCGGCGTCGGCGCAGACGAAACAGTACGCCGTCAAGTACCAAATGACTCAGGTAGCCTACAACGGCCGCTCCATAAAAGGGCAGGCCGTAGAAGGGGCGTTCCGGAAAGAACAGGTAAGGCAGGAGCAATAGGGGTGACGGAATAAGCAGCATGGCCCACCAGGTGTGGGTCCAACCGCGATGTTTACCCAGAATAGGCAGAATGGCGAACAGTCCCAGATAAGCGGCTTCTTCAAAATGTCGGGTCGCAATGAGCACGACGTCGACCAGAAAGAAGATCCAGTAGAAGAGTGTCTGGCCCATTGAGTTGGTATCGACATCCGGCCAGAGCGCAAACATCAGGCAGAGGCCGAAAAGAGCCAGAGGATAGGCCACCAGCTCCAGCAGTGTGAAGCGGGTATAGGCGGCATCGATCGAAAAAATATAGAACAATCCGCCCAGGTACACGGCGAAGAACGCCGTGGCCCCGGCCAGATGTCCACGATAAGTGGCCACGGTTAGCGTTTGGGCTTCTGGCGTGCTCGTTCTACAAGATACTCGATCGCCAGTCGGTAGCCCAGGGCGCCCAGGCCGACGATCTGTCCTTCAGATACGGCGGCTGTCAGAGAGTGTTGCCGGAATGTTTCGCGAGCATGAAGATTGGACAGATGCACCTCTACGACCGGGACCGAGATGGCTGCTACGGCGTCGCGGATAGCTACGGAGGTGTGCGTGTAGCCGCCCGGATTGAAGACTACTCCGTCGAAGTGTTCAGCTTCGGCCCGATGAAGCTGGTCGATGAGTTCGCCCTCGTGATTGCTCTGCACAAATTCCAGCGTCACGTTCGGAAACGCTTCCTGCAACATTTTCTCTAACTGCTGGAGGGTAATGCGGCCGTAAATGGCAGGTTCGCGTTTACCCAGCAGATTCAGGTTGGGGCCATTGAGTATGAGAATTTTCATGGCAACCAGGGCTGGTGAAGGTTCGTGCGGTTCGTATTGCTGAGAATTTACGATCGCGCAAGTAATGCGATGTTAAGAAGTGGTGAGACGGCAGGTAAACTGCAAGCCATCGTAGGCCAGATTAATCCCGGCCGGTAGGCGGGCGTCAACCTCGGCGTGCAGCACTTCGTGGGTCATATGGATAAAGTACGTCTGGCGAGCTCCGATGCGGCGGGCAACCCGGACCGCTTCGTCGATAGAGAAGTGGGTAGGATGTGGCCGTTCGCGCAGTGCATTAAGTACGAGCACGTCCAGGTCTTGAAGCTGTTCGAAGCTGCCTTCGGGAATCTGACTGGCGTCGGTCAGGTAGGCGAAATGGCCAATACGGTAGCCATACATGGGCAATTGGCCGTGCAGCAATGCGATCGGCTCCACACGCACCCGGGCGGCATGGCCGTAACGGCTACTCACCTCAAAGGGGCCCTCCACAGGGTGAAGCTGGAGTCTGGGAACACCGGGATAGCTTCCATCGGCAAAGATGTACGAAAACATACGATACAGCACCCGGGCCGTGTTGGGCGATGCGTAACAGGGGATTGGACGGTGGTTCTCAAAGAAGAAGGGACGCAGGTCGTCGATGCCAGCTACGTGGTCGAAATGATGGTGCGTGTAAAGTACGGCGTCCAGGTGGCGAATACCTTCGCGCAGGGCCTGCTGGCGGAAATCCGGTCCGGTATCGATCAGGATGCCCAGTCCGTTGGCCTCAATGTAGCAGGCGCAGCGGGTGCGTCGGTCGCGCGGATCGGTAGAGCGGCAGACGCGGCAGGAACAACCGATCACCGGCACGCCAGTAGAGGTGCCGGTGCCCAGTAGGATTACCCGAAGTGTGGTTGTGTTAGTCGAGATCGACATTCAGTACAGCGTCTGTAGCAGGCGAAGAGCGGCTCCAGGCTTCTTCGAGCGCTTGGCGAACCGCCGGTTTCAGATAAAGCATATCGAGCGGACGGTTGCGTAGTGCCTCGGCCAGCTGTACGAGGTGCACTTCTGGAGGATGCCGCCGGTTAAGCATAACCAGTTCGTCGCCCTGCTTGATGCAATGCCCGCCCCGGAAGGGGCCGGTTTCGATGCGGACTTCCAAGCCAAGTTGCCGGGCGACGGTGATCAGTTCGTCGACCAGTCGACGCGTTGCAGCACGCTTGTTGCCTCGGCCCGGGGCCATCGTTTTGCTCAAGAAGGTATTTGCTCCGGATGCTGTCCGTTTTGCGGCAGCATAAACTGTTCGGTCAGGTCTTCGCCGGTAGCAGGATCCTCAAAGCGAAAACTCAGCGGTGGTTGGTTGGGGTCAGATTCCAGCCGAACGCGTACCAGGTGTTTGAGCAACCAGCGTGTTGGATAGGTAGGCAGACGCCGTGTCAGATATGCGGCAGTGAAGGGATGTACGCGGAGCGTGATGTTGCGGCGGCCACCTGCCCGGCGGTAGGTTTGAAGCCAGCGCTCCATAGCGTCCAGCAAAGCTTCCGGGGTGGGCTGGGCCGAAGCTGGAGGCAGCGCTTTTTCGCGAACGAGCCGCTCCGCCAGCTTATCGAATGTGGTGGTCAGACTGGGACGCAGGCGTTGCCGCGTGATCTGGACCAGGCCAAAATCGCTCATGGGCAGGACTTTGGTGACGGCCCGGTCTTTTTTGAACGCCTTCTTGAGCTCTTCGTATACTTTCTTCTTGTTTTTTTCGTCTTTTAGATCAATGAAGTCGACTACGATGATACCACCCAGATCGCGCACGCGCACCTGCTGGGCGATGACGCGGGCAGCTTCCAGATTGACCCGCAGGGAATTTTCTTCCTGGCTCAGGCCGCGTCCAGCCCGTCCCGAATTCACGTCGATGACATGCATCGCCTCGGTATGCTCGATGTAGAGATATCCCCCTGAGGGCAGATCGACGCGACTTTCAAAGGCCTGCGCTACCTGTTTGGCAATGCCGGTAGCGGCAAAAATATGCGCCTTGGCCCGGTAGAGTTGGACCACGTCTGCTTTGTGAGGGGCGACTGCCTGCACGTAGCTCCGAATGTTGCGGTACAGGCGGGGGTGGTCCACCAGAATACGGGTGCAGTCTTCTGAAAACAGATCGCGAATTACTGAAGAGACCATGTTCACATCTTCATGAAGCAGGACGGGCGGGTTGGGGTGTTCGGCCAGCTTTTTTTCGATGCGTTCCCACTTTTCCAGGAGCAGGCGTAGATCGGTGTCAAGGGATTTGGCGCTCTGGCCTTCGGCTACCGTACGTACAATGACGCCAAAGCCTTCGGGTACAAGGCTCCGGGCGAGGGCACGCAGGCGGCGTCGCTCTTTGTACGAGGTAATTTTTTTCGAGACTGCAACGTAGTTGGCAAATGGCACCAGCACCAGGAAGCGTCCGGCCAGCGAGATGTCGGTCGAGACCCGGCTCCCCTTGGAAGAAATGGGCTCCTTGATGATCTTGACGAGCAAGGGCTGATCGCGTTTGAGCAACGTTTCTGGAGAAAAGGCGGGGTGGGGTTGTTCCGTCGCTGCTGCTGTCTTGAGGGGCGGGGAGGAAGTTACGACTTTGCGTTGGAGCCGACGCTGAGCCAGCCGACGGCGTCCACGCATACGCGCATCTAACCGGAGCCGTCGCGCCAGGCTAACTTCTTGGCGGGAGGTTTCCGTACTTGAGACCTCCGGCGCTTCGCCTCCGCGGTGAGGTCGTGGGTGGCGGCGGCGCGCCAGGCTCTGATGATGCTGTTCAATTTCGGCCGCCAGCTTATGGACACTGGGGTGCGGGTCGGCCAGAAACTTCAATTGCAGGGGTAGGCTGGGCGCTACATCTGAAAAGTGTAAGAACGCGTCCTGTTGCTGCCCGATGTCCACAAAGGCGGCCTGGATGCTGGGCATTACACGGCAGACCCGGGCTAGGTAAATGTTGCCGATGGTACGCTCGTGCTCGGGATCCTCGATATAAAATTCGGCCAGGGTCCCATCCTCGACGATAGCAATGCGCGTCTGGTCCTTCTCGGCGTTGATAATAATTTCCTTGGCCATACAACTTTTTGCTGCACGGGCCTCGAACCAAGCGGTACCGGAAACGGAGGGGATAGGAAGTCGGTCTGTCGGTCCGTATGCATGCAGGGTGGGTCGGCAGCTGGATACAGGAAGCGAAAGCAGTCCGCCGTTTTCCGGCCCTCCGCCGATTCAAGGCGTTCGTGACGTTTAGGGTTAATGGAAACAGCACATACCAGAAGGTTTGCACCGCTGAGCGGTGCAGCGAAATCCCAAGGGTTGTTCGCAAAAGGCACAAAAACATGTACTATGGGAAGCTCTTCGGTGATAATGGGGCAACCACGCTTTTGCACCGATAGATCGGTCAGTCCGCGGGCCCCTGTTAACCGGATCCGAGAAAGGGTACGGTTCCGGCTACGGAAATAAATCGCGCGTCTGCACAAAATGATCCCTGCTGAAAGCGATGGGCTTTAACGTAAATTCGCAGGAAGCGAAGCAATGACCTGACTATATTCCTTCTGCTTTCTTAAAATTAAGAAAAGCTTGCATTGAGCGGGCGAGACTTTCAGCAAGCAGACCTCTGGAGTGATTATGGCGGTTGAAACGGTTGAGCCGGAAGTTCAGCGTGTTCATCGGCTACAGCGCTACCGTGTCCGCACCGGCATGCTGGCCTGGCTCCTGCATCGCCTGACGGGCATTGGGCTGGTGGTGTATCTCATCTTGCATGTCTGGGGTTTACGGGCACTTACCGATCGTGAAGCGTTTAATCAATTGATTGCCACTTATCATGCCCCGATCTTTAAGTTTGGAGAATTTCTGCTGCTGGCGGCTGTAGCCTACCATGCCCTCAATGGACTCCGGATCGTTTTGATTGATTTTTTAGGCTGGCATCCGCACGCTAAAAAGTTATTCTGGACGCTGGCTATTGTCTGTTTGTTGATTATTGGCGTGGGCGGCTATCCTTCACTCTATGCCGTGGTTACGTATCTGGCGGGTTCATAAAAACTGCGGGGGTTACAATGGCTACCCGGTACGGTAAGACGTCCCGTTCCTATGCCATGCACTGGTTTCTGCATCGCATTACCGGGACGTTTCTCGTGTTTTTGCTGATCACCCATTTCTGGGTTCAGCACTACGATGCGCAGACGGCCAGTGTGGCGG
>Ga0256839_1000208_pt1 | contig 76804 bp, 76 predicted proteins | sample 354166metaG_FD_185968 | JGI IMG/M metagenome (GOLD analysis project Ga0256839, IMG submission 185968) | Hydrothermal vent microbial communities from Mid Atlantic Ridge, Atlantic Ocean - 354-166 | ecosystem: Environmental > Aquatic > Marine > Hydrothermal vents | place: Atlantic Ocean: Mid... | reverse complement strand
GTATTCGGCACGGCTCTTGCGGTTGACTGTTGTAGACATGGCTTTCTCCTGTCGAACTTGAAGACAGGGGAAAGTTTGGCGCGCGTGGTGGCGCAGGGGAAGGTGCTGATTCTTTGGCGCTTACTGTCAATACGAGTGACGAGGTCAGGCTAGCGTTATTGCAGCCACTCCCGAAAATGGCGCGACAATATCAGCTTGACTCTGCTGGTACGCACTGCGCCTCACAGGGCAATAGCTATGGGGCGGTCACCGGCAGCATCGCTGCAACCCACGAATCACATACCATTTCTGCGCCTCAACATCCTGCGGCTTACCCCAAGCGAGGACAGCGCTATCAGCAACAGAACGCCGCTGCCGCCCGCACCCGTCACGCCTTTGGTGTTGAGATTGACATCGATGGTGATTTTTTGGGCCTCGCCGTCACTTCCGTTGTTGCCTGTGTCGCCCGCGACGGCTGTGGATTGCCCGGCATCAGACGATTGATCGTCGGCGTTGCTTGAGTCCCGGATGATGAGGGTCGTCATCGACTCGGCAGTTGGCGTATAGCCTCTGGATTCGAAATAGTCCTGCGTAACCTTGGTGCTAACCTTCAGCGTATAGCTGCCCGGTGCCTCGTAGCGGTGAACAAAACGCTCCATGATGGGAAAACTTTGTGGCCCATTGATATCGTGACTGGTCTTGTTGGCATCGCTGCTGGCATCACCATAGTCCACTGAGATGCCGGCCAGACACCCGGCTGGATAGCGTTCGCAGAAAGTGCTGTTGCCCGTTGTCCCGTCGATTCGCACCAGGATCTCAACACGGCCGTCATCAAGCGCGTTCAGCGTGATCTGTGGTTTTTCGAACTTCAATGGTTTGAACGCCTCGACTCTCACCGCAATCTGCTCGGTTGCTGTCGCACCCCGATCATCGGTGACACTGGCGGTAACGGTGTAGTTACCCGGCTTTTCATAGCGGTGGAGCAATCCCCAGGCGCCGAAATTGCCAAACGCCGGGCCCCTTCCGGACTCCAGTACATGGGCATCTTCCTTATCGCCAAGTTTGACCTTCCCGTCGCCAAAATCAACCTTGAAGCTGACCAGGCTGCCGTCGGGGTCACGGCCTTTGAGCAAAAAGGGGGTTGGACTCCCGCCAACCAGGAGGCAGTCATCTGGCGACACAGGGGGAGAATGACTTCCGAGATTACAAACCAGGCGCTGGAGCGATACCGTGGGGGGCTGGTTGTCGCCCGGCAGGTTGCCGGTGTAGCCGCGTATCCAGTCACGGAAGTCGTCGATGCGAGTAAAGCGGGCATGGCTGCGGTCGGCGCCAATGCCGCAGTCATGGTGGGAGGCGACGATGCCCAGCAGGCGCGCTGAACTCCCCTGGCCAGAAAAGATCGGGCCACCGCGATCCGCAGGGCAAATCCGCCCTTGCAACAACATCTGCGGATAGTTGTTAGCCACCGCACAAAACGCGGTGGCCGGAACCGCCAAGCGCTCCGCTATACAACGCGCCGACTCGACCACGGTGTAACCAATCTGGCGAAGATGCCGATAGGCGGAAAAGGCTTGATACCGGCCATGCAAGCCATCCCAGCCCAGCACGGTTCCACTGGCACCTGCCGCCACCGGGCCGATCCCGGTGACCACCCCTTGCACCGCGTGGGCAAGCTCCACCAGGGCAATATCGGCATCGCCCGTCTGCGGATTAAAATCAGGGTGAATATAGAAATTGCTCGCAGCAAGGCGCTTGCCCCCTTGCTGCAAATCGCTGGTATTGGTCAGCACGAGGACGCCTGCAGGTTCACGCCGTTGCAGGCAACTGGCCGTGGTTACGACCCAACGTGGCGCCAGCAACACACCGCCGCAGAACAGCGCAGCCTGATTCGCCTCATCGGGCTGAATGCGCTCATAAGGCACGGTAGTAGCCGCCAGCGCGCCACTTTCAACCTCATCGACACGGGCGGCATCAAGCAGCGCCACGACACCAAGCCAATCACCGTCGGTCGCATTTTCCCCGCCCATGGCAATACGCGGTTGCGGTGCGATACTACCAGCGGCCCCTGCTGCGGATAAGAGAAATGCGGCCAGAAGTCACCATTGAGACAACCTGAAAATACACCCCATTATTTTTTTACCTGTTTTCCACCCTGTCGCTAATAGTATCAGGCAAGGGCTTTGGCGCTTACTACGAAAAAGTGAACTTGATCGCAAAGTCGGTTGGCTTGCGTTGTTGCGTCACTCTCCTGGCGCAGGCACCCCACCGTCAAACCACTACAGCCGAGCTAGACATCATGTTTGCTCCGATGCTGCATTTACAAGCTCAAGTTTCGGACTTCATGTCGCATCTAAATCAGTGAGCAACCCATTGATGCAAAACAAATCATGCGTTGCAATAGGTGGTATTGTTGATTCCTGGGTCGCCACATCAGAACTTATGAATCAGTGGTCACGCGCTCAAGACCTGCGCTGTCCCTGGAAACAGAGCTCGCACCTCTGACAACTTCCCCCTTTGCCAAAGGAGGATTGAGGGGGATTTATACCACCTCACCAGACCAAAACTCCGCAGCACCAATCCCTCCAAACCTCCCTTTGCGAAAGGGAGGCTTTTGGTTGCTCCTTCGCGACCGAGCTACATTCCAGCTTCCACCTTTCCCGGAGAACTGGCTGATGTGCAAATTTGAACGCCGAAACTTGAGTTACAAGGCATCGCGTCGTTATGAGTCATTTTTGATAGTGGTAGCGACATGAAATGATGGTCATTTGATTGTCATCTACTGCGTATACCAGCCGATTATTCTCATCAATTCGGCGGGACCAAAAACCGGCCAGGTTTTCTCTTAGCGACTCTGGTTTTCCGATGCCTTCAAAGGGGTTTCTCTGGGTATCTAAAATGAGTTTATTTATGCGCCACAGCGTTTTTTTGTCCTGGCCCTGCCAGTACAGGTAGTCTCTGCTGGCTTCTTTGGTCCATGCCAGTACTTCAATCATCCACCAGACCATGATTTTCAGTGTTACCTGAGCGATATTGCGCGATGGACTTTGCCAGATGCGCTGCGTTGGCCGGGCTTTTTAACAGGTGTACCGTTTCCATTAGCGCATTGAAGTAATCAAGGGACATGACAACAGCATCTTCAGCATCCCGACGCGAGATGATCGTGCAATCATAATCATCAACCACTTGATCCAGTACGCTTTTTAATCTGTTTCTGGCATCCGAAAATTTGACAACCTTCATCATGCTCTCCTTTCACTTGTACGCTATATTGATCAAGTATAACTTGTCCGCTTAGCTGTGCAAGTTCAAAGGAGGCAGGACCTCTGCTTTTTGTCCTACGCGAAACCGATCACAGGCCACTTTGGGGTCAGTCAATCAACACACGCCTTAGCCATATCACGATCACGCAGCGATGTTCTCAACCTTTTCCAGATCATCGTGTGCAGCCTTGTAAGCCTCTTCCAGGTCGTAGTCGGCCTGCAACCCCATCCAGAACTGCTCGGAGGTGCCCAGCGCACGCGCCAGGCGCAATGCCGTATCAGCCGTGATCACTCGCTTGCCATGGACGATTTCATTGATCCGCCGCGGCGACACACCCATTGCCCGAGCCAAACGATTCTGGCTGATCGCGAGCGGCTTGAGAAATTCTTCCAGCAGTATTTCTCCAGGATGAATATTCGGTAGTTTTTTCATGCGTTACCCCTAATGGTAATCGACGATTTCAACTGCGCCCGCATTAACGCCGTCCCAGACAAAGCAGATGCGCCATTGGTCGTTGATTCGAATGCTGTATTGGCCTTTGCGCCGGCCTTTCAGCGCCTCCAGCCTGTTTGCTGGTGGAACACGAAGATCATTCAGGTCACAAGCATTGTTCAGCATACGCAGTTTACGCCGCGCGATGGCCTGTATCGCCTGCGGGAGACGACGCGACGCGACACGCCACCTGTCCACACCTTCTCGGCCTCCCTATCCTTGGAACCCGTGATCATGAGACCAGCCATAACGCACTGCGTTATATAACGTCAAGCGTCATAGCCTCATTGTCTTGGCCTCGCCACGATAAACACCCACAAAAAAGGGCGGCCTAAGCCACCCTTTTTCTACAAACCCTTTCCGATGCAGTGATTGCCTTACACTATGCCGCCATTGCAGTGCGGATTTTCTTGAAGGCATTCTTTTCCAGTTGACGAATCCGCTCGGCGGATACGCCGTATTCTGCTGCCAGTGTCTGCAAGGTTTCCTTGCCGTCGTCATTCAGCCAGCGACGTCGCACGATATCCTGGCTGCGTTCGTCCAGCTGCGCCAGTGCTTCGGTCAGCTGCTCCATCTCATGCTGCTGGGTGTCGTTCTTTTCCAGTTGCTGCAGTGGATCGTCACTGTCATGCGCCAAGTAAGCAACGGGTGAGGCATAGTCCTCATCATCGTCGACCGGCATGTCAAAACCGACGTCGCGATTGCTCAGCCGTGACTCCATTTCCATGACCTCTTCTGGCTTGACGCCTAGATCATCGGCAATGGAGCGGACTTCCGCCTGATTCATCCAGCCCAACCGCTTTTTCGCGCTGCGCAGGTTGAAGAACAGTTTGCGCTGCGCTTTGGTGGTCGCGACCTTGACGATGCGCCAGTTGCGCAGAATGTACTCATGAATCTCGGCGCGAATCCAATGGACGGCAAATGACACGAGCCTGACGTTCATTTCAGGATCGAAGCGCTTGACCGCTTTCATCAGGCCAATATTGCCTTCCTGAACCATATCCGCCAGCGGCAAGCCATAGCCGGTGTAGCCGCGCGCGATCTTGATGACGAAGCGCAGGTTGTGCAATACCAAAGCACGCGCTGCCTCCACGTTACCGTTTTGTTTGTAGTCCTTGGCAAGTTCGTATTCATCTTCCTTGCTCAGCACTGGAAACTGGTGAGCAGCCTGGATGAAACCATCGATATTGACCGTCGCTACGGGCACGAAACCTGTATGTAACTTCAATTCGTTGCTCATTCTCTAGTCTCCCGTTGGTTAGTTTCTGATTATATTTTAGCACTCACTACCTTAGAGTGCTAACAAATAACGTCGAATCTAACGTAAATCCTTGATTAAAGTCAAATAACTGGCATGAAATTTCGCAGAATCTGGGAGCTTTCCGGCGATTCAGCCAGTGTTTCCAGAATACAGTCGGTGAGCGGACCGATACCGAGGGATTTCTGGCAGATACGATTGATCTGCAATCCTGGGTCAAAGCTGGAGGCATCGACCTCGTCACCGGTCAGGACAATGATGGGGGTGTTCTCGAACCCGTGCGTCTTGCGAATTTCGGCAATAAAGGCGGCGCAGTTTTCATCGGGTAGCGCCTTGGCGGTGGTGATCAGGGAAATTTCGTGACGGTGCAATTTGGCCAGCGCCTGGTTCGCGCTGGCAGCATGGATCACCTCGACGCCGTGCGCTTTCAGCTTGACCTCAAGCATCTTGCGTGCGGCCCGGGAGCTGTCGATGATCAGTACTGTCTGTGCCATTGCGAGGAACGTGAATTCATGTCTCACCATCGTAACGGCTGAGAGTACATGGATAAAGCGGAGATTCCCGGTTTTGATACCGGTATCACCCTTGGCCTTGGCATCAGGGCCGGATGTGTTTTAGCAGCGCGCCAAGGCTGAGGCGTGAGGAGAGGAGGCTGAGAATCATGGCCAGCAGCACCAGGGTGACCACGAAGCCGCCACCAAGCTGTAGCGGCAGCGCTACATCATAGGCCGCACCCAGCTCGGCGAAATGCGGTCGCAAGATGACGAACACGATGGCAATAAAAACCGATGCCAGCAAAGCGCCCGCGGCGCCCAGCATGACCGCATGGTAGTGGAACGGCCGCTGGATATAGTGATCGCTGCCCCCGACGAGCTTGATCACTTCAATCTCGTGACGATGCTGCAACACCTCGATACGCAGGCCGTTGTAGATCACCAGCGCGACCAGCAGCGCGAACAACAGCAGCATGGCCAGCGAGAAGCGTTTGAACGCGCTTAGCGTGGCAAACAGCGTTCCCATCCACTCGCGGTCGAGCACCACCGTTTCCACGGTGCTTCTGGCCTCGATTTTCATCGCCAGGCGCTCCAACGTCTCCATTTCGTCGATATCCTGTCGTGGATGGATTAGGAGCACAGCAGGCAGAGGGTTGTTCGGCAGCAAGTCGAGCACATCGTCCATGCCACTACTGTCGCGGAAGCGTTGCAGCGACTGCTCCCGGGTAATCACATCGATGCGCTCGATTTGCGGATCTTTCTCCAGTTCCGCAGCAATATCATGCAGCTCTCTGCCGTCCACGCTGAGCTTCATGAAAGCGCTGATGGCACGCCCACCCTGATTGCCCAGCGCGTCACCGATGGCATCGATGGTGAGAAACAGCGCATTCGGCAGCGCCAGCGTAATAGCGATCGCCAGCACCGTCAGCAGCGTACTCAATGGAGATGCCTTGATATGCGCCACGGCGGTTCCCATGGCCATTCGATGCTGATGCAGCCATACATGCAGCGCATCACCTGAGAATGTCGGCAGCTTGGGCCGCCTCATGATGGTACGTACTCCGCCGTCAGCTGCCCCTTGTCCAGCACCAGGGTGCGGCGGGTGAAGTTTTCGATCAGCGAGTAGTCGTGGGTCGCGATCAACACGGTGACGCCCACTTCGTTGAAATCGACGAACAAGCGCATAATCTCGTTCGACAGCTCCGGATCGAGATTGCCGGTCGGCTCATCGGCGAGCAGAATCGCCGGCCGATTGACGACAGCGCGCGCAATACCGACGCGCTGCTGCTGCCCGGCCGACAGCGATCGCGGATTGCTGTGCTCACGCTTCAGCAAGCCCACCTTGTCGAGCGCCGCGCGCACACGCCTGGCCACCGTTTTTTCATCAAGCCCGGTGATACGCAGCGGCAGCGCGACGTTTTCGTAGACATTGCGGTCGGTCAGCAGGCGGTGATCCTGAAAGATGATGCCGAGCTTCTGGCGATAGCGCGGGATGCCGATATCCGGCAGCTTAGTCATTTCATGGCCATTGATGCGCAAGCTGCCCCGCGTTGGCCGCTCGATCATCGCAATCAGCTTCAGCAGCGTGCTCTTGCCGGCGCCGGAGTGGCCGGTGAGAAACACCATCTCGCCACGTTCGATGCGCAAGTTGATATCCAGCAGGGCTTCCTGACTGCCGGGGTAGCGCTTGCCGAGGTGGCGGCAGTGGATCATTGCGGCCATGCTTCAGTTCGCCTCAGGCATCGGTTGCCAACAACGCTTCGACAAACTGCGCCGCATCGAAGGGGCGCAGGTCTTCCAGCTTTTCGCCCACGCCAATGAAGCGGATCGGCAAGCCGATTTTCTCTGCCAGCGCAAACACGATGCCGCCCTTGGCGGTGCCGTCGAGCTTGGTGATCGCCAGCCCGGTCAGGCCAATCGCCTCATTGAAGGCTTCGGCCTGGCGCAGCGCATTCTGGCCGGTGCCACCGTCGACGACCAGCAGCGTTTCGTGGGGCGCATGCTCATCCAGCTTGCCCATGACGCGCTTGATCTTCTTTAGCTCCTCCATCAGATTGTCCTGGGTATGGAGCCTGCCGGCGGTATCGGCAATCAGCACATCGATGCCCCGCGCCTGCGCCGATTGCAAGGCGTCGAAAATAACCGATGCACTGTCGGCGCCGGTGCCTTGGGAAACCACCGGCACGTTATTGCGTTCACCCCAGACTTGCAGCTGCTCCACCGCTGCGGCGCGGAAAGTGTCGCCAGCAGCCAGCATGACGCTGCGGCCTTCATTCTGAAAGTGGTGCGCGAGTTTGCCGATCGAGGTCGTCTTGCCAGCGCCGTTGATGCCCACCACCAGAATCACGAACGGCTTGTCGGCGACCTCCACTTGCAGCGGCTGACTCACGGGTTCGAGGATCTCCACCATGATCTCGCCCAGCGCCTGGTAGAGATGCTCGGCGTCGTCGAGCTGCTTGCGTTTCACCCGCTCGGTCAAGGCATCGATAATGCGGGTGGTCGCCTCCATGCCGACATCAGCCATCAACAGGCGGTTTTCCAGCTCTTCGAACAGCTCGTCGTCGATGCTTTTCTTGCCAAGCAGGCTGCCCATACCCGAGGTGAGTGTGCTGCCGGTTTTCGCCAGCCCGGACTTCAGGCGGCCAAAAAAGCCCTTCGGCGCCTCGTCAGGCGTTGCGCTAACTGGTTTGTCTTGTGAGGGTTTTTTCTTGAAACCGAACATTTCTGGTTTACTCTATGGCGACGTCGAACGACGCGTAATGCTATCACCACCGTCACTGCACAGCCATTGCCAGCATCGTTCGCAACAGCATTGAAACAGTTCACATCACTGCCGGAAACATCAGTTGGCGACAGCAAATGACCAATTGTTAACGCAAAGATGTTGAAGTTCACGGGTAAGCTGCGCAGTGACATCACCACAAGCCAGAGAACGCTTCACTATGCAAAGAATCATCACGTTGCTCGCCATGCTCTGTATCGTGTTTACGACAGGCGCACAGGCGGCAGGCGAAGTCAGGGAATACATGCTGGAGAACGGGATGAAGGTGCTGGTAAAGCCCGATCATCGTGCGCCGGTGGCGGTATCGCAGGTGTGGTACAAGGTTGGCTCCAGCGCCGAGCATAACGGCATCACCGGCATTTCGCATGTGCTGGAACATATGATGTTCAAGGGCACGAAGTCTTATCCCGCCGGTCGCTTTTCAGCCATCATCGCCGCCAACGGCGGTGAGGAAAACGCCTTCACCGGCCGCGACTACACCGCCTACTACCAGTTCATGGGCAGCGACCGGCTGGAGACGGCTTTCGAGCTGGAAGCCGACCGCATGCGTAATCTGCTGTTGCCCGAGGATGAATTCCAGAAGGAGCGGCAGGTCGTTCGCGAAGAGCGTTTCATGCGCACCGAGGACAAGCCCGAAGCGCTGACCTACGAACGCTTCAACGCGGTCGCCTATCTCAACACCCCTTACCGCAACCCGGTCATCGGCTGGGATGAAGACCTCAAAGCCTTGACGGTAGACGATCTTCGTGCCTGGTACGAAACCTACTACGCACCCAACAATGCCACCCTGGTGGTCGTCGGCGATGTCGATCCCGATGCGATCTTCGGCCTGGCAAAAAAATATTTCGGCAAGCTCAAACCGAGCAAGCCACCCGTGGACAAACCACGCGGCGAACCGGAGCAACGTGGCGAGCGCCGCCTGCGCATTCACGCGCCGGCCAAAGTACCCTATGTGCTGATCGGCTATCAGGTGCCATCACTGAAAACGGCTGAAGAAGACTGGGAACCGTATGCGCTCGACGTATTGGCCGGGATTCTCGACGGCGGTTCCAGCGCGCGCTTGACCAGCGAGCTGATTCGCAAGCAGGAGATCGCCGCCTCAGCATCCGCCGGTTACAACCTCACGGCAAAATACCAGACGCTGTTCATGCTCGACGCCAATCCCACCGAAAAACACAGCATCGAGGAAGTCGAACAGGCGCTGTACCAACAAGTCGAAAAACTGCGCAGCGAGCTGGCAAGCGACGCCGAAATGGCACGCGTCAAAGCACAGGTCATCGCCTCGAAAGTGTATGAGCTGGATTCTGTGCGGCAGCTCGCCAATCAGATGGGCGCCCTGGAAACCATCGGCCTCGGCTGGCAGCTAATGGATCAGTACCCCGAGAAGATCAAGGCGGTCACTGCCGAACAGGTGCGCAAGGTGGCGCAGAAATATCTGATCGAAAAACACCGCACGGTGGCGGTGCTGGTGCCCGAAGATGTGGGTAACGGCAAGCAAACAGCAGAAAAGGAGGTCTCCGATGAAGGCTAATATCCTGATGAGATCCCTACTGGCCACGCTACTGCTACTGCTGCTGGCCACGGTACACGCAGCCCTGGCAGGCCCCGCGATTCAGCACTGGACCACCGAAAACGGTCTGCGTGTCTATTTCGTGCCCGCTGACGAATTGCCGATGATCGACATCCGCGTCACCTTTGCCGCCGGCAGCGCGCGTGACGGTGCGCAGCCCGGTGTCGCCGCCTTGACCAGCCGCATGCTGACCCAGGGGGCCGGCGGACTCAGCGCCGATCAGATCGCCCAGGCGTTCGAAGATGTTGGCGCCAGCATTGGCACCGGCGCCCTACGCGATATGTCCTGGCTGTCACTGCGCAGCCTGTCCGACCCGACCTATCTCGAACCGGCGCTGGAAGCCTTTACGCATGTACTGTGGCAGCCTGATTTTCCGCAGGCCGACTTTGTCCGCAGCCAGAACCAGACACTGCTCGGTATCAAGGCCGCCGAAGCCAGCCCCGGCAAGATCGCCAGCAAGGCGTTCTACAAGGCGCTGTATGGCGACCACCCCTACGCCACGCCGATCCAGGGCACGAAAGCATCGGTCGAAGCCTTGACCACGGATGACCTCAAGGCTTTTCACCAACGCTACTTCGTCGCCCGCAATGGCGTGCTGGCCATCACCGGCAACCTGTCCCGCAGCGACGCGGAAAAACTGGCGGAGCGCCTCAGCAGCGGGCTGAAAAAAGGCGAGCCCGCACCGGCGACACCGAAAGTGCCAGCGCTGAAGGAGGCAAAGGAGATTCGCATCCCCTTCCCCTCCCGCCAGGCCCATGTCTATATGGGGCAGCCCGGCATCGAGCGCGGCAACCCTGACTACTACCCGTTGTATCTCGGCAACCATATTCTCGGTGGCGGGGGTTTCACCTCGCGCTTGGTCAAGGAGGTGCGCAGCAAGCGCGGCTATGTCTACTCCATTTACAGCTATTTTCTGCTGATGGCGGCGCAAGGGCCGTATCAGATCGCGATGCAAACCCGTGGCAGTCAGGTCGATGACGCCATCAAGGTAAGCCGTGAAACGCTGAAGCAGTTCATCACCGACGGGGCCGACAACGAGGAGATCATTGCATCCAAGAAAAACATCACCGGCAGCTTCCCGTTGCGCATCGCCAGCAATGGCGACATTGTGGAATATCTGGCCGTGATCGGCTTCTACAAGCTGCCGCTGGATTACCTCGATACCTTCACCCAGCATATCGAGGCGGTGACGGCAGAGCAGATCACTGATGCCTTCAAACGCCATGTGCATCCCGACCAAATGGTGACGGTGATCGTCGGTGGCGACAAGGAGTAAACAACACTGGCCGTCGCGCGGCGAGCCGGGACAGGTCCGGATCATCGCCGGGCAGTGGCGCGGGCGCAAATTGCATTTCGTCGGCGCGGAAGGCTTGCGTCCCACTGGCGACCGCATGCGTGAAACTCTGTTCAACTGGCTGCAACCAAGCATCGAGGGTAGCCGCTGTCTCGACCTGTTCGCTGGCAGCGGCGCATTGGGCTTCGAAGCTGCCTCGCGCGGTGCAGCCAACGTCGAGATGGTGGAATACAACCCCGCCACGGTGCGCCAGCTACAGTCCCAGATCGCCCGCTTCGACGCCACCAACCTCAGCGTCACACAGGGCTCGGCCCTGCAATATCTGCAACAGCTCGACCAGCCGGTCGATCTGATCTTTCTCGACCCCCCCTTCCATAGCGACCTGCTGCAACTCAGCCTGGACAGCATTGACCCCGGCACAATGTTGCGCCCTAACGGGCGGATCTATCTGGAATATCCACTGCGGCGCGAACCGACATTGCCGGCTGGCATGGCGTTCATCCGGCAGAAAAAGGCGGGGGATGTGGGCTATGGGCTGATTGCCGTCGCGGCTGAGAAGCAGTGAAATCATCCGCCCAATCGGGCATGATTGGCGCATGATCCTTCTCTACCCCGGCACGTTCGACCCCATCACCCACGGCCATACCGATCTGATTCGGCGCGCGCTGGGCATTTGCGACCAAGTGATCGTCGCGGTCGCAGTGAGCAAGAAGAAAGACCCCTGCTTTCCGGTGGATGAGCGGGTCTCACTGGTACGCCAGGCGACCGCCCATCTTGGCAATATCGAGGTCAGGCCATTTTCCGGGCTGACCGTCGAGTTTGCCCGCGAGGTGGGTGCCCGCGCCATTCTGCGCGGCCTGCGGGCGGTTTCCGACTTTGAATACGAATTCCAGATGGCCAGCATGAACCGGAATCTCAACCCGGATGTCGAGTCGCTTTTCCTCACCCCGGCGGAAGAATTCGCCTTCGTATCGTCCAGCCTGGTACGGGAAATTGCGCGCATGGGTGGTGACGTGTCACACTTCGTCGATCCTGCGGTCAGGGCAGCGCTCGAAGCATACTGCCAAGCCGAACAGACCAGTTAGTCCGCTTGCGATCTGTCATTTCCCGATCAGAGGGAACGATAGTATCGTAAGGTGCAATTTTAGGAGAACCTATCTATGGCTTTGACGATTACAGACGAATGCATCAACTGCGATGTCTGCGAACCCGAGTGCCCGAACGAAGCAATCTACGCGGGCGATGAAATCTATGAAATCGACCCGGACAAGTGCACGGAATGTGTTGGCCATTATGATGAACCACAGTGCATCGAGGTTTGCCCGGTGGACTGCATTATCGTCGATCCCGAGCACACTGAAACAAAAGAAGAACTGATGGAAAAATACAAGCACCTGACCGGTGAGGTATGACGGAGCAGTCCGGATGTCCATGGCAATAATCAAAAGGCTCCTTGTTGGAGCCTTTTTAGTGTGTACCGCAGTTGTCGCCGCCGCTGGCGAACGCATGACTCCCGGCATTGCCACGGCACACCCACTGGCAACAGCGGCAGGCATGGAGATACTCGACCAGGGCGGCAACGCCTTCGATGCCGCCGTTGCCGTCAGCGCCGTGCTGGCCGTCGTCGAACCCTACTCCTCCGGGCTTGGAGGCGGCGGTTTCTGGCTGCTGCACCGCGCCAGTGACGGCTTTCAAACCATGGTCGATGGGCGCGAGAAAGCGCCGCTCGCCGCCACCGCCGACATGTACCTGGATGAAAATGGCGAGGTCATCCCGGGCTTGTCGATCGATGGCGCGTTGGCAGCCGGCATTCCCGGCGAACCCGCCGCGCTGGTACATATTGCAAAACACTACGGAAAATTGCCGCTCAAAGCGACGCTGGCACCAGCCATTCACCTGGCAGAAACGGGATTCCCGGCTGATGACATCTATCTGAAAATGGCCGGCTTCCGCGAGCAGGCCATCAAAGCATCCGCTGCGGCCAGCGAGATTTTCCTGCCCGGCGGCAAAATGCCGCGCCTGGGAGCTCTGATCACCCAGCCGGATCTAGCCCAAACCTTACGCCTGATTGCTGAAAAGGGGCGAGCAGGATTCTACGAAGGCGAGACTGCCAGGAAACTGATCGCTGCCGTGACCCAGGCCGGTGGCATCTGGCAGGACAAGGATCTACGCGAATACGCCATTGTCGAACGCCAGCCCGTGCGAGGCACATACCGTGGAACAAGAATCACCACAGCCGCGCTACCCTCTTCTGGCGGCATCGTGCTGGTGGAAATACTCAACCAACTGGAAGCCTACGATCTCAGCGCAATGAACGAGGCGGGCCAGCTGCACCATATCGTCGAAGCCATGCGCCGGGCGTATCGCGATCGCGCCGAGTATCTGGGGGATAGTGACTTTGTCGAGGTTCCGCAGACAATGTTGCTCGACAAACGTTATGCCGCGGGACTGCGCCAGTCGATTCATCCCGACAAGGCGACACCGAGTGCGATGCTGGCGCCAACCGTGCGAGAGACATCGCAGGGCCGTCACACCACTCATTTTTCGATCATCGACAGCGAAGGCAACCGCGTTGCGGCAACCTTGTCGATCAACTACCCGTTCGGCTCCGGTTTTGTCGCCGCGGGCACAGGCGTTCTGCTCAATGACGAAATGGATGACTTTGCCGCACGGCCCGGCACCCCCAATGTCTATGGCCTGGTCAGTGCCCGCGCCAACGCCATCGAACCCGGCAAGCGCATGCTCTCGTCAATGACACCGACCTTTCTGGAGAACAAGCAACGCATCGGCATCATCGGCACGCCGGGCGGCAGCCGCATCATCACCATGGTGCTGCTGGCAACACTGGCGTTCGATCAGGATGCATCCGCTGCTGAAATCGTCGCCATGCCGAGATTTCATCACCAATACCTGCCCGATGCCATTCAGCTGGAGCCCGGCAGCATCGACGCAACCACCAAAAAAGAACTCGAAGCCATGGGGCACAAGCTGCAACAAATGGAAAACAGCTACGGTAATATGCAGGTCGTTATTTTCGACAGATCATCGCAAAAAACCGATGCCGCCAGCGACCCACGTGGCATTGGCAAAGCGGTAGTCGGCGCGGAAAAATAATCGGCAAAGCCTCACACGCCACTGAATCAATGGGTCAACCAACTCAACACCATGGCTCCCGTCGTTCTGGCAGGGGTGCCGGAATCCAGCGCCAGGGAGGACCTCCACCCACGGTGGCATACATCCCTGTAACCTGGATCGCCACTTCCCTGCGAGGATGACGAAAGTGCTGTCATTCCGGCAGGATGCCGGAATCCAGCGCCAGGGAGGGCTTCCACCCACGGTGACATACATCCCTGTAACCTGGATCCCCGCTTCCCTGCGAGGATGACGACGCGCCGTCTTTCCGGCAGGGACGCCGGAATCCAGCGCCAGGGAGGGCTTCCACCGACGGTGGCATACATCCCTGTAACCTGGATCGCCACTTCCCTGCGAGGATGACGAAAGTGCTGTCATTCCGGCAGGACGCCGGAATCCAGCGCCAGGGAGGGCTTCCACCCACGGTGGCATACATCCCTGTAACCTGGATCCCCGCTTCCCGGCGAGGATGACGAAAGCGCCGTCTTTCCGGCAGGACGCCGGAATCCAGTGCCAGAGAGGGCAACCCACACCGCTGGTGCACATCCCGGTGAGAAATCCGGGTTAGCTTCGCACCAGCCAAGCTTTCAAGACAGATCAATCATACTCACTGTATTTCTTCGCACTTCCCTTCACCTTCTCTACCGGATATTTCTCTGCATTCAGCTGGATTTTCTCCTCTACAGCCTGCATCAGATCAATGTCGAGCCGGTCGGACAGACGCATCAGGTAAATCAGCACATCGGCCATTTCGTGGGCAACGGCCTTGCGCTTGTCGGCGGGAAGCTGATAGCTCTCGTCCTCAGACAACCACTGAAAATGCTCCACCAACTCCGCCGCTTCGACGATCAGCGCCATGGCGACATTTTTTGGTGACTGAAACTGCTCCCAATCACGGTCGATGGCGAATTGCCTCAGTTCGCGATTGAATTGATCAAATGGATGCTGGGACATTTGCAAGCCTTTATTGGAACCATCAATAGGTGTAGACGCGTCCACCATCAGGTCGCGTTTTGAACAGCCGCAGGGTCCACATGTATTCCTCCGGCGCCTGTTCGATCATCTGCTCCAGTGAACGATTCATTTTGGTGGCATTTTCCACCGCGTCATCTACTGGAAAATCAGGGATCGGCGGGAATATTTTTGTCCGATAACACCGGCTGTATGCGTCGAAATAAGTCATTAACGGCAGTACCGCTGCGTTTGTCAGTTTTGCCAGGCGCCCGATCATCGGCAACGTTGCTTTTGGCTCGGCGAAAAAGGGCGCAAATACCGACACCTCGGGGCCGTGGTCTTCATCCGACAATGTAAAGAGCGCCTTGCCCCGCTTCAAGGTGCGGGTATAAGCCATCATGCCATCGCCGCGCTCGAACACTCGGTTGCCAAAGCGCCTGCGCCCCCGCGCGATCAGCCAGTCCGCTACCGGGTTTTTCGCAGCATTGTAGGGTCCCATGCTCGGCTCCTGCAGACCAATGGCCATGGTGCCGAAATCCAGGGCCGCGGAATGTGCAACATTGTAGATGACATTTTTTCCTGCTGCTCTGGCGGCTTCGACGTGCTCCCAACCTTCGAGCGATACCAGCCGTTTTATTTTTCGGTCGGACGCAAACCAGACCTGCCCAAGATCGAGCAGGCTACGCGCCATCACGGTGAAATGCGCCTTTGCAATTTCCTCCCGCCGCTGTGATGACCATTCGGGAAAACAGAGTTCAAGGTTTTTCAGCACGATGCCACGACGCTTGTGGTTGTGTTTCCACGCCAGCTGCCCAAGCGGCCCGGCTGCCTTGTGGCGCAAACGCATTGGCAGCTGGGAAACCAGCCAATAGATCCCGACCCCCGCCCAGGTACCCCAGTGGCGCGGGTGCAGTAATTCACGCGGCAGACTGACCGGCACCGTCGATGTGATATTTTTCGTCATGGCCGTTTTCGTGCAACGATTGCTGACTCGCCGGGCAGCCCCTTGTCGGCATTGCCCAGCAGCCCTTCATCATGGAACGCCAGCACATCCAGGGATGAAAATGCGCGCAACAATTCATTGCGTTGCAGCAGAAATTCCGGGTTGCGGGGGCCGGGTGCGCCCTCGGGACGGTCGATGGAAAATGTCTGGTAATAAATCATGCCGCCAGGGCGCAGCGCTGCGACCAAGGGGGCAAACAATGGTCGGTGCATAAAATAGCTGACGACAATGACATCCTGCGACAATGGCGCCGGCGGCTCGCGCTCGACATCTCTGGTCACGGCATCGATCATCAAGCGCCGGCTCAAGCTGAAATTCTGCAATGTGCGCACCGCGACATCACTGATGTCCCAGGCATTCACCGCAAACCCGGCCTGCGCCAGAAATATCGCATTCCCGCCCAGGCCGCAGGCGAGATCCAGCGCCACGCCAGCTGGTGGCAACAGGTAGTCGTAGTGCTGCAACACCCAGACAGGTTGCGGCACCACGGCATCGCTGCCGCGGTAACGTTCGTTCCATTTCTCCTGGATGGCGGTTGTCATAGACTCCTCTCTGGTGATGCGAAAACCCGCTCAGCGCTGCCAGAACGACGGCGTCAGCAATACAAGCAAGGTAAAAATTTCCAGCCGCCCCATCAGCATTGCGAGGCTCAGCACCAGTTTTTGCGCATCAGTAATAGTGGCATAGTTCGATGCTACATCCCCAAGCCCCGGCCCGAGATTATTCAGGCTGGCGGCAACAGCAGAAAAGGCGGTCACTTGGTCCATGCCGGTGGCAAGCATGATCAGCATGAACATCACGAACACGAAAACATAGGCGGAGAAAAACCCCCACACCGCTTCGATTACCCGATCTGGCAGCACCTTGTCACCGACCTTGACCGCCAGCGTCGCATGGGGATGTACCAGACGCATCATCTCTCGCTGCCCTTGCTTGAACAGCAGCATGACCCGAATCACCTTCATGCCACCTCCGGTGGATCCAGCACAGCCACCGATAAAGCTGAGGAAAATCAGGCTGACGGCAACGAACGTCGGCCACGCGGCAAAATCGGCGGTGACGAACCCCGTTGTGGTGGCAATGGATACCGTCTGAAAAATCCCCAGCCGCAAGGCATCGAAAAAATTGGTTTCGATGCCAGCCGCCAGCAGGTAGACGACCGTGGTCATCGATGCACCCAGCAGCAACAGAAAATAGGTTTTGAATTCGGCATCATAGAACCAGACGCGCAGACTATGCGCCCGCAGCGCAACGAAATGCAGCGCGAAGTTGATCCCCGCCAGCGCCATGAAAAAAATGCTCACGGCTTCGATCAATGGGCTGTTGAAATAGCCGATGCTCGCATCATGGGTGGAAAAGCCACCTATCGCCACCGTAGAAAAGGCATGCGCCAGCGCATCGAAGCCATCCATGCCTGCGGCCCAATACGCCGCCATGCAAGCCGCCGTCAACAGCAGGTAGACATACCACAGCGCCTTGGCGGTCTGGGTGATCCGCGGCGTCAACTTTGAATCTTTCACCGGGCCAGGTGTTTCGGCACGATAGAGCTGCATGCCACCGATGCCCAGCATCGGCAAGATCGCTACCGCCAGCACGATAATGCCCATGCCACCCAGCCATTGCAGCTGCTGCCGGTAGAACAGAATGCTCTTCGGCATGTCGTCGAGCCCCGTCAGTACGGTCGCGCCGGTGGTGGTCAGTGCCGACACCGACTCGAACACCGCATCGTAAAAAGACAACGACAGTCCGTCGGACAACATCAGCGGCAGCGCACCAGCGAGGCCAAGCCCCGCCCAGAACATCACTACGACGATAAAGCCATCGCGCAGTTTCATTTCCTGGCGCGCCCGACGCAGATTGAACCACAACAGCAGCCCCAGCAGCATCAGGATCATGAAACCTTCGATAAAAGGCATCACGGTCTGATCCTGATACAGCAGCCCCACCAGCGCAGGTGGCAGCATGGTGGTGCTGAAAACCATCAGCAAAATACCAAGAATGCGGAAGACGACGGCTGGCTGCATCAGATGAACGTCACCTTCACCTGGAACATTCGCTCGACCTCCGGCAACTTGCGCTTGTCGGCGACAAAAACGATGACATGATCTTCCGGCTCGATGACGGTGTCGTGGTGGACGATAATGACCTCCTCCCCCCGCACCAGCGCCGAGAAACGGATGCCCGGCGGCAGCTTCAAATCCTCGATGCGGCGACCAACCACCTTCGATGTCTTGCGGTCACCATGAGCAATCGCCTCAATCGCCTCCGCCGAGCCCTTGCGCATGGAATGCACAGCGGCAATATCGCCTCGGCGCACCCGTGTCAGCAGCGCGCCCAGCGTGATTTCCTGCGGCGAGATCGCAATGTCGACCAGCCCGCCCTCGATAATCTGCGAATGCCCCGAACGATTCACCAGCGCCATCGCCTTGCGCGCGCCCATGCGTTTGGCAAGCATCGCCGAGAGGATATTGGCTTCACCACGATTGGTCAGGGCCACGAACACATCCATCTCACCGATGTTCTCTTCGCGCAGCAGCTCCTCATCGGCCGCATCACCGAGCAGAATCATAGTCTTGCGCAGCACTTCGTTCAGGTAGTTGGCGCGCTTGCGGTCCCACTCGATCAACTTGACCTTGTACTGGCCCTCCAGCCGTTTTGCCAGACGCATGCCGATGTTGCCGCCACCGGCGATCATGATGTGCCGGTAGGGCTTGTCAGTTTGACGAAATTCGGCGGTCAGCATGTCGACCTGGCTAGGTGCCACCAGAAAAAACACCTCATCACCATCTTCGATGACGACTGAGCCTTCGGGCTTGATATTACGACCATCACGAAAAATCGCCGCGATACGCATATTGACGCCCGGCAAGCGAATACCAATCGAAGCAATCCGCTGACCAACCGCGGGGGCTCCCGCCATCGCCCGCACGCCCACCATCTGAATGCGTCCGCCGGCAAAATCCACCACCTGCAGCGCCCCTGGGTGCTCGATCAAACGGACGATGTGGTTGGTCACCAACTGCTCCGGGCTGATGATCACATCGATCGGCAGCGCCGATGACTCGCCACCAGCAAGCTCGGGATGATTGAGATAACTGGCGGCGCGGACACGGGCAATTTTCGTTGGCGTATGGAACAACGTCCACGCCGCCTGGCAGGCGATCATGTTGACTTCGTCGCTGTCGGTCACAGCGACGATCATATCGGCATCGGCACCACCGGCATTCTCCAGCACATCGGGATGGGCGCAGTGGCCAGCGATCGTGCGCAGGTCGAGGCGATCCTGCAACTCGCGCAGCACCGTGCTGGAACGATCGACGACGGTAATGTCATTGGCCTCGCGCGCCAGATGTTCCGCCAGCGACGAGCCCACCTGGCCGGCGCCGAGAATGACAATCTTCATCTAACCGCCCCTTTATCTATTGTAATTGCTCAGCATAGTGCCAGTAACTGCTCAGATTGCCCCCGTTTGCGCCAAATCAAGGCGGAAGCGCGCAGTTTACAAGTGAAAATGAGCACTTCCAACGCAGAGTTGGCGCAAATAAGGGCGTAAGCTGGGCAGTTACCTATCTATTTGTCTTTTCGCGGCGAGATGCCCAGCGCCCGCATCTTGCGATAGAGATGGGTGCGTTCCATGCCGACCCGCTCGGCCAGCCGGCTGACATTGCCCTTGCATAGCTCCAGCTGACGACAGAGGTATTCGCGCTCGAACACCTCGCGCGCTTCGCGTAGTGGCAGCTCCATCACCTCACGCGGCAGGCCTGCCGTCATGCGCGCCTGGGCGATGCGGTCACGCACCAGCGCCTCTTCGACCTCCCCCTGGCTGACCTCAGACTCGTCACCGAGCACCAGCAGGCTCTGTACCAGATTGCGCAGCTGCCGGACATTGCCGGGCCAGCTGAAATAGCGCAGGTAGTTCTGCGCCGCCACGGTGAAATGACGATAGGGCAACCCTTCCTGGGTGTTGAAATGATCGACGTAGAAGGACAGCAGCTCTGGAATGTCCTCGGCATGCTCGCGCAGTGGCGGTAGCTGCAGCGACAGCACGTTGAGATGGTAGTAGAGATCCTCGCGGAAGAGGCCGTCTTTTACCCGCTCGACCAGGTCGTAGCTGGATGACGCCATAATGCGCGCTTGCAGCGGGTAGCGTTTGTCGCCGCCCACCCGCGTGTAGCTCTTTTGTTCCAGTACGCTCAGCAGTAACGCCTGCACACCCAGATCGAGATCGGCAATCTCATTGAAATAGAGCGTACCCTTGCCCACCTTCTCCAGCAGCCCCGGCGTGCCGCCTTCCTTGCCAAACAACTCTTCTGCAGCACTCTGTTCATCCAGCGCCCCGGACGACACCTCGACAAACGGCTGATCGGAGTTGGCGGAAAGCGCATGAACATAACGCGCAGCAAACGTCTTTCCGGTGCCTGGCTCACCCACGAAGAATACCCAGGTGTTGTGCTGCGCCGCCCGCTGGCAGGCTTCACGCAGGTCCTGCATGACCTGGCTGCTACCCACCGGTTCCAGCAACGGGATACGCAGCGCCCCGGCCGCGCCAGCCTGCCCCGACTCGCTGCGCGCCGCCTGCAATGCCTGATTGGCAACGCGCAGCAGCTTCGCCAGCGACAACGGCTTTTCGATGAAATCGAACGCCCCCAGCCGGGTCGCCTCCACCGCTGTCTCCACGGTACCGTGACCAGACATCATCACCACCGGAAAGTCGAGCGCATTCTGCTCACTCCACGCCTTCAGCAGGCTGACACCATCTTCGCCGGGCATCCAGATATCGAGCAGCACCAGATCAGGCGTGCGCAGTTTGAGCTGATCTCGCGCCTGCTGTGCGTTTTCCGCCAGTGCAACGGTAAAGCCTTCGTCTTCGAGAATGTCTTTTACCGAATTCCTGATCTCTGGTTCGTCATCGACGACAAGAATATGGTTCGCAGTCATTGGTCGTTGTTACTCCTGGTGGTTCGCCGGCTCGTCAATGCGGCCCAACCGGCAGACGAATCGTAAAACGGGCGCCAGCCTCAGGCAGATTATCCGCCATGATAACGCCACCGTGTTCCTCGACAATCTTCTTCACCACGGCCAGACCGAGACCGGTGCCGCGTACCTTGGTGGTCACATACGGCTCGAAGAGGTTGTCGAGCATCTCTGCGGGAATGCCATCACCGCTGTCGGTGACTTCGAGCAGGATATAGTGCTCCTGACCCGATTCAACATGCAACGTGCGCAAATGGACCACCACCGGGCGGTCGGCTGCTTCCATCGCGTTCTTGATCAGATTGTGCAACACCTGGCGGATACGCACCGCGTCACCCTGCAGCAATGGCAGCGACTCGTCCAGCGCCAGCTCGATCGTCACCTTGTCGCTGAAACCAGCATAGAGTTCGGCGACATCGTGCAGAATCTCGTTCAGATCGATGCGCTCAAACTGTGCCGGCGGCGAACTGGCATAGTCGCGAAAAGCATTCACCATCGCCTTCATTGCATCTACCTGCTTGACGATGGTTTCAGTGGCCCGCGACAGCACTGTCGCCAGCTGGGGGTCCAAGCCACCGGCAAGTTTGTGTTGCAGCCGTTCCGCCGATAGCTGGATCGGCGTCAGTGGATTCTTGATTTCATGCGCCAACCGCCGCGCCACCTCCCCCCAGGCCGCATCCCGCTGAGCCCGAATCAGGTCGGTCACGTCGTCGATCACGATCACCCAGCCGGGCTCGCCCTCACCGTCAGCGGGCAGCTGCACCCCGCGGCAGATCAGCACCTTGCGCCCGTGCTCACCAAACAGCGTCAACTGCCGCCGCCACTCCGACCGGGATCTCAGCAACTCCCCCAGCAACTGATCATAGAACGACTGCAGCACCGGACGCGAGCGCGCCACATCGGCAATATGCTGACCGAGAAAATTTTCCAGCGGCTGCTCCATTTCCAGAATCTGGTCGGCCATCTCGTTGGCCGTACGGATTTTCATCTCGCCATCGAGTGTGACCACGCCCGAGGACAAATGACCCAGCACTGTTTCCAGATACGAGCGCTGATTTTCCACCAGCCGTCGACTCAACTCCGCCGCCTCGCGTGCGGAGCGAATACGCGCGGTCATCTGATTGAAGGAGCGCACCAGAAAACCAAGCTCATCGTGGTGCAACACCGGCAGACGCTTCTTGTAGTCCCCATCGGCCACCGAGCGCGTTGCCGCGGCCAGCTCCAAAATGGGCGACAGCAACCGCCGCGCCATGAAAAACGCCGCCCATACCGCAAACAGCGTACTCAATAGCAGCACCAGCGACAACGTGATGCGGTAAGTCTGCTTCAGTGGCCGCCGCAGAAACTCCAGCTGTTTGTAATCGAGATACGACTGCTGCACAGAGTCGGCCAACTGGCTGACACCCTCGGGAAGCGGATAGATCGCAATCAGCAGGCGCTCGCTGTCCTGTGGCCGCTGGCCTTTTTTGCGGGTGACGACGCGAATCTGCAAGCCGCCCCGCCCAACCGGCTCCAGCGCGGCGTAGGTCTGCCCACTGGCCAGCTGTACCATCACCTCATCACTGGGGAAGCGCGGCACGATCAATTCCAGCGCCCGGCTGCTGGTGGCGATGATGCGATTGTTGCGTCCCAGCAGGGTCAGCTCCGATGCGCCCAATGACTCGCGGAGTTGATCGAGCACGATCGGCACCATCGCCTCCGGCACCTGCATCACGCGCTCCAAGGCATCGCGACTCTGCTCCGCCCGCACGTCCTTGTAAAAGTTCAGCGAACGCTGACTCAATGCCAGCGCGTCACTCAGGGAGCGCTCGATCTCCACATCGAACCAGCGATCGATACCCGAGGACAGAAAGCGCACCGAAAATGCCCACACGGTGAACACCGGCACCACCGCCACAAAGAAGAACATCAGCACCAGCCGCGTCGTCAGTCGTGAACCTTCGACGCCGCGAATCAGATCCCGCACGATACCGGCCACGCGCAACACGATGATGATCGCCAGAATCACCATCAGGGCGATATTGAAGATCAGAATCCAGATGTAGATTTCGCCGAACCAGTCCGACTTCTGCGCCGCATAGCCCATGAAGTAGAGCGACAGCAGAATCAGCAGGAACAGCCCCAGGATCGGCAGCGCGGACGACCAGGATCGGCGCATCAGGGCCTTACCAGTGTCAGTTCAACCCAAGGGCTGTGCGCCTTCCAGGCGCGCTTGAAGAAAGACTTCACGCGCAGCGGCACCGGCAACTCGCCCGCGTCCAGCCCAATGCGAACCCGCGCGACATAACGTCGACCAGGTTCCAGCAATGCCTGATCCAGCACCGGCAGGCCATCGACATGCCCCAGCGCCGCCAACGCCGTTTGCAGATCAGCGAAACTCTGCTGCTGCTCGGTATTGCGATTGAAAACCAGATAACGTTTGCTGAGCGCATGAAACCGCAAGACGTACTCCTGCGTCAGCCGCGCCACCTGCTCATCCCACACCAGACGCCGCGGCTCGTACAACTCGAACTCCAGCACAAACGCCAACGGCACACCATTGTTCAGCGCTCGCTGCATCTCACGACTCAGCGACAAGCGCATGTCGGCATCGAGATGGTAAATGCCTTCGTGCAACCTGAGCGCGACACGATCGACAGAAAAATCAGACGCTTCCGCCTCGGCCGTCAGACAGACCATCCCCAGCAGCAGGACCAAAACACCACGCAGCAGCCGCTCAGTCAGCATGGGCAACCACGCTGCAACAGCAAAACACATCAGCAATATCAGAAAGAAACGCCGCGCTCATTCATCGCCCGCATGAAGATTGACTGAAAGAAAGCAAGTGGCACCCATCGGTACCCGTGCCCGGCATTTTAGCACCGGACGGAGGAGAGCTGAGGCTTTTTTACCACAAACTAAAACGGGCTAAGCGCCAAGCAAGTCTTCCACCTCAACCTGCAGCGCCTTTGCAATGCTGCGCAACACTTTGGCGGAACCGGTCTTTTTGCCTGCCTCGATCTGGGAAATATACGACTTGCCAACACCTGACATTTGCGCCAGCACTTCCTGGGTGAAGCCACGATATTCACGCCAGACACGCAAGGGATGCTGCTGACCATTCAGCAGCTGCTCGGCCACATCAGCAGGAACAGACTCATCCTCGCCATTTTGCAATTCGAGCCGTGCCGCATCAGCAGCCCGAATATCCTCGGCATCCTCCGCCAACTGCAGCAAGCGCCGGAACTCTTCATAAGGCACGACGGCATATTCCGGCTTACCGTCTTTTTCGATGATCTGAACAGGGGCATTCATTTGTAGACATCACCTCTTGGGCCGACTTTCAGAACGAGCAGGATGAGCCTTCCCTTTTCTAGCTCGCAAATGGCGCGATAGCCACCTACTCGCAAGCGCCAGTAAGGTGAACCCTTGAGCGGCTTCCAGTCCCCTTCATACCGATCAGGGCCAGCCGCAATACGTTTGAGCTCCGCCTGAATTCTGCCACGAATTCGGGGAGACACCCGACTCAACGCCTTGAGTGCTGATTTTTTGTATAGAAGCTCATACACGCCGGTAGTTTACACGCCATGTTTACCCTTGGTAAACATCGCGTAATAGAACCCATCCATGCCGTGTTCACCCGGAAGAACCTGGCGGCCAACATTGCAGGCTCGCCCCCAGTCGGCATCGATGGCCTGTTCGGCACAATCCGGGGTATCTGCCAGGAAGCGTTCGGCTTGTTTGCTGTTTTCCTCGGGCAGTACCGAGCAAGTAGCATAGAGCAGCAGGCCGCCGGGTTTGAGCAACGGCCAGAGCTGTTCCAGCAGACGGCGTTGCTGTACCACGAGTGCCTTGACGTCATCGGGCTGACGATGGCGCTTGATGTCGGGATGACGGCGGATGACGCCGGTAGCGGAACAGGGCGAGTCGAGCAGGATGCGATCAAAGGGCTGACCATCCCACCAGGGTGCCGTATTGCCCGCATCGGCAATCGAGATAGTGGCCTGATAACCCGAACGAGCGAGGTTCTCGCGCAGTCGTTCGACGCGCTGCGGGTCACTCTCGACGGCGGTGACTGATGCCTCCCCGGCCGAGGCTTCGAGCAAGTGGACAGTTTTGCCACCGGGTGCGGCGCAGGCGTCGAGTATCCGCTGACCAGGTCGGGGATCAAGCAGCCCGGCGGCGAGCTGGGCGGCAGCATCCTGCACCGAAACCTCGCCCGAGTCGAAGCCGGGCAAGCGGGTGACATCGGTGGGCGTGTCGAGCACGATGGCTGCGGTGGCAACGGGGTGCGCCGTTGCCGTCACACCCGCAACTTGCAGCGCATCAAGGTAGTCATCACGGCTGCAACGATTGAGATCGATGCGCAGCGTCATTGGCGCCGGCCGGGCCATCGCTGCCGCCACCTGCTCGAAGTCATCGGGCCAGGCTTTGCGCAATTTTCCGACGAGCCAATCGGGCATCAGATAGCGCGCCGCCGGTTGCGCCATGACCTGTTGCAGCAACACGTCGCGATCCCGCAGAAAACGTCGCAGTACAGCATTCCCCATACCCGCTGCCCACGGGCGCTGCTGGCGGATCAGGCTGACGGTGCTGTCCACCACCGCATAGTCAGGCGTCTCGGCATCCAACAGCTCAAACAATGCCACTTGCAGCAGATCAGTGACGATCCGGTCCTTGCGCTTCAGCGGCTTGCGCAGCAGCACTGCCAACAGCGCGTCGATCCGCTCGTAGTGGCGCAGCACACCATAGCTGAGCGCCTGAATGGTGGGGTGGGTTTCGGGGGAACACTTGGCAAGCCACAGCGGCAATTCGCGGCTGAGTGAGCCACCTTCACGGACGCCTTGCAGGACCCTAGCGGCTGCCAGTCGCGTCTGCACTGTCTTCTCCCAGCCGGTGACCGAGCAGACTGCGGCCATTGAGGAACGTCGCCGCATCGAGGGGCTTGCCACCGGGGAGCTGCAACTTTTTCAGCCATAGCAGGCCATCGCCGGTCTGTACCGCGATACCGCGTTTGGGATCTTCGGCAACTACCTCGCCGGGCTCGCCCTGGCCTGCGCCCGGCTCAGGCTCGGCGGCATGAATGCGGAGCATGCCCTTGTCCAGCGGGGTCTGGGCCACCGGCCAGGGGTCGAAAGCGCGTACCTTGCGATCGATTTCGATGGCCGGTTGCCGCCAATCGATCAGGGCCTCGCTTTTGTGCAGCTTGCTGGCGTAGGTGGACAGCGCATCGTCCTGGGCTTCGGCCTCGAGTTCGCCTGTTTCGATCGCGGGTAACACCGCCATCAGCGCTTCGGCACCTGCCGCAGCCAGCCGGTCGTGAAGCTGCGCAGTGGTCTCGCGCGCGCCGATCGGAACCACCTTGCGCGATAGCATGCCGCCGGTATCCAGCCCCTCGTCCATCTGCATGATGGTGATGCCCGTCTCGGCGTCACCAGCAAGAACGGCGCGATGAATTGGTGCCGCGCCGCGCCAGCGTGGCAGCAGCGAGGCATGAATATTGATGCAACCGTATTTCGGGATATCCAGCACCGCAGCAGGCAACAGCAGACCGTAGGCGGCGACCACCATCAGATCGGGTTCGAAAGCGGCGAGTTCGGCTTGCGCTGCGGCGTCTTTCAATGTTTCCGGCTGCATCACCGGAATGCCGGCAGCGCTGGCAACAGCCTTGACCGGGCTGGCCTTGAGCTTGCGACCGCGACCTGCGGGGCGATCTGGCTGGGTGTAGACGGCGACCACATCGTGCGCCGACGCGATCAGGGCTTCGAGCGCAGGCACCGCAAACGCCGGCGTCCCGGCATAGATGATTCTCACATTTGCGCCCTGGCCATCTTTTCCAGCTTCTTGCGGATGCGGGCGCGCTTGAGCGGTGAGAGGTAGTCGACGAACAGCTTGCCGTCGAGGTGGTCGATTTCATGCTGAATGCACACCGCGAGCAGGCCATCCGCTTCGAGCGTACGCTGCTTGCCGTCGCGGTCGAGATACTCGATGGCCACCCCTTCGGCCCGCGTGACGGGGGCAAACTGATCGGGTACCGACAGGCAGCCTTCCTCCATCTCTTCGGTGCCTTCGCTGGCGACGATCACCGGATTAATCAGAAACACCGGTGAGTCGCGCTTTTCCGACACGTCGATCGTCACGATCCGCTGATGTACATTGATCTGCGGCGCGGCCAAGCCAATGCCCGGCGCGTCATACATGGTCTCGAGCATGTCGTCGACCAGCTTGTTGACGGCGGCATCGACCTTGTCGACCGGTTTCGAGACCTTGCGCAAACGCGGGTCCGGGAAATGAAGAATGTCCAGTAAAGCCATGAGTAACTATTCAGTAGGTAGAAAAATAGAATCGTAACTGCTCAGATCGCCGCTGAAACGCGTCAGATCAAGGCGGGAAATGTGAGTTTACATGTGTAAATGACCATTTCCCAACGCAGAGATGGCGCGTTTCAGTGGTGAGCTGAGCAGTTACAGCCATGATTTCTTGAAAAAGCTGATATTGATCTCGTTATTTATAATGGATCCGTCACGGCTACAATAAACCCGTGAAGCAGTACGAGCAATTTTGCTACGATAGCGGGCACACTCAAACGCATTTGTTGCGGTTGCATGCACACGATGGCGGCTGCGACCCGAACGCCATGCGGAAGTCTATTGTAAGGGGACGACATTGAACAAGCGAATGAATCGCTGCTTTCTGGCCATGATCACAGGAATGACCACCGCCGCGCTGAGCAGCGGTTGTGTGGGGCCGCGCGAGATTTATGACGACAAACCTGTTGTCTCCGCCAAGCCACTATACGCACCAGCTGCGCCCGCCAGCGCGGCACCCCAACCTGCGCCAGCAGTGACCGTCACCAGCGACGACTTGCAGGCCAATGCGCCAGAGACCTATGTGGTCAAAAAGGGCGACACGCTCTGGGGCATTGCCAAGCACTTCCTGAAAAATCCCTGGTACTGGCCTGAAATCTGGCACAGCAACCCCGACATCAAGAATCCGCACCTGATCTATCCTGGCGATGTCATCAGCCTGTATTACGTCAACGGTAAGCCACGGCTGGGCATCAACATGAAGCAGGTTCCCGGCTCGACCCGCTTGCAGCCAAAGATTCGCACCTACCCGCTGGACGAAAAAGATGTCGGCATTGCGATCCAGGCGATCAAGCCCTTCCTGATCCGGCCCCAGGTCGTCGCCGAGGAAACCCTCGAATCAGCACCGCATGTACTCGACTCCCGCGAAGCACGGCTGATCTATGGCAGCGGCGATGAAGTCTATGTACACGGCCTGAACAATGCCTGGGCCGGCCAGCGTTTCAGCGTGTTCCGTCCGGGCAAGAAGCTGCTCGATCCCAAAACAGGGGAATTGCTCGGCTACGAGGCAACACACGCCAGTGATGCCGAACTGATCCGCGAAGGCGAACCGGCGACGATTGAGCTTCAGGACTCGGTACGCGAGGTGCTGCGCGGCGACCGGCTGCTGCCGCTCGATCCCGGCCCGGAAGGTTTCTACTTTATTCCCCATGCTCCCGCACCGGCAACTGAAGGCAATATCGTCTCGCTGTTCAATGCGCTCAGTCAGGTCGCCCAATACCAGGTCGCCGTCGTCAACCTTGGGCAGCGCAACGGCATGGAACCCGGCCATGTGCTGGAAATCCACCAGGCCGGCCGCACCGTCACTGATCATTTTCATCGCGACCAGAAAGATCGCGAAGTCGCCCTGCCGACCGAAACATCCGGTTTGATGATGATCTTCCGCACCTTCGACAAGGTCAGCTACGGCCTGATCATGGAATCCGATCATCCGATTCGCATCGGAGACATCGTCACCGGACCATGAACATCGAACACTGGCTCCGTCTCTGGCGGGTGCCGGGGATTGGGCCAATAACCTTTTTTGCCCTGTTGGATCGCTTCGGCTCACCCGAAGCCGCACTGAATGCAAGCGCCGCCGGCTGGCGCGAAGCCGGCCTGAAAAACGCCCAGATCAATGCACTCGCAGCCGGGCGAGACGGCGACATCAGCGCCGATCTCGACTGGCTGGCGCAGGAAGGTAACGATGTGGTGCTGTACGGCAGTGACCGCTATCCCAGCTTGCTCTGCAATATCCCCAGTCCACCACCATTGCTCTATACCTGTGGCGACAGTTCCCTGCTGCGTTACCCGCAGCTGGCCATGGTAGGCAGTCGCCATCCGACACAGGGTGGCCAGGGCAACGCAAAAGCGTTCGCGCGTCATCTGGCCGCAGCCGGGGTTGGCATCACCAGCGGGCTGGCACTTGGCATTGACGCCGCCGCGCACGAGGGCGCACTGCAAGCGAACGGCGTTACCATTGCCGTAGCAGGCACCGGCCTCGATCGTATCTACCCCGCCCGGAATCGCACACTGGCACACGAGATCGCCAGCGAGGGATTGCTGGTTTCCGAGTTTCCCATCGGCACTATTGCCAAGCCGGGCAACTTCCCACGACGCAATCGCATCATCAGCGGGCTCAGTCTCGGCGTACTGGTGGTCGAAGCGGCAAAGAAGAGCGGCTCGCTGATCACTGCACGCATCGCCAACGAGCAAGGGCGCGAGGTTTTCGCCATTCCCGGCTCGATTCACAATCCCCTCGCCCGTGGCTGCCACCAGTTGATTCGCCAGGGAGCCAAACTGGTCGAGACCGCCGACGACATTCTCGAAGAGCTCGGCCCATTGCTGCAATCGGCAGAACTTTCCGTTCCGGAACAAGTGCTTGATGAGGATTCGGCCAGCGCCGACGTCGACCCGGAACACCAAGCACTGCTGCAGCACATTGACTTTGAGCCGACAGCCATCGATACCATAATTACGCGCAGTGGATTGACCGCCGATGTAGTTTCCTCCATGCTCCTGATCATGGAACTGAATAACCTGGTGGCTGCCGAGACCGGCGGTTACTATGTACGAGTCGGATGACCGCTATATTATGTTGAAAGAGAATATCTTCGACGTTCTGATGTACCTGTTCGAACACTACATCGAGGACGATCCACATATCGAACCCAGCCGTACCGACCTTGAAGGTCATCTGCTGGAAGCTGGTTTCGGCAATCACGAGGTCAGCCGAGCATTCGACTGGCTGGAAGATCTTGCCAGCCTCAAGGAAGGCGAACACCCTGCCGATCAGAGCGACTCGCTGCGCATCTACCGCGATGAGGAACTGGCGCAACTGACTGCGGAGGGAATCGGCTTTCTCCACTACCTGGAACAAAATGGTGTATTGACCCCGGTCATTCGGGAACAGATCATCGATCGCGCCCAGGCGCTGGAAAGCCACCCCGTCAGTCTCGACCAGCTCAAATGGGTTATTCTGATGGTGCTGTTCAACCAGCCCCACGAGGAACCGGCCGATCTTGGCTGGCTCGAAGACCTCGTCTACGACGATCAGGGCCTGACGCTGCACTGACAGCCCTTTCTTCTCCCAAAACCTGAATACTCAACTATACGATGAGCCATCACCTGGTAATTGTAGAATCGCCTGCGAAAGGCAATACCATCAAGAAATACCTTGGCAAGGATTTCGAGGTGCTCGCCTCCTATGGCCATGTGCGCGACCTGGTACCCAAAACCGGCGCGGTGGACCCGGATCACGACTTCGCGATGAAGTACGAGATCATCGAGCGCAACCAGAAACACGTCGACCGCATCATCAAGGCGCTGAAAAAGGCCGATACACTCTATCTCGCGACTGACCCGGATCGCGAGGGTGAGGCCATCTCCTGGCATCTCTACGAGCTGCTGAACGAGAAAGGTGCGCTCGAAGGCAAGAACATCCAGCGCGTTGTATTTCACGAAATCACCAAGAAAGCAGTTCAGGACGCCGTCGCGGAACCACGCGGGCTGTCGCAGGACCTGGTCAATGCCCAGCAGGCGCGCCGTGCACTGGACTACCTGGTCGGCTTCAACCTGTCACCGCTGCTATGGAAGAAGATCCGCCGCGGACTCTCGGCTGGCCGAGTGCAAAGCCCGGCGCTGCGCATGATCGTCGAACGTGAACAGGAGATCGAAGCGTTCGAGCCGCAGGAATACTGGACCATCGAAGCCGCACTGAAAAAAGAGACACAGGCCTTCACCGCCAAACTCGCCACCTTCGACGGCAAGAAGGTCGAACAGTTCAGCTTCACCAACGAGGAACAGGCCACCGCCGTCCAGCAAGCGCTGAAAGCGGCTGGCGGCAACGAACTGGTTGTCTCCAAGGTCGTCAAGAAACAGCGCAAGCGCAACCCCGCGCCACCGTTCATCACCTCTACACTGCAACAGGAAGCCGCACGCAAGCTGGGCTTCTCGACGCGCAAGACCATGCAGATCGCGCAACAGCTCTACGAAGGCATCGACCTGGGGGACGGGCCTGTCGGCCTCATCTCCTATATGCGGACCGACTCGGTCAACCTCGCCGACGAAGCGCTGGTGGAGCTGCGCGAGCTGATCGCCAAACGATTCGGCAAGGAAAACGTGCCCGAGGCGCCGCGCACCTACAAAACCAAATCGAAAAACGCGCAAGAGGCCCACGAAGCCATTCGCCCCACCTCGGCCATGCGCGTGCCAAAAGAGATCAAGAATCATCTCACCAATGACCAGTTCCGCCTCTACGAGCTGATCTGGAAACGCACGGTCGCCTGCCAGATGATCCACGCGACGATGGATACCGTCGCCATCGACTTTGCCTGCGGCGAAGGCAACAGCTTCCGCGCCACCGGCTCGTCCATCCGCCACCCCGGCTTCATGGCCGTCTACCTCGAAGGTACCGACGATGGCGAAGAAAAGAGCGATAAGGATGAGAAGCTGCTACCTCAGTTCGAAGAGGGCGATCGCGTTGCGCTGGAAGAGATCCGCGCCGATCAGCACTTCACCGAACCGCCACCACGTTACAGTGAGGCCAGTCTGGTCAAGGCGCTGGAGGAATATGGCATTGGCCGCCCTTCCACCTATGCCAGCATTATCTCCACGCTGCTGAATCGCGAATATGTCGAGCTGGAGAACAAGCGCTTCCATCCGACGGATGTGGGGCGCATCGTCAACAACTTCCTAACAAAACACTTCACCAAATACGTCGATTACGACTTCACCGCCCACCTCGAGGACGAACTCGACGAAATCTCGCGCGGTGAAAAAGAGTGGATTCCGGTGCTCTCCGAATTCTGGGAACCGTTCAAAGCGTTGCTCGACGACAAGGAAGAATCCGTCAGCCGCAAGGAAGCCAGCCAGTCGCGCCTGCTCGGCACCGACCCCAAAACCGGCAAACCCGTAGCCGTGCGCATGGGCCGCTATGGGCCTTATGTACAGCTGGGCGATCCAGACAATGAGGATGAAAAGCTCACTTTCGCCGGGCTCGTGCCGGGACAGAAAATGGACAAGATCACGCTGGAAGAAGCGCTGGAACTGTTCAAGCTGCCACGCAAACTCGGCGAGACCCCCGAAGGCGAACCGGTCAGCACCAGCATTGGCCGTTTCGGCCCCTATGTGAAATACGGTAACGCCTTCGTCTCGATCCGCGGTGAAGATCCTCACACCATCACCCTGGAACGCGCGCTGGAACTGATCGCCGAGAAAAAACTCGCCGACGCCAACCGCATCATCCATGACTGGGAAGATGAAGGCATTCAAGTGCTGAACGGTCGCTACGGGCCGTACATCACTGACGGCAACAAGAACGCCCGCATTCCGAAGGATACAGATCCGAAATCACTCGATCTGGAAACCTGCAAGAAATTGCTCGCCGAAGCGCCAGAACGAAAAGCCCGGGGCAAGAAAAAAGCGGCGGCAAAAAAGAAAACAGCTGCCAAGAAAAAAACCACGGCAAAGAAAAAGACGACAGCAAAAAAGAAGACCGCAACCAAAAAGAAAGCAGCAACAAAGAAAAAGGCGACAGCCAAAAAAAGTGCGACAAAAAAGAAAACCGCCGTCAAGAAAATCGCCTGAGCAATGCCTGACGAGCAGGGCGCGATTGCCGAAGCCGCCAACATCCTGCGCCGTGGCGGCATCATCGCCTATCCCACCGAGACGGTCTATGGCCTCGGCTGCCTGCCTGACAACGATGATGCGCTACAGCACCTCATCGACATCAAAGGCCGTGACGCGGACAAGGGATTCATTCTACTGGCCGCCGACGCACATCAACTCACCCCCTACACCGCCAGCCTCAGTGATGAGCAATGGAAAACGATCGCGGAACGACATGAACGGGCAACCACCTGGACAGTGCCCGCCGCCCACGATATCTCACCCCTGCTGACCGGCAAGCACTCGCAGATCGCCATACGCCTCACCACCCACCCCATCGTCACCGCACTGTGCAAAACGAGCGGCTCGGCACTGGTCTCCACCAGCGCCAACTTCAGTGGTGAAGCACCACCGAAAACCGCCGACGCCCTGCCCGACGCGCTATGCGACCGGCTGGACTACATCCTGCACGGTGACTGCGGCGATGATCCCCGGCCCAGCCGGATTGTTGAACTTGCGACAGGAAAAATAGTCCGGCAGTAACCCGTACTCCATGAGTCCCGCCGTTAGAAGATAAGAACGGTATCAAACAGCATTGACCAAACCCTGCGCAACGACGTACAGTACCCCTATCTTTATACGTCAACCTATGATGCATGCCATGAACACCAAACTGACACTCCGACTGGACGAGCAGTTGATCAGTACTGCCAAAGCCTATTCCCGAAAAACAGGTAAATCGGTTTCACAGATCGTCGCAGAGCTGTTTGAAGCCATAGGCAACGAGGAAGTCCCTGGCGAACAGCGCCTCCCGCCCACGGTAGAATCACTGCGGGGTATACTCAAGGGAAAAGCCATTGATGAGCTAGATTACAAGGAGTATCTCGAAAAGAAACACGCATGAAAGTGCTCTTCGATACCAATATCATCCTCGACGTACTGCTTGACCGGGAGCCTCATGTCCATGCGTCTCTCTATTTGATGTCACGAGCAGAACGTGGCGAGATCACAGCCTTCGCATGCGCAACAACGATAACAACCATCCACTATCTCACCGCAAAAGCGCTTGGTATGGAAGCCACATCCCGTCACATTGCTTCACTACTTGCCCTTTTTACCATCGCGCCAGTCAATCGCCTGACACTGGATGGGGCATTGCATTCCGAATTCACTGATTTCGAAGATGCAGTTCTGCATGAAGCAGCCATTCATGCAGGCGCACAATATATCGTCACGCGAAATATCAGAGACTTCCAGCAAGCCAAAATTCCTGTTTACGAGCCAAAAACACTAATTGGCATCATAAATACCCTTTCCGATGAGCATTGAAACATGCTTGTACCATAGGAATATCGAAATAAATCTCGACATTCCGAATTGCGTTTCCCTCACCAACCACCCTCAACTGCAACTTACCAGAAGACCATAGCACTATGAGCCAAGCCAATATCGCCCCCGTGATCTCTTTTCTCAAGACGTTACAAGACAATATCTGCGACGAAGTCAGCGCCGTTGATGGCGAGCAGTCATTCCGTGAGGATGCCTGGACCAGACCGGGTGGCGGCGGCGGACGTACCCGTGTGCTTGAAAACGGGGCTGTGTTCGAGCAGGCCGGGGTCAACTTTTCGCATGTTTTCGGCGATCAGCTACCACCATCGGCCACTGCAGCCCGACCGGAGCTGGCGGGGCGCTCTTTTCAGGCGGTGGGCGTATCGCTGGTAATTCACCCACACAACCCCTATGTACCGACCTCGCACATGAACGTGCGTTTTTTCATCGCCGAATCGGAAGGAGAAGAACCGATCTGGTGGTTCGGAGGTGGCTTCGATCTGACGCCCTATTACGGCTTCGAGGAAGACTGCATTCACTGGCACCAAACGGCAAAAGCAGCCTGTGAACCTGCCGGGCCCGACTGCTACCCCAAGCTGAAGAAATGGTGCGATGATTATTTCTACCTCAAACACCGCCAGGAGCCGCGCGGTATTGGCGGGCTTTTTTTCGACGACTGGAACGAACCCGATTTCGACGCGGCCTTTGCCCTGACCCGCAGCGTAGGCGAGCACTATACCAAGGCCTATCTGCCGATCGTGGATAAACGCAAGGGTGTGGCATACGGCGAGCGGGAACGGCAGTTTCAGCTTTACCGGCGTGGCCGCTATGTGGAATTCAACCTGGTCTATGACCGTGGCACACTGTTCGGTTTGCAGTCCGGCGGCCGTACCGAGTCGATTCTGATGTCACTGCCGCCACTGGTACGCTGGCAATACAACTATCAGCCCGAACCCGGCAGTGCCGAAGCGGAACTCTACGAGAAATACCTAGTACATCGCGACTGGCTCGATCAAGCGTAGCATTTGCGTCTCACTGGCGACTCGCTCCCGCACACAGGTCATCGGCCTGGATATGTAATAACCCTGCGCGTAGTCGATACCCATATCCAATAACGCGCGCAGCGTTTCGGGCGTCTCAACATACTCGGCCACGGTTTTCATGCCCAGAGAATGGGCAATGTCATTGATGGCAATGACAATCGCGCGGTCGATCGGATCGAGCATCATGTCTTCAACAAACTGACCATCGATCTTCACCATGTCTACCGGCAGGAATTTCAGCTGTGAAAACGAACTGAAGCCGGTACCGAAGTCATCCAGCGCAAAACGCCAGCCGCGGCTGCGCATCCGTTCGATGAACTTTCGCGCCGAGTCGATTTTTTCGATGGCACTGGTTTCAGTCACTTCAAAAATCAGCGACGATGGCGGCAGACTGGTTTCCAGCAACAGCTTTTCCAGTTTTCTCAGGGTCTCGCTCGTATTGAGCGTTACGCCGGAGAGGTTGACGGAAAAACTGGCATCGCGACCCTGATCACGCAAATCTTCCAGCACTCGGACCGATTCACGCACAACCCACAAATCAATCTTGTCGATCAGCTTGAAGCGTTCCGCCATCGACAGGAAGGCCCCCGGGCCGATCAATTCCTTCTCGCCATCATCGAGGCGCAACAGCACTTCATAGTGGTCCGGCAGATGTGACAGCGATGCCCACAAGCGATTCGGCTCGCCCGGCAAGCTGTGCGAATTGACTTCCTCCAGCGGCAGGATTGGCTGAAAGTACAATCTAAAGCGATCGAACTCCAGCGCATCCTTCAGCTTCATCGACCACACGATCTCCTCATTCATCGACTCCTTGTCACGATCCTGAGAAGGAGTGTAGAGATGTGACTGGTTACGCCCCTTACGCTTGGCAATACCACAAGCAATATCCGCATTGGCCAACACATCCTTGTTCTCAAGATCGGGCAGAATCATCGCAATGCCGATACTGCAACTCAGCTTGTAGGAGATGTCATCGGTGATATAAGCGACATCCTGCAAGCTGTCACGGATATCCTCGGCAATCGAAATGGCCTCCTCTTCTTCCACTTCCCGAAGAATGACGGCAAACTCATCCCCACCCAGGCGTGCTACGTCATCCGTTACGCGCACACATTCTCGCAGACGGTCACTGGCCTGGCGGAGAATGTAGTCCCCGGCCTCATGCCCGGCCGTGTCATTGAGATATTTGAAGCGGTCGAAATCGATATACAGCAGCGCCCCCGTGGTGACCGTACCACTGCGCACCGCCATGACTTCACGCTTCAGCGACTGCTCAAAATGCCTGCGATTGTACAAGTTGGTCAGCGGGTCACGCGTGGCTGCATGGATCAGCCGCTTTTCCAGCCGTTTGCGTTCCGTGATGTCACGGAAGGCGACGACTGCCCCCTTGCGCTCACCGCCAACCTCCAACGGCGCAACCGTGCAGGCGACATCGATTTTCTGCCTGTTGGCGCGATAGAAGTTGATTTCCAGCTGGTCGAGCCGGGTACCGTTGAGATAGGCTTCCTCCAGCACGTCGATCACACCGTTATCCCCGCGACGCTGCGCGTGCTGGATATGGATGAGACCGCTTGCCGCCTTGCCTTCAAACTCACTGGCACGCTTGAAGCCCAGAATCCGCTGCCCGGCCGGGTTCATGAAGGATATCCGTCCTTTGGTATCGACACCGTAGACTCCCTCGCCGATCGAACCCAGAATCGCTTCAAAGCGGCGTCGTTCCGCCTCTGCCGTTTTCTGCACAGCAATTTGATTGTCGAGTGAATGAATCCGCGCCAGAAACAGCGCATCGGTCTCGGTCTTGAAGACACATTCCACCGCGCCCGACTCCAGCGCATGCTGCACAGCCTTGTCGTTGTAGCTACTGATCAACACGACACTGCGCATGTATTTCAGTGTTTGGTGCGCCAACACCTTTTCGAAGAAGCGGCGGCCTTCCTCGGACATCAGGATGGCGTAGTCGACAATAACGATATCGAAGCTGTCTTCCGATGCAAGATCACTGGTCAGCTGGTCGAGGCCAGCGACAACCGATACCCGAAAACCGGCTGATTCCAGGCTCTTCTGGTAGCGGGCTCGATCCTGCACCGACTCATCGACCAACAGGACGCGTGCACCAGAACCCCGCTTGGGTTCACCCTGTCTGACCGGCTCGACGTTAGTTCGCCGCCTGAGATGCTGATTGAGAAAGGCCAGAATTTCATGTTGGTTCGAATGCCCCAGCCATGCCGCCTTCGGCAGTGACACTACCCACTGTCGCAATTCTTCAGTTGGCGTATCGGTCAAAATCAACTGCGGCACCATCATCAAGGGAGCGGTGGCCAGCATGCGTTGCAATAGCAGGCGCAACTCCGGCTCGTGGGCAACCCACTCCATGACAATGGCCGAAAAGGCATCCGAGGACGCCCCTCTGAGCAGATTCACCGCCTGCCAGTAGTCCGTGCACTCAACCACCTCGTAGCCCGACGCCTGCAATGACTGAGCCAGCGCAAAGCGTTGGGTATGAGAACTCTCTATCAGCAAAATACGTTGCATTGGAACAGCTTGTTATCGTTATCCTTTTAATGACCTGCATGCTACCCACGCCCTTCCCACAGCCCAAGCCGCCACTTCACAGCGGCATGTAGGTAGACCACCAGCAGCGGTCCGGCCTCAACCAGACTGCTGCCTGCCTCACACGAAACCCTGTTCGCAGCGTAACTACTCAGCTCACCACTGGAATGCGCCATCTCTGCGTTGGGAAATGGTCATTTACACTCGTAAACTCACATTTCCCGCCTTGATCTGACGCATTCCAGCAGCAATCTGAGCAGTTACGGTTCTACTTGAGCGAGCGCTGAATAGTTACGTCGCAGCAAACCCCATACAACAAGCAAGGCTGTGTCATAATTGCGGCCCGAGACCATAAGCAACCACGGGATTCCCATGCAGTCTGGCTACCCCATCAATCGCCCCCGCCGAATGCGTCGCGACGACTTCAGCCGCCGCCTGATGCGCGAATCGCAACTCTCTGTCGACGACTTGATCTATCCGGTCTTCGTCCTTGAAGGCAACAACCAGCGCGAAGCCGTGACATCGATGCCCGGTGTCGAGCGTGTCAGCATCGATCTGTTGCTTGGACAGGCGCAGGAAGCAGCAACACTGGGTATTCCGGCCATGGCATTGTTCCCAGTTGTCCCGGTGGAAAAGAAATCCGACGCCGCCGAAGAGGCCTTCAACCCGGATGGATTGGCCCAGCGTGCGGTGCGCGCATTGAAGGACGCGGTGCCGGAACTGGGCGTGATTACCGACGTAGCGCTCGACCCATTCACCTCCCACGGCCAGGATGGCCTGCTAGACGATAGTGGCTATGTCACCAACGACGCTACCGTCGAAGTGCTGGTCAAGCAGGCGCTTTCCCACGCTGAAGCCGGTGCAGACGTCGTCGCCCCTTCTGACATGATGGACGGACGAATCGGCGAAATACGTCTCGCACTGGAAGAAGCCGGCCACATCAACACCCGCATTCTGGCCTACTCGGCCAAATACGCCTCCAGCTTCTACGGCCCCTTCCGCGACGCGGTCGGCTCGGCAACCAACCTTGGTGGCGGCAACAAGTACAGTTACCAGATGGATCCGGCCAACAGCAACGAGGCGCTGCGCGAAGTGGAGCTGGACATCGCCGAAGGCGCCGACATGGTCATGGTCAAACCCGGCATGCCCTATCTCGATATCGTTCAGCGGGTGAAAGAGACCTTCGAAATGCCCACCTACGTCTACCAGGTCAGCGGCGAATACGCCATGCTCAAGGCCGCCGGACAGAATGGCTGGATCAATGAAAAAGCCTGCGTCATGGAAGCCCTGCTGGGCATGAAGCGTGCCGGTGCCGACGGCATCCTCAGCTACTACGCCATGGATGTAGCCCGCTGGCTGCAACAAAGCTGATGGACCGCTACGCCGTTTTGGGCAACCCGGTCGGCCACAGCCTGTCGCCCCGCATTCACGCCCTGTTCGCCGAACAGACCCGCGAGTCGATCAGCTACGAGGCGCTGGAAGTCCCGCCTGACGCATTCCTCCCCTTCGTGGAAAACCTCCACGCCGAAGGTTACCAAGGCATGAACATCACCATTCCGTTCAAGGAACAGGCCTGGGCCATGAGTGAACAACGCAGCCAGCGTGCTGAACTGGCTGGCGCAGTCAACACGCTGATCCGCACCCAAACCGGCTACAAGGGCGACAACACCGATGGCATCGGGCTGCTCAACGATCTGACGAAAAACCTCGGGGCCAAACTCTGCGGTGCCAATATCCTGCTGCTCGGCGCCGGCGGCGCGGTACGCGGCGTACTGCAACCACTGCTGGAAGGCCAACCCGAACGCCTGCACATCGCCAACCGCACCGCCAACCGCGCCAAAGCATTGGCCGAAACCTTCAGCGACCTCGGCCCCACCCACGGCAGCGGGCTCGACGGCCCTTTCGCGCAATACGACATCATCATCAACGGCACCGCCACCAGCCTGCAGGGCGAAATCCCAGCCATCCCCGACGGCCTGCTCAAACCCGGTGGCATCTGCTACGACATGATGTACTCCCGCAACGGCGACACCGCCTTCGTGCAATGGGGAAAAAACCAGGGCGCACGCATCAGCAGCGACGGCCTCGGTATGCTGGTGGAACAGGCCGCAGAGAGCTTCTACCTATGGCGAGACATGCGGCCAAATACGCGGAGCATTTTACAAACACTGCGGGCAGAATAAGCAGCCCCAATAGATGTGTCCGGTGTCAGGCTTGCGTTATTGTATTAATGGCCATTAATACAATAACGCAAGCCTGACACCGTCGACACCGGGCGACACCACTGCCCGCTACGGGTTGCGGCACCATAGCAGTCGCGGCGCGCTACCAGCTTCGCCGTAGAGTATGGCGTTCTGCTGGTATTGCTGGCAGAGCTGACTGGCTTGCTCCCGTGTCAAACCGGGGATGAACAATGACCGTTCGGGCGGCCAGCGCCCATCCCGGCCCTCGCCAATGGCTTCGTAGTGAGGCAGCCCGAGGGTATCGACACTTTGTTGCAGGCGCCGGTGCTGACGGCGGTTGGTGTCATCATCAGTTGGTTCCGATTGAGGGTTGGCAGCAGAAATGAACGCCCAACTGAACCAGCCTTCGCTGTGCAGCCAACGCTCCAGTATCGGTGCAGGCTCATCAACACGCAGCGTAATGCCGAGTTCAGGGATCCGGTAGTCGGTCTGACGGTAAGCCTGTTCGAGGATAGAATTCATCCATACCCCCAGGCTACCGCCTTTGTTCACGCGCTATATCTGCCAACGCCTCCAGCAACTGGTCGAGCTGCTCGTCTCTGTGGCTGGCCGAAAGCGTGAGGCGCAGCCGAGCCGAGCCAGCGGGAACGGTGGGTGGGCGGATGGCGGTGACGAGAAAGCCCTGGGCGAACAGTTTTTCGCTCGCACCGACAACGGCCTGGTTGCTGCCAAGCACAATACCCTGGACTGGCGTAGTGGATTCGAGCAATTGCAGACCCAATTGTTGCGCGCCTTGCCGGAAGCGTCTGATCAGGCCTTGTAACCGCTCACGCCGCCACGATTCGCGCTGCACCAGTTGCAGGCTGACGAGGGTGGCAGCGGCGATGGCGGCGGGCATGGCAGTAGTGTAGATATAGCTGCGGGCATGCTGAATGAGGTATTCGATCAGCGTCTCATCACCGCAGACGAAAGCACCGGCAGTGCCGAAGGCCTTGCCCAACGTACCGACGAGGATCGGCACATCGTCCGGTAACAAGCCGAAGTGACGCATGCTGCCACCCCCCTGCTCGCCGAGCACCCCGAAACCGTGGGCATCATCGACCATCAGCCAGGCCTCATGCTGGCGGGCAACGCGCACAAGTTCGGGCAATGGCGCGAGGTCCCCATCCATGCTGAACACGCCATCGGTGACGATGATATGGTCATCGGCACGACTGCCCTGCAAACGCTGTGTCAGCGTGGCAATGTCATTGTGTGGATAGCGCTGCAAGCGGGCGCGGGAGAGCAGCGCACCATCGAGCAAGGAAGCATGGTTCAGACGGTCGGCGAAAACAGCATCGCCCGGGCCGACCACTGCCTGGAGCGTGCCAAGGTTGGCCATGTAGCCGGTGGAAAACAGCAGGCAGCGCGGATAGCCGGTGAACTCGGCCAGCGCCTCTTCGAGCCTGTGGTGATAGTGGCTATGGCCGTTGATGAGGTGCGCAGCGCCAGCACCGACACCGTAGTCATTCACGGCTCGCTGGAAAGCGGCACTGATATCAGGATGGTTGGCTAGCCCCAGATAATCATTACTGCAGAAACCGACAACCTCACGACCATCAATGCGCATCTGCGGTTGCTGCGGCGATTCGGTAACGCGGCGGTGGCGATAGAGCGACTGTTCGTGCCGCTGCTGCAAATCCTTGCGCAGATCTTTCACCGCGGCAAAATCAGGCAGTGGCCGTGCTGTCGGTCTGCGACCTTGCCTCGCTGAAACGCATCCCCAGCCGCTCAAGCAGAGCGCGGTCGCGGCTGGCCTCGGGATTGTCGGTGGTGAGCAGCTTGTCGCCATAAAAAATGGAGTTGGCACCAGCAAAAAAACACATCGCCTGCAACTCGTCCGACATTTCCAGTCGGCCCGCCGACAAGCGCACCACCGAGTGCGGCATCATGATGCGCGCGACAGCAATGGTGCGCACGAACTCCAGCGGATCGAGCGCCTCGACACCATGCAGCGGTGTACCTTCGACCTGCACGAGGTTGTTGATGGGTACCGACTCCGGATGTTTTGGCAGGTTCGCCAACTGCTGCAGCAGCCCGGCGCGGTCGCGGCGTGATTCCCCCATACCAATGATGCCACCGGCACAAACGTTGATACCCGCCTCACGCACGTTCCCCAGTGTATCGAGACGGTCTTCATAGGTACGGGTGGAGATGACGCTACCGTAGAACTCCGGCGACGTATCGAGATTGTGATTGTAGTAGTCGAGCCCGGATGCCTTGAGCTTGGCTGCCTGCGCGTCGGTGAGCATGCCTAGCGTCACGCAGGTCTCCATGCCCAGCGCCTTGACCCCCTCGATCATCGGCAGAATCTTGTCGAGATGGGTATCGGTCGGGTTGCGCCAGGCGGCCCCCATGCAAAAACGGGTGGCGCCGCTGGCCTTGGCGGCTCGAGCGTTTTCCAGCACCTCATCCAGCGGCAACAGCCGCTCGCGCTCGATCTCGGTGTGGTGATGTGAAGATTGCGGACAGTAGCCGCAATCCTCGGGACAGGCGCCGGTCTTGATGCTCAGCAACGAACTGACCTGCACCTCGTTGGGATCGAAATGCTGCCGATGGATTCGCTGCGCCTCGAACAGCAGATCGTTCAGCGGCTCGGCGAAAAGCCGGAGTATTTCCTCGCGTGTCCAGTCGTGCCTGATAGTGTTCATGTCTGATACTCGGTGTCCTGCCACTGTTCGCGCGCGATGCGCCGCAAATCCCTGATCTCCCAGGGAATGATGACGGCGGCCAGCACAGCCCAGGTCGCAAGGTAATAACGGATGTCGGCCGGAAAAAAGGTGCCAACCGGAATGATCAGGCCAATCAAGCCATAAAACCGGTAGGCGGCCCATTGCGTATAGTAACCGACGCGAGGGTTGGGATGATGCCGGTTCATGGCATAAATAAACATCGAAGCACCAAACCAGAACGGGATCAATACGGGAATGGCCACCGACAGAATGTTGCCATAACTGAACATGCTGGCCGTACGTCGGGACGACTCGGCGGTCACAATTTTCTTTTCAGGCATCGACGCTGAAGTACCGGGAAAACAAAGACGTGAAGTTTAGCAGAAAGGCCCGCCAGTGCGAGGATGCCCCAACTGCACTTAGGGCGGATGGAGAAGCAATATCGTCACGGTGCGGCTGGCTCGGCGTGCTGCTGCCTGAACATTGTGTTCTCTGCGGCACCACCACCCGGCAACCGCAACTCTGTAGCGGCTGCCAGGCCGACCTGCCCCGGCTGACGAACGCCTGCATGCGCTGCGCCGAACCCATGCCTGTTGCGGGGGAGCAGCTCTGCGGCAGATGCCAACAATCTCCACCCGCGTTCAATGCGGTTTACAGCCCATTCCTTTACGAGGAACCGATTGCCAGTCTGATTCAGCAACTGAAATTCGATCACAAACTCGACCTCGCCCGCACACTCGGCACACTGCTCGGCAACTACCTGTCACATGCACTGCATACCCACCCCGACCTGATCATTCCGGTACCAATGCACCGACGCAGACTGGGGCAGCGGGGTTTCAATCAGGCACTGGAGCTGGCCCGTTTCGCCGCTCGGCAACTCGGTGTTCCAGTTGCAGCGGGAATGGTCTGCCGCAGCAAAGCCACACCACCACAGCTCGGCCTGACGATGCGTGAACGCAAAAGCAATGTGCGAAATGTGTTCCGGTTGCGCCAGAAACTGCCACCAGACACCTCGATTCTGTTGCTCGACGACGTCATGACGACCGGCATGACGGTCAACTCGCTGGCGCGCGAGCTAATGAAACACGGTGCTGCCGAAATTACGGTAGCTACGGTGGCGAGGGCTGCCTTGCGGCGCTAGCGGCCAGGCGGGTTCGACCTGTCGAGAACAGATCAGCGGCCAAATCATGATAGGGGCTTTCGAGCTTCAATAGCCCAAGCAGCGTGTGATCGATGTGATCCGCCTGATAGGCCACTTCCGGTGACGGCACGTTCACATCATACTCTGGCGATGCCCAGAAAAGCATCGGCACCTCCCACATCTCGGCAGCGCGATGATTGTGGCCGGCAAAATTGCTGTGATGCGCAACATCCTCGCCATGGTCGGCAATATAGAGCCAGGCCAGCCGGCCATCAGCCATCTGCTGCGCTTTTTCCAGCAAGGTGGCAATGACATGATCCTGATAGCGGATGGCGTTGTCATATTGATTCCGCAGCATAATGGCAGCCAAAGAACGCCCCTGCGCGCGCAGCTCGTTGGCGACACGATCGTCGGTAGCCAGCGTGAACTCGTCCCAGCCAGCCGGGTAACGGAAATCGTAGGCCGGATGCGCCCCCATGAGATGCACGACAATCAACTTCTTTTCTGCCGGATCACGCAGCGACTGTTCGTAAGGCGCAAACAGCACCTCATCGAAACTGCTCTCACCGCGGGAGGTTCCCCGGTTGGTGAATACCGCCTCGTCAGCCTGGCTGGAAAAAACCGACATCACCCCCCGCCGGTCGGTGCCCTGATTGCTGATCCAGAACACCTTGTAACCAGCGGCTTTGGCCAATACCAATAGACTGGGCTGCTGCTTCCACAAATCCGGCTGCGCCAAGGTAGCAGGTGTCAGCATCTTGGTCATGGAGATGACCGTGCCTGCGTCCGCAGCACGCACATTGGAGAAGGCCAGCAACTCCGAGTGCTGTTCAAGCCGAGGCGTCGTCTTGCGCGGATAGCCGTAAAGGCTCCAGTTATGGCGGGTATCACTCTCGCCGATCACCCAGACCACCGTGTTGCGCCCACTGTCACCAAGATAAGTGGCGGCAGAACCTTCCAGTGCCATATTGCGCTCCAGCTGCAGTAACAGCTTTTGCGTACTCTCAAGATCCGCCTTCCACTTGGCATGGTAGATCGGCACATACAGCAATGGGTTTGTGCGCCTGACAGTCGGGTTGAAGTGCAGCAGCAGCGTAACCGCAGTGAATACACAACAGGCAACAACTGTTCTGCGACCAACGCCTGCTGGCTGCCATGGGCGGCGGGTCAAATAGAGATACCCCGCCGTCACCACGACAAAAATCAGCAGGTGTTTGAGCAGGTAGGGACCGTACTGCTGCAGGAACTCGCCTGATTCGGCGGCATTGGTGTTGAATATCGACTCGATAACGACGACATTGTCCTGCTGGACATGAAAGATATCGCGCAGTGCCATCTGGAATGAGGCAAAGAAGAACAGCGCCACAACAAAAAGAACGATCAGGGACAACACCAACGATGAACGCCGGCGATGCCCCGCCACCACGACCTGCCAATAGAACAGGGATGTGAGGATAAAAAAACCCACGGCACCAATGGTGCCAGCCTGGACATAGTTGAGCCATCCGCCGAGGTAAAAAACAAGCAGCACGACAGCAAAAAGCAGCCCCTTGACAACAGGATGGTTCATCGCGGTCCGTCGCAGTCAGTGACAAAGGCGGGGATGCTAATGCAAGCGGAGCTGACAAACAATCAGCCTGCTCACAGTTCCGGCAAACAATGACCGGCGCCAAGAACAGATAAAGGGTTGATTTGGCAATACGACGCGCGTATTATCCGCGCTCCTATTTCTGGTGACCACTGCAGGAGTGAATCGTTGGCTAACTCTGCCCAGGCACGGAAACGTGCTCGTCAAGCTGTAAAAAATCGTGCGCATAACATGGCACTGCGCTCTCGAATGCGTACTTACGTGAAACGCGCCCAAGCGGCCATCGAAGCTGGCGACAAGGAGAAAGCGACCGCCGCTTTTGTCGAAGTCCAGTCGGTACTCGATTCATCTGCTGGCAAAGGGCTGATTCATGCCAACAAGGCAGCACGCCAAAAAAGCCGTATGAGCGCCCGGATCAAGGCGCTGTAAAAACGGCGAGACAAGAGAATGCAAAAGGCCGACGCTGCGGAGTCGGCCTTTTTTATGCTCAATGGCTTGCCATGACGGATGCCACTGGCGTCGATCCACCAACCCATCGTGATCAAAGCAGGCTGAGATTGTCCCGATGGATGATCTCGACCTCGTTGATATAGCCCAGGATCTTTTCGATCTGATCACTGCTCTTGCCAATGATACGGCTTGCCTCTTCCGTACTGTAGTTCACCAGCCCCAGCGCAACCTGACTGCCATCTGGCGCCATGCACCCCACCAGATCACCGCGTTGAAACACGCCTTCCACTCGCACCACGCCAACCGGCAGCAGGCTGCGCCCCTCCTGCCGTAGCGCCTGCGCAGCGCCTTCGTCGAGCCAGAGCCTGCCTTGCTGCTTGAGCTGATTCGCTATCCATTGCTTGCGCGCCGCAACCGGCGGGCTGCTGGCTCGCAGGCGCGTCCCCAGATGCTCACCACTGGCAATCCGCAGAATCGGGTTATCCTCTCGCCCATTGGCGATGATCGTGTGCGTACCCGAACGCGCGGCCTTACGCGCCGCCAGCACCTTGGTCGTCATGCCGCCACGGCTCAGCTCCGATGCTGCCTCGCCCGCGTACTCCAGCAACAATGGATCGGTCGCATCGGCTTCAGCAATCAGGGTTGCATCGTCATGGGTTTGCGGGTTCTTGTCGAACAGACCTTGCTGATCGGTGAGGATCAGCAGTACATCAGCCTCGACCAGGTTTGCCGCCAGCGCTGCCAGGGTATCGTTGTCACCAAAACGGATCTCGCTGGTAGCCACCGTATCGTTTTCGTTGACGACGGGAATGGCGTGATGCGCCAGCAGCGTCCTGAGCGTACTGCGCGCATTGAGATACCGCTTGCGATTGGTGAGGTCGTCATGCGTCAGCAGGATCTGCGCACTGTGCAGGCCATGTGACTGAAAGAAACGCTCATAGGCATTGATCAGGCGCATCTGCCCCACTGCGGCAGCCGCCTGCAACTCCGGGATCGCATGGGGACGCCGCCGCCAGCCCAGCCGGCTCATACCAGCAGCAACCGCGCCCGACGACACGACGACCACCTCTTTACCCAGTTCCCGCAGCGAGGCAATCTGCTCGGCCCACTGCGCGATCCCGTCCATGTTGAGACCGGCGCCATCGTTTGTCAGCAGCGCGCTACCGATTTTGATGACCCAGCGACGGGCGTTGGCAATGCGCTCATCCATCCCACACCTCCTGCTTCAGATGCCGCAGAATGTCATGCACCAGCGCCTCGGTGCCGAAACCGGTAGCCGCGGAAATGCTGTAGCACGGTGCTTCCCAGCCCAGCGCATCGATAATCTGCTGGCGCAAGCCATCACGCTCCTGCTCAGGGATCAGATCCATCTTGTTGAGCAGCAACCAGCGCGGCTTCTCCATCAGCCCAGGATCGAAACTGGCGAGCTCCTTTTCCAGCATCCGCACCGCTTCGACCGGCGCCTGAGATGGATCAGGGGGCAGTACGTCGACCAGGTGCAGCAACAACTGCGTGCGTTGCAGGTGCTTGAGAAACTGGATGCCCAGCCCTTGGCCTTCGGCAGCCCCTTCGATCAGGCCGGGGATGTCGGCGATGACGAAGGACTCATGCGGATAAGGTTTCACCACACCAAGATTCGGGTGCAACGTGGTAAACGGATAGTCCGCCACCTTAGGCCGCGCCGCCGACACCTGGCGGATCAGCGTCGACTTACCCGCATTGGGCAGACCCAGCAGACCCACATCAGCAAGCACCTTCAGTTCAAGCTGCAACTGCCTCGACTCGCCCGGCGAACCATCAGTCTGTTGTCGCGGAGTTCGATTGACCGAGCTTTTGAAACGCGTATTGCCAATGCCGTGATAGCCACCCTGCGCCACCAGCAGTTTCTGGCCGGCTTCGACCACATCCCCAATTACCTCGCCGGTATCGGCATCCGAGACAATGGTCCCGATCGGCACCGGGATCAGAAGATCTTTGCCAGCACGCCCGGTACAGTTTCGCCCAGCGCCATTCTTGCCACGCTCAGCCACATAGCGGCGCGCATGCCGAAAATCGACCAGCGTGTTCAGGTTTGGGTCGGCGACAACATAGACAGAGCCACCATCACCGCCATCACCGCCATCGGGGCCACCAAATTCGATATATTTTTCACGCCGAAAGCTGACGACACCATTGCCGCCATCACCCGCTTTCACTGTGATTGTCGCTTCATCAACAAATTTCATAACTTGGCTTGCCCGCGATCGGGGGAAGAGATCAGGCCAACGGCCCGGGGAGGATTGCTCAAAGGATTATCCGGAATTGCAACCAATTATGTAACCGCTCAGCGCAATGCCAGTAACTGCTCAGATTGCCCCCGTTTTGCGTCAAATCAAGGCGGAAGCGCGGAGTTTACAAGTGTAAATGAGCACTTCCAACGCAGAGTTGGCGCAAATAAGGGGGTAAGCTGAGCAGTTACCCAATTATAACGCAAAAGCCCCGCACTGGGCGGGGCTCTCAGGTGCAACAGATGTTGAGCGCGGGCTTACGAAGCCATTGGCTCTACACTGACATACTTGCGGTTCTTGACACCCTTGGTTCGAAAGACCACCGTACCATCGACCTTGGCGAACAATGTGTAGTCCTTGCCACAACCGACATTCTCGCCGGGATGGAACTTGGTGCCACGCTGCCGCACCAGAATATTGCCTGCCTTGACAACCTGGCCGCCGAAGCGCTTGACGCCAAGACGTTTGGAAATCGAATCACGACCGTTGCGGGTACTACCGCCAGCTTTCTTATGTGCCATCTCTAAATCCTCTTAATACCTGACAGGGATCAGACGCTGATACCAGTGATCTTCACTTCGGTGAAGTTCTGGCGATGCCCCATCTGCTTGCGATAGTGCTTGCGGCGCTTGAACTTGATGATCTCGATCTTCTTGCCGCGACCATGCGCATTCACCGTCGCGCTGACCTTGCCGCCATCGATATACGGAGCGCCAATATTGACGTTGTCGCCATCAGCCACCAACAGCACCTTATCAAAGGTGATTTCGTCATTCTCTGCCGCAGCCAACGTCTCTATACGGATAACGTCACCTTCGGATACTTTGTACTGTTTTCCACCAGTAGCGATTACCGCGTACATAACAACTCCACAAACTCGTCGAAAAAAAGAGGACGGATCATACAGGCTGACCCAAAGCAGGTCAACGCTGCAATCGGGGCTGTCAATCGGGGCTCGCTGCAATCGGGGCTTTTGCTCTCGCATCGAGAGACGCTGTCTGCGTGCTCCATCGATGACCGCGGGAACCATTCCACCGCTTCACGACTCTTACTAGGACAATGCAAGCGAATTCAACTGTACAGCTCAATGCGTCCCACCACTTCTGATCCGCACCAGCCAGACGTCACCATCTGTATCTGCACCTGTCGACGCCCGGATGGTTTGGAGCGACTCCTGCATGACCTCGCAGCCATCGACTGGGATGGCCCGCTCGAAGTCGTTGTCATTGACAACGACGCAGAACGCGAGGGTATCGCGGTATGCGAGGCGCTGGCGAACGGCTACCGCTGGCCACTACGCTGGGCGTTTGAGCCGCGCCGCGGCATCTCCCATGCGCGCAATCACAGCATCCGGCTCGCGCTGACATCCAACCCCGATTTTATCGCCACGCTCGACGATGATGAATGGCCTTCACGCCAGTGGCTGCGGGCCTTGCTTCAGGTGCAAAAAGCGACCGATGCCGACATCGTGGGCGGCCCTGTGCTGCCGGCATTTCCGCAACACAGCCCTCCCTGGGTCGAGCAGGCGCAGATCTGTTACGGCGCCAACCAGAAAGTTGCCGATGGCGGGCCTTGCAGACTCCATGCCAGCGGCAACTTCATTGCCAGAACCCGCTGCTTCGACGCACTGGCGCCCGAATGTTTTCCAAGCGAATTTGCGCACTCAGGCGGTGAGGACGATGTCTTCTTCCGCCGCTTGCACGCGATGGGCTTTCGCCAGCACTGGTCCACCCAGGCCATTGTCTGGGAGAGTGTCCCCGACAGCCGCCTCAGCCTGGCGTGGGTGCGCGACCGCATGATTCTGAAGGGCAACATCCAGATAAGAATGTTTCGCGTGCAAAACCCCGGCCTCCGCCACGAAACCGTGCGCTGGGCCAAGACCATGGCGCTGCTGGGCACAGGTGCCACCCAGTATATTGCGGGGCTTTTTCATACACCCACACGTATTCGCGCATGGCTAAACCTTTGGCGCGCCAGAGGCAAGCTGCAAGCGCATTTTGGTCGCACCCTCACGCGCCCCGACACTTAAAAGGAAAACAACACCAATGAGCTCAGCACTGCAGAACGGAAAGCCCCCTTTTTTCAGCATCATTGTTCCAACCTACAACCGCGCGGATATGATCAGCGCAACCATCGATTCATGCCTGCAACAGACCTGGCACGACTTCGAGCTTCTGGTCATCGATGATGGCTCCAGCGATCACACCGAAGCAGTCGTCACGGCGATCAACGATCACCGCATCCGCTACATCAAGCGGGACAATGGCGGGCCGGCTGCCGCCCGAAACACTGGCATCATGGCAGCCCGGGGACGGTATCTTGCTTTCCTCGACTCCGACGACCGGTTCCTGCCAGAAAAACTGGCGCACTACCACGACCGCATCATGACATCGGGCGCCGCTGTCTGCTACGGGCCAATCTATGTCGATCGCGGTGTCGGCAAGATGTGGATCCGACCGGAATCCGGCATGCGGCAGGATGAAAATGCTTTCGACTGGACGTTCTTGCGCCGGGGTTTCTTTCAAACCAGCACACTGGTGGTTGAAACGAGCCTGGCACGGAAACACCCGTTCCTCGAAACCCTCTGGTTCGGCGACAACGACCAGTTTGGCATCGACTTGTGGCGCAGTGGCGCGCAGCTTGAATACATCGAAGAACCGCTGGTGGTCTATACCGATGGCTACGACAGCGACCGACTTTCGCAAGCGCCGGTGTTCGCCGCTACCTCGCCAATGCATGAGAGATTCTTCGACTGGGTGGAATCTCACCGTGCCGAGATGTCGCCGGCCGCCTATCTGGCATACCGGGCCAGATTCCGCTCCCGCCTGACCGCAAAATCGTCACCCCGCGAAGCCATCAGCGACCTGATCGCAGCTTATCGGGCCAATGCGCTCAGCGGCAAGGAGTGTATACGTCAATCAGTACAGACCTTCTTTCCTGATATTTACCGTCGCCTTGCTGACCTGGTGGCCCGCTACCGCGGCGTGCAGATGAGCTCTTGAAAGCCGAACGACGCACTTGCTACTCACACCGTTACCACCGGATTCAACCCGTTTTTCAGGATCGACAACAAGCCACTCAAACGCAGATCGAGCAGCGCCAGCTCTTGGTGCCGCCCCCTGACCTCAATTCTCGGCAAACAGCTCAGATGGTTTCGATGCGTCGCAAAAATATTGCCCTCGCGCATCGTCGTCATCGTCTTGAAGCCACAGGACGCTGCCAAGCGGAACTCCCGCGCACCAGCTGATCCCGGTCCACCATAAGGATAGGCAAAATGCGCCACCGGCCCACCGATATGATCTTCGAGCAGATGCTTTGACTCGGCGATCTCCCATCGGGCCTTATCGGCAGGAAGCCGTGCCAGATTGAAATGGTTGACGGTGTGGGCACCTATCGTCACCAACGGATCCCGAGCCAGTGCTTCGACTTGCTCCCAGCTCATCGTGCGGTCAAAAAACTGTTCCGGATAGACATCATTCCGTTCGAAAAGCGCCTCGATGAACCTGGGGTATTCCGCTGAAGAAAGCCCAATGATCTTGGCGGATAGCCTGGCATTGAGCGTCTCCTTCTCGTTGGCATCAGCTGCCCTGAAAACCTGATGCCGCCCACCCAAAGAGAACCGAATTTCTTCGCGCTCCAGCAGCAGCGTCTCCAGCATGTGGTGCCAAAGCCCCATCGTCTTGTCGATGTAGGCAGTGGTAATGTAGACAGCAAAAGGCAAGCCACGCTGACGGAAAATCGGATAAACATTTTGATACGTATCGACATAGCCGTCATCAAAAGTAAAACAGGCGAAGCGCCTCCCCGTACCATTCAGCAAACGCTGGTGCAGCTGATCGAGCGAGATGACTTCGTAGCCCCACTCGATGACGCTGTCGATTACCTGCTCAAGAAAACCAGGGGTGACTTCCAGGCTGGCATTGGCCGCTATGCGAGGCCCGCCACGGTCAGGCACCACCCTGTGTAGTGCGAATATCACACCTTTCCCTGAATAGAGCGGGCGTAGCAACTCGTGAATCGGTACTAATTTGTGTGCAACTCTGGCTGCACGCTGTAGCGCGGGCGGTATCGGCACCATACTGAATATTACCCTGAAGGCCCCAGGCCGAGCCTGGCAATACTCTGGTTCGACAATCTTCAGGAACAGTGGTTCGGAATCAGAAGAAAACTATTGTCATCAATACAACGCCTTATCGACGACAACCGCGACGAACAGGGTCATACCCAGGTAGTTGTTGTTGAGGAACGCCCGGAAGCAATCACGCGGATTGCGCTGCCGAATGAGGAATTGCTGGTACAGACTGAACAGTGCGGCAGCGGCCAGACCGACATGCCATGGCCAGTGCAACCCAACCTCCCTGCCCACCAGATAGAGCGCGAACAACATCATGGCCTGCAATGCACCGATGATCACGCGATCAGCATCCCCAAACAGAATGGCGGTCGATTTGACGCCGATACGCAAATCCTCTTCCCGGTCCGTCATGGCATACATCGTGTCGTAGGCCGTGGTCCACAAGATCGCCGCAATGAACAGCATCCAGCCGGATCGATCCGGAAACGCGCCGGTCTGCGCCGTATACGCCATCGGCACCGCCCAGGCGAAGGCGATGCCCAAATGAATCTGCGGCAAATGGTGGAAGCGTTTCATGAAAGGATAGCTGGCCGCCAGCAAGACACCGCCAACCGACATCCAGCGCGTCGCGGTATTCAGAAAAAACACCAGCGAAAACGCCAGCAGCGACAATACGGCGAAAACCCCCAGCGCCTCGGCGGGTGAAATCAAACGCGCAGCCAGCGGCCGGTTACGAGTGCGCTCGACATGCAGATCGATGTCGCGATCCGCATAGTCATTGATGGCGCAACCCGCCGACCGCATCAGGAACACGCCGACGCAAAACACGGCAAGCACCGTCAGATCAGGCAAACCATCGGCAGCAATCCACAAGGCCCACAATGTTGGCCACAGCAGCAGAAAAATGCCGATGGGCTTGTCCAGCCGGATCAGCTGGCCATAGAGCTGGAGACGGTCGAGTAGGCTCAATGGCGCATGTGTTGGTTGCATAGTTGCATTCAGAAAGGGGATGGTCGACGTATTATACTGATTTTGAAAACCGCCTTACCCCACAAAGCCACTGCCGGAGACCCTATCAATGATCAGACGCTTTCTCGACTGGACACCACAGATTGCAGCATCTGCCTGGGTTGATGATCAGGCTACGGTCATCGGCCAGGTGCGCATTGGCGAAGAGAGTTCGATATGGCCCCAGGTGGTGGTTCGCGGCGATATCCAGCGTATCGAAATCGGTGCCCGCAGCAATATTCAGGATGGCTCGGTATTGCACGTCACCCACGACAGCCAGTACGTCCCCGGCGGCTCTCCCCTACTGATCGGCGACGAGGTGACGGTTGGACACAATGCCACCCTGCATGCCTGCACCATTGGTGACCGTTGCCTGATCGGCATGGGCAGCATCGTGCTCGATAAGGCCGTGCTGGAGGCAGGCGTCATGCTCGGCGCGGGCGCATTGGTACCGCCTGGGAAAACACTGGAAGGGGGTTATCTGTGGGTTGGCGCACCCGCCAGACGCAGCCGGCTCCTGAGTGACAAGGAACGGGAATACCTGCGCTATTCGGCCAGCCACTATGTCAAGCTGATGCGCCAGCACACCGAGCGCAACCCGTGAGGCCGGTGATGAAATCAGCGTTCAGAGAGCGTTTAGCCCGGATTTCTCGCCGGGTCGCAGCAGCAAACTGGTGAGTAATGCGGGCTAGTATTGCGGATAAGTTAACACATCTGATTGATAATAAGGCGGAATGTAGCCATACCCCCAAGACTCGTAGCCCGGGTAGTAGCCGCCTTCATAGCCATGGTAGCCATCCCAACCGCCATCGTAATATTCCGACCCCACGGCATCGCCATATCCGCCGCCATAGCCGTAGTAGTCAGCCAGGTAATCACCGTAGCCGCTGCCATACCCACCGCCATAGTACTCGGCGCGGCTGTCAGCCTCGCCACGCGCCTTGCCAGAACCCTTGCCACGGGCGCGAACGGTGAAATCGAGATCGAGTTCGATATCGCCCATGACATCGCCAACGCCGTCGGTCATGAAGTCACCCATCGCATCCGACATGCTGTCGAAAATGGATTCACCACGACCTTTTCCCTCCCCCCGATACCAGTTCTCGCCATAGCCATACCCGTAGCCCTGGCCATATCCTTGGCCATAGGCGAAACCATCATCCCAATACTCATATTGACTGTCGTCATTCGCGAATGGAAACCAGTCGGCCGCATGCAGCGGCCCGGCAAAGAGCAGTAGCAGAATCACGGCGTATTTCATCGATTTTCTCCAGTGCAACGCTTGCGGTAACAGCCAAACCCGCTTTACAGCATGCCACGCTCGGCCATTGAAACGCAGTCATCCCCCACCACAATATGGTCGAGCACGCGGACATCAACCAACCCCAGCGCGTCTTGCAAACGCCGGGTGATCTGCTGATCCGCCTGACTTGGCTCGGCAATGCCTGAAGGATGATTATGCGCCAGAATGACGGCCGCTGCATTCAATGCCAGGGCTTTTTTCACCACCTCGCGGGGGTGAACGCTGGCACCATCGATGGTGCCGGTAAACAGCTCAGAAAATTCGATCAGGCGGTGCCGGGTGTCGAGAAACAGGCAGGCGAACACCTCCATCGGCCGGTGACGCAGTCGCTGCTGCAAATACTGTCGCGCCCCTTGCGGATCGGTGAAGGCATCACCTCGCTGCAAGCGTTCCCGCAGGTGACGATTCGCCATCTCCAGCACCGCCTGAAGCTGGGCAAACTTGGCCAGACCCAAGCCCTTGTTACTGCAGAATCCGTTGGCATCGTCTTCCAGCAGCGCCCGCAGGCTACCGTAACGATCGAGCAGCTCGCGTGCCAGATCGACCGCCGACTTGCCCTGTATGCCAGTACGCAGAAATATCGCCAGCAACTCCGCATCCGACAACGCAGCAGCGCCACGCTGAATCAGCTTTTCCCTCGGCCGCTCGTCTGCGGGCCAGTCGATGATCGACATGCTGTCCGTCCACTATCCAATTGCAGCGAGCGAACATAGCACCGAAAACGGCGGTACAATCAGTTCAGTTTTCACAACACGGAATAATCCCACTCATGCCCTTGCGGAACAAAAAGATCATTCTCGGCATCAGTGGCGGTATCGCTGCCTACAAAGCAGCTGAACTGACCCGCCTGTTGGTGAAAGCCGGCGCTGACGTCAGGGTGGTGATGACCGCCGCCGCCGAAGCATTCATCACACCTATGACGTTGCAAGCACTGAGCGGCCACGAAGTACGCGGGGCGCTGTTCGATCCGGCCCATGAAGCGGCCATGGGACATATCGAACTGGCGCGCTGGGCAGATCTGATTGTGATTGCACCGGCATCGGCCAACACCTTGGCGCGGCTGGCCCAGGGACTCGCCGACGACCTGCTTTCCACCCTCTGTCTGGCCAACCCCAATCCGGTAATGGCCGCCCCGGCGATGAACCAGCAGATGTGGACCCATCCTGCCACCCAGCGGAACATGTCGCTACTGACACAGCGTGGCGTGCAGCTGATCGGGCCCGCCAGCGGTGAGCAGGCCTGCGGCGACACCGGGCCGGGGCGCATGGAAGAACCCGCCACGATCCTCGCTGCCGTGACCGCCCATTTCGGTGAGCAGCAACTTGCCGGGCGCAAGCTGCTGCTCACCCTGGGGCCAACCCGTGAACCGCTCGACCCGGTGCGATTTCTCAGCAACCGCAGCTCAGGAAAGATGGGCATGGCACTGGCCCGCGCCGCAGTCAACGCGGGGGCCGATGTGACCATCGTTGCCGGCCCAACCGCACTGCCCGAACCACAGGGCGTGAAGCGCATCAACGTCGAAACCGCCGCGCAGATGCATCATCACGTCATGCAGGAGGCAGCGGGCAAAGACATCTTCATCGCCACGGCGGCGGTCAGCGACTATCGGGCAGCCGATATCAGCGCACAGAAAATCAAGAAGTCCGCCGAACAAATCGAGCTGACACTGGTCAAAAACCCGGACATACTCGCCGATGTCTCGGCCAGCTTTCCCCAGCTTTTCTGCGTCGGATTCGCCGCAGAAACCCAAGATCTGGAAAAGCATGCACGGGACAAGCTCACCAACAAACGGCTCGACATGATCGCCGCCAACCCGGTCAACGACGGGCTGGGTTTTGACCGCGATGACAACTCGCTGGAAGTGTTCTGGCCCGGCGGGCAGCAAAGCCTGCCGGTCAGCAGCAAGCAACAGCTCGCCGCTGCCTTGATCGAGCTGCTCGCCAATCACTACAACAAGGATCACAAGCGCCATGCATCAGATTGACGTCAAGATTCTCGACCCACGCATCGGCAAGGAATTCCCCCTGCCCGAGCATGCCACCCCGGGCTCCGCCGGCATGGATCTGCGCGCCTGTTGCGACAGCCCCGTTACCCTGGAACCGGGTCAGACCGAACTGATCCCGACCGGCATCGCCATCCACCTGGGTGATCCGGGACTCGCGGCGACGATCCTGCCGCGTTCCGGGCTGGGCCATAAACACGGCATCGTACTCGGCAACCTGGTGGGCCTGATCGACTCCGACTACCAGGGACAAATCTATGTTTCCTGCTGGAACCGCGGCAACACCACGTTCACCGTCCAGCCCGGCGACCGCATTGCCCAACTGGTGGTGATCCCGGTGATTCAGGCCAGCTTCAACATCGTCGATGAATTCATCGAAAGCAAGCGAGGTGCAGGGGGCTTTGGTCACACTGGCAAACAATAGTCCTGCCCCGGTCGTGGCGGCCAGCGACATCCCCGTCAGGACCATTTTCCGCAAGTACGATATCCGCGGCATCGTCGATGTGACGCTGAACGAAAATATCCTGCGGCAGATTGGGCGCGGCTTCGGCAGCACCCTGGTCGAACGCGGAGAGCGGCAGGTGATCGTCGCCCGTGACACCCGGCTCAGCAGCCCGGTCTATGCCCAGGCCATGATCAGCGGGCTGCGCGAAACCGGCATCGACATCACCGACATCGGCGCCACACCAACACCGGTCGCCAACTTCGCCACCCACGCGCTCGACATTCCCAATGCCGTCATCGTCACCGGCAGCCACAACCCGCCCAACTACAATGGCCTCAAGCTGGTGGTTGGTCGCAAGCCCTGGCATGCCGATAAACTGGCAGCACTGAATCAGCGCATCATCAACGCTGACTTCAGCCATGGCGACGGCAAGCTGGTTTCACGCTCTGTCACCTCCCGCTATATCGAGCGGGTTGCCGGCAGCGTCGAGATCGAACGCCCACTGAGCGTTGCCATCGACTGTGGCAATGGCATCTCCGGCCCGGTGGCATCGGCACTACTACGGCGCCTTGGCTGCCGCGTTCACACGCTCTACTGCAAACCCGACGGGCGCTTCCCCAATCACCACCCCAACCCTTCCGAACCAGAAAACCTCAAGGCACTGCAACAGGCTGTCATCGACCACAGTCTCGACATCGGCCTCGCACTCGATGGCGACGGCGACCGCCTCGGCGTCATCGATTCCAGTGGCAAGATCATCTGGCCAGATCGGCAACTGATGCTGTTCGCGCAGGAGATCCTCAAACAGCAACCCGGCAGCACCATCATCTACGACGTCAAATCCAGCTGTCATTTGGATCGCGTCATCCGCCGTGCTGGGGGCAAACCCCTCATGGTCGCGTCAGGCCACTCAGTACTGCGCCAGAAAATGAGAGAAACCGGCGCACCGCTGGCCGGCGAACTGAGCGGACACATGTTTTTCGCCGACCGCTGGGACGGCTTCGATGACGGGCTCTATACCGCGGCGCGGCTACTGGAAATCCTCGCCAACACCACTCAGTCGAGCAACGAGCTATTCGCCACGCTGCCCGACAGCCCCTGCACCCCTGAAATCAACATCAGTTTCAACTCAGAAGAAGCACTGCTAGCCTTCATGGAGGCGTTCAGCCGGCTTGATCGCGACAATGAACAAATCAAGGTATCGGCAATCGACGGCCTGCGGCTCGAATACCCCCACGGCTGGGGACTTGTTCGCGCCTCGAACACGACACCATCACTGTCACTGCGCTTCGAAGCAGATGATGAGCAGGCGCTGGAAGCAATCAAGACGTCGATACGCCGACAACTGCTCAGGGTGGATCCCGGTCTCAAGCTGACGTTTTAGCATGCCACCATCAATCTGCCGGGGCAGCAACAGGCGCGGCCTTGCGCAACCAAAAGATGCCGAAAATAGACGGCAAAATACCGAGGTTGCGAATCACCAGCCAGTGCAGCCAGGCGGAATAGAACGACACGACCGCCAACACCGACCACGCCGCGCCTTCCAGCCCATAGTGCGGCGTCACCAGTGAATGCAGCACCAGCGTCAGGACGAATGACGACAGAAAAACATAGAGGCAACTGTCCTGATGACCAGAAATACTCAGCAACTCCGTCACCGCACCGGTGCCGGCGACGATCACCATGGCTACACCGAGAATCACCAGGGCATGGTAGGCCTGCTCGAATCCCGCACCGAAGATGGACAAGATTGGCCGACCGAAGACAGAAAACAGCAGAATCGCTACCAGCGCACCCCAAAATTTCATATGGGTTGCATGGCTGATCAGCCGCTGCAATTCAACCATATCTCCGGCCGCATGCAGGCGCGCCGCCTTCGGCAAAGTCACGCTGTCAACCGCAGTAATGCCAAAACCGATCATGAACGCCGTGCGAAAAGCGGCATTGAACATCGCCAACTGATCCGCCGGCAAATAGCTGCCCACGACAATCATGTTGACCTCGGAAAAGAAGCCCGAAAAAAGAACAATGATCAACAACGGAGACGCCGTCCGCAACCACAGACGGGTGTCGTATTGCGGCTCGGCCGCCGTGATCTTGTGTGCCATCCGGCGCCTGACCAGCAGCTCGATCAGAGTCGCAAAAAAACCCATCACCAGCAATTGCAACAGCAACACCTGATTGATATCGAGTCGCACCCCCGCCCACCACAATCCAGCCAAAATCAGCAAGAACGCGAAGGGCCGCAAAGCATCATGGGGCACAACCGCCAGATCAAACCAGGAAAACGCCTGCGCGATAGCAGTACGAAAGATAATCATCGCCATCAACGGCGCGGTGGCGATCGCGATCAGTAACGGGCTGCGATACTCAGGCTTCACCAGCTCATCAGAGCTGATCACGACAACCCCGGCAACAACAGCAGCGATCAGGCTACCACCCAGCACGAACTGATAGCCACGGCGAATGTAGCCCCACAACCTGCCATCGTCGCCATGCGTCAGCGCATGACCAATAAAACGAAACGACGCCGCAGGGAAACCAAAACCAGAGACCACAGCCAGCATCACCAGCCACGAAAAGGCGTAGACATAAGCGCCCAGCGCCTCAGCACCCAGCCAGCGCGCAATCACGACCTGGGTCAAGTACACACTGGCCGCCCCCATGATGCGGAAAATGAACACATAGGCCGAGCCACCCAGCAAACGAAAGAAATCGTGCTCCAGCAGAGTTAGCAGGCGCCGTTGCAAAAGACCCATCTTCTTGTTTTTCTCCTTAAATGACGGATGACCCAACATCTACGCGGGTTTCGAGGCCAGATCACAGAAAAAGTTCCCCACCCTGGGGTCTGCACCCTGGGGTCAGGCTTGCGCTATTGTATAACAACCCCCGCTGACATATCATCGCCGAATGGCCAGAAAACCCAGAATCCATGTGCCGGGAGGCTTCTATCACGTCATGCTGCGCGGCAACGGCGGGCAGGACATTTTCTTTGATGACGACGACCGGCACCATCTCTACCTGCTGATGCAAGAGGGTACTGAGAAATTCGGCCACAGGATTCACGCCTTCTGCTGCATGAGTAACCATCTTCATCTGGCGATACAGGTGGCCGACACACCACTCTCGCGGATCATGCAAAATCTGGCATTTCGCTACACCCGCTGGATCAACAACAATCAGTCACGAACCGGTCACCTGTTCCAGGGGCGATATAAGGCCGTGTTGGTCGACGCCGACAGCTACATGCTGGAACTGGTGCGTTATATCCACCTCAATCCAGTCCGCGCCGGCCTGGTTTCAGATCCATCGGAATACCCCTGGAGCAGTCATCGTGCGTATCTGGGACTGGAAACACTGCCATGGCTACAGGCAGACTGGGTACTCAGCCAGTTTGCCAAGCGGCTTGAGACTTGCAGAAAACGCTATGCCGCCTTTGTTCAAGATGCGATTGCCGAAGGCCATCGTCAGGAGTTCCACCAAGGGGGAGGCGACGACAGCCGAATACTGGGTGACGACAGCTACGTGAACCAAGTGCTGGGCAAGCACAGCCGCTCGAATAGCCACACCACCCTGGAAGCCATCATTCATCATGTAACAGCTGCGATGGGTGTCGAACCAGAGACACTCAGTACACCGGGGCGGAATCGGGGGGCGGCACAGGCGCGCGCAATGACCGGTTATCTGGCACGCCAACTGGATGCTGCTTCCCTGACTGAAGTTGCTGCCTGGTTTGGACGGGACGTATCCACCCTGAGCCGGCAGGTAGGCAGAATCGAAAAACTGGCCAGCTCTTCCCCGGAGATGCAAGAAGACCTTAAGAAACAGATAGACGCAATTACGCAAGCCTGACCCCGCTGTACAATCGCAATTGTGGAACTGTCGCAATTGTGGAACTGGCGTCACACTCTTACTTCGTTTATTCTGTGTTGTTCGTCACGTCCCCTTGGCGGGCCTTTCCCTTGCATGTCTTTCCGGGATCCCGCCGCTACCCTGCGGACATAACAACAAGCTGACGCGCCGGCGTGCGTTCTGGCGGATCACCGTGGGAATCAGCCACTTGAGGCAGCGACCGTCACGCCGCCACCGCGGTGCGGCCACGGGCGCGAACAGCCATTTTTTGATGAGGTTTTATCGATGAACCATAGCGGGTTACCCCCCAAGCAAGGTCTGTACGACCCACAAAACGAGCATGATGCCTGTGGCGTCGGCTTTGTCTGCGATATCAAGAACCGCAAGTCGCATGACATCATCGCCCAGGGGCTACAGATTCTGGAAAACCTAACCCACCGCGGCGCCGTGGGTGCAGACCCCGACGCTGGCGACGGCGCGGGCATTCTGTTGCAGATGCCCGATACGTTCCTGCGCGAGGTCGTCGATTTCGACCTCCCGCCCGAAGGCGAATACGCGGTTGGCGTACTCTTCCTGCCACAGAACGATGCTACCCGCGAATTCTGCGAGCAGACCATCAGCCAATACATCAGCCTCGAAGGCCAACTGCTGCTGGGCTGGCGCGATACGCCGGTGGACAACAGCTCGCTGGGTTATTCGGTGAAGCCGACCGAGCCGGTACAGCGCCAGGTTTTCATTGGCCGAGGCAGTAATTGCAGCGATCAGGACGCCTTCGAGCGCAAGCTGTTCGTCATTCGCAAGCAGATCGAGAACAGCATCTACAAGTCGGGCAAGGAGGGCGCCAGCGATTTCTACATCCCGTCGATGTCATCTCGGCTGATCTCCTACAAAGGCATGCTGCTGTCCGATCAGGTGGCCACCTATTACAAGGATCTCACCGACGAGCGCATGACCTCGGCGCTGGCGCTGGTACACCAGCGCTTTGCCACCAACACCTTCCCCACCTGGGATCTGGCGCATCCGTTCCGCATGATTGCGCACAACGGCGAGATCAACACGCTGCGCGGCAATGTCAACTGGATGGCGGCGCGCAAAGACTCGATGCACAGCGAGCTGTTCGGCGACGATCTGGACAAGCTCTGGCCGATGATTCGCGAAGGCGTATCCGACTCGGCGGCGTTCGATACCGCGCTGGAACTGCTGACGCTCGGCGGCTATTCGATGAGCCACGCGATGATGATGCTGATCCCCGAAGCATGGTCCGGCAACCCGCTGATGGACCAGAAACGGCGCGCCTTCTATGAATACCATGCCGCGCTGATGGAGCCGTGGGACGGCCCTGCTGCGGTTGCTTTCACCGATGGCCGCCAGATCGGCGCGACCCTCGACCGCAACGGCTTGCGTCCGGCGCGCTACATCATCACCAACGATGATCGCGTCATCATGGCCTCGGAGATGGGCGTGCTGCCCGTGCCGGAGGAAAAAATTGTCAAGAAGTGGCGTCTGCAACCCGGCAAGATGTTCCTGATCGATCTCCAGGAAGGCCGCATCATCGACGATGCCGAGATCAAGGAGCAGATCGCCACCAGCCAGCCTTACCAGGACTGGCTCGACGCCTCGCAGATTTCGCTCAAGTCCTTGCCTGCTGGCGTCGGCCCGATGCCCGCACCACGCGACGTGCTGCTGGACCGCCAGCAAGCGTTCGGCTTCACCAAGGAAGACATCAATTTCCTGATGACACCGATGGCACTGACCGGCATGGAGGCCATCGGCTCGATGGGTGCCGATAACCCACCTGCCGTGCTGTCGAACAAGGCCAAGCCGCTGGCGAACTACTTCAAGCAGAACTTCGCCCAGGTCACTAACCCGCCGATCGACCCGATCCGCGAAGAAATCGTGATGTCGCTGATGTCGCTGATCGGGCCACGCCCTAACCTGCTGGGCCTGACCGACGGCGGCAGCAATATGCGCCTGGAAGTCGAACAGCCGATCCTCACCAACAAGGATCTGGAGCGGGTGCGCGCGGTCGAGACCAGCACCCACGGCGCCTTCAAGACGCGCACGCTGTCGATTCTCTACCCCGCCGCCGAAGGCGCAGCCGGCATGGCGCTGGCGCTGGAGCGTCTCTGCGCCCGTGCGGAGGAGAGTGTCCGCGAGGGTCACAACATCATCATTCTGTCGGACCGCAAGGTGAATGCCGAGAGCATTCCCATACCGGCGCTACTGGCAACTTCTGCGGTACACCACCACCTCATTCGCGAGGGGCTGCGCACTGGTACCGGCCTAGTCGTCGAAACCGGCGCTGCGCGCGAAGTACATCACTTCGCCACGCTGGCCGGCTATGGCGCCGAGGCGATCAACCCTTATCTTGCCTTCGAAACCCTGTCGGCGCTGCGCGATGAGCTTTCCAGCGAATTGAGCGAGGATGAGCTGCACGCCCGCTACATCAAGGCGATCGGCAAGGGGCTGTTCAAGGTCATGTCGAAGATGGGCATTTCCACCTACCAGTCGTACTGTGGCGCGCAGATCTTCGATGCCGTGGGCCTGTCGAGCGAGTTCATCGCCAAATACTTCACCGGCACGGCGACCACCATCGAGGGCATCGGCATCGCCGAAGTGGCCGAGGAGGCGGTGCGCTGGCACCGCAATGCCTATGGCAACAACCCGATCTACAAGCATCACCTCGATGTCGGCGGTGACTACGCCTTCCGCACGCGCGGCGAGGATCACATCTGGACGCCGGATACCATCGCCAAGTTGCAGCACGCCACGCGCAGCAACAACCATGAAACGTATAAGGAGTTTGCCAGACACATCAACGAGCAGACCGAACGGCTGCTGACTTTCCGTGGCCTGTTCGACTTCAAGTTCGCGGACGAACCGATTCCACTGGACGAAGTCGAACCCGCCAGCGAGATCGTAAAACGCTTCGCGACGGGCGCCATGTCGTTCGGCTCGATTTCCTACGAGGCACATTCGACCCTGGCGATCGCGATGAACAGCTTCGGCGGCAAGTCGAATACCGGCGAAGGCGGCGAAGAACGCGAGCGTTATGCGCCATTGCCCGATGGCAGCACCAACCCCAAGCGCTCGGCAATCAAGCAGGTCGCCTCGGGTCGCTTTGGCGTGACCATCGAGTACCTGGTCAACTCCGACGACATCCAGATCAAGATGGCGCAGGGTGCGAAGCCCGGCGAGGGCGGTCAGCTGCCCGGCCACAAGGTCGATCAGACCATTGCCCGTGTGCGCCACTCGACCCCGGGTGTCGGCCTGATTTCGCCACCGCCGCACCATGACATCTACTCGATCGAGGATCTGGCGCAGCTGATCCACGACCTGAAGAACGCCAACCCAAAAGCACGGATCTCGGTCAAGCTGGTTTCCGAAGTCGGCGTCGGCACCGTGGCCGCGGGCGTCACCAAGGCGCACGCCGACCACATCACCATCGCCGGCTATGACGGCGGTACCGGCGCATCGCCGCTGACCTCGATCAAGCACGCCGGCTCCTCCTGGGAGCTGGGTCTGGCCGAAACCCACCAAACACTGCTGCTCAACCAGCTGCGCGGACGGGTTGCGGTTCAGGTCGATGGCGGCCTGCGTACTGGCCGCGACGTGGTGGTCGGCGCGCTGCTGGGCGCGGACGAGTTCGGTTTCGCCACCGCACCGCTGATCGTCGAAGGCTGCCTGATGATGCGCAAATGTCATCTCAACACCTGCCCGGTCGGCATCGCCACCCAGGACCCGGTTCTGCGCAAGCGTTTCACCGGCAAGCCCGAGCATGTGGTCAATTACTTCTTCATGGTGGCCGAGGAGATGCGCGAGCTGATGGCCAAGCTCGGCTTCCGCACCGTTAACGAGATGATCGGCCGTTCCGACAAGCTGGAAAAGCGCCGCGCCCTGGAACACTGGAAGGCGCAGGGGTTGGATTTCAGCAAGATCTTCTATCGCCCCGAGCTGCCGCAAGACACCGCCATGTTCAATTGCGAGACGCAGGATCACGGCATCGACAAGGCGCTGGATCACGACATGATCCGCCAGGCCAAAGCGGCGCTGGAAGATCGCAAGCCGGTGCAGATCGAGACGCCGATCAAGAACACCAACCGCACCTTCGGCACGCTGCTGTCGGGCGAGGTGGCGCGCTTGCACGCCCTCGAAGGGTTGCCGGACGACTGCATCCACATCAAGGCCAGCGGCACCGCCGGGCAGTCGCTGGGCGCTTGGCTGGCGCATGGCGTCACCATCGAGCTGGAAGGTGAAGGCAACGACTATGTCGGCAAGGGCCTGTCTGGCGGCCGCATCATCATCTACCCGCCGGCCGTTTGCGGTATCGACAAGGCCGAAGAGAACATCATCGTCGGCAACACCGTGCTGTATGGCGCGATCAGCGGCGAGTGTTTCTTCCGCGGCGTCGGCGGCGAGCGTTTTGGCGTTCGTAACTCGGGCGCAACCGCTGTCATCGAAGGCGTTGGTGATCATGGCTGTGAATACATGACCGGCGGCATTGTCGTCGTGCTCGGCCCCACCGGCCGCAACTTCGCGGCGGGCATGTCGGGCGGTATCGCCTATGTGCTCGACGACACGGGCAATTTCGACCAGCTCTGCAATATGGCGCAGGTGTCACTCGAACCCGTCGCCGAAGAAGACGAGGCACTGGAAGAGCTGGCGCATCTAGGCGGCGATCTGGAAACCCACGGCATGGTCGATGTCAGCCACGACATGACGCGCTTTGATGCCATCCGCCTGAAACAGCTGATCGAGAAACACCTGCACTACACCAACAGCGATGTGGCGCGCCGGATTCTCGACAACTGGGCGGAATACCTGCCGAAGTTCGTCAAGGTCATGCCGGTGGAATACCGCCGCGCCCTGCTGGAGATGCAGCAGCAACAAGAAACGGTTCAAGCCGCAGAAGGAGGCCAGTAAACAATGGGTAAACCAACCGGATTTCTCGAGATTCCTCGCAAAGACCGTGGCTACAAGCCCGTTGCCGACCGCATCCGTCATTTCCACGAGTTCGTCATCCCGATGTCGCAGGAAGAGCTTGCCGCTCAGGGTGCGCGCTGCATGGACTGCGGCATTCCGTTTTGCCATCAGGGTTGCCCGGTCAACAACATCATTCCGGACTGGAACGATCTGGTCTATCACGGCGACTGGCAGGACGCGCTGGGCGTGCTGCATTCGACCAACAACTTCCCGGAGATCACCGGGCGGATTTGCCCGGCGCCCTGCCAGGAGTCCTGCACGCTGAACCTGGAAGACGAGCCAGTCACGATCAAGTCGATCGAATGCGCGATCATCGACAAGGCCTGGGAAGAAGGCTGGGTCGAGCCCGATATCCCGCAACGCGCCACCCACAAAAGCGTCGCTGTGGTCGGCTCCGGCCCGGCAGGCATGGCGGCCGCCCAGCAGCTTGCGCGCGTGGGGCACGAGGTGACCGTGTTCGAGCGGCAGGAACGCATTGGCGGGCTGATGCGCTTCGGCATCCCCGACTTCAAGCTGGGAAAATCGATCATCGACCGTCGCGTCAGCCAGATGATGGCCGAAGGCGTGAAATTCAAGACGCATACGCATGTCGGTGTCGATATTCCCGCCAAGGCACTACTCGATCGCTACGATGCCGTGGTGCTGACCGGCGGCTCGGAAAAACCACGCGATCTGCCCGTGCCGGGGCGTGACCTGGACGGCGTGCACTTCGCGATGGACTTCCTGCGCAGCAACACCAAGGTAGTGCAGGGCATCGAAAAGGAACTCGCCATCAGCGCGCAGGACAAGAATGTCGTCGTCATCGGCGGCGGTGATACCGGTTCCGACTGTATCGGCACCAGCATCCGTCAGGGCGCGAAATCGGTCACCCAGATCGAGATCCTGCCGCAGCCGCCAGAGAAGGAAGACAAGCTGCTGACCTGGCCCGACTGGCCCAACAAGATGCGCACCTCCACCTCACAGGAAGAGGGTTGCACGCGCCTGTTTTCGGTCGCCACCAAGGAATTCCTCGGCAAAAACGGGAAAGTTTCCGGTGTGAAATGCGTTAACGTTGAGTGGAACAAGGATGCCCAGGGCCGCTGGCAAATGAGTGAGGTCGAAGGTTCCGAATTCGTGCTCGACGCCGAACTCGTCACCCTGGCCATGGGATTCGTCCATCCGGTGCATGAAGGCATGCTCGAAGAGCTGGGCGTAGAGCTCGACCCGCGCGGCAACGTCAAAGGCAGCACCGAAGGCAACAACGCGTACAAAACCTCTATCGAGGGCGTCTTCGCCGCCGGCGACATGCGCCGCGGCCAATCACTGGTCGTGTGGGCGATTCGCGAAGGGCGTCAGTGCGCACGCGCCGTCGACGAGTTCCTGATGGGGGCATCCGAACTACCACGTTAAACCCATCGGAATAGAGCAATGACAACAAGCTGTAGCGTCCCGGAACAGAATGCAAAAAAGCTTACCCCCGCCCTGTTACTCACGCTGACAGGGTTTGGCCTGTTCGTGCTGCTGCTTATCGGCGGCGCTCAGGGACCGGACGGAGAACCCTTTCTGCCATTGCTGGCCCGGCTCGCCATCTGCGAGCTGGGGTTCATCACCAGCGCCATTGCCGCCTTCGTCGGCTGCAAGGCCGACTGGCGTAACTGCCGCCCCTCGATCAACAGCATCGCCGCCGTCATCGGCTTTGTACTCGCCATCTACTTCTTCGCCACCGGCATCCAGCTCTGGCCGTTGTAGGCCGCATTTCTCAGCAGCAATGGTGCGCACCGGGATTGCCGATGGGCAGCACATAACGGAAATGACAGCGTCAGCGCTCTCGAAAACATCCCCACACCCCGCACTGTGAAGTGCCCATTCGATACTGAATTCAGGCTACAATCCGTCTCCCGAATTCAGCACCCCAGCACTGGCCATGTCCCGATTCCTGATCATCTACTCCACCACCGACGGTCACACCCGCACCATCTGCAGCCAGATCGCCAGCAGCATTGGCGCACATGGCCACGAAGTCGATCTGCGGCCGCTCAAGGACAATGGCGACATCGACCTGACGCCTTACGACAAGATCATCCTCGGCGCCAGCATCCGCTACGGCAAACACCAGCCCGAAGTATTCAGCTTCATCGAACGCAACCTCGCCCTGCTGGAACAGAAAGAGAGCGCCTTCTTCACCGTCAACATCGTTGCCCGCAAGCCGCACAAGAACCAGCCAGACACCAACCCCTACATGCAGAAGTTCCTGCAGCAGACCGAATGGAAACCCGACCACCTCGAAGTATTCGCCGGACGCCTCGACTACCCCAGCATCAGCTGGCGTGATCGCCAGATCATCCGCTTGATCATGTGGATGACCAAAGGCCCAACGGCCAAGGATACCGTGATTGAATATACTGATTGGGAACGGGTTCGCGCCTTTGCTGAACGACTCGCGCAAAACCCTACCGACCACTAACCCCCGGCAATACCAAAGGCTCTGGCAGCTTGGGAAGATGCATACGTGACACGGCGTATTCGAGGACCCGGTTGTAGGTCTCAATCAGCATCATGCTGTATTCCCTCGCTAGCATGAGATCTTTACAAAAACTCTGCTCGTCTTGCATGTACTCGTGGACGAGCCGGTTGCGGAGTTGGCGGGCCTCTAGCCAAGCCTCTACATTCTCAATCACACCCAGTCTTTCCGCACGATTCAGTGTTTCGATCAAACTGCCTGGGGTTTCTGCCAGCGCCATCAACCAACGAGGCAGCAACTTGTCAGCGATGGTGTCCTGCATTCTGCCGAATCGGGAGACGAACGCCTCCAGTTGCTCGGCCTGTTCCGGGTGTGCCTCCAACTCTCTGACCCATGCAGGCGTAATGTCATGGGAATAGAGTCGTTGCCAGCTGAAGGCGAGGTGATTGCCCTCCTTGGCGACAATATTCAGGGTGAACAGAAAGCGGTCAATCGGCAGCAACGTTTCCTTGCTCATAACCGCAGCCCAGTCGCAAGTGCTTCTTCGTGGATCGGCATGGGTTTGGTCTGCGGATCGAAAAGCAGCACATCGATTGGTTGATCGCCGAGACGGCGCTGAAGCCTCGCAACAAGGGCAAGCATCTTGCGTTCCCGCTCAGGGATGACTTTGGAACTGCGTACCAGCAAATCGATATCGCCTCCCCTTGCATGATCATCGACCCTGGAGCCAAACAACAAAACCTCGGCATTGTCACCGAAGATCTCTTGTGCGGTTTTCACGATTGTTTGTCGTGTCTCATCGGATATACGCATGCATATTTTATAACACGAGGCAGCAGAGCTGTCTTGCCATCACGACAGCTCTGCCGCAAGACGCATGAGGGGTCAGGCTCGCGTAGCAGGTCCTTCAATGAGTTTCCCTCTGTCTGCCAAAACCGGGGCAGTTCTGGATCTAGCGCATAACCCTCTGTGAGAGGCTAGCCTAATAATGACAAAAGGCACACATTGGGATAAAATATGCCAATGAAGCCAATTTCATGGAATACAGAGAAAAACTCCTGGTTGAGGGCTGAGAGAGGAGTTTCTTTCGAGGATGTGGTTTTCCATATCATGGCTGGCGATATCCTCGATACGGTCGATCACCCCAATCAGCAGCGCTATCCCGGGCAACAAATCCATGTCATTGCTATTGAGGAATACGTTTATCTCGTTCCATTCGTGGAATCAGATGAAGAGGTGTTTCTAAAAACGATCATACCGAGCCGGAAGGCTACGAAGAGTTATTTGGATGAAAGGACATGAGCAATTTATCGAGTGAAGAAAGTGAGATCCTGGAGGCGTTTGAGAAGGGTGAGCTAAAGCAGTCTAAAATGGCTGAAAAAACGAAAAAAAGGCATCAAGAGTACGCAAAAGCCATGTTAAAAAAAGATGCTCGAATTAATATTCGGCTTTCGTCAAAGGATTTGCGTGGATTGCAGAAGAAGGCCTTAGCGGAAGGCATTCCCTACCAAACGCTGGTTGCCAGCATTCTGCATAAATATGTTGAAGGCCGGCTACATGAAAATAACAGCTAACGTAAGCCTGGCTCTAAGCCATACTCGACAGCTCTCTGAGGCAATAGTCTGAATGCGACGACAACGTGGGGCACTCAACAGGCGCCCGAAAGATCTGGCTCAGCAGCTTACCGCCACTCGCTTCAAATCCCGTTGATCCCACCACTGTCGCGCCATGTCGAGCGCGGCTGCGTGGCTTGCGGCTTTGCCCATGGTGTACAGGGTGATCGCTGCTGTGCCGGTGATGGCGCCTACTCCGTATTCATCCTCTTCCTCACCCTGCCAGACGCGTGCGAGTTTATTCAGGTCGAGGGTTTTGTCTTTGACGTGGCGACGTTCGAACAGGGGCGCCCACTCTTCCTCGAAGGCTTCACCATCGCGGACATAGCGCACCAGGTTCTTGATGTCGGGGTTCCATTCGGTTTCACCGCCGTCACCGCGGATCACGGCCATGCGTGGCTGCTTCAGCAATAGGGATGCTGCCTGGTGGGTATCACGATAGGCGGGGTGGTGAATGCCCTGCATGGAGCAGTCTGCATGACAGGGGTTGATGAGCCGGGTGAAGGTGTTGACCGGCGAGCGCAAGCCGAGTATCCATTTCAGGTTCATGATTCGCGCCAGTTCGGGCAGAAAATCCCGCAACGGCAGGTAGGCGAGGTTGCCGCTGCGAATATGCTCCGCGGCCTGCGCGAAAGAGTGGGCAACGGGCAGGCCCAGCGCTTCGAAAGTTTCCTCGGCATAGATCCGACCGGCCGTGTGGTTGCCCTCGCCGTGGACCAGAACGGAGATGCCATTTTCAGCCAATAACAGCAAAGTGAGAACGAACCAGGGCAGCCGCCGGGCTTTGCCAGCATAGCAGGACCAGTCGAGATCGACCTTCGGCATATCGTCCGGCACGCTAAATACCTCGCGCGAAGCATCGACGAAGCCAGCCAGTTCTTCGGCACTTTCCTCCTGATAACGCAGCAACATCATGAACGCGCCGAGCTGCTCGGGCGCCACTTCTGCGCGCAGAATCATCCGCATTGCGTCGGTGGCTTCTTCACGGTTCAGATTGCGGGAACCCGTCTTGCCTTTGCCAAGCAAACGGACATATTTGGCGAACGGATGTTCTACACGCAACGCTGTTGTTACCTTGGGATTCTCTGTCATCGGCTATCTCCTTGTTTCATCGCTACAGATGTACCCCATTGGGCTGATTTCACAACAAAACCCCATTGCCCATACGGACGAGGGCTCTATCCAACCATCAAATTCTTTGATTAGACGCATAAGTTCTACTTGGCCACACTAGGCGGCCACCCATTAGAACCTGCTGAATTACTAATGAGCAAAGAAAACGACGCTGCCGTCGAGGTCAAGAACACCACTTGCTACATGTGCGCCTGCCGCTGCGGCATCCGGGTGACGCTCAAGGATGGGGAGGTTCGCTATATTCAAGGCAACCCGGATCACCCGTTGAACAAGGGGGTGCTCTGCGCCAAGGGCGCATCGGGGATCATGAAGCAGTATTCACCGGCACGCCTGACCAAACCGCTACTGCGCAAGCCTGGCACGGAACGTGGAGAGGGCAAGTACGACGAGATCTCCTGGGACGAAGCTTTCGACATCATGGAGCAACGCCTGGGCAAGATTCGCGCCGAAGACCCGAAAAAATTCGCGCTGTTCACCGGGCGCGACCAGATGCAGGCATTGACCGGGATGTTCGCCAAGCAGTTCGGCACGCCCAACTACGCGGCACATGGCGGCTTCTGCTCGGTCAATATGGCCGCGGGGATGATCTACACCATCGGCGGCTCGTTCTGGGAGTTTGGCGGGCCCGATCTGGAGCGCTCGAAGCTGTTTTTCATGATCGGTACCGCCGAGGATCACCACTCCAACCCGATGAAGATCGAGTTGTCGCGGTTCAAACGTAACGGCGGCCGCTTCGTCGCCATCAATCCGGTGCGCACCGGCTATGCAGCGATTGCCGACGAGTGGGTGCCGATCAAGCCCGGCACCGACGGCGCGCTGTTTCTCGCCTTTATTCACGAAATCATCAAGCAGGGGCTCTACGACCGCGACTTCCTGGTGCGTTACACCAACTCGGCCGAGCTGGTGAACATGGATGCGAGTAACAATGAATATGGCATGTTTCTGCGCTTTGAAGTCCCTCAGGAAGAGGGCTGCTTCGACCCGCAGAACAAGCTGTGGTGGGACAAGGAGCTGGACAAGCCCATCTCGACCCACACCGAGGGCGTCGATCCCTACCTGATGGGTGAATTCACCCTGCCCGACGGCACACCTTGCAAACCGGCCTTTCAGCTACTCAAAGAGCGGGTAGAAAAATACACGCCAGAGTGGGCCGAAGGCATTACCGGCATCCCGGCCGATACGATCCGCCGCCTGGCCCATGAAATGGGTATCATCGCTCGCGATCAGAAAATCGAGCTGCCGATCCAGTGGACCGACTGCTGGGACAAGGACCACGACACCATCGAGGGCAGCCCGGTGTCGTTCCACGCCATGCGCGGCCTGGCAGCACACTCCAATGGTTTTCAGACCATTCGGGCGCTGAGTATTCTGATGACCATTCTCGGCACCATCGACCGCCCCGGCGGTTTTCGTCACAAGCCGCCGTTTCCGCGGCCGATCCCGCCCTGCCCCAAACCGCCCAACAGTCCCGATGATGTTGCGCCGGATACACCGCTGAACGGCAACCCGCTGGGCTGGCCAGCCGACCCCGATGATCTCTTCGTCGATGACGAGGGCGAGCCAGTGCGCCTCGACAAGGGCTTTTCCTGGGAGTACCCGCTGTCGGTCCACGGCCTGATGCACAACGCTATTACCAATGCCTGGCGCGGCGATCCGTACAAGATCGACACGCTGCTGCTGTTCATGGCCAACATGGCCTGGAACTCGTCGATGAACACCGTCGAAGTCCGCAAGATGCTGCAAGACAAGGATGAGAACGGCGAGCACAAAATTCCGTTCATTATTGTTGCCGACGCCTACCGCTCGGAAACGGTGGATTTTGCCGACCTGATCCTGCCCGACACCAGCTATCTGGAACGCCACGATGTGATGTCAATGCTCGACCGGCCCATTTCCGAATACGACGGTCCGGTCGATTCGGTGCGCATTCCGGTGCTGCCACCAAAAGGCGACTGCAAGCCATTCCAGGACGTGCTGGTGGAGATGGGCACACGGCTCAAGCTGCCCGCCTTTGTCGATAAAGAAGGCAAGCGCAAGTACCGCGACTATCGCGACTTCATCATCAACTTCGAGACTTCGCCCGGCTCCGGCATCGGCTTTCTCTCTGGCTGGCGTGGCAAGAGCGGCGAAAAATTCCTCAAGGGCGAGCCCAATCCACGCCAGTGGGAGATGTACGAGAAGAACAACTGCGTCTACCACCATGAACTGCCGCGCTCATTTCAGTACATGCGCAACTGGAACAAAGGCTACCTGCACTGGGCGCAGGAACACGCCATGACGCGCTACGACGAGCCGATCAATATCCACGTCTACTCTGAGGTGTTGCAAAAATTCCGTCTCGCCGCCGAAGGCAAGACCGATGGCCGCCAGCCACCGGACCGCTTGCGCGAACGCATCAAGACCTATTTCGATCCGCTGCCGTTCTTCCACGAGCCGCTGGAGGCTCAGCTGACCGACACCCACAAGTACCCGCTCAATGCGCTGACGCAGCGGCCGATGGCGATGTACCACTCCTGGGACTCGCAGAACGCCTGGCTGCGGCAGATCCACACCCACAACTATCTGTTCGTCAATCCACGGCTGGGCAAGGCCAATGGCTTTGGCGACGGTGACTGGGTATGGGTGGAGTCGATGCACGGCAAGGTGCGCTGTATGTGCCGCTTCTCCGAAGCGGTCGAGCCTGGCACCGTGTGGACCTGGAACGCCATTGGCAAAGCCTCTGGTGCCTGGGGGCTGGAACCCAATGCTAACGAGTCGCAGAAGGGCTTTCTGCTCAACCATGTGATCTCGGAGGAGCTGCCGCCGCATGAAGCTGGCGAACACATCTCCAACTCCGACCCGGTAACCGGGCAGGCGGGCTGGTACGACGTGCGCGTACGCGTCTACAAGGCGGGAGAGGATGAGCCCGAACAGACCTTTCCGCAGTTCAAACCCGTGGCAGCATTGCCCGGCATGGGACGCCGCCGCGGCAAGTGGCAGGGCTACGTCGCGGGCATGTTCAACAAAAAACTGAAGAAGGGAGCTTGAGACAATGACGCAACTGGCTCTGGTAATCGATCTGAACGTCTGCGTGGGCTGCCATGCCTGCGTCACCAGCTGCAAGGAGTGGAACACCTCCGGCGAGGCTGGACCGATGAACGACAAGAACCCCTATGGCGCCGATCCCAGCGGCACCTTCTTCAACCGCGTGCAGACCTTCGAGGTCGGCGAGTTTCCCAACACCGAGACCGTCCACTTCCCCAAGAGCTGCCTGCACTGCGAAGATCCGCCATGCGTGCCGGTCTGCCCCACTGGCGCCAGCTACAAGCGCGAGGAAGACGGCATCGTGCTGGTGGACTACGACAAATGCATCGGCTGCAAATACTGCTCCTGGACCTGCCCCTATGGTGCCCGCGAGCTGGACGAAAAACAGAAGGTGATGAAGAAATGCACGCTCTGCGTCGATCGCATTTACGACGAGTCGCTGCCCGAGAGCGAGCGCAAGCCGGCCTGCGTCATGTCCTGCCCGACCAGCGCGCGGCTGTTCGGCGATGTGCATGATCCCGATTCAGAAGTTTCGGTCGCCATCCGCGAGAACGGTGGTTACCAGTTGATGCCGGAATGGGGCACCAACCCGTCGAACCACTACCTGCCGCGGCGCAAGACCTACGTCAAGATTCATGAGGACGAGCTGGAAAGGGTCGACAACCCGCTCAGCAAGGAAGAGCGCAAACGGCACATCGGCCCAAGCGAAGGACCGTCCATCGACGATATGGCTTCCTGGTAGGTCGTTCGACAGACTCCTAGACAACCCTTTGCACAACGGCGGGGCAGCACTACAAGCCCCGATCGAAAATCGGAAACACGCCATGCATCCAGCATTTTCAGTCATTTTTCTCACCACCCTGATCGGCGCCGGCCAGGGGTTATTCCTGGCGCTCTACACCAGTCAGGTCTACTCCATTTTCAAGTTGCTGCCGACCCAGCACATGAGCCTGTTCTACGCCGTCGGCAGCCTGATCGCCGTGGCACTGCTCATTGCGGGGCTGGTCGCCTCATTCTTCCACCTCGGCCACCCGGAGCGAGCCTGGCGGGCAGCATCGCAGTGGCGCACCTCGTGGCTGTCGCGGGAAGTGATCGTGCTACCCATCGCCATGGGGCTGATCGCGCTGTGGGGGCTGGCGCACTATTTCGACCTCACCCGACCGCTGTTCCAGGCGCCCGGCGGCACCGAAGTCGACCTGACGCTGATTCTCGGCTTTCTTGCCACCATCGCCGCATTCGCGCTGTTCGTCTGCACCGGCATGATCTACGCCAGCATCAAGTTCCTGCAGGAGTGGCACACACCGCTGACCATTATCAACTTCATCCTGCTCGGCAGCGCCTCAGGCTTTCTGATCGCCACCACGCTGTCAGCCCTGCTCGGCACCCATCTAACCAACTTCTATGCGGGCTGGACGCTGCTGTTCACTATTCTGGGGTTTATCTTTCGCGGCGCATCACTGCTGCGCAACAAACGCCTGCGGCCGAAATCCGACCTGCGCTCGGCGATTGGTGTGCGCCACAGCAACATGGCGCAGAAAGCCCAGGGCGCCATGGGCGGCTCGTTCAACACCCGCGAATTTTTCCACGGCAAGAAAGACGCCTTCGTCAAAAGCGTCAAATACATCTTCATCGTGTTGACATTTCTGATCCCCACCGCGCTGATCATCGCCAGCTTCTACCAGCCTGGCTACCTGCTGCCGCTGTCCGCCTTCGTCATCCAGTACCTCGGCCTCATCGCCGAACGCTGGTACTTCTTCGCCGAAGCCAGACATCCGCAGAATATCTACTATCAGAGTATTGCCTGACCTGGGAGCGCCGGCGTCCCGCCGGCATTGCCAGCAGGATGCTGGCGGTCCCAGGGCTGGCAAGAGGCCAACGCTGCCAGCACACTATGCGTAGCCACTACCGCGACATCCCCGCCTACATCACCAAGGATGGTTCCACCATCCGTGAACTGATGCACCCCGACCAGCATGGCGGCAGAAACCAGAGTCTCGCCGAAGCCACCATCCCGCCCGGCGCAAAAACCCTCCTCCACCGCCATATAGAAACCGAAGAGATCTACCACATCACCGCCGGCAGCGGCCTGATGACGCTCGGCGAGGAGCACTTCAATGTGGAAAAAGGTGACAGTGTGTTGATACCACCGGGCACAGCACACTGCATCGAAAACACCGGCAACGAGATGCTGACAATACTGTGCTGCTGCGCACCAGCGTATCGGCATGAGGACACAGAAATGCTCTAGCCTGGATTTCGAGCGACGGATTCGACGCCAGCTAAAACACTGCCACCAGGTCCACTCCGAATGGCGCTTGCACAGGAACTTCTGGCGTAACTACTCAGCGCCCCAGCCCGCTGCGCGGGCACACACCGAAAAGTAACGATGTTACCGATTTAGCCGTTGAGTGGCCATTTGGAAATCTGGTTTTCTTTCCCCCTTCACACGCGCCGCTGACGGGTGCGCCTGGAGGGGGCAACCGGCCATGGATGGCCGGTTGAAGCTTGCGCGGCAGGAAGCCGCTCAAGCTGAC
>Ga0256839_1000207_pt1 | contig 76811 bp, 58 predicted proteins | sample 354166metaG_FD_185968 | JGI IMG/M metagenome (GOLD analysis project Ga0256839, IMG submission 185968) | Hydrothermal vent microbial communities from Mid Atlantic Ridge, Atlantic Ocean - 354-166 | ecosystem: Environmental > Aquatic > Marine > Hydrothermal vents | place: Atlantic Ocean: Mid... | reverse complement strand
GGCCATCGCGCTGGCATACCAGGCCAGCGGCGACCTGGAGGCAGCCGAGCGATCCCTGCAGGGCCTGGAGGTGGCCAACACCCAACAATGGGTGATCCTGGCCACCGAGACCAGCATCCAACGGGGTGCCCCTGACGAGGTGATCGGTGCCCTGGTGGCGCTGATGCAGGCCCTCCGCTTGACCTCCCCCCTGGTGGAACAGTACCTCCAGGGCCCGGCTCGGCCCATCGCACCCTCCGAGCCGGCCCTGGCCACAGCAGGCCAGACGGCCGAACCGACGACACCGGCCACCGTGCCCGACACCCCGCCCGCCCAGGAGACGTCTCCGGCCCTGTCGCCCACCGCCTCCCCCACTCCCACGCCGCCCCCCCAGGTGGTGACCCGGGGCGGCATGAACGTCCGGGCAGGCCCAGGCACCCAGTATCCGGTGATCGGGGCCATGGGGCCCCAGGAACAGGCCCCGATCCTGGGCAAGAACCCGGCCGGCGACTGGTGGCAGATCCGGCGGCCCGACGGATCCTCGGGCTGGATCTACGGCCCCCTGGTGGACACGGCCGGGGACGTGAGCGGGGTCGCGGTGGCCGCGTCCATCCCCACCCCGCCACCTGCCACCCCCACGCCGGTGCCCGTCCCCACCGCCACCCCCATCCCCCCAGGGCCGGATTTCCGCCTGGTGGAACAGCGGCTGTGGGACGTGGAGGAGAACGGAGGCTTCCTGGCGGGTGAATCGGTCAACTGTGGCGAGAAACAGATCCTCCGGGTCCTGGTCCTGGACGCCGCGGGCAACCCCCTGAACGGGGTGACGGTGAAGGGAGTCTACCGGAACGAGTATCGGGTCACCGGCGAGAAGGGCCCCGGCATCGCGGAGTTCGACGTGAACGTCCACGGCGACGACATCCTGGTGGTCCGGGATGTGGACGGCCGAGAGGTCACCAGCGACGTGGCCGTAGGCAACACGGCCCGGACCTACGACATCCCCTTCGAGCAGCTCATCCAAGGCCGCTTCTGCAAGGATCCGGCCTCGTGTCAGGCCTTCGTGGACACCCTGGGCTGCTTCGGCCATTTCAGCTGGACGGTCATCTTCCAGCGAAGCTACTGACCCCCGACCGCGGATCCGGATGGGGATGGAGGCAGGAGAGCATCCATCGACCTCCGTCCTTTCCGTAGTCCAGTCATCGGCAAAACGTATAGGCAGGTTCCGTCGATCCTGCGGTAGAATTCACAGATACCCATGGCACACCACCACGACGCACTGTCGGATTCCACACACCGGCAGGAAGGAGAACCGCCGTGAAGACCGAGTTTGTCCAGTCGGTTCCGCTCTTCGCCGAGCTGGATGCCGAGACCCAGCAGCTCCTGGCCACCGCACTCCAGGAGGAACGGCATCCCAAGGGGACCACCCTGTTCCGAGGAGGAGACCCCGCGGATCGGCTCTACATGGTGGAGCAGGGGTTCGTGCGCCTGCTGGCCGAGGACGGCGTGGCCCTGGCCACCCTGGGGCCAGGCAGCCTGCTCAGCGAGGCCGAGTTCCTGCGGGGGCTCCACCACAAGGTCACCGCGGTCGCGGCCAGCGACGTGGCCCTCCTCTCCCTCAGCGACCAGGCCCTGCGCCAGCTGATCCGCCGACACCCCCGCCTGGGCCTGGGGATCAGCCAGACCTTCGGCGAACATGTGGTCCACGTGGAGGACTACCTGGCGGAGCGCCTTGGGGCCAACCCCCTCCTGGGCGAACTGCCCCAGCCCCTGTTGCGGGCCATGGCCACCCGGCTGGTTCCGGTGCACCTGCCCCCCGGCGAGTTCCTCTACCGGGCCGGTGAACCGCCCCGGGGCCTCTTCCTCCTGGAGAGCGGGCTCCTGGAGCTGCAGCCGGCCGAGGCCCAGGGGGCCGCCAGCCGGATCGAGCCTGGCCAGGTGTTCGGCCTCCTGGCCCTGTTGACCCACAAGCCCTACACGGCCACGGCCCGGGCTGTCCAGGAGACCTTCGTGTGGGTCCTCCCTCCCGAGGACTTCCAACAGCTCGCGGCCCACTACCCGGCCCTGCGCCGGACCCTGGGGCGCCGGGTACGCAGCCGGCTGAGCCCCGCGGACCAGACCCAGGCGGTGATCCGGCTGGCCCAGACGCCCCTGTTCGCGCAGATGGCCCCGGAGGACCTCCACGCCATCGCCCAGCGCCTGGTGCTCCAGCACGTGCCCGCGGGCGAACGGATCTTCCGGGCCGGCGACCCGGGTGACGCGCTCTACCTGGTGGACGAGGGCGAGGTGGAGCTGACCGCGGAGAGCTCCGGCGGCGTGCTGGAGGAGGTGGCCCGCATCGGCCGCGGGGGCTTCTTCGGCGAGATGAGCCTGTTGACCGGCCGGAGCCACACGGAGAACGCGGTGGCCGTGCGGGACACCAACCTGTGGATCCTCTACAAGGCGGACCTGGACGAGCTGGTGGGCCAGCGTCCCAGCATCGGCGCCACCCTGAACCAGGTGGTGGCCCAGCGCCTGGCCGAGGAGGAGAGCCAGATCGACGAGGCCCGCTTCCGGCGTTTCCCCATCTTCGCAGGGCTGAACCGGGCCGAACTGCGCAAGGTGGCCCAGCGAGCCCAGCCCATGCGTTACCGGGCCGGAGAGATCATCTACCGGGCCGGCACCCCGGGAGACCGGCTCTTCCTGCTGGAGAAGGGGCGGGTCCGGATGCAGCCCTTGGCCGGCACCCCAGGTTGGCTTCTGGGCGAGGGCGAGATCTTCGGCGAGCGCTCCACCCTGACCAACCAACTCCGAGGCCAACACGCGGTCGCGGAGTCGGACGTGGACGTCCTCACCATTGCCCGAGAGGATCTGGAGCAGCTCATGCTGGAGATCCCGGCCCTGGCCCTGGCCATGACCCGGCTCCTGAGCCAGCGCATCCCCGAGAGCCCGAGCCCCACCCCGGTGGGCCCCGGTGGACCCGTTGTCCCCCCGGATCGGTCCCCCCGGAGCCGGCCCGAGCCCCAGCCCGTCCAGGGCCGGCCGGGGGCCTGGTTTGCCAATCTGAGCACCGGTGCCAAACTCCGCCTGGTGCTGTTGGTCCTGCTCCTCATCTACCTGATCGCGGTGGCCGCGCCCCTGGCCCTGCGCAGCCTGTTGGGCAGCGGGGCCATGGCCGCGGACGGCACAGAGCTGACTGGATTGGACATCGCCCAGGGCCTCAGCACCCTGGAGGGCGCGGCCCTCTCCCCGGCCACCCAAGACCAGGCCCAGTTCGTGGCCCTGGCCGACCAGGAGGTGCCGCCCACCCCCACCTACACACCGCTCCCGACGGACACCCCGGTCCCCACGCCCACCCCCACCATCACCCCCACCCCCACGAACACGCCCACCCCCCTGCCTACCCCCACCTTCACCCCGGTGCCGCCCACACCCATCCCGGTGGCCCAGGAGCGGGCAGCGGAGCCCCCGGTGGAGGCGGCCGCAGCACCGCCCCCGGCCCTGCCGCCCCGGATCGTGGATCCCCGGATCCCCGGGCTGGGCATCCAGATCGTGGACGCCCAGGTGCCCTCCGGGCAGCCCTACTGGCGGCTCAAGGAGATCCTCTTCGAGGACGAACAGGAGGCCGGCGGCAAGCACCACATCTTCGTGGAGGTGTTGGACGAGAACGGCGGCCGGGTGGTGGGCCAGGGTGTGCAGATCTTCTGGCCCGGGGGCTCGGAGACCGGCTACACCGAGGACAAGCCGGCCCCCGAGTACGCGTACAACTACCCCATGTTCCGGCCAGGCTTCTCGTACAACCTCCGCATCGAGGGGCTGCCCAGCGACGAGGTCTACAACATGGGCCTGGGCGATCTGGAACGACGGGACTGGAACATCCACGTGAACTACAAGCTCATCTTCCAGAGGACCATCGCCCCGTAGTCCCTTGTCCACTCCCCACTCCCTTGCAAGAGGAGCCGCCAGGGCGCCCGGTTCGGGCGCCCTGGCCTCTGGAAGGGCCGGAAAAGCCGAAAGCCGTTGTGGACTTCCGGCTGTGTGATCAAATCTACAGACACCGGCCTCCAGATGGTGGTATCCGTGGGGGTGCCCCCCACATGCGGTGCCCGTGTCCCAGGATACCGGCCAAGGAGGTCTGTCATGAACCATCCCGTGGTGAGGACCTTGAACCGGTTGCTGGCCCTGTGCCACGCGAGCGAACTGGGGTTCCTGGTGACGGCCAGCAATGTGGACAACCGGGCCGTGAAGGCCCTGCTCCACAGCTACGCGGACCAACGGGCCCGGTTCGCGGAGGAGCTGGCCCAGGCCGTCCGCGAGATGGGAGGCACGCCCACCCGCCGTCCCCTGTGGCTGGGTCGCTTCCACCGAGGGTGGATCGGCCTGAAGACGGCCCTGATCTCCGAGCCCGAGGCCGTGGAACGCGCGGCCTTGGCCGAGGCTGTCCGCGGTGAACAGGCCGCCGAGCGGAGATATCGACAGGCTCTGGAGGCGGACCTGGGCCCGGCCGAGCCCCTGGTCCGGGCCCAACTGGAGGCCATCCAGGAGGCCCGGCGGCTGCTGGCCCAGCTCTGCGGCCGGGAGGACCGACGGCTGGTGATGCGGCTCTTCGATCGGGAGGAGGAGCTGGCCCAGGCCCAAAGGGTGTTGGCGCAACGGGGATTCGGCACGGAACAGGTCCGGGTGATGGCCGCCGCGGAGCTGTTGGAGGAGACGCCCCGCCCACATCCGCCCCATGTCCCCGGGGACATGGCCTGGACCGGCGCGGTGCTGGGGATGCTGGCGGGGACCGTGGTGGGCGGTGTCGCAGCCTTCAGCGCCTCCTTGGCCACCCCGGGTGGGCTGCCCGGCACCTGGCTGGTGGTCATCCCCCTGTTGGGCCTGCTGGCCGGGGGCTTCATCGGCGGGCTGTTGGCCTTTCTGCTGGGATGGGGGAGCCTGGAGCAGGATCGTTTCCTCTACGAACAGAGCCGGCGACGGGGCTGGGCCCTGCTGCTGTTGGAGGCCTCGCCGGAACAGGCCACCGAGGCGGCCCAGATCATGCAGGGGATCAACGCGGCGGCCAGGGCGCGGTAGAGCATAGGAGGCACCTGGGGCATCTCCAGCCTCAGCTCAGCCAGCGCTTGCGTCGCCGGTAGTGCTTTACCTCCCGGTAGCTCTTGCGCTGGCCCACCTGGGTCAGGCCCAGGTAGAACTCCCGGACATCCGCGTTCTCCTGGAGCTCCTGGGGCGTTCCCTCCAGCACGATGCGGCCGTTCTCCATGACGTAGGCGTAGTCCGCGATGCGCAGCGCGGCCCGGGCGTTCTGTTCGACCAGGAGGATGGCCGTGCCCTGTTCCCGGTTGATCTGCCGGATGGTGCGGAAGATCTCCTGGACCAGGAGGGGGGCCAGGCCCAGGCTGGGCTCGTCCAGGAGCATGAGCCGAGGCCGGGCCATGAGGGCCCGACCGATGGCCAACATCTGCTGCTCACCGCCCGAGAGGTATCCGGCCGTCTGGCCACGTCGTTCCTCCAGCCGGGGGAAGAGCCGGTACACCCCGCGGATGTCCTCCGGCACGTTGCCGCGGTCCCGACGGGTGTAGGCCCCGGCCCGCAGGTTCTCCTCCACCGTCAGGTGTTCGAAGACCCGACGCCCCTCCATCACCTGGAAGACGCCCCGCCGGACGATCTCCGCGGGGTCCAGCCCGTGGATGCGCTCTCCCTGGAACTCGATGGTCCCGTCGGTCACCTCCCCGTCCTCGGGCCCGAGGAGGCCGGAGATGGCCTTCAGGGTGGTGGACTTCCCCGCGCCGTTCGCGCCCAGCAGGGCCACGATCTGTCCCTCGGGCACCTGGAGGGACATCCCCTTGAGCACCAGGATCACATCGTTGTAGATGACCTCGATGTTGTTGAGGACGAGCATGGCAGAGATTCGGAAGGCAGGCCGGGCCTCCCGGCCCCTCTCGGGAGACCCGGCTCTGTGGAAGCTACTCCGCGTCGATGTAGTCCGTGATGGCCTTCCACTGGCCATCCTGTACCTGGAAGATGCGCAGGGAGCGGTTGCCCCGGTGGTCCTCCTCGGAATAGGAGATGGGGGCCGTGACACCGCCGGTGTCGAAGCCCTGGAGGCCCTCCAGGCTGGCCTTGATGTTGGGCCCTGTGAGCTCCATCCCCGCCTCCAGGGTCCGCTGGATGCCGCCCTCCACCATGACGGCCATGGTCCACCAGCCCTGGCCGTAGTGGAGCCCGATCTCGTTCAGATCCTGGCCCTGGGCGGCCAGGAAGTCCCGGGGAGCCTGCAGGCCGGGAACGTCCTCGGTGGGGGGCGCGAAGGGCAGGGTGCCCACCACCCCCTCCGCGGCGCCCTCGGCCAGGTTCACCAGGATCTCGTCCGCGCACCAGTTCAGGCAGATGACCTGGACGTCGTCCATGCCCAGCCGCTGCCTGTCCTTCAGGAGCAGGGCCGCGGGGCTGGAGACGTTCTGGATGACGATGTAGTTCGCGCCGAACTCCCGGGCCTGGGTGAGCTCGGGGGTCAGGTCGGTGGCTCCTCGGGGCATCGCGATGGCGGTGAAGGCCATGCCGTTGGCCTGGGCAAAGGCCTCGCCGTCGGGCACGGGGGAGCGGCCGAAGGGGCTGTCGTGGTGGAGGACCGCGACCTTGGGCGCGCCTGCGTTCCCCTTGGCCGCCCAGTCCTCCAGGGCCCAGCGCAGGGCGATGAGCATCTGGTCCGAGTAGGTGGTGCCCACCAGGAAATTGTAGGGAGCCTCCTCCGGGTTCCCCAGCACCGCGGAGTAGGACGCGGACATGAAGGGGATCTCGTCCGCGGCGATGCGCCCCCGCAGGGCCTCGGTGTCCCCGGTGCCCCAGCCCTGGAAGGCCACGATGCCCTCGTTCACGAACTGGGAGTAGAGCTGTTCGGCCACATCTACCTTGTAGCCGTAGTCCTGGAAGAGGAGCTCGATGGGGCGGCCGCTCACGCCGCCCTTCTCGTTGAGCCACTGGACGTAGCCCTGGATCCCCTCCGCGTAGGGGGTTCCCACATCGGATGTGGGGCCGGTGAGGTCGAAGATGGCGCCGATCTTGATGGGCTCACCGGCCATGGCCTCCTGGGCAGGGGCCTGGGCCCCTTGGTCGGGGGACGCGGGCTGGGGGGCCGGACACCCGGCCAGGGCCAGAGCGGCCCACAGCACAAAGGACAGGAGCAGGATCTTGCGCATCACGGGTAACCTCCTTGGTGGGTGCATTGGGTGCCGACAAGGGGGGCCGGGCGGCGGCCGAACGGTCGCCCGCCCTCCCCGAGACGCCGGGATCACGGGCAGCGGACGCACTCGGTACAGGGCCTCACGTCGTCTCCACATACCCCAGACACGGACCACGCACTCTCCAGGCCGGGCTCAGTAGGAGAACGGCCACAGGCGGAAGTAGTCCTTCACGTCCTTCCAGAGCTTCGCGATGCCCTCGGGCTCCTTGATGAGGAAGAGGATGATGACTCCGCCGAAGACCCCTAGCTGGATCTGGGGGATGAGCCCGGCTATCCCGGGGATCACGTCCCGGAAGGCCCGGCCCAGGTTGTTCAGCACCGCGGGCAACAGGGTGATGAAGGCCGCGCCGTAGATGGAGCCGCTGACCGAGCCCAGGCCGCCGATGATGATCATGGCCAGGTAGCTGATGCTGGTCTCGATGGTGAAGCGCTCCCAGGTGACAATGGTCCGGTAGTGGGCCGTGAGGGCCCCGGCCAGCCCCACGAAGAAGGAGGAGGTCGCGAAGGCCAGCAGCTTGTAGCGGAACAGGTTCACCCCCATCACCTCCGCGGCGATGTCGTGGTCCCGGATGGCCACGAGGGCCCGCCCCACCCGGGAGCGGAAGAGGTTGGCCGCGAAGAGGGTGGTGAAGATGGCGAAGGCCAGGATCACCCAGTACCATCGGAAGTCCGCGCCCCGTCCTCCCAGCTTCAGGCCGAAGAGGGTGGCCGGGGGGACCACCAGGGCGTCGGTCCCTCCGGTCACCGCCTCCCAGTGGGTCACCACCCAGAGGATGATCTCCTGGGCGGCCAGGGTCGCGATGGCCAGGTAGAGCCCCTTCAGCCGCAGGGAGGGAATGCCGAAGACCGCGCCCACGGCCGCGGTGGTCAGGCAGGCCAGGGGGATGGTGACCAGGATAGGCAACCCCCAGCGGGTGGCCAACAGGCCGGCCGTGTACGCGCCCACGGCCATGAACCCGCCCTGGCCCAGGGAGATCTGGCCGGTGAACCCGGTGAGGATGTTCAGGCCGATGGCGCCGATGGCCGCAATGCCGATCTGGTTGGCCAGGGTCAGGTAGTAGTTGTCCGCGAAGAAGGGGAAGACCAGCACGAAGGCCAGGACCAGGGCCAGGCGGATCTTCTGGGCCGGCGTGCGCCGCAAGGTCAGATCCTGGCGATAGGACTCGAAGAAGATGCCGGATTCCATGGCCTACACCCGCTCGATGATCTCCTGGCCGAAGAGGCCGTAGGGCCGCACCATCAGGACCAGGGTGAGGACGATGAAGGGCACGATCTGGTTCAGCCCCTGGCCGATGTACCCCCCGGTCCACGCCTCCAACAGGCCGATGACCACCCCGCCGATCACCGCGCCGGGGATGGAGTCCAATCCCCCCAGGATCACCGCGGGGAAGACCCGCAGCCCCAGGCCCGCGATGTTGCCCCCCACACCGATGATGTTGGCCAGGAGCATGCCGCCAATGGTCGCGGTCACCGCCGCGATGGACCAGGCCAGGGCGAAGATCCTGCGGATGCTGATGCCCATGCTCATGGCCGCCTGTTGGTCGTCGGCCACGGCCCGCATGGCGATGCCCTCGTTGGAGAGGCGGAAGAAGAGGCTGAACAGGGCCAGCATGAGGATCGAGAGCGCGATGGCCCACAGACGGTCCGCGCTGACCACCGCCCCCAGGATGAGCACCTCGTCCCGGGGAATGAACGCGGGGAAGCTCCGAGGCACGGGCCCCCAGATGGCCGTGACCAGGGCCCGGAGCACGCTGGCCAGGCCGATGGTGACCATGATCACGGAGATGATGGGCTCGCCGATGAGGGGCCGGAGCACGGTCCGCTCCACCGCGACCCCCAGCACCACGGCTACGGCCAGGGCCAGCAGGACCCCCACCGGCCAGGCCAGCCCCGCCTGGGCCACGAAGAAGAAGGTGACGTACGCGCCCACCAGCAGGAGCTCGCCCTGCGCGAAGTTGATCACATCGCTGGACTTGTAGATGAGCACGAAGCCCAGGGCCGCCAGCGCGTACACCGCGCCGTTGGTGAGCCCGGAGACTGTCAGTTGGATAAAGAGGTCCATGGGCCGCTCCCCTGCTCTTCCCTCCCCCTAGGCCACTTCCTCGATGTGCAGGCGGGTCTGGATGGTGGCCGTGGTGCCGTCCTGGTAGGTGATCTCTGTCTCCACCTCCAGGGCCTCCTGGCCGCTGTAGAGGGCCTGGATGATGTGCTGGTACCGTTCGGCGATGAAGCGCCGCCGCACCTTGCGGGTGCGGGTGAGCTCCGCGTCGTCCGCGTCCAGCTCCTTGTGGAGGAGCAGGAAACGCCGGATCCGGGCGGCCTCGGGCAGATCCGCGTTGGTGCGTTCCACGTCCCGGCGGATCAGCGCGTAGACCTGGGGTTTCTGGGCCAGGTCGGTGTAGGTGGTGTAGGCGATGTGGCGGCGCTCGGCCCACTTGCCCACGTTGGCGAAGTCGATGTTGATCATCGCGGTGACATAGTCCCGGTCGTGGCCGAAGACTACCGCCTCCCGGATGTACTGGCTGAATTTGAGCTTGTTCTCGATGAACTGGGGGCTGAAGCGGGTGCCTCCTCTCAGTGCCATCACGTCCTTCAGCCGGTCGATGACCACCAGATGGCCGTCCTCGTCGAAGTAGCCCGCGTCGCCGGAGTGGAGCCACCCGTCCTGCAGGGTCTCCGCGGTGGCCTCCGGGTTTCGGTAGTAGCCCACGAAGACCGCGGGGCTGCGGGTGAGGATCTCGCCGGCCTCGGAGATCCGCACCTCGGTCTCCGGAATGGGACGGCCCACGGTGTGGAACTTGATCTCCCCATCCCGATGGACCACGGAGATGCCCCCCACCTCGGTCTGGCCGTAGATCTGTTTCAGGTTCACGCCCAGGGCATGGTAGAAGCGGAAGACGTCCGGGCCCAGGGCCGCACCGCCGGTGTAGCATCGCTTCAGCCGGCGTAGGCCCAGGTGATCCTTGAGCATCGCGAAGACCAGCCAGTCGGCCAGGCGGTAGCGCAGGCGCAGGCCCAGGGAGGGGCGCCGCCTCTCGAAGAGGGTGTCGGCCATCTGGTAGCCCACCTCCAGGGCCCAGCGGTAGATGGCCCGTTTCATCCGGGTGGTGTCCTCGATCTTCACCTGCACCGTGGAGAGCATGTTCTCCCAGATGCGTGGCGGCGAGAAGATGACCTGAGGCCCGATCTCCCGGATGTTCTCCTGCACCGTCTCGGGTTCCTCCGGGAAGTTGACCGTGAAGCCCACGGTCAGGCCACAGTTGATGGTCATCATCTGCTCGCCGATCCAGGCCAGGGGCAGAAAGCTCACGTATTCGTCGCCCGGCTCCAGAGGGTCCACGGCCATCAGGTTCCGGGCCATGCTCATCAGGTTCCTGTGGGTGAGCATGGCCAGCTTGGGCCGGCTGGTGGTGCCCGAGGTGGTGCTGAGGATGGCGATGTCGGTGGCCTTTCCCCGGGCCACCGAGGCCTCGAACCAGCCCGGGTGTTCGGCCTCGTAGGCTCGGCCCAGCTCCTCCACCTGGGGGAAGGCCATCAGGAGCGGCTCCGGGTAGTTGCGCAGCCCCCGGGGATCGTGGTAGATCACCTTGCGTACCCGGGGCAACCGGTGGATGACCTCCAGCACCTTGTCCACCTGCTCCTGGTCCTCCACCACCAGGAAGGTCACGTCCGCATGGTCCGCGATGTAGAGGATCTCCTCCGCGATGGAGTCCTGGTAGATGCCCACGGACCGGGCCCCCGCGGCCTGGGCCGCCAGCTCCGCGTAGACCCATTCGGGGCGGTTGTCGCCGATGATGCCCACCGTGTCCTCGGGGGTCAGGCCCAGGTGGACCAGGCCCAGGCAGAAGGCCTTCACGTGCCCCAGATACTCCCGCCAGGTGACGGGTTGCCAGATGCCGTATTCCTTCTCCCGCAGGGCGATCCGGCCATCGCCCCACCGTTCCGCGTTCTCCACCAGAAGCTGTGGCAGCGTCTCGGCCATCTTCCTCCGTCCCAGCGCAAGGAGATCAGGCGTGTTCCTGCCCCAGGTAGGCCCGGATCACGTCCGGATGGCTCCGGATCTCCTGGGGCGAGCCGTCCGCGATCTTGGAGCCGAAGTCCAACACCGCGACCCGGTCGCTGATGTCCATGACCACGCCCATGTCGTGTTCGATGAGCACCACGGTCACGCCCCGTTCCTCGTTGATGTCCAGGATGAACCGGGCCATGTCCTCCTTCTCCTCCACGTTCATCCCGGCCATGGGCTCGTCCAGCAGCAGGATCTGGGGCTCCAGGGCCAGGGCACGGCCCAGCTCCACCCGCTTCTGGAGGCCATAGGAGAGGGTGCCCACGGGCTGGCGGCGGATGGGCTCGATCTCCAGGAAGTCGATGATCTCCTCCACCACGGCCCGATGCTCGATCTCCTCGCGCTGGGCCAGGCCCCACCAGATCCCCCCGGTGAGGACATTGGCCCGCATGTGGATGTGTCGGCCCAGGAGCAGGTTGTCCAACACGGTCATGTGGCGAAAGAGCTCGATGTTCTGGAAGGTCCGGGCGATGCCCAGCCGGGCGATCTCGTCGGGGCGGCGGCGGGTGAGCTCCACGCCCTCCTCGTCGTCGGGGGCCGGGAAGAAGCGGATCGAGCCCTCCTGGGGACGATACAGCCCGCTGATGCTGTTGAGCAGGCTGGTCTTCCCCGCGCCGTTGGGGCCGATGACGGCCAGGATCTCCCCCCGGCGGATCTCCAAGGAGACCCGGGTGAGGGCGGCCACCCCCCCAAAGCGCAGGGAGAGTGCCTGAATGGCCATCTGGCGTGCACCGATACGCGGGGGCACCGCAGGCGATGGAGTTGGGGCCATGGTGTCGAAGCGGCTACAGGTAGGGGCACGCTCGGGGGTGGCCCAATCATAGCAAAGCCCTCGGGAAAACGCAATTCAGTTGACAGAGATCTGGGAAGATGATAGGGTGTAGGTGCGATCCCCAAGACCCCTGCGGGGCGCCGATCGCCTCTCGGCCCCCCTCGGTCGTACCTTCACACCCCGACGTCCACCACCGACGTGGACACGCCCAACGCCTGCAAGGAGGTCGTATGCTCACCGAATTGGACGTGCGCCAGGCCGTGGAGTTCGAGAGCCGAGAGCACCCGGTCCTCAGCGTCTACCTGAACGTGGACCCCCACCGCCGCTCGCCCGAGAAGTACAAGCTGGCCCTGCGGAACCTCATGGCCCAGGCCACCGAGGCCCTGGAGGAAGATCGACAGCGGCTCCAGCGCTTCATCGAGCTGGGCTACAACTGGCAGGGCCGGGGGCTGGTGGTCTTCAGCTGCGCGCCGGAGGAGTTCTGGTGGGCCCACAGCCTGCCCGTCCCCGTGGAGGATCTGGTCTTCGTCAGCCATCGACCCTACGTGCACCCCCTGGCCGAGCTGTTGGACACCTACCAGCGGACCGGGGTGATCCACGTGGACCAGGTGGGGGCCCGCCTCTATCTCTTCCACCTGGGGTACCTGGAGGCCGTGGAGGGATACCTGGGCGAGGAGGTCCGCACCCATCGAGCCGGCGGCTGGGCCTCCTCCCGCTACCAACGCCACGAGGCCGAGACCGCCCGCCAGAACCTCCAGGACGCGGCCGAACTGGCCGAACAGTTCTTCCGGGACTACCGCGTGAATCGCCTGATCCTGGTCGGCACCGAGCCCAACGTCGCCCGCTTCCGAGAACTCCTCAGCCACCGCCTGCGCTCCATGGTCATCGGCACCTTCAGCGTGGACGCCAACGCCGGCCCCAAGGAGATCCAGGAGAAGGCCGTGGAGCTGGCCCATGAACAGGCCCAGGCCGCGGGCCAGGCCCTGGCCGACCAGGTCATCACCCTGGCCCACAAGGGCGGCAACGCGGTCCTGGGCTTGCCCCAGGTGCTCCACGCGGTGCAGAGCGGCCGGGCCCAACACGTGGTGCTGCTCCAGGGCTTCTCCCAGCCGGCCTTCCGCGACCGCCACACCGGCTTCGTCTTCCTCTCGGAACAGGAGGCCGGCGAGGGAACGGAGCTGGAGGCCCTGCCCGACGCGGTGGACAGCGTGCTCCGCCGGGCCCTTCTCCAGGGCATCGGCGTCACCGTGCTCCGAGAGCACCCCGAGCTGGAGAAGCACGGCAAGATCGGCGCGCTGACCCGCTACTGAACCCTCCAGGCAACACGACCGCCACCCCTTGTCCACCCCCGGTTCCGCCATGCATCCCAGACCTGCCCTGCACCGCCTCCTCCTGAGGAGACCGTACCCTCCGCCCACCTGGCCTGCCGCGGGCCCCTCCCCCACCGGCCCGCCCCGCCGGAAAGGCCACCTGGGCCCTTGGGGACTCGTCCTCCTGGGCCTCCTGTGGCTGGCCGGATGCGCCTCCCCGTCGAGCCGCCCCGTGATCGACCGCCCAGAGCTCCTGGAAAAGCTGCCACCGGTGACGCTGGCCCCAGGAGAACGGCTACGGGTGGTGGCCACCACCACCATCGTGGGCGACGTGGTGGCCCAGGTAGGAGGGGAGGCCATCCAACTGGACGTGCTCCTTCCCCCCGGGATCGACCCCCACAGCTACCGGCCCACGCCCCAGGACCTCCAGGCCGTGTCCCAGGCCCATGCCATCTTCGTCAACGGTCTGGGCCTGGAGACTTTCCTGGAACGGGTGCTCCAGAACGCGCCCGAACAGGTGCCGACCATCGCGGTCTCCGCGGGGATCACCCCCCGGCTGTGGGAAGACCGAGAGGCCGATGCAGAGGGTCCGGTGGACCCCCATGTCTGGTTCAGCGTGCCCCTGGTGCGGGACCACTGGGTCCCCAACATCGCCCAGGCCCTGGCCGCCCTGGATCCGCCCAGGGCCCCCACGTACCGGGCCAACGCGGAGCAGTACCGGCAGGCCCTGGACCGGTTGGACCGGGAGATCCGGGCGCTGGTGGCCACTGTGCCCCCCGAGCGTCGGATCCTGGTGACGGATCACGATGTGTTCGGCTACTTCGCGCAGGAGTACGGCTTCCGGATCGTGGGCACGGTGATCCCTTCGGTGAGCACCTTGGCAGAACCCTCGGCCCGCCAACTGGCCCGGCTGCAGGAGCAGATGGAAGAGCTAGGGGTCCCGGCGATCGTGGTGGGAGACACCACCAGCCCCAGGCTGGTGGAACAACTGGCCGCGGACCTGGGCATCCAGGTGGTGACGGTGTACACGGGCTCCCTCACCGGCCCCGAGGGGCCGGCACCCACCTATGTGGACTACATGCGGGTCAACGTCACCCGCGTCGTGGCAGCCCTCCGGTAGCCGGCGCTCCTTCGCCTCACCTACAACATGGCCAGCAGGAGCGTCAGGGTCACCAAGCTGAGCAAGGTGGAGAGGAGGACGGTGGGAGTGACGAAATCGGGCACCAGATCGTGCTCCAGGGCGATGATCGCGGTGAGCACGGCCGCGGGCATCCCGGCCTGCAGCACGCCCGCGACCCGGGCCACCCCCTCCAGGCCCAAGATCCCGGCCAGCCCCAGGGCCCACAGGGGCCCTCCCAACAGCCGAATTCCACTGGCCCATACCATGTCCCAGGTGAACCGCAGGGACCGGATCCCCGCAAGCTGGACACCCAGGGCCACCAACATGGTGGGCACCATGGCACCGGACAGGAGGCCCAGGGCTCGCTCCACGGTCAGCGGAAGCTCCATGCCGCTCCCGTTGACCAGGAGGGCCGGGAAGATGGCCAACACCCCGGGCGTACGGAACGCGGTCCACACCGCATCCCGACGGCCGCCCGATGCCCATCCGGCCGCGGTCACCCCGATGAGAAAGCTCACGGTGCTGATGGCCAGGAAATAGAGGGTAGCCGCCACCAGCCCGGCCTGCCCCTGGCTGAACTCCACGATGGGCAGCCCGAAGTTCCCCACGTTGCCGAAGACCGCGACCAGGACATAGGCCCCCACCATCTTCGGAGGCCGCCCCAGGCCCCGGGCCACCAGGAACCCCAACAGGGCACAGCCCAGCTCCACCAGGACGATGAAGGCCACCATGCGGAAGGCCAGGCCGGCCTCCAGCCGGGCCGAGGCCAGGAGATCGAAGACAAAGGCCGGCACCAACAGGTAGTACGCGTAGCGGGTCAGGGTACGCGCTTCCAGCCCCAGCCGAGGGCCCGCGAGGTAGCCCAGGAGCGCCAGCCCGAAGACCGGCGCGATGATGTCGACGAAGATGCGCAGGAGCTGGAGGAACACTCCGCACTACCCCTGGAGGCGGATGGGTTGCGGTGAAGACGTGGCGCGGTACCGGAGAGCGGCCCCGGGCCGCCCCCGGGTGCTCACTCCTGGAGGGACGGGGCCCGACGGTAGAACTCGTCCAGGATCCGGACCATCCGATCCCGGTTCACGCCCAGATCGCTGCGGCCCAGCCGAGCCGCGGAGCGGTAGTGGATCTGGCCGGCCTCTGGGTCGAAGTAGAACTCCAGGTCGTCCACGAAGCGAAAGATCCGGGAACGGGCCTCTGCCCGAATGTAGCCCGGTTGTTCGTGGACGACGGTGACCCGGGGCATCTCCTCCAGGATCTCCCGGATGAGGGCCTGGGCCTCCTCCATAGAGCCGTCGTGCTCGATGGGCTCCATGCCGTGGACGTCGTCGTCCTCCTGGCTGGAGACACAGTTGGGCGTGTCCGGGCAGGGGGCCAGGCGGCCGTTCACCACGCCCAGGTTGTCCGGGGGAGAACCGCTGCAGCCGGCCATGCCCAGGGTCAGAAGGCACAGGACCAGGGAGAGCCAGGACGAACGGCGCATGGGCAGCCTCCTTCGGGACCGGGTGGATACATGGATGCCGCTGGGGACGCTGTGCTATACTACCCCCATCCTCGCCGCTTTGTCCAGCCCGGCACCAGGCCACGTGGAGCCGGGCTGCCCAGGGCCAGGATGGCCCTGGAGCCCATCCCATGGATCCGACCGATCCACCATCCGTTCAGGAGGTCTCGCGTGTCCCCCCCGGTCCCACCTGTACAGAGGCAGTTCCTGGACCTGCTGCCGTCCGAGCTGACCGAGTTCCACCGGGCCCAGGTGTTGGTGCTGCCCATCCCCCTGGAGCGGACCGTCTCCTACGGCACGGGCACGGCCCGAGGCCCCGAGGCCATCCTCTGGGCCAGCCACCATGTGGAGCTGTACGACCGGGAGTTCGACCGAGAGCCGGCCCGGGAGTACGGGGTCCATACCCTGCCGGCCCTGGCCCTGCCGGACGATCTGGAGGCGGCCGTGGAGGCCATCGCCGATGCGACCCAACAGGCCGTGGCCACGGGCAAGTTCGTGGTGGGGCTGGGCGGCGAACACACGGTGAGCGTGGGCTTCGGCCGGGGCCTGCTGCGGGCATTGGAGGGCCCCATCACCATCGTCCAGATCGACGCCCACTGCGACCTCCGGGACGTGTTCGAGGGCACGCCCTACAGCCACGCCTGCGTCCTGCGCCGTCTGTTGGAGGACCCCAGGGTGGAGCAGGTGATCCAGCTCGGCATCCGCTCCATCTGCCAGGAGGAGGTGGACTTCCTCCGCGCGCACAGCCATCGGGTGGCCCTCCGCTTCGCGGAGCAGATCCACGCCGGAGGCTGGGCCGATTGGCTGCGCTCCCGAATCCAGGGTCGAACCGTCTACCTGACCCTGGACGTGGACGGCTTGGACCCTTCCGTGGTGCCGGCCACGGGCACGCCCGAGCCCGACGGCCTCACCTGGAACGAGACCCTGGCCATCCTGCGCCTGCTCTTCCGACACGCCCACGTGGTGGCCATGGACTGCGTGGAGCTGGCCCCGGTGCCCGGCCTGAACATGGCGGACTACGCGGTGGCCAAGCTGCTCTACAAGGCCATGAGCTACCGCCTGGCCGGAAACGGCAGGGAGGCGTGAGCCCGCGGGCGGGATGTCCGGCTCTGGGGTGAGCCGTTCACTCCGATGCGGAGAAGGCATCCCCGCGCCATCCCGGCAGACGGAGCACCTGGCCCACATGGAGCCGATCGCAGTCGGCCAGGCCATTGTACCGGCACAGGGCCTCCCACAGGCGCCGGTCCCCGTATACGGCCTCCGCGATGCGGCTCAGGGTGTCCCCGGGCCCCACGGTGTAGAGGGTGTAGAGCGGCTCGCCCGGCTCCCCACGCATGCCAACCGTCTCGCCGGCCAAGGTCGGCATGACAGGCTCCCGGAGCTGGGCCACGCCGCCCGGATCGAACAGGAGGCCGTTCTCCACATCCAGGCGATAGCTCACGGCCACATGGGAGGCCAGGTGGGCCACCACCACCGTGTAGCGGGGAAACGGCCGGGCGATCTCCGCCTCCCAGACCGGCACTCCATCCACCACTCGAGGGGTGCCCGCCGCGGTGTTGGGCGCTCGGGTGGGGTCCAGCCCCCGGCTCAACATGGCCTGGAACTGGTCCTGGTCAAAGACGTAGAGGTTCAACCCCGTGTCCAGGCGGAGCTGTTGAGGCGGATCCAGGCGCAAGGTCAGCCGCAGAGGGCGGTGGATGTCCTCGGTCTGGAGCGGGAAATAGTGGCGGATGTAGCGGTTGGGGAGGGTGCCCTGCAGGGAACGGGTCTGTCGAGGGAGCGGCTCGGGGGTCGGAAACGGAGTGGGTGTAGGCCCCGGAGGCACCAGCACCGGAACCGAGCCCTGATAGCCAGGCGGCTGGCCCGGGGGCACGGTGGACCAGGCGCTGGCCACCTGGGCCCCGTGGTCGATCATCTCGCCGTTCTGGGCCTGGATCCGGTAGCCGATCCCCGCCCGGCCATGGCTGTACACCACCAGGATCAGCTCCTGGGGCACGGGAGGCCGGATCTGGGCCAGGAGACGACGCTCTCGGCCCGGCAGAGGAGCGCCCGCGGCAACGGCCACACTGCCGGCAGGCGTGCCGGCCCGGTAGGCCGCGTAGCCCCGGAGATCGAAGAGGAAAAAGCCGGCCCGATCGTCCACCTGCCATTGTCCCTGGGGGACGTAGTCCATGGTGAGGACCAAGGGCTGGTCTCCGCTGAAGGGGACCACGGTCAAGACGTGTCGGTTGCCTGGGCCGGGCAAGGTGCCCACCACAGCCGTGGAGCGAACCACGCCCTGGGAAAGGGGCGGGAAGGGCTCTGGGGCGGGGCGATCGGCCCACCCCCCAGCGGGGAAGGCCCATCCCAGGACGACCACCAGCCCCAGGAGTCCGCGCCGGAGGAGATCGATTCCGGTCCCACAGCGTAGGTGTCCTCTCACGTGCACAGGGCTTCAGCCTCCCGACGGCGAAGATGCCAGGCCCACAGGCCGGTGGGGATCAGGTTCAGCCCACACATCAGCCACACAGCCTGGCCCAGGGAGAGCCCCACGTCCAGGGCTGCACCGCCCCAGGCCGCGGCGGCCGCGCTGGCCAGGGTAAAGGCCATGAACTCCGAGGCAAAGACCCGGCCCCGCATCTCCGTGGGCACGGTCTGGAGGAGGAGCTGGGTGGTGAAGACCCAGACGATGCCGCCGCCGATGCCCCGAACCACCGTGGCCAGGAGCACCAGGGGAAAGTTGAACAACGGCGCGTAGAGGGCCAGGCCCACTCCGGTGAGGAGATAGCCCACCAGGATGGCCCGACGCAGGCTCCACGGCCGATCGCCGGTGAAGTGGCGGGCCGCGATGGGGCCCAGGCCGGTCCCGATGCCCAGGCCCATGTAGAGCATCCCCAGGCTGAGGCCCCCGCTCTCCCCCAGGGGGAAGAACACCCGGGCGGTGACCACCATGAGCACCTGGAAAGGGCCCGCGGAGGTCAGGGAGAGGGCCGCCTTCTGCGCGGCCACGTGGAGCACATCCCGTTGGCGGTGGAGGTAGCGCAGCCCTTCCACGTACTGGTGGAGTGCGGCTGCCACGGTGCCCTCCGTCCGCTGCAGGGCCTCGGGCATCCGGTAGCGGATGCGGTAGATGAACCCGGCGGAGAGGAGGAAGGTCAGCGCGTCGATGAGGAAGGCCGTGTAGACCCCCCACCAGCCGGCCACCAGGCCGCCCACGGCCGCGCCCACGGAGAGCATCACCGACCAGGTGGCCGAGCTGAGCGCGTTGGCCGTGCCCAGGTCCTCCTCGTCCACCAGATCGCCCAGGATCGCGTTGCGGGTGGGGAAGAAGAAACCACTGATGCCCAGCTGCAGCGCGGTGAGGGTGTAGAGCAGCCACACCTGGTCCGGTCTGCGGACCAGCAGAAAGCCCAACACCACCAGGGCCCGGAGGAGATCCGTGGCCACCAGGATCTGGCGTCGATCGTATCGGTCGGCCACCACCCCGGCCAATGGGCCGACCAGGAAGGGCGCCAGCATCCGGATGATGAAGAGCCCACCGATGGCAAACCCCGAACGGGTGAGCTCCACCACCAGGGCCGCGGAGCCGATCAGGTTGAACCAGTCGCCCAGCAGGCTGACCACCTGGCCCAGCCAGAGGTGGCGGTAGTCGGGATTGCGCCGGAGCAGGTCCAGATATCGGTTGTGGGGCTTCCATCGTACAGCCTGCGCCACTGGGCTCCTCCCAGATCAGGGCGGGGGCGACCAGACCAGGAGGTTGCCCGAGAGGACGGTCTGGCCTCGAAGATCCTCCTCCAGGGACCAGGCCACCGGCAGGGGGCCGCTGCCGGCCTGGCGCTGGATCACCAGTCGATAGCTGCCGGGACGGATGGAGGGCGGCAGTCGGTAGGTGAAGACCACCGTATGGGTCTGTCCGGGCTCCAGCACGAAGAAACCCGCCAGGACCTGGGTTCGCCTCTCGCCGGGATAGCTGGCCACCGAGTCGGGCTCCACCCCCTGGACGGAGAGGAGCTCGCTCCCCCGGGGCACGTAGAGGCGCACGTAGTCGAAATAGCAGCGACGCATCATCTCCCCATATTCGCCACCGTACCGGGCCGTGTGGAGACAGGTATGGCCGGGAACGGGCAAGGTGTGGCGATAGGTGATGGTGGCTCTGGCCAGGGCCCGACCGTCGGGATCGTCGTCCGGCCATTCCACCCGATAGGCCAGGCGACGCTCCACCACCCCGTCCACCTTGTTGAAGCCCACATTGCTGTCCACCAGGGCCAGGTAGTCCGCGCCCGCCTGGGGCTGAAGGCCGCCGTCCCACCCCAGGGCCGCGAGCACGGCCTGGGTCGACGGCTCCTCCACCCAGATCTGGATGGCCCGCTCCTCCAGGGCCTGGCGGGCCGCCCGATAGAGGGCCCAGGGATCCACCTCCCGGCCCCGGAGCTTGGCCAGCAGGGCCTGGGCCAGGGCCGGGATGAAGGCCTTTCGTCGACGCCACCACTCCTGGAATGTCTGTCCCTGTTCCTGGGCCTGGCGAGGGTCCCCCCACAGCTCCGTCAGGATCGCCACCACGTTCTCCCCGGTGACGGGCCCCTCCACACCGGGAAGCTGGACTCCCCCCACCCCGTCCAGAAGGAGCTCCACAGCCCGGAGGTCCACGGTGATCACCCCGTCCACCTGGATGCCCTGGTCCTGGCGATAGAGGGCCTGTACCGTCCGGGCACTGGTGGGCAGGTCTGGCGACCAGTTCGCGTCCCGGAGGGCCAGGATGGTGGCCTGCATGTAGCGTTGGAGAGGGGGCGGCGCGGGGGGATGGGGAACCTGGAGGTTGTCCACCGCGTAGCTGTCCACGATGGTCAGGTCCACCAGGCGACCCTGTTCCACCACCACCTGGCCCACCGCGCTGATGAACCCGCCGGTTCCCCGGAGCTCGTGGTTGTTCTGGACCAGAAGCAGGTAGGTGGCAGGACGCTCCAGGCCCATCAGCCGGGGCAGGGAAGGGCCCAGGGGAAGGAGCCGGGCGACCAAGGGGAGCACCTCCTGGGCCTGGGCCACCGGTTCCTGGAGAGCCGGGGGCAACGATGCCGGCTCCAGGGTCTCCAGGGCCCGGACGGCCCGTTCTGTCCGCGCGGCCATGGCCTGGAAGGCGATCTCCTGGCCGGCCAGCTCGGCCAGGAGCCCAGGCACCCACCCATCGGGGTCCGGGCTGTGGAGGGCCGGTGCCACCAGGGCCAGGGCCTGGCTGCCCACCTGGCCCATCTCCGCGGCCACCACCAGAAGCTTCGGAGCCGCGGCCACCCACGCGCCCCGGGGGCCCAGGCCCTCCAGCCCAGCCAGGGCAGGGGCCAGAAAACGGAGCTCTCTCTCCAGCCCGGCCAAGGCCTGGGCCGTGTCCCGAAGACGCTCCTCCTGTTCGGCCAGGGTGTCCAGGGGATCCGACCCCTCGCGCAGCTCCTGGGCCCACATCCGCAGCCCATCCACCTGGCGATAGAGCTGCCAGGCGTAGTAGCCGACGCGGCCCGCCTTGTAGAGGATGAGGGCACCGAGCAGGAACGCCAGCAGCAGGAGCCCCAGCCGGATCGGGCGCCGGCGGGCGCGAGCAGCTCTGGAGGGCTGGACGTCGGATGGCTGGGCGGTCCGGGGGAAGTCATCCATGGTTCGCAGGCAGACGCTTCGATGGTCCGATGGCTCCGCTCGTGCATTGTACCACGGGGCAGGCCTCTCCCGGATCCAGGATTCTCCCGGGCCAGGCCCGGAGAGGGCCCGAACCTCCCCCAGGCGATGCCCGGGAGATCGCTCGGAGCACCAGGCCCCGAGCACCGCTCAAGGGGGGCGATACCGCCAGATGGGCCCCACGGGCTCCAGCCGATCCCCGGGAACCAGGTCCAGAGGCTCCGCGAAGTAGATGGGCCGCACCCCCGCGTTGGCCGACAACACGGCTCCGGCCGATCCCGAGCGAATCCCCGGCACCTGGGGATAGAGGGCGGCCATCAGCTCCGGATACCAGGAGAACTGGAACAGGGAGACGTTCAGGAGCACGGTCCCCGGGGCCGTGTCCAGCAGGTCGCCCCGGGCCCAGGCCCCATACCAGAGCGCGAAGGTCTCCTGGTCCGACTGGCTGAAGAGGATGCTGTTGGGCTCCAACACCGCCGCGACCTGGGCGATGAAGTCCTCGGCCTCCCGGTCTCCTCGGAGACTGTGCTGGGGCCAGCGCAGAGCCGTGAGCAGGAGCAGCGCGGCCAGGCCCGCTCCCGCCCAGACCGACCAGGAGCCCGTGCCGCGGGGGAAACGGGCCACCAGCCAGGCCCGCACCTCGACCAGCCCCTCGGCCAGAAGGAGAGCCATCCACCAGACCACGGGCAACAGGTAGACCTCGCTGTCCACGGTGTTGTAGCTCACCATGTAGGCGGTGATGGGCAACGTCCAGAGCAGAACCAGGTTCCGCAGCCAGGGCATGTCCCGGTCCCAGCGGTAGAGGCCGGCCAGGACCAAGGCCAGCCCCACCGGCGTGTACTGGTCGGCCAAGATCTGGGCCCAACGGCTGAGGCGGACCAGGCTCCAGGGCGACGTGAAGGCGAACAGGTAGTCCCGATAGGCCGCGCCGCTGACCAACCACCAGAACCCCTCCCAGGTGGTGGGCCACCCCCAGTTGACCGGCGAGGGGGGCTGGAGCTGGGCAGCCCAGGGGATACGCAGGTAGAGGGCCAGGCCCGGGAGGGTGCCCGCCGCAACCCACCCCCAGAAGGAGAGCCGTCGAGCCCCCGGCTCCACGTGCCAGAGCCCATAGGCCAGGGCCGGCAACACCAACACCACCGTCATGTGATGGGCGAGGCCCAGCCCAAGCACCAGGCCGAAGAGCTGGGCCCGCCGCCGAGGATCCGCGGGACGATGGCCCAGGGCCAGCCCCACCAGGCCCACCACCAACAGGCTGTGGAGCGCGTACACCTCGGTGATGGTGGCCTGGTCCCAGAGGAGCGGCGCCACCGCCCAGGCCACCGCCACCAGGGCCACCATGCTCGAGGAGCGGACCGCCCGGAGAGGAAGGCGCAGGCGAGGGAGCAGCCACCCGGTGAGGGAGACGGACAGGGCCGCGCAGAGCCCACTGAAGAGGTTGCCCCGCCAGGCCGGGGAGCTGTCCGGGCTCACCCAGCCGGACAGGGCCAGCCAGCCCTGCAGGAGCAGGGTGTAGAGGGGATACCCGGGTGGATGGGGCACCCCGTTGGTCACTGCAGCGGCCAGAAAGTCCCCGCCGTCGGCCCCGAAATGGGCCCAGGTGTAGCCAGGTGCCCCGCTGACCCCGTAGAGGAGCCCGGCCAGGAGGCCGGAGCCCAAGGTCCACCACCCGCGACGGCCCATGGCTTCCGCTCAGCGGAACGTGGGCAACAGGAACGGCGGCATCCCCAGGCTGATGCCCGCAGTCACCGGCTCGCTGTTCCCGGCCTGGACCACAGCCAGGTTGTCGATCACCGCGCCGTCCGGAACGTCCGTCGCCACGGTGGCCTCCACGGTGACCTGGGTGGAGCTGTTGGCGGGAAGCATGGGCCAGGTCACCTGGAGCACCGCGGTGCCGTCCTCGGCCGTCCAGGTGACCGCACCTCCACCGGACTCCACGGCGCCCGGAACCAGGTCCGGTGGAAAGCGATCCCGCAGGGCCACATCCACCGCGTCCTCGGGTCCCCGGTTGAGCAGGTAGAAGGTGATCTGGAAGCGTTCCCCCTGGCGCACCGGGTCCGGCCGAACGCTCAGGCGGAGCTCCAGGCTCGCGGCCGGCGTCGGGGTCGGAGAGGGCTCCGGTGTGGCCGTCGGGGTGGATGTCGGGGTGGGGGTGGACGTGGGAGTAGGCCGGAGAGGAGGCCGTGTCGGGGTGGGCCGAGGAGGTGGAAGGGTCGGGGTGTTCGTGGGGGTGGGCGGTGGGGGGGTGTCCGTGGGCCGGGGCGTGAAGGTGGGGGTCGCGGTGGGCAGAGGTGTGGGCGTGAAGGTGGGCGTGAAGGGCGGCAGGGTCTGGCCCGGCCGGGAGGACAAGGGACGGGCCCCCGCGGTCGGCGCGCTCAGCAGCAGCAGGACCACTCCGACCACCCACCAGCGCCACAGACGAGAGGGGCGCCAAAGGCGTCTCGCTTCCGGCGGAGCATGGTCGACAGCGGAGGTGGGCTGGCGCATCGGATCTCACCGAACGGAGATGGAAGGGACCGGGGCAGACGGCCGCGGCGCCCTCAGTACGCGCCGCGGCCTCGCAGCACGGCGGGCACGGTCTGCAACAGGATCTGGACGTCGCGCAGGAGGCTGTAGTGCTCGATGTAGTCGATCTCCAGACGCAACCGCTCCTCGAAGGAGAGATCGCCGCGGCCGTTCACCTGCATGGGGCCGGTCATGCCGGGCTTCACGGTCAGACGGCGACGCTGGTGGTCGGTGTACAGGGCCACGATCCGGGCCTCCTCGGGGCGGGGCCCCACCAGGCTCATCTCCCCCCGGAGCACGTTCCAGAACTGGGGGAGCTCGTCCAGGCTGAAGCGGCGGAGCCATCGCCCCACCCGAGTGACCCGGGGATCCCGGCGCAGCTTGTAGGCAGGCTCCTGGAGCTGGGTGAGGTCCAGGAGCTCCGCGAGGCGTTCCTCGGCCTGGGGGGTCATGGTACGGAGCTTCACCATCCGGAAGGGGCGGCCGTGTTCGCCGATGCGGGTCTGGACGAAGAAGATAGGGCCGGGCGAGTCCAGCTTGATGGCCAGCCCGGCCACCAGGATCAGGGGGGCCGAAGCGGCCAGGCCCAGCAACGCGCCGACGATGTCCATGGCCCGCTTCACCAGCCGTTTCCAGCCCGGGATCACCGGGTGATCGGTCCCCGGTGGCGTGCCCGTGAAGTGGATGGTGCCCACCACGTAGCCCAGTCCCAGGGCCACGGCCCGAACGGCCAACAGACCGGGGCTCACCAGGGCCAACCCCAGGGAACGTCTGGCCACCTTCCGCTGGAAGGGCACGGCGGTGGCCAGGAAGACGATCCCCAGCCCGCCGATCAGGGCCCAGAGCCAACGCAGCCCCGGCCAAAAGGCCCCCAGGAGGGCCAGGGGCAGCGCGCCCAGAATTCCGGCCCAGAGGGCCATCTGGAGCTTGAGCACCTGGGGGGTGTGGCTGTCCTGGATGGCCCGTTCGGGGTGCCAGGCGATGAGCAGGGCCTTCCAGAAGCCGATGGCATACTTGCGCCGGGCATACTCCCAGACGTTCCTGTCGTGCAGGTGCTTGACCTGGGCCCGGGGCACGAAGACCAGCCGATACCCCTTCGCGGCCAGACGGAAGCTGAACTCCTGGTCCTCCACGCTGGCCGTGGTGAAGGTGGGATCGAAGCCGCCGTTCTCCAGGAAGACATCCCGGCGATAGGCCGCGGAATAGGTGTCCACGAAGTCGATCCGGTCCAGGTGCCGCATCCGGTCGTATCGGTCCTCGTACTCCGCCTGCACGAACCGGGGCACCAGACCTGTCTGGTCCGTCAGGTACGTGCCCTTGGCCCCGGCCACGTCGGGCGACTCGAACGCGGCCAGCATGGCCTCGGCCCAGTGGGGCATGGGCGCGCAGTCCGCGTCGGTGAAGAGCACCACAGGGGCCCGGGCGGCTTCCACCCCCCGATTGCGGGCCGCGGCAGGGCCGGCGTTCGCCTGCTGGATCAGACGGGCCGCCACCTGGGGGTGGCGCTCCATCCAGGCCCGTACCCGGGTCCCTGTATCGTCGGTGGAGCCGTCGTCCACCACCAGGATCTCATACGTGCCCGCGTCCAGAGTCTGTCGAGCCAGGGCATCCAGGCAGGCCTGGATGGTGTGCCCGCCGTTGTAGACAGGCACCACGATGGAACAGCGCAGGGGCTGGGCGCCCTGGAGCTGGGCGACCGGCGTGGCGTCCAGCCCCTGGGATGGGGAGCGCTCTTGAGGGGCCATGTCCGATGTTCGGGATTGGGTGTGCATGTGTGTTCGGCGCTCGCTGCGGGGTCCTCCTCTGGGGCCTGCGCCGCCGTCCCGGAGGGTGCGACCGAGCCCCGCGGCCGTGCCGGGGTGGCCGCGCTCCGGATGGGATGGTCAGGGGCCGGCTCGGCCCCTCCATGTGGCCACCACGAACACCCGGTGGGTGGACGCGTAGTCCGGCCAGCCGGTGACCAGGGTCAAACGGGCCTCCGCGGTCGGGCCGGTGTACTGGGCCGCGATGGTCCGTTCCTGGACCAGATCCACCCCGATGGGGATCGGCTCGCTCACCTGTTGGACCTGGTAGATGAAGGTCCGACCGGAGGCATCGGTCAGGCGGATCTCCTGGCCCTCCTGGACATCGCCCAGGGCGATGGGCTGGAAGACCGCGGTGCCCAGAAGCTGATGGCCGGAGATGACCACATTGCCCCGGGCGCCGGCCTTCGCGCTGTTCACATGCCAGCCGGCCGCGTCCTCGGGCACGATCCACTCCGTGGTGCGCACACCCCCGATCACGGCGATGCGCCAGCCCATGGGAACCACCGGAACGTCCAGGCCGATGTCCGGGATCTGGAGCCGGGCCGGCGGCAAGGCCTCCGCGGGGGAAAGGGGCTGGGCCTCGATCCATCCCAGCGGCCTCCTGTCCGGTTCCCCGCCGGCCTCCTTGCCGAGAGCCTCCCCAGGGCCTTCTGGAGTCGGGGAGGGGAGGGAAGGGGTCGACAGGGATGGCCCGGCCACCGGTCCCCTGTCACCGACGTCGCCGCGACAACCCACCAGCAGCCCCCCCAGCAGGAGGACGAGCCCGAAGGCCAGGAGAGGACCCTTCAGGGCACGGCGACGGAGAGCCCAGGGCGAAGGGTGCCCGGAGGGCGAAGCGTTGGCTGGGTGCTGGGCCGGATCTCCAGGTAGGTGTCGGATGGCCATGGCATCGCCCTAGGAAGCGGCACCGGAGGAACGCACCTCGGTCGGCACGGGTTCCCATGCCGTGGGGTCCGGTCCTGGATCCCGATTGCCTGGCCCCCATTGTACGGGCAGGTCGTGGCCTTGGACAAATCGAGTGGCAAAGCCGGACGTTCGATGGTAGTATTTCTGGCAGCAGTGTCCCGGCTGTTTCCGCAGCCCGGGAGATCCGACACACCCGTCCATGGGATCGAGGAGAAGCATCCTATGCGATCCAGATCCTCCTGGGGCATCGGCGTCATCGGCACCGGGGGCATGGGCACCCGCCACGTGGAGAACATCCACCGCTATATCAAGGGAGCCCACGTGGCCGCGGTGATGGACGTGGACCACAGCCGAGCCGCCCACGCCGCCGAGGAGAGCGGTGCCCAACCCTTCGACAACGCCCATGCCCTCATCCACTGTCCCGAGGTGGACGCGGTGGTCATCGCCGCGCCCGATCCCCTCCACGCGGAGCTGACCCTGGCCTGTCTGGAGGCCGGGAAGCCCGTGCTGTGCGAGAAACCCCTGGCCACCACGGCCGCGGATGCCCGCCGGGTGGTGGACGCGGAGCTGACGCTGGGCCGGCGGATGGTCCAGGTGGGGTTCATGCGCCACTACGATCCGGCCCACCAGGCTGTCAAGACCGCGGTGGACTCCGGCCAGATCGGACGGCCCCTCCTGTTCAAGGGGATCCACCGCAATGCCCAGGTGGCCCCAGGTTTCGACCTGACCAGCGACTTCGTGGTGCTCAGCTCCCTGACCCACGACCTGGAATCCGCCCGCTGGCTGTTGGGCCAGGAGGCCGTGGAGGTCTACGTGTCCGGTACGGCCACAACCCCGGAGTTCGGCCCAGAGGTATGGGATCTCCAGGTGGTGCAGATCCGCTTCCAGGGAGGGGGGCTGGCCAGCATCGAGGTCTACGTGAGTGCCCACTACGGCTACGAGGTGGTGGCCGAGGTGGTGGGGGAGCGGGGAACCGCGACCACCGGCAACGGCCATGCCCCCTGGATCCGTCGGGAGGGGACCTGTAGCCGGCCCATCGGCTCGGACTGGCTGGCCCGCTTTCAGACGGCCTACGTGGCCGAGCTCCGAGACTGGGTGGCCTCCCTGAGCCGGGGGGATCTGTCCGGCCCGGACGCATGGGACGGATACATGACCCTCCTGGCCGCGGAGGCCTGCATCCGCTCCATCCGCTCGGGTGGGCCGGAGCGGGTGACGGTGCCGGAGCGGCCGCCCCTGTACACCCGCCGGGCCTGAGCACACCCGTTCGCCGGATACCCTGCGTCCGGTCCGGCCTCCACCCCACCGTGGCCATGGCCGACGGCAGGAATTTGTGAAATCCATCCCTTTTCGCTATACTCCTTGTGTTTCGACCGTGTACCGCGTTCGGGCCGCTCTCCGTTGGGCGCTCCGGTCCGGCCCACCCGGTACGCGGCCCTGAGCAACCATCCAGCGGCACAGGAGGGCGAGGACCATCATGGCAGAGGCGGCACAGGCTCAGGCGACATCCCAGGAGACCCGGCTCATCTTCCCGGCCCGGGGACGTTCCGTGGTGGCGGCCATGGCGCTGCTGGTGGCCGGGCTGTTGACCTTCACCATGGGCCTGGGCGACGTCTTCTTCGTGCGGGCCACCGCATGGACCTTCGTCCTATGGGGTGCTCTGCTGATGTACGGCCACATCATCGACTGGACCACCACCTTCGAGGTGACCGACGAGGCCCTGATCATCCGCTCCCCCATGCGTTTCTGGGCTCCCCGGCGGGTGTGGGATTGGGAACACATCTTCCGGGTGGACGTGGTGGTGGATCGGCTGGAGGCCAAGGAGGAGGATGTGGTCATCCAGATCTACTACCAGCCGGAGGGTTCCGCGGTGATCTACCGGGAGGACGTGCTCTACATCCCGGAGCTGGCCCACCTGGTGGTGGAGCGGGCCGGCCTCAAGCCCGCGGACCGGGGCCAGCCTCTCCAGAGCGTGGACCGGATCCCGCCGGACGTGAAGGGCAAGTTCTCCTTCCGCAAATGATGGCTCCTGCTCTGGGGCCGTGGAGACCGGCGGCCCGTCATAGGCCATAGACCCAGAACCACCGAGGAGGCGGGGTTCGGACCCCGCCTCCTCACTTTCCCATCGGCCTCCAGTTTTCTTTTCCCGGCCTGGGCACGGCCCGCTACTCGCCCTCGCGGCCGGCCAGGACCTGGCTGTACACCCGTCGCACGGCCCGCTTCCACATGCTGCGGGCGGCCGCGGCCTGGTATGCGGCCTGGCGTTGCGTGTTCCGCCACCAGGTGGCCTCGGGCTTCTCGATGGGCGTGCTCCACTTGATCGCGGCCGCGGCCCAGGTGAGCCCTGCCCCGAAGCCCACGAAGACCAGGTTGTCGCCGGGCTGGACCTTGCCGGCCTCGATGGCCTCGCACAGGGCGATGGGGATGCTGGCCGTGCTGGTGTTGCCGTATTTCTGCAGGTTGATGAAGACCTTGTCCTCGGGGATCCGCAGCTGTTTGACCACGCTGCTCTGGATGATGCGGATGTTGGCCTGGTGGGGGATGATCAGGTCCACGTCGTCCACCGAGACGCCTGCCCGGTCCAGGACCTTGCGGGTGGCCTCGGCCATGACCCGGGTGGCAAAGCGAAAGACCGCGCGCCCGTCCATCTTGATGTAGTGGGCCCCGCTGCTCACCGTCTCCAGGCTGGCGGGGATGGCGCTGCCGCCGGCCGGCAGGGTGAGGAGGTCCGCGCCGGAGCCGTCGCTGCCCAGCTCGGTGGCCATGATGCCCCCGGGGACGTCGCTGGCAGCCACCAACACCGCGCCGGCCCCGTCGCCGAAGAGGACGCAGGTGTTCCGGTCCGTCCAGTCCACGATCCGGCTCAGGGTCTCGGAGCCGATGACCAACACGTACTCCGCGTCCCCGGCCAGGATCTGTCCTCGGGCCATGGCCAGCCCGTAGACGAAGCCGGAACAGGCCGCGCTCAGGTCGAAGGCCCCTGCGTTCACCGCGCCGATGCCGTCCTGGATGATGCTCGCGGTGCTGGGGAAGATGTGCTCCGGCGAGCTGGTGGCACAGATGATCAGGTCCACCTGGTGGGGGTGGATGTCGGCCACCTCCAGGGCCTTGCGGGCGGCCTTCATGCCCAGGGTGGCCGTGGTCTCCCGGGGAGAGGCCGCGATATGGCGCGCCTCGATCCCGGTCCGGGTCCGGATCCACTCGTCCTTGGTGTCCACGATCTGCTCCAGATCCCGGTTGGTGATCACCTTCTCGGGCACGTGGTAGCCCCACCCGACGATCTGGGCATAACGCCGCTCGCCCCCTGGCTCGGGGAAGGACCCTAGGCCATGGGGCTCCGCCGGATGGGCCCCGTTGGGGTTGGGCTGGCCATTGGGGGAAGGCTGTTCAGGGTGGTGGGACGTGTTCATGCCGCTGCCTCCTCGTAGCGCCGCAGGACCAGGGTGGAGTTGTGTCCCCCAAAGCCGAAGCTGTTGCTCATGGCGACCCGGACCTGGGCCTGTCGGGGCTGGTTGGGCACGTAGTCCAGGTCGCACGCCGGATCCGGGTTCTCCAGGTTGATGGTGGGCGGGATGACGCCCTCCTGGATGGCCTTGGCACAGATGATGCACTCGATGGCGCCGGCCGCCCCCAGGAGATGGCCCAACATGCTCTTGGTGGAGCTGATGGCCACGTTGTAGGCATGCTCTCCCAGCACCGTCTTGATGGCCAGGGTCTCGCCGGGGTCGTTCAGGCGGGTGGCGGTGCCGTGGGCGTTGATGTAGTCCACGTCCGTGGGCTGGATGCCATAGTCCGCGGCCTTGCGCAGGGCCATGCGCATGGCGTCCACCGCGCCCCGGCCCTCGAAGTGGGGGGCGGCCATGTGGTAGCCGTCGGCGCTGTTGCCGTAGCCCACGATCTCCGCGTAGATGTGCGCGCCCCGGGCCCGGGCATGCTCCAGGGTCTCCAGGATGACCACCGCGCTCCCCTCGCTCATGACAAAGCCATCCCGATCCCGGTCGAAGGGGCGGCAGGCCGCGGCCGGGTCGTCGTTGCGCTGGCTCAGGGCCCCCATGACATCGAAGCCGGCCATGGTGAAGGGGAGAAGCCCGGCCTCGGCGCCGCCCGCGATCATCACGTCCGCGTCCCCCCGCCGGATGAGCTCGAAGGCCTCGCCGATGGTGGCCGTGCCGGTGGCACAGGCGTTCACCACCGCGAAGTTCGGCCCGTAGACGCCGTACTGGATCGCGATCTTGCCCGCGGCGCTGTCCACCAACATGTTGGGGATGAAGAAGGGGCTCACCCGCAGCAGGCCCCGCCGATCGATGATCTGCAGGTTCTCCACCAGGGAGTGCGCGCCCCCGATGCCGCTGCCGATGATCACCCCCACCCGCTGCGGGACCTCCTCCGCGAAGTCGATGCCCGCGTCCTGGACCGCCTGCTGGGTGGCCACCAGCGCGTACTGGATGTACGGGTCCAGACGCCGGGCCTCCCGTCTGTCCATGAACTCCTTGGGATCGAACCCCTTCAGCTCGCCGGCGAAGGTGGTACGCAGACCTGTGGTGTCGAACTTCCGCACATGGTCGATGCCCGAACGGCCGGCCAGCAGGTTCGCCCAGGTCTCGTCGACCGAGAGCCCCAGAGGGGTCAGGGCACCGACCCCGGTGATCACGACCCGTTGGGGGGTCGCTCCATTGGCGGCAGGAGGCTTGGAACGCATCGATCCCGGTCCTCGTCTTCGGGTGGCTGGACAACGGCGCCAGGGCGTCTCACCGCATGGCGCCCGGCGGACGGCCACTCCCGTCCTCGGCACGGAGTTTCTCCCTAGTATAACACGGGTGCCGGGGAAAAGTTGCACCGAATGGGCCGACGGATCCGTCCCCATTCGAGCTCCGCCCCCCAACACCAGACCACTTCCCGGACAGAGGACGGGTCGACACCGGGGAGCCATGGCCATGGGTGTTCCTCCGGGGCCGTCGAATTTGCCAGATGGACGGTTTCCGAGTATACTGGGGGCAAAGGAGAGCGGGTGAGTAGCTCAGCTGGTTAGAGCGCACGGTTCACATCCGTGAGGTCACAGGTTCGAGTCCTGTCTCGCCCACCAAGCACCAAGGCCGGGAGCGCCGTCGCTCTCGGCCTTCTCTTTGCAGCATTGCTCCGAAACCCGGCCCTGTGCTATCCTGTTCCCCGCGTCGGCGTTTCCATGGAACCCGCTCACGGGAGAGCACACCATGCCCCTCTGGCTCACCCAGGAGGACGTCCGGGCCCTGTTGACCATGCCCGCGGCCATCAACGCGGTGGAGGATGCGCTGCGACGGCTCAGCCTGGGCCACGCGGAGCTCCCCCTGCGCACCAACATGCCGGTGCCACCCCACGCCGGGAGCCTGCTGACCATGCCTGCCTATGTGGGAGGCAGCTCCATGGATGCCCTCGGGGTCAAGCTGATCACCGTCTACCTGGAGAACCCAGAACGCCACGGCCTGCCCGCCATCCAGGGCATCCTGGCCCTGTTCCAGGCCGAGACAGGGGCCCTGGTGGCCGTCATGGAGGCCGGACACCTGACCGGTATGCGGACCGGCGCGGCCGGCGGCGTGGCCATCCGCCACCTGGCCCGGGAGGATGCCCTCTCCCTGGTGCTGTTCGGCACCGGCACCCAGGCTCCCTATCAGCTGGAGGCCGCCCTCTGCGAGCGCCTCATCGAGCGGGTGTGGATCGTCTCCCGGGATCCAGCCCGAGCCCATGCCTTTGCCCAGGCCATGGAGACCCGCTTCGGCCTGGAGGTCCGGGTCCCCGAGACGGTGGAGCAGGCTGTCCGGGACGCGGACATCCTCGTCACCGCCACCTCGGCCACAGATCCCCTCTTCGACGGCCGCTGGATCCGCCCCGGCACCCACATCAACGCCATCGGTGCACACCTGCCCCATGCCCGGGAGGTGGACACGGTGACGGTCCAACGGGCCCGGGTGGTGGTGGACCAGCGGCAGGCCTGCCTGGCCGAGGCCGGCGATCTGGTCGTCCCCCTCCGCGCGGGGAGCATCCGGCCGGACCACATCTCGGCGGAGCTGGGGGAGATCGTGGCCGGCCAGAAGCCGGGCCGCACCCACCCGAAGGAGATCACCCTCTTCAAGTCCGTGGGACTGGCCATCCAGGATGTGGCCGTGGCCGCGGAGGTGGTGCGGATGGCCCGGATCCGTGGACGGGGCCAGGAGGTGCCCCTGTGACATGGCACGGGTGACCCTGCATCCCCTGGACCCGGCCCATGCCCCCCACCGGGAAGCCGTCGTGACCCTCTGGAACCGTGCCTGCTCCCCGCGGTTTCCCATCCATCTCGCGTTCGTGTCCTTTAACCTGCGCCCCTGCCCGGGCGGCGTCCAGGAAGGGCGATTGGCCCTCCGGAACGGGGTGCCGGTAGGGTTCGTGCTGGCCAGTGGGCTGACAGAGCCCGTCCCGGGCATGGACCCCACCCTGGGCTGGCTCGACGCGCTGGCCGTGGACCCGGCCCACCAACACCGGGGCATCGGCACCCAGCTCCTCTCCTGGGCCGAGGAGTGGCTCCAGGACCAAGGTGTCCAGGCCGTGCAGGTAGGGAGCAGCCTGCGCCCCTTCGTCCCCGGCGTGCCCGAGGAGCAGCAGAGCGCCATCGACTTCTTCGTGGCCCAGGGCTACCGCGCACCGCCAGGCCTGGAGCGGGTGTGGGACGTGGCTCGGGATCTGAGCGGCTACACCGGTGTCACGGGTCTCCGCCCCGTGGCCGCACAGATCCGGCCCGCCCGGCCCGGTGAGGAGAAGGCTCTGCTGGCCTTCCTGGCCCGGGAGTTCCCCGGCCGCTGGACCTACGAGGCCGGGATGTTCCTCCAGGACGGCGGCCGGATCTCCGACTACATGCTCCTGTGGACCGAGGAGGGGCTCCAGGGCGCCTGCCGCCTCACCTTCGAGGACTCGGCCTGGCCGCTGGCGCGCTTCCATCCCCACGGGCTGCCCCGCCCCTGGGGTCAGCTCGGCTCCATCGGCATCGCCGCGAGCCGCCGGGGCCAGGGGCTGGGCCTGGCCCTGTTGGACGCAGGACTGCGTCGGCTCCGGGACTGTGGGGTGCGGGGCTGTGTCATCGACTGGACCACCCTGCTGGACTTCTACGCCCGGGCAGGCTTTCGGCCCTACCACACCTATCGTGTGTTGGGGAGGCGGCTGTGAAGGACCCCAAGCCGCGACCCCCCACCGATGCCCAGGCTGCCGTGGAGGCCCTGGACGCGCTGTTGACCCGGGCAGTGCCCCAGGTGGCTCCGGCCCTGGTGTGCCTGGTGCAGCGGGTGACTCCAGAGAGGGTGGAGACCCTCTACCGCAGGGCAGTGGGCACCCTGGCCCCCACCCTGCCGGACCGAGAGGTCACGCCGGAGACCCTCTTCGACCTGGCCTCCCTGACCAAGCTCTTCACGGCCACGGCCTTCCTCCGGCTGGTGGACCAGGGGCGGGTGGAGCTGGACACCCCGGTGGCCCAGGTGATCCCCGAATTCGCCGGAACCCGCCCCATTGCCGGGACGGAGGATCCCCTGGCCAGGACGTCCATCCCGCCGGATCCGCGCTGGGCGGGGCGCACCGTGGACGCGGGCACGGTCACCTTCCGCCATCTCCTCACCCACACCGGGGGCCTGCCTGCGTGGCGAAGCGTCCACCTTCGCTGTGGGCCGCCACCGGCCTTCCCCCTGACGGACCCGGCCATCGCCCAACGGCAGGCTCGGGCCCTGGAAGCGGTGGTGGCATATCCCTTCGTCTATCCGCCGGGCCGGGGCTACGCGTACAGCGACATCGGCTTCATGCTGTTGGGCTTCGCGGTGGAACGGCTGTCCGGCCAACGGCTGGACCGGGCCATCCGGGAGTGGGTGTCCGAGCCTCTGGGATGCGCGCCGACCTTCAACCCACCGCCGGAGCGGTGGCCGGACTGCGCGCCCACCGAGCGCTGCGCCTGGCGCGGCGCTCGGCTGCAAGGCCAGGTCCACGACGAGAACGCGGCGGGCATGGGCGGCATCGCGGGCCATGCCGGGCTCTTCGCCACCGGGGAGGACGTGGCCCGGCTGGGGCAGCTCTACCTGTCCGGCGGGGGCAGCCTGCTGGGAGCTGCCCTGGTCCAGGAGAGCGTGGCGGAACAGGTGCGTACCCCAGAGGGAGTCCGGCGGGGTCTGGGCTGGATGCTGCGCAGCGGCTCGGACCCCTTGTGCAGCCGAGCCTTCTCGATCCAGAGCTTCGGCCACACGGGCTTCACCGGAACCTCTCTCTGGTGTGATCCGGTGTCCGGGCTCGTGGGAGTGTTGCTCACCAATCGGGTGGTCCACGGGCGGGATCCGGCAGAGATCCAGGCCCTGCGGCCGGCCGTGTATCGGCTCATGGGGCAGATGGGCTCGGCCCAGGCTCCTCTTCCCGCGAAGATGGCCCCGCGCCGTTCCTGAGCGAGAGGGCCGAGGAGGGCAGGAGGCGCGACCATGGACCAGGCGCAACGGCGCATTGCCGAAGGCATCCTCTTCACGGACCAGTACCAGCTCACCATGGCCCAGGTCTACTTCCGTATGGGCCTGCACGAGCGCCCCGCGCAGTTCGACCATTTCTTCCGCCACTACCCCGACTACGGCGCCCACCAGGCCGGGTACTGCATCAACGCGGGGCTGGAATGGCTGGTGCGTTGGATGGAGCGGGCCCGTTTCGGCCCGGAGGAGCTGGCCTACCTCCGGACCATGAGGACCCGAAACGGCGATAGGCTCTTCCAGGACGACTTTCTGGACTGGCTGCGACACCACGGAGACTTCTCGGGGATCACCCTCCGGGCCATTCCCGAGGGCCGGGTGGTGCACCCGAACGTGCCCTTGACCGTGGTAGAGGGCCCCTTGGCCATGGCCCAGATCCTGGAGACCGCCCTCCTCAACCACCTGAACTACCCCATCCTCATCGCAACCAAGGCCGCCCGGGTCCGGGAGAGCGCGGGCCAGAGCCTGGTGTTGGAGTTTGGCCTGCGCCGGGCCCCGGAACGGGGGGCCAACGCGGCCACCCGGGCCGCGCTCATCGGCGGCGCGGACTTCACCTCCAACGCCGGGATCTCCCATGTGCTGGGCTACCCCCCCAAGGGCACCCATGCCCACGCGATGGTCCAGGCCTTCATGGCCCTGGGCATGGACGAGCTGGACGCGTTCCGGGCCTTCGCGGAGCTCTATCCGGACGACTGCATCCTCCTGGTGGACACGGTGGACACCCTGGAGAGCGGCATCCCCAACGCCATCCGGGTCTTCGAGGAGCTGCGGCGCAAGGGCCACCGCCCCTTGGGCATCCGCCTGGATTCCGGGGACCTGGCCTATCTCAGCGTCCAGGCGGCCCGGATGCTGGACGAGGCCGGCTTTCCCCAGGTGGCCATCGTCCTCTCCAGCGACCTGGACGAGCTGGTCATCTGGCAGATCGCGACCCAGATCCGCGAGGAGGCGCCCCGCTACGGCCTGGACCCAGAGGCCGTCATCCGACGGCTGGTCTACGGCGTGGGCACCCGGCTGGTCACCTCGGCCGGGGCCTGTTCCCTGGGCGGCGTCTACAAACTGGTGGCCCTCCAGGACCGAGGTCGGTGGCGACCGGCGCTGAAGATCTCCGAATCTCGGGAGAAGACCATCAACCCCGGCAACAAGCGGGTCTGGCGCATCTACGATGCCCGGGGCAAGGCCACCGCGGACCTGCTCGCCCTGGCCGAGGAAGATCCCACCCAGGCGGAACCGCTGATCCTGAGACATCCCGCCACCCGAACCCGGTGGCGGGCCCTGGACCGAGACCAGATCCAGGGCATGGAGCCCCTGCTGGTGGATGTCCTGGTCGCGGGCCGACGGGTCTACGACTTCCCCGACCTGGAGGCCCTTCGGGAGCTGCGGCGCGCGGATGTGGAGCGGCTGGACATGGGCGTGCGGCGGCTCATCAACCCCCACGAGTACCACGTCTCCCTGAGCCAGCGGCTGTGGGAGATGAAGGATACCCTGGTGCGCTCGTTGACGGGCAACCACCTGGACGAGGAGGACCATGGCCCCTGAGTCTGCTCGCGGCCCCGATCCCTGGGCGATCCTGCTCCTGGTCCTCAGCCTGCTGGCGCTGACCCCGCTGGTCGCGCCGGGCTACTTCTACGGCGCCCACGACGGCCGCCACAGCGTCTTCTACGTGGCCATGTTCGACGAGAGCCTGCGCAGCGGCGCGCTGTGGCCCCGATGGGCCATGGACCATGCCCAGGGCTACGGCTATCCCACCTTTGTGCTCCAGGCCCCCCTGGCCTTCTACGTGGCGGAGATCTTCGTGCTCCTGGGGATGGGGATCACCCGCGCGGTGAAGGTGGCCTGGGCCCTGGGCTTCCTGTGGGGCGCCTGGGGCGCGTACCGGCTGGTCCGCCGCTGGGTGTGGACCCTGGCACCAGGGCCCACCGTGCGGCGGTGGGCATCCGGAGCCGGCCTGGTGGCCGGGCTCCTCTTCGTCTTCATCCCCTACCACCTGGTGGACATCTACGTCCGGGCCGCGTTCGCGGAGACCATGATGATGGCCTGGCTCCCCTGGGCCGTCCTGGCCTTCGACCGCCTGATCGCCCAGGGAACCGCGCCTGGATGGCAGGGCCGTCTCCTGGGAGCCGCCCTGAGCCTGGCCGCGGTCCTGCTGACCCATGTCTTCGCCCTCCTGGCCTTCGTCCCGCTCCTGGCCGGCTTCGTGGGGTTCCGCCTCCTCCTGGCGGCCTGGGAAGGCCGGAGCCAGAGCCGGGCCGGCCCCTGGCGACCTCTGGCCCGAAATGTCCTGCTGGCCCTGTCCGCAGGGCTGGCAGGCATCCTGTTGGCCGCGGCCTTCCTGGTTCCCTTGGTGGTGGACGGCCCCTTCGTGGACCAGCAGGGTTGGGTCCGGGACACCTACGACTTCCGCCGCCACTGGGTCTATCTGGGCCAGTTCCTCAGTCCCTATTGGGGTTACGGCTTCTCCGACGATCCCGCGGGCGCGAACGATACCCTGGGGTTTCAGCTCGGGGCCGTGGCGGTGATCCTGGCCCTGGTGGCCCTCTACCGGGTGGCCCGTCCCCAGGCCTGGACCCCCTGGCGAGGCCTGCTGGGTTTCCTGCTCCTGGCCACCGCCGCGGTGCTCCTGTCCATGACCCCCTGGGCCGCCTTCCTGTGGGAGCGGATCCCCGTCCTCGCGGTGATCCAGTTCCCCTGGCGGCTCATGGCCTTGACCACCCTCACCCTGGCCCTGCTGGGGGGACTGGTGGTCGCGGATCTGCTCGGCACCACCGCTCCCCCCCGGGAACGGAGAGCCGGGGTGCTGGTGATGGCGCTGCTGGTGGTCTACGCGTCCTACAGCTATGCCCGCCCCGGGGAGCTGGAGCCCATCGAACCCTGGCGAGAGGACGGCCGGGCCGTGGCCGAGTTCGAGGCCACCTATCCGGACATGATCGGCTACACCTCCCAGGTGGAGGAGCCCTTCACCACCTCGCCCATGACCGAGCAGTACCTGGACCGCCAGGGGGAGTTCGATCCCGACCGGCTGGCCCGCCTGGCCATCCTGGAAGGTCGAGGCCGGATATTGGACCAGTACAGCCGAGGGCAGCGCTTCGGCGGCACGGTGGAGATGGCCACGCCGGGCGTGGTCCAGATCCGGGTGTACGACTTCCCAGGCTGGCAGGTGCGGATCGACGGCCGGCCGGTGCCCCACCGCACCTCCCCACCCTACGGCCTCATCCAGGTGGAGGTGCCCCCGGGCCGCCACGGGATCGAGCTGGTCATGGGGTGGACGCCGGCCCGGGCCCTGGGCATGGGGGTGTCCGGCGCCACCCTGCTGGTCCTGGTGGGGCTGTGGCTCTGGGGCCGTCGCGGTCAGCCCACCTTGTAGCCGATGGTGCGCAGGAACTCCTTGCGCCAGGCGATCTCCTCTGGCCCCTCCACCCCCAACGGCGGGAACCCGTCCACCACTCCCAGGATGGCCCGCCCCTGGTCTGTCTCCCCGACGACGACCTGGGTGGGATTCGCGGTGGCGCAGAAGATCCGGCAGACCTCGGGCACGGCCTGGACGGCCTTCAACACGTTGATGGGATAGAAGCCCTCCGCGAGGAAGAGGATGAAGCAGTGGCCTGCGCCGATGGCCTGGGCGTTCCTCTGGGCCAGCTCGATCAGGGCGTCGTCCGTGCCCGTCCAGCGGATCAGCCGCTTGCCCGAGGCCTCGCAGAAGGCCAGTCCAAAGCGGATGCCCGGCACCGCGGTCACCAGGGCCTCGTGGATGTCCTCCACGGTCTTGATGAAGTGGCTCTGGCCCAGGATGAAGTTGAGGGTCTCTGGCTTCTCGATGGGTACAACGGTCAGTTCCATGGTGCGCCTCCTGGAGGAATTCATCGAATCGGGGATCTTCTGACCCACAGGGCATCGCCCCGCGACCAGTGTACGGCGGAGGGCCTCCGCGCGCAAGCGGGGGCGAAACCGGCGCATCCCCCCCGGTCGTCCGCAGGAGCTCCCACCTTGCCGACGATGCGGCCATATACCCAAACCGACAAGGGGATTTCGCTTCTCGGGATTTGGTGGTACAATCCCCCCGTTGACACCCGGGGCACCGTCCGGGGAACCCCTGGACCGACATCCGGGCCGAGGAAGGCCATGGACGACCTGTCGAAAGGCCAGCTCACCGCCGTACGAAATCCACCGGAAGCGCGCGCCGGGCTCCCCTCCACCTGGATCGCCCGTGTCCTCCGGGGGCTCGTCCTCGGGCTGGCCGTCTCCGGCCTTCTGGCGGGATGTCAGAGGTGGCCCGGAGTCCGGGATCTGTCGCTCCCGTTCCTGCCCACCCCCACACCAGAGCCCATCCGTCTCCGGGTCGTGGCCTGGAACGAGGGAGAGGCCACGGAGCGGCTGGAGGAGTGGCTGCTCCGGTACGATCGGCTTCGCCCCCAGGTGTGGGTGGAGCTGGAGATCCTGGACGAGTACGCCCTGGCAGCGCCCCGACGCCTGGCCCAGACCTCCCCAGGGGGCCCGGACGTGCCCCACGAAGGCGCCCCAGAGCCCGTGGATCTGGTCCTGGTGGACGCGTACCGCTTTCCCGACCTGGCCCAGGCCGGCCTGCTGGCCCCGGTCGCGGAGCTGGACGTGGACGACCTGGATCCCCGGCTGGTGGCCCCCTTTCGCTGGGACGGCCAGCTCTTCTGCCGGCCCCGGGAGGTCCGCACCCTGGCCCTGGTCTACCACCAAGGCCTGCTGGCCCAGGCCGACCGTGCCCCCCCCACCACATGGGAGGAGCTGCGGGCAGTGGCCGAGGCCACCAGCGACCTGAACACCGGCACCTTCGGCCTCATCGAGGCCCCAGACCTCTCCCGATGGATGCCCTTTCTCCTCCAGGCAGGAGGCCAGGTGATCGACGACCGGGGACGGATGGCGCTGGACTCGCCTCAGGCCCTCCAGGCCCTGGAGTTCTACATCGAGCTCTTCCGGGAGAACCTGGCCGGCGAGCCCGGAGAGTCCCTGAGCGGTTGGGCTGGGGAGGTGCTCGGCCAGGGCCGGGGAGCCCTGGCCGTGGAGGGGCCCTGGGTGGCGGCCTACTTCGCGGAGGCCTTCCCCGAGCTGGCCTACGGCGTGGCCCCGCTCCCCCGGGGCCCCGGGGGAGCGGGCACGGTGGCCTTCACCTCCTGTTGGGCGCTGGCCGCGGCCAGCCCGCATCCCACCGCCGCGCGGGCGCTCCTCCGGGCCCTGGCCGCGCCCGAGGCCTTCGACGCGATCCTGGGCGGGCCCAGCTGGCTCCCGCCCGAGCAGACCGCCCAGGCCCGGTGGGCGGCTGCCTATCCCGAGCTGGCTCCCTTTGTCCAGGAACTGGAACACGCCTGGGTGTGGCAGTTCCCCCCGGGCTTCGATCCCGTGGTCCGCGCGTTCAACCGGGGGATGCAGGAGCTCTTCGTCGCGGCCATCGAACCCGCGGACCTGTTGGCCGAGGTCCAGCGTATCGGGGAGGAGGTACTGGCATCGTGCTGTACGACATCACCCGGCCGGTGACCCCGGATCTGGCCGTCTGGCCCGGGGACACGCCCTACGGGACGACGTACGTGCTGCAGATGGCCCAGGGCGCGCCGGTGAACGTGTCCGCCATCACCCTGAGCGCGCATGCCGGCACCCACGCGGACGCTCCCTACCACTGGGATCCCCAGGGCAAGCGGATGGGACAGGTGCCTCTGGAGCCCTATATCGGCCCGGCCACGGTCATCGACCTGAGCCAGGCCCTGCCCCACGGCGGCCCCATCCTGCCCGAACACCTGGCCCACTTGGACCTGGCCCGGATCCAGCGTCTCCTGGTGAAGAGCCGGGCCAGCCTGCGCCCAGACCACGTGTGGGAGGCCGATTTCGTCTACCTGGCCCCGGAGACGGCCCAGAAGTTGGTGGAGGCAGGCCTCTGGCTCTTCGGCACGGATGCCCCGTCCGTGGATCCCCAGGAGAGCCAGACCCTGGACGCGCACCACATCCTGGGCACAGGCCCCGTGGCCATCCTGGAAATGCTCCAGCTTCGGCACGTGCCGCCCGGGGAGTACGAGCTCATCGCCCTGCCCCTGAAGCTGGACAACGACGGCTCGCCGGTGCGGGCGGTGCTCCGCACCCTGGACGGGTGACCCTGGACCCTCTCCCGGGCCGAAGCGGGGGACTCCAGGCCCGAGGCCCCCGCGGATCTCCCCAGAAGGGAGGGACTGCATCCCACAGGCCCTGGGAGGATGGACAGCACCCCCAGGGCCGGCATGGAAGGAGGTGACCCCGTGCGGGCAGCGGTGTTGACGGAACCCATTGGACCGGATGGACTCCAGATCCAGGAGGTGCCCGAGCCTGCGCCGGGCCCGGGGCAGGTCTCGGTGCAGGTCCGAAGCTGTGGCCTCAACTTCGCGGACGTGTTGCTCACCCTGGGCAAGTACCAGGAGAGACCCCCTCTACCCTTCGTCCCGGGTATGGAGGTGAGCGGCGACGTGCTGGCCCTGGGCGAAGGGGTGGCCCATCTCCGACCTGGGCAGCGGGTGGCGGCCCTGACCGCCATCGGGGGCCTGGCCGAACAGGTGGTGGTGCCCGCGGACCGGGTGGTGCCCCTCCCGGATACCATGCCCTACGAGGTGGCCGCGGGCTTCCTGATCGCGTACGGCACCGCGCACGTTGCCCTGGACCGCCGCGCACGCCTCCTGCCGGGCGAGACGGTGTTGGTCCACGGCGCGGCCGGCGGCGTGGGCCTGGCCGCGGTGGAGGTGGCCAAGGCCATGGGGGCCCAGGTCATCGCCACGGCCAGCACCCCCGAGAAACGGACCCTGGCCCGGGAACACGGCGCGGACCACACCCTCCCCTACCGGGAAGAGGACTTCCGTCAGCGGATGAACGAGATCACCCAGGGCCGAGGCGTGGATGTGGTCTTCGACCCAGTGGGCGGACCGGTCTTCGAGCCCTCACTGCGTTGCCTGGCCTGGGAGGGGCGGCTGTTGGTCATCGGCTTTGCCAGCGGGAGCATCCCCGCGGTGCCGGCCGGCCTGGTCCTGGTCAAGAACATCTCCATCCTGGGCCTCTACTGGGGCTCCTACGTGGAACAGGCCCCCCAGGTCCTGGCAGACTCCCTGGAACACCTCTTCCGCTGGTACTCAGAGGGACGGCTTCGGCCCCATGTCTCGGCCATCTACCCCTTGGAGAAGGCCCGGGAGGCCCTGCAGGCCCTGCAGAGACGCCAGGCCATGGGCCGGATCGTGGTCCGGCCATCTTGAGCTCCAGCACCTGGACCGAAAATCCGCACCGGAGGACAAGGAGTGGCCCCATGCCTACCGTGGTGATCACCGGCGCATCCACCGGCATCGGCCGAGCCTGTGCCCTGCACCTGGACCGGGAAGGGTGGCAGGTGTTCGCCGGGGTGCGGAGCCCGGCCGCGGCCGACGCGCTCCGGGCGGCCGGCTCCGAACGGCTCATCCCCCTCTCCCTGGACGTGACCGACCCGGACGCCATCGCGGCCATGGTGGAGACCGTGGAGCGCGCGGTGGGGGAGGCCGGCCTCCAGGGGGTGGTCAACAACGCGGGCATCGCGGTGGGGGGTGTGCTGGAGTTCATGGACCTGGACGCCGTGCGCCAGATGATGGAGGTCAACGTGGTGGGGGCCCTGGCGGTCACCCAGCCCCTCATCCCCCTGCTGCGCCGGGCCCGGGGTCGGATCGTGATGATGAGCTCCATCGCCGGGCGCAGCGCCACCCCCCTGGTGGGCGCGTACGCGGCCTCCAAGCACGCGCTGGAGGCCCTGACCGATGCCCTGCGCATCGAGCTCCACCCCTGGGGAATCCAGGTCAGCGCGGTGGAGCCCGGAAACGTGGCCACCCCCATCTGGGAGAAGGCCCTGGCCCAGGCCGAAGAGCAGCTGTCCCGAACACCGGCCCCGATCCAGCGGCTCTACGGACCGCTGTTGGAGCTGGGCCTCCGCAAGATCCGCCGGGCCGCGGGCGGACGGGGGACGCCGCCGGAGGCCGTGGCCCGGGTGGTGCACCACGCCCTCACCGCAGCCCGACCCCGAACCCGCTATCTGGTGGGCCGGGACGCGGTCATCCAGTACTGGGTGGAGCGGCTTCCCGACCGCCTGCGCGATCGCATCGTCCTCAGCCAACTGCCCCAATGGGGAGGAGCGTGAACCCATGCGCGAGATCCGAGTCCGTCGTCTCTGGTCCCAGGACCGGCCCGCGGTCAACGGCTGGCTCCACATCCCCTGTGGATGGGCCGCGGAGCTCATGGCCCACCAGGGCTGGGACAGCCTCACAGTGGACCTGCAACACGGGCCCGTGGGGTTCGACCCGTGTGTGGCCATGTTCCAGGCCATGGCCGCCACCGAGGTGACACCCCTGGCCCGGGTGCCCTGGAACGACCCCGGCTGGATCATGCGGGTGCTGGATGCCGGTGCCATGGGGATCATCTGCCCCCTGGTCAACAGCCGGGAGGAGTGTGAACGGTTCGTGGGCGCATGCCGCTACCCGCCCCAGGGCTACCGCAGCATGGGGCCCACCCGGGTCGGCCTCTACGCGGGACCCGACTACGTGGAACATGCCAACCAGGCGGTCATCGCCATGGCCATGGTGGAGACCCGAGAGGCCCTGGAGCGGGTGGAGGAGATCGTCGCCACCCCGGGCCTGGACGCGGTCTACATCGGCCCATCGGACCTGAGCATGAGTCTGCGGGGGCGGCCGGGCCTGGACTTCACCGACAGCGAGATGTTGGACGCCATCCGCACCGTGGCCCGGGCGGCCCGGGCCCAGGGCGTGATCCCCGGGATCCACTGCGGTTCTCCCCAGTACGCGCGTCGCATGGTGGCGGAGGGCTTCCGCTTCGTCACCCTCCTCAGCGACGGGCGCCTCCTGGCCAACGCGGCCCGGGCCGTGTTGGCGGCCATGCGGGCTCCCGATACCGAAAGGCCTTCCGCCCCACGCCCGGAAACCGGCCCCTACTGAGGCCGTGCCTCGGCTTGAGACAACCCTGAGATACTTCTGGGTCACCCTGAGGATAGCGGGCCTGTCGGCCATGCCGAGCTATCTCAAGTTCTCCGGAGGTGTCTCCATGGCGCGCTCTCATCGATGGGCAACGAACCGGGCCACACTCCTGGGCAGCGTCCTGGCCCTTCTCCTCTCCTTGCTTGCCGGATCGGGGGACGTCCAGGGCGCTCTGCGCCGAGCCCGGACGGCCCGGTCCCAGGCCCCCGGACGCACCGTTGCCTTCACCGGCAAGGAGTTCGTGCGCAACGGCCGGTTCAACATCCAGTGGAACGATTGGGCGTGGATGAACATCCTCACCGTCAATTTCGGTAGCCTGGAAGGGTACGACGCGAACCCCGTCCTCTCCCTGCAGGGCACCAGCGAGGGCTACGATCCCGGGACCAACGTCTACTGGAACTGGGTCCGCCAGGAGATCTTCCTGCCCAACACCGTCACGGCAGGCACCCTGGGGGTGGACTACCGCCTGGCCGTGGACACCAACCCCGGGGCCGGGGGGCAGTTGCTCGCACGCCTGGTGGGGTTCGATCCCGCGACCAACCAGCTCGAGCTCATCGGCCAGTGGCAGGTCACCGGCCCCAACTGGATCACCCAGGACACGGGTTGGCAGCGGTTCCAACAGCCGCTCACCCAGGAACAGGTCCAGAAGCTGCAACGTGCCCACCAGCAGGGCCAACATGTCTACCTGATCTTCCTCCTGGGCCTGGGCGATCCCACCGCCTTCGACCTCTACCTGGACAACGTCTCCCTGAAGCTGGACGGCCAGTGGAGCTATCCGGATCCCGGAGGTGCCATCGCGTTCGCCAGCGTGGACACCCAGGGCAACATCACCGTCAACTGGATGCGTCCAGATGGCAGCCAGCGCCGAACCCTGTGGACCTATCCGGCCTCGGCCCCGATCAAGAAGTTCTTCGGCCTGGCCTGGAAGCCCGACGGCTCGGAGATCGCGTTTGCCAGTGCCCACGAGTTCGGCTACTCCAACTTCCAGACCGACATCTACAGCGTCCGCCTGGCGGATGGTCGCCTGCGTCGGCTGACCAATCCCCCGGCCCACAGCGAGATCCAGGCCGGTGGCTACGGCAAGGGCACGGTCACCGGGAAGATCCGGAACAACTTCGGACCGGTGGCCACCTTCAGCGTCTACATCCAGGGGGCCGACGCGCCCTTGGTTCTCTCCCCAGGTGGGAACGGAGACGTCACCTCCTTCACCGTTCCCAACGTGGCCGACCTAGGACCGGGAAAGGGCCAATACATGGCCTTCCTCTGGAGCGGCCAGGTGGACAGCAACGGCGACGGCATCCCCGACAGAAACTGCGCCACGTCCATCACTCCGGCCCTGGGCACCCTGATCGATGTGCAGGCCGGGGGCACCGTGGACATCGGCACGGTGAACTTCAACGGCGACAACAGTTGCCCGGCCTGGGAGGCGGCAGAGCCCACCTGGAAGCCGGACGGCTCCCAGGTGGGGTTCGTGGTGGACGGCGTGCCCGGGGCCGTGGACATGGCCGGCAACCTGAACACCAGCCTCTTCTCCCCGGAGGGCGGGCTGTACAACTTCACGTGGACCTCCCGCAACGACTGCCCGCTGGCCTACATCACCAACGGGGGGCTCTACTGCACCACCGAGGGCGGCGGCAAAGGCACCCTGGTGGTGGGCGGGGCCCAGTCCCCCTATCTGTATCCCTCGGCCATGGCTCCCCTTCCCGACGGTTCGGGCATCGTCTTCACCGATGGGAAGGACATCTACCGCTACACCTTCGCGGACCAGAAGATCGTCACGGTGGCGGACTTCGACCTCTACTCGGCCACGCCGCCGCTGGCCGATCCCCTGCGGCGCATCCGGGTGGCCCCGGGAGGGCGGTACGCGGTCTTCGAGCGGAACAGCCCGGATATCCCCGGTGGCCGAGATCTGTGGCTCATCGACCTGACCCGCCCCATGGACCTGTGGCCCCTGACGGAGGACGGCAAGGCCATGTACCCGGACTGGCTCCTGGGCACACCCCAGGTGGGTGATCCGTCCCCGACGCCCACACCCACGCCCACGCCAGCTCCCGGCAGCACGCCGACGCCCACGCCTCGAGCCCGCATCTACCTGCCCTTCACCCAGCGGTGATCTCCCATCCGTGCATCGAATCCACAGATCCGCAAGAGAGGAGGTTCCCTTGACGATGAGAACACACAACGAAACACACAACGAAGGAGTGCCCATGATGGCTGTCCCCGACACCCTCTCCCACACCACGACAGCCCCCACCCCGGTGTCCAGGGTCCGGGCCCTCCCCAGGCTGTGGTCGCTTCCACTCATGGGGGTCGGGGCTCTCCTGTTGGTGGCCCTTCTCCTGGGAAGCGTCCAGGTGGGACAGGCCGGTGGAACCGTGCGCTACGTAGCGCCCACAGGAACCGACGCCGGAGACTGCACGAACCCGGCCCAGCCCTGCCAGACCATCCAGTACGCGGTGGATCAGGCCGGGGACGGCGACGAGATCCGGGTGGCCGGGGGCACCTACACCGGCGTCCAGTCCCGGGTCTCCACGGCTACCGGCTACACCTACACCCAGGTGGTGTTGGTGGACGGCAAGAACCTGACCCTGCGCGGAGGCTTCCCGCCAGGGAACTGGGACCAGCCAGATCCCCAGGGGCATCCCTCGGTCATCGATGCCCAGGGCGGTGGAAGAGGCGTCACCCTGTTGGGGAGCGACAGCCGCCCCGTCACCGTCACCGTGGACGGCTTCCAGATCGTGAACGGGGACTACACCGAGCTGGGCAATCCTCCCGGGGTGGCCAACGCAGCCTGTCCCTCCACCGGGGGCGACTGTGCCGGCGGGCTGTTGGCCTATCAGGTGCGCCTCTTCCTGCGCAACACCCTGATCCGGGACAACACCGCCAGCCGCACCCGGCTGTATAGCCAGGGGGGCGGGGCCCTGCTGTGGGGGACCCTACCGGGGACGGTGCTGGAGAACGTCCAGGTCTTCAGCAACACCAACACCCAGGAAGGCTATGGCGGCGGCATCGTGGTCCACTATGCCGGGAGCCTGAGCATCCGGAACAGCCAGTTCGACAACAACCACGCCACCTTCAGCGGGGGTGGCCTCCGGCTCATCTCCGTATCCGGGCCCATCACCATCACCGACAGCCGCTTCGTGGGCAACAGCGCGGTGGGTCGAGACGACGCCATCGGGGGCGCCATCCATGCCAACCTCTCCGACCAGCTCTTCCTGGACCGGGTGGAGTTCCGGGACAACCGAGCCAGCGAGGACGGGGCCGCCCTGTCCATCCGGAAGGTGGGGAGCGGCCGGGCGGAGGTGGACATGGTGAACGTGCTGGCCGCCGGAAACCGCCTGGAGCAGCCCGGCACCGGGGGCTCCACCGTCCTGGTTCGAGGCGGCACCCTGGGTGAGCTGGACGTCCGGGTGCGCCATGCCACCCTGGCCGAGAACCAGACGCCGGGAGCCATCCACCTGGCCCAGTCCTGGCAGGGCATCTCCTTCCGGGCCACCCTGACCAACACCCTGGTGACCAGCGCCACCGCGGCCTTTGTGGGCAGCCACTACACAAAGACCCTGGCCATCCACGACGTGAACAGCCTGCTGTACAACGTGCAGAACCCCACCCTGGCCGCTGCAGGCACCCCCATCTTTACCAACGCCGGCCGGGTCACCGGCGATCCCAAACTGGACGCGAACCAGCGTCTCCAGGACGGCTCCGCGGCCATCGACGCGGGGGTGGACACCGGCGTCTCCCTGGACATCGACGGGGACGCCCGACCGGCCGGCCAGGGCTACGACATCGGCGCGGACGAGTACGCGGCCGCAGCCCCGGGCGCCCTGCGCTTCAGCCAGGGGACCTACGGGGTGGACGAGGGGCAGGTGCTCACGGTCACCGTGGAACGGGTGGGAGGCACCGGCGGCGCCGTGACGGTCCGCTACGGGACCCGAGACGGCACAGCCGTGGCCGGACAGGACTACCAAAGCATCTCGGGCACCCTCAGCTTTGGCCCCGGTGAGGTCCGCAAGACCTTCACCGTGACCGTCCTCCAGGACACCGTGGACGAGCCGGACGAGACCTTCGTCCTGGAGCTCTCCAACCCCACCGGCGGGGCCGCCCTGGACGACCCGGCTCAGGCCACGGTCACCATCCGGGACGACGATGTGGCACCGGCCGGCACCCTGCGTTTCCGCAGCAACACCTACACCGTGACCGAGGACGTGGGTGTGGCCACCATCACCGTGGAACGGGTGAACGGCAGCAGCGGCCAAGTCGGCGTCCAGTACAAGACCCTCTCCCTGGGCAGCACCGCGGAGGCGGGCAAGGACTACCAGGAGACCCAGGGCACCCTGACCTTCCAGGATGGCGAGACCCTGAAGAGTTTCACCGTGCCCATCCTGGACGACAAGAACGTGGAGCCCGATGAGACGGTCCGCCTGCTCCTCTTCGGCCCCTCCGGCGGCGCGGAGTTGGGGGATCCTGCAGAGGCCATCCTCACCATCCAGGACAACGACACGTCCTGGCTGTACCTCCCGCTGGTGACCCGCTGAGGCGTCGGTGAGAGAGGCGATCTCGCCCGATCCGGCACAGGATCCGGGAAGATGTCCCCGATCCAGGAGGTGCCCGGGGGTGATCTCCCGGGCACCTCCATTCCCATGGGTTGGCGTGGGCACGTTCCAGAGCCTTCTAGGCTGGGGGCTCGGGCTGGGGAGGGGGTTGAAGGCCGTTCTCGGGTTCGGCTAGCGGCGGCAGAGGGTATTGGGCCTCCAGGTCCGGCCGAGGCACGTACTCGGGGGCCGGCTGGCCCAGGCGGTGGAGGGCCATGGCGGCCGCGGCCTGGGCGGCCTCCTGTTTGCTTCGACCGCGCCCCACCCCATAGGGCACCTTGTTCGCGGTGACCTGGACGGTGAACACCCGGGCGTGTTCCGGCCCCTCTGTGGCCACGGTGCGGTAGCGGGGGGTCACGCCCCAGCGGCTCTGCATCCACTCCTGGAGACGGCTCTTGGGATCCTTGGCCAGGGCCTTCTCCACGGCCCGGCGGGCTTCGGCCAGCAGCAGGGGCTCCAGGAACCGCCGCACGCTCTCCAGCCCCCGGTCCAGGTAGACGGCACCCACCAGGGCCTCGAAGGCCGCGCACAGGGTGGCCGGCCGGGTACGGCCACCGCTCTCCTCCTCGCCGTGGCCCAGGTAGAGATAGTCCCCCAGATGAAAGCGACGGGCCAGTTGGGCCAGGGTCTCGCGGCGGACCAGCGCGGCCCGGAGGCTGGTGAGCTCTCCCTCGCTCAGCTCCGGGTAGTGGTGGTAGAGGAGGTCCGCGGCGATGAAGCCCAACACCGAGTCTCCCAGGAACTCCAGCCGCTCGTTGTCCGGCAGGGGAAAGTCCTCCCGGGCCTCGTTCAGGTAGCTGCGGTGGACGAAGGCCTGGCGCAGCAGGTCCCGATCGCGGAAGTGGAGACCCAGGGCCTCCTCCAGGGATGCGAAGGGTCGAAGCGGTTCCGCCATGAGGTCCCCCTCATTCGATGAACTCCGGCAGCTTCTTCAGCCCCAGCCCTGTGAGCACCGCGACCACCGTCTCGCCCCGGGCAAAGGTGCCGCGCAGATGGGTCAGGGCGGCGGCCACGCTGGCGCTGGTGGGCTCCACGAAGAGGCCCCGCCGGGCCAGCTTCTCCTGGGCCGTCAGGATCTCCTCGTCGGTGACGGCCACCGCGGTGCCGCCCGACTGGCGCAGGGCCGCGAGGATGGACCGACCGCGGACCGGCCGCTCCACCGCGATGCCATCGGCCAAGGGGCTGGGGGGTGCCCAGGAGCGGCGGGGCACCTGGTCCAGCCCGGCATGAAATGCGTCCACGATGGGCGTGATGGGCCGGGCCTGGACGGCCACCAGCCGCGGGAGGCCATCGGTCACGCCGCTGGCCCGCAGGTGCTGGAACCCCCGCCAGGCGCCCAACAGGATGCCGCCGTAGCCCACCGGGGCCACGAACCAGTCGGGCACTCGACGGTGTAGCTGCTCCCAGATCTCCCAGGCCGCGGTCATGAAACCCATCAGACAGGCCGGATGCCAGGCGTGGGAGGCATAGACCGCGTCGCCGCGCTGGGCGGCCTCCGCGGCCTCGGTGGCCGCGGAGCGGGTGCCGCTGACCTCGATCAGCTCCGCGCCGTAGACCGCGATCTGGGCCTTCTTGGGCTCCGGCGCGTAGGCCGGCACGAAGATCCGGGCCAACAACCCCGCCCGAGCCGCGTAGCAGGCCAGGCTGGCGCCCGCGTTGCCGCTGGAGTCGTCCATGACCGTGCGCACGCCCTGGCGTACCAGCCAGTTGATCATGACGCTGATCCCCCGGTCCTTGTAGCTGCCCGAGGGCATGAGCGCGTCGAACTTCCAGGAGACGGGCAACCCCTCCCACACATCCTCGATGAGGGGGGTCCAGCCCTCTCCCAGGGTGATGGGAGCCCGTCCTGCCGGCACCACCGGCAACATGGCCCGATACCGCCAGTGTCCCGGCAGGGCGGGATCGATGGCGCCCGGATCGAACAGGGGATGGCCACGGAACTCCAGGGGCTCGCCGGTGACGGGGCAGCGGAGAGGGCTCTCCTCTGCGGGGGCTGCGAAGTGGCTGCTTGGGCAGTAGGCGATCAAGGTCGGGTCCTCTCGATCCACGGGGGGAGGATTTCGAGCCGGGCACTCGTTCCTCGGGCTGCCTACACCCCATTGTGCAGCGTCGCCCCAGCCGATACGCTTGGGTTTTTTGTAACTGAATTCGCGCCGAAGGTCAAATCCCATTCGACAATTCGAGGGAACAGACCCTTTACGGCCCCTTCCTCGGGCCATGGTATAATGGAGAACAACACCCCTGGAGGAGATGTGGCACCCTCTCCGGGGGGCGAGACCGCTGCAGAGATACACGGAGGCAACTTCCACGGTGCTGAGACGACTTTTCGGACGGGACGAGACCCGAACCCAGGACGAGGTCAAGCTGGAGCAGAGCCTGGAGAAGACCCGTTCTGGCTTCTTCCGGCGCATCGGCTCCCTCTTCCAGGCCAACGAGATCACCCCCGAGCTGTGGGACGAGCTGGAGGAGACCCTGATCCGGGCCGATGTGGGGGTGGACACCGCGCTGGACCTGGTGGAACGGACCCGGAACCGGGTGGAGCGAGAGGGCATCAAGTCCACCCAGGACGCCTACCTGGTGCTGAAACAGGAGATGGTGGGGCTCCTGCAGGCCGAGGAGCCCCTGGCCATGGACCAACCTCGGCTGCTGACGGTGGTCCTGGTGGTGGGGGTGAACGGTTCGGGCAAGACCACCACCATCGGCAAGCTGGCCCATCGCTACCGCCAGATGGGCAAGAAGGTGGTGGTGGCCGCGGCAGACACCTTCCGGGCCGCGGCCATCGATCAGCTCCGGGTCTGGGCCGAGCGGGCCGGGGTGGATCTCATCGCCCAGGCCCCGGGCTCGGATCCGGCTGCGGTGCTCTACGATGCCATCCGGGCCAGCCAGGAGAGCCGCCGGGCCGACCTCCTCCTGGTGGACACCGCCGGCCGGCTGCAGACCAAGTACAACCTGATGCAGGAGCTGGAGAAGATGCGCCGGGTCGCGGGGCGGCTGGTCCACCGGGCCCCGCACGAGGTCCTCCTGGTGCTGGACGCGTCCACGGGCCAGAACGCCATCCTCCAGGCCAAGGGCTTCGGCCAGGCCGCAGGGGTCACCGGCATCGTGCTCACCAAGCTGGACGGCACGGCCAAGGGCGGCGCGGTGCTCAACATCAAGAAGGAGCTGGGGGTGCCGGTCCGCTTCGTGGGCACCGGCGAGGGGATCGACGATCTGGCCGAGTTCGATCCCGTGGCCTTTGTGGAAGGGCTCCTGGGGGAGTAGCCCCCGGCCCCATGGGGAGCGGGGAGCCTGGAGGAGGACCGCGACGTCTTTAGTAAGAGTACGGGAGTAAGAGTACGGGAGTAAGGGTACGGGGTCGGAGAGGGTAGCCGGACATCTCCCCAGGGCCCAGATCGTCGACCCCGGAAGACCGAGAGCCGGATAGACCGAGAAGAGGAGAGGTGAGGAGAGAAGTGACGATGAAGGAGCTGCGTGAACGTCTGCAGAGCCTGTTGGAGCGGGTGGACGTCATCAGGGGGCGTCTTTGACCTGCCGGGCAAACAGGAACGGGTGGCCCGGCTCCAACAGGAGAGCCTGGCCCCCGACTTCTGGGACAACTCCCAGGAGGCCCAGAGGAAGATGCAGGAGCTGAGCGGCCTGCAGGAACAGATCCGAGCCTGGGACACCCTGCGCCAGCGGATCGTGGACGGGCTGGAGCTTCTGGAGATGGCCGAGGACGATCCCGAGATGCTCGCGGAGCTGGAGCAGGAGGCCCACTCCCTGGAACAGGAATTGGAACGCCGGGAGTTCGAGCTGGCCCTGTCGGGCAAGTACGACCGTGGCGCGGCCATCCTGAGCATCCACGCGGGCGCGGGGGGCACCGAGGCCCAGGACTGGGCCCAGATGCTCCTGCGCATGTACCTGCGTTGGGCCGAGAAGAAGGGCTACCGCACCGCCATCACCGACATGACCGAGGGCGAAGAGGCCGGCATCAAGAGCGTGACCGTGGAGGTGGACGGCGAGTACGCCTACGGCTACCTCAAGGCCGAGAAGGGCACCCACCGCCTGGTGCGGATCAGCCCCTTCGACGCGAACCGCCGCCGGCACACCAGCTTCGCCAAGGTGGAGGTCATGCCGGTCATCGACGAGGACATCGAGGTGGAGATCCACCCCAACGACATCCGGATCGACGTCTTCCTGAGCAGCGGCGCCGGCGGCCAGAACGTCCAGAAGAACGCCACCGCGGTGCGCCTGTACCATATCCCCACCGGGATCGTGGTCACCTGTCAGAACGAGCGCAGCCAGACCCAGAACCGGGAGATGGCCATGAAGATCCTCCGGGGCAAGCTCTACGAGCTGGAGCAGCAACGCATCGCGGAGGAGAAGGCCCGGCTGAAGGGCGAGAACGTCCAGGCGGACTTCGGCACCCAGATCCGCAGCTACGTCCTGCACCCCTACCAGATGGTCAAGGACCTGCGGACCGGGGTGGAGACGGGCAACCCCCAGGCCGTGCTGGACGGCGAGATCGACATCTTCATCCAGGCCTGGCTCAAGCAACAGGTGGGCCAGGAGGAGATCCACGCCTAGGGGAGCCTGGGCCGACCGCTGCCGGGCTCCCCGGGCCCCTGCCGGTCCAGGGCCTGGCGCGTCCCCGGCAGCTCTCCAGGGGTCCCCTCCCCATCGTCGTTGGACCTGAACAGGGCATGGGGCGCCCTTAAGCGGGCAAGGACGGGACCGCCCATGCCCACCGAACCGTCCATTCCAGCCAGCGAGGAGATCGCGCCATGGCTTCCCCCACAGCCCCCGTGGTCATCATCGGCGGCGACGCCGCGGGCATGAGCGCGGCCAGCAAGGCCAGGCGAGAGGACCCCTCTCTCCCCGTGATCGTCTTCGAACAGGGACCGGACATCAGCTACGCGGCCTGCGGCATGCCCTACTGGTTCGAGGGCCTGGTGCAGTCGGACGAGATGCTCCGGGCCCTCCACCTGGAGGACGCCCGGAGGAAACGGGGCATCGATGTCCGCATCCACCACCGGGTGACCGCCATCCACCCAGAGGCCCACACGGTGGAGGTCCAGGACCTGGAGCGCGATAGGACCTTCATCCAGCCCTACAGCAAGCTCCTCATCGCGACAGGAGCCTCCCCGGTGGTCCCCCCGATCCCGGGGCTGGACCTCCCCGGGGTCTTCACCCTGCGCACCCTGGAGGATGGCCGGCGCATCCACCGGTACCTGGAGAGCCGGCGGCCCCGGCGAGGCGTGATCATCGGCGCAGGCTACATCGGCCTGGAGATGGCCGAGGCCTTTCGCAGCCGGGGCATGGAGACCTGGGTCCTGGAGCTGTTGCCCCAGATCCTGCCCCAGATGGACCCAGACCTCCTCGCGCCGGTGGTGGACCACCTGGTCGAACAGGGGGTACATCTCCACACGTCCACCCGGGTCACCGGGGTCCGGCAGGCCAATGGGGCCCTCCAGGTCGTCGCCCTCCAGGAGGACGGCCGTTCCCTCACCGTGGCCGCGGACATGGTGCTGGTCTCCACGGGCATCCGGCCCAACAGCCGGCTGGCCGCGGAAGCGGGCCTGGCCCTCACCGTGGCCAACGCCATCCAGGTGGACGAGCGGATGCGGACCAGCGCGCCGGACATCTACGCGGCCGGGGACTGCGTGGCCTATCGCCACCGGGTGTTGGACCGGGAGGTGTGGATCCCCCTGGCCCCCTCGGCCAACAAGAGCGGCCGGGTCGCGGGGGAGAACATGGCCGGCGGCCACGCGATCTTTCCGGGCATCCTGGGCACCGCGGTGGTGAAGGTCTTCGACTACTCCCTGGCCGTCACCGGGCTCACCGAAGGGCAGGCCCAGGAGCACGCGGAACGCTTTGCCGGGGGCGTGGCCGCCAGCACCATCACCGCGCCCAGCAAGCCGGCCTACTACCCCGGCGCGCAGCCGGTCCACGTGAAGGTGGTCATCGAGCGGGCCACCGGGCGGATCCTGGGCGCCCAGTTGGTCAGCCGCTCGGATGTCTCCAAGCGCGCGGACATCTTCGCCACGGCCATCACCGCGGGCATGACGGTGGCGGAGTTCGGTCTCCTGGACCTCACCTACGCGCCGCCCTTCGCGCCGGTCTACGATCCGGTGTTGGTGGCCGCGAACGTGGCCGCGCGCCACGTCCAGCCGGTCCCTGGCTGATCCCCGGCCCCCGGCGGCTCGGGCCGCCCAAAGGGCATCGGAGCCGTCCGTCCGCTCCCTTTGGGCTGGGGTGACCCGGGGGGCGGTGGTTCCTTCTCGGGTCAAGGGGGCGACTGTCTCAAGGCCTTCCTCCGGCCCTCCACCCGTGTTCCGTGTCCTGCGGAGGTTCCCATGCTCATCCACAACGCGACGGTGATCTGCTTCGACGACCAGAACCGAGTGCTGCCCGATGGAGCCGTGTGGATCCAGGGCGACACCATCCAGGACGTGGGCCCCAGCCCCGAACTGTTGGCCCGCTATCCCCAGGAGACCCGCTGGGATGCAGGGGGATCCCTGCTCATGCCCGGGCAGATCTGCGCCCACACCCATTTCTACGGCGCGTTTGCTCGGGGCCTCTACATCCCCGGGGAGCCGGCCCAGGATTTTCCCGCGATCCTGCGTACGCTCTGGTGGCCCCTGGATCGCTCCCTGGACCTGGAAGGGGTGAAGGCCTCTGCGGAGGTCTGCCTGGTGGACGCGATCCGCCACGGCACCACCACCCTCATCGACCACCATGCCAGCCAGCGGGCCATCGACGGCAGCCTGGACGCCATCGCGGAGGCCGTGGCCGCCAGCGGCCTCCGGGCTGTCCTCTGCTACGAGGTCACGGACCGGGACGGACCGGACGCGACCCGCGCGGGCATCCGGGAGAACATGCGCTTCATCCGGCGGGTGGAGCAGGCCCGCCAAGATCCCCAGGAGGCCGTCCTGGGGCGACGGATCGCGGCCACCTTCGGCCTCCACGCGAGCATGACCCTCTCGGACAAGACCCTGGAGGCCTGCGCCCAGGAGCACCACCGCTTTCACATCCACGTGGCCGAACATCCCGCAGACCCGGACGACAGCCTGCGGCGCTCCGGTGTCCGAACCGTGGAGCGGCTCCACCGCTTCGGCATCACCGGCCCGGAGAGCATCTTCGCCCACTGCATCCACATCGACGCCTGGGAGATGGACCTCCTGCGGGAGACGGGCACGGTGGTCTCCCATCAGCCCCGTTCCAACATGAACAACGCGGTGGGCGCGGCCGGGGTGCCCACCATGCTCCGGGGCGGCATGGCCGTCTGCCTGGGCAACGACGGCTTCAGCAACGACATGTTCGCGGAGATGAAGGTCGCGGACCTGCTCCACAAGGTGTGGAGCCGGGATCCCCGGACCCTGGGCGCGGACAGGGTGGTCCAGATGGCGGTGCGCCACAACCGGGCGCTGGCAGCCCGCTTCTTCGCCAAGCCGGTGGGCATCATCGCACCGGGAGCCTACGCGGACATCATCCTGCTGGACTACTTCCCCACCACGCCCCTCACCCCGGACAACCTGCCCTGGCACATCCTCTTCGGCATCGGCGGCAGCCATGTCCACAGCACCATCTGCCACGGCCAGGTCCTCATGCGGAACCGAGAGCTGCTCACCCTGGACGAAGAGGCCATCACCGCCCGCAGCCAGGAGGTGGCCCGGGCCACCTGGGAGCGCTTCTGGGCCCAACACCCGGGATGAGCCCAGGCCTGGCAGATGCCGACGCCGTCCGTTCCACCTCTTTCCAACCCGTCTTCCCACCACAGGAGTCGTTCCATGGCGCGTTTCTCCATCGCGGTCATCGGCGGTACCGGGGCCGAGGGCTCGGGACTCTGTGTCCGCTGGGCCGCCGCGGGATACCCGATCATCATCGGCAGCCGCAGCCCGGAAAAGGCCCAGCGGGTGGCCCAGGAGCTCCGGGAGCTGTTGCCCCCGCACAGCGCTCCCATCACCGGGGACGCCAATGGGCCGGCCGCGGAGGCCGGCCAGGTCGTGGTCCTCAGCGTGCCCTACAGCGCCCAGGAGGCCACCCTCCACCAGATCCGGCCCGGCTGCCAGGGAAAGGTGCTGGTCACGGTGGTGGTGCCCCTGAAACCGCCCAAGGTCGCCCAGGTATGGCGGCCACCGGCCGGCTCTGCAGCGGAGGAGGCCCAGGCCCAGTTGGGGCCGAACGTACGGGTGGTGGCGGCCTTCCAGAACGTCAGCGCGGCGCACCTGAAGGAGCTGGACCACCCGGTGGACTGCGACATCCTGGTGGCCGGGGACGACCCAGAGGCCAAGGCCGTGGCCATGGAGTTGGCCCGGGCCGCGGGGATGTTTCCGGTGGACGCAGGCCCACTGGCCAATGCCAGCGTTCCCGAGGGGCTCACCGCGGTCCTCATCGGCATCAACCGGCAGTACCGGGTCCGGGGCAGTGGCATCCGGATCACCGGCATCCCCCGAGAGAGCTAGCGGCCTCCAGCGGGGCCCGAACACCTTGGGGCATTCTCCCGGGCCGCCGCGCCCAGGACAGAGAAAGCAAGGGGCTTCCGCCCGTGTGTGGCGGAAGCCCCTCGTCCCATATCTCCAGGCGCCCCCTCCAGGATTCGAACCTGGGACCAAAGGTTTAGGAAACCTCTGCTCTGTCCTCTGAGCTAAGGGGGCCCGTCTCGGGCGACCGCACATCGCCCAGTACGCTTCAAGCCAATATGCCTCAATAATGTAGCACAGACCCCGAGATGGGGTCAAAGATCGGCGGTTTGCGCCATATGTACTATTCCCAGACCCCCCCGAGCGATCTACAATCGAGATGGGTAGGGTAGGGAACCAGCATCGGACCTGCGGCGAAAGCCGATCCACGAGACGGGGTTTGCATGCGTTTCCTCCTTTCTGTGGTTGGTGTGGGAAAGCAAGGGGGCCGCAACCAGCGGCCCCCTTGCTTTCCCAGGCCTTCCCCTCCCTGAGCCTCTGGGAATCTCCGCCGAACGGTTTGCCTTTCCCCATCACTTTGGGCTATGATGACCGGGCATCCATGGCCCAGTCCCAAGCCCAGTTCCGCCTGGCTATCTATGCTCAAAAGCGAATTTGCCGTCGAGGACCTCCCCCGGACAGACCGTCGGGGGCCCATCCGCTGGCTGCTCTCCTCCCTGCGCCGCCACCTCTGGTTGCTGGCCCTCCTGGCCAGTGGGGCCTTTGGCAACGCGGCCCTGGCCACCGCGGTGCCCATCTACACCGGCCAGGCCTTCAACGCGGTCACCCAGCAACCGGTCAACACCCGGGCCCTGCTGTGGACCTCCCTCCTGCTGGTGGGCAGCCAGGCCGTTCGTAGCCTCCTCCAGTTCACCCGGAACGCCGGCGCGGAGATCGTGGCCCAACGGCTGGAACGGGATGCCCGCCGCGAGCTCTACGCCGAACTCCTGGGCAAGAGCATGCGCTTCCACGACGCCTACCCCACCGGCGAGATGATGGCCCGGGCCACCAACGATGTGCGGGAATTGGCCCTCATGATCGCGCCGGGCATCAACCTGGTCATCGGTTCGGGCAACTTCCTCCTGCTCCCGATCCTGGTGGCCCCCTCCATCCACCCGACCCTGGTCTGGATCCCCCTGGCCTTCACCGGGCTCTACCTCCTCTCCCTGGCCCACTACCTGAAGACCCTGGCCCCGGCCACCCACGCGGTGCGGGCTCGGTTCGGGCAGATGAACGCGGTCCTGACCGAGGCCATCGAGGGCATCGAGACCGTCAAGGGCTCCGCGCAGGAGGAGCGGGAGATCGCCCGCTTCAACCGCTACGCGGAGGCCGTCCGCGAGGCCTTCGTCCACCAGGGCCGGATCGAGGCCCGTTTCATCCCCCTGCTGCTTCTGGGCGTCGCCCAGGGAGCGGGCCTGGGACACAGCCTCTTCCTCTACCGGAGCGGAGCCCTGGCCGTGGGCGATGTGATCGCCTACGTGGGCCTCCTCACCCTCTTCGGCTTTCCGGTCTTCGTCTCCCTCTTCGCCTACTCCCAGGTCTCGTCCGGCCTTTCCAGTGCCCGCCGGATCCTGGAGCTGATCCGCGCGGAGACGGAGTTGGACCGGAACGTGGGCGGCCACCGAGGGGCCATCCGGGGCGATATCCGCTTCGAGCACGTGACCTTCCACTACCGTCCGCCGGACCCCCTGGTGGAGCAGCTCCACGGCCACCGGCCCCGGCCCGCGCTGACCGATGTCTCCTTCCATGTACGCCCCGGCCAGACCCTGGCCCTGGTCGGCCAGACCGGATCGGGCAAGAGCACGGTGGCCAAGCTCATCAACCGGATCTACGATGTGGACCAGGGACGGGTCCTCATCGACGGGGTCGACGTGCGGGAGTGGGATCTGGAGGCCCTCCGCCGCCAGATCAGCATCATCGAACAGGATGTCTTCCTCTTCAGCCGCACCATCCGCGAGAACATCGCGTTCGGTCGCCCCGACGCCACCCAGGAGGAGATCGAGGCCGCGGCCCGAGCGGCCCAGGCCCACGAGTTCATCCAACGCTTCCCCGACGGATACGACACGGTGGTGGGAGAACGGGGGGTCATGCTCTCCGGAGGCCAGCGCCAGCGCATTGCCCTGGCCCGGGCCTTCCTCACCGACCCCGCGATCCTGATCCTGGACGACTCCACCAGCGCCATCGACAGCGCCACCGAGGACAAGATCCAACGGGCCATCGAGGCCGCAACCCGTGGGCGCACCACCATCCTCATCACCCATCGCCTGTCCCAGATCCGCTGGGCCGACCTCATCGTGGTCCTTCGCAAGGGCCAGGTGGTGGCCGTGGGCACCCACCAGGAGCTCATGCGCACCTCGCCGGCCTACCGGGCGATCTTCGCCCGCGCCTAGCCACTCCGGAGCGGAGCATGTCCAGCACGACACCACACATCCAGCTCGAACGGGATGGCCGGGTGCAGCTCATCCGCATCCACCGCCCGGAGAAGCGCAACGCCCTGACCCAGCCCATGTACCGGGCCCTGGCCCAGGCCCTGACGAGCGCGGCCCAGGACGACGGGGTCCGGGTGGCCCTGCTCGCCGGCACCCCCGAGGCCTTCACCGCGGGCAACGACCTGGGCGACTTCCTGGCCCACCCATTGGACCCCCAGCCCGGAGCCCCCGAGGAGAGCCCGGTGGCCCGCTTCCTCCACGCCCTGGTCCATTTCCCCAAACCCCTGGTGGCCGCGGTGAACGGGGTGGCTGTGGGCATCGGCACCACCATGCTCCTCCACTGCGACCTGGTCTACGCGGGGGAGACCGCTCGTTTCCACCTCCCCTTCGTGGACCTGGGCCTGGTGCCAGAGGCCGGCTCCTCCTACCTGCTGCCCACCGCCCTGGGCCAACGACGGGCCGCGGAGCTCCTCCTCCTGGCCGAGCCCTTCGGGGCTGCCCAGGCCCAGGAGCTTGGACTCGTCAACCAGGTCCTGCCACCTGAACAGGTGGAGCCGGTGGCCCGGGAACGAGCCCACGCCCTGGCCCGAAAGGCCCCCATGGCCCTGCGCCTGACCAAGCAGCTCATGCGTCGGGCCGTGCTGGACACGCTGGAGGAGACCATGGCCGTGGAGATGTACCACTTCGCGGCCCAGCTCCAGGGGCCCGAGGCGGCCGAGGCCCTCCAGGCCTTCTTCGAGAAACGCCGCCCGGATTTCTCCCACCTCTGATGGTCTGGACACGGATCGCCCTCCATCGGAGAGCGTCGCCCACCCTCTTCAAAGGAGAAGACCCATGATCATCGGCCTGCCCAAGGAGATCAAGCCCGACGAGTATCGGGTCGGCATGGTCCCCGGCACCGTGCGCGCCCTGGTCCGCCAGGGACACCGGGTGCTGGTGGAACGGGGCGCCGGGGAGGGCAGCGCGCTGCCCGACGCGGAATACGAGGCCGCAGGGGCCACCCTCGTGGACTCGGCCGAGGAGGCCTGGTCCGCGGAGATGGTGGTGAAGGTGAAGGAGCCCATCGAGCCGGAATACCCCTACCTGCGGGAGGGGCTGATCCTCTTCACCTACCTCCACCTGGCCGCGGACCGAGCCCTCACGGAACGGCTGCTGGAGAGCGGGACCACCGCGATCGCCTACGAGACCGTCCAGACCTCAGACGGTCGACTGCCCCTGTTGATCCCCATGAGCGAGGTGGCCGGCCGCATGGCCGTCCAGGTGGGTGCGGCCTATCTGGAGAAACACATGCAGGGACGAGGGGTGCTGCTGGGAGGGGTGCCGGGCGTGGAGCCCGGCACCGTGGTCATCCTGGGGGGCGGCACGGTGGGAACCAATGCCGCCCGGATCGCGGTGGGCCTGGGCGCCCAGGTCATCGTGCTGGACATCGACCACAGCCGGCTCCAGTACCTGGACGACATCTACCACGGCCGGCTGCAGACCCGCACCAGCAACGAGCACAACATCGAGGAGGCTGTCTACACCGCGGACCTGGTGGTGGGCGCCGTGCTGATCCCCGGACACCGAGCCCCCTGGCTGGTCACCCGACCCATGCTCCAACACATGAAGAGAGGGGCCGTCATCGTGGATGTCTCCGTGGACCAGGGCGGCTGCGTGGAGACCAGCCGCCCCACCACCCACAGCGACCCCACCTTCATCGTGGACGGCATCGTCCACTACGGGGTGGCCAACATGCCCGGCGCGGTGCCCCGCACCAGCACCTTTGCCCTGACCAACCAGACCCAGCCCTACATCCTCAAATTGGCTGCCCAGGGACTGGACGCCATCCGGGAAGACCCAGCCCTCCAGCATGGGCTGAACACCCATCGCGGCCATCTGACCCACGCCGCGGTGGCCGACTCCTTCCACATGCCCTACCGCGAGCCGCTCGCGGCCCTGGGCCCAAGGCCATAGAGACCGGGCCGAGGTGTGCTCCCAGGCCGCCCCGCCCCTACTTCACCTTCACCTTGACCTTCACCGGCTTCTGCCCGGCCTCGTCCCGGGGTCGACGGGGCCGTGGCAGCCGAAAACGAGGCAGGCTCACGCCGATACGCTTCAGGAAGGACTGGCCCCGGGTCCGCTTGGGCACGGTGATGGCCAGCACCCCGTTGGCGTAGTGGGCCCGGATCCGGTCCACGGCCACGTTGTCGGGCAGCCGAATGGCCCGCTCCCAGTGGCCATAACGTCGCTCTCGAACCAGCCAGCGACCTCGTTGCAGGTCCTGCTCCTCCCGCTGTTCGGCCCGGATCAGCAGGACACCGCCCTGTTCCTCCACCTGGATATCCCCCGGACGCACACCGGGCAGGGTCACCCGGATCACCAGGGCCTCGTCCGTCTCCGCGATGTCCATGGTCATGGTCTGGTGCACCCAGGCCGGCAACCTCTCGAAGGCCCGAGGCGAGACCAGGAAGGGGTCCTGGACCCACCAGTCCCACAGCTCGCGCCACCCAGGCCCCAGGCTGGGGGACTCGAAGGGCTCCCACAGGGCCGGCAGACGATGTCTCGTGATCATGGTCACACCTCCTTCTCGTTCGGTCTCCCACGCTCGCTCCACGCCGAATGCCCGCTCTGCGCGCCGGCGCGATCCCCATCACTGGGGCTGCGGAGGCGGCGTGACCACCGGGATCTCCCAGGCGGGTTCCCGGGGCTGCACCTCCAGGGCGTTGACCACCGCGACCACCCCTGGCTGCCTGGCCGCGATCTCCTGGGCGGCCCCTCGGACCTCTGGGCTGTCCACCGTGCCGCTCAGGGTGACCACCCCTCGGTCGCTGGCCACCTCGATGACCGCGTTCGCGGTCCGCGGATCGTCGGCCAGAGCCGCCACCACCCGGGCCATGATGGCCGTGTCCGTGTCCAACTGGTTCGCCACATCCACCACGCCGGGCACAGAGCGGGCGATCTCCTCGGCCTCCCGCTTGGCCTCGATGTCCTGGACCACACCGGTGAGGTGGACCACCTGGTCCACCACCCGGGCCTGGACATCCCGGAAGTCGAACCGAGAGGACGCCAGCCGCCGCCGCAGGTCCTCCAGGATGTCCACCCCGGCCCGAGGTGTGTACTGGGGCAGCCCCCGGAGCTCCTGGTTGGTCAGGTCCAGGAAGATGCCCTCATCGTCGATCTCCTTCACCAGGGACATGGGCACCACCAGCCGCCGGTTGAAGACGCCCCGGCGGAGGACCAGGTGGGTGATCTCCCCGGTCTCCCGGTGGACCAACACGTGGTCCAGCCGCCCCACCATCCCGTCCAAGGTCCGGACCGGGGTGCCGCGCCCGATGACCTCCTGGGTGGCCGGCACCCCTTCATGGATCCTGTAACGCACATAGGGGATGATGGGATCGACGGTCACGATGCCGTAGTAGGTGGCCCAGTGGACCACCTGGTTCCGACGATAGCGGTTGTACTCCCAGTCCGGTGCCGGCTCCACGAACTCCAGCTCTCGGTAGATGGGATACCGCCGGAGCTCCCGGCTCGCCAGCGCCAGGTGGATGGCCTCCGGGGTGGTCCGTTCCACCAGGCTCACAGGCAGGACCCGGTCCTCCTTCTGGAGGAAACCCTTCTCCACCACCAGATGGGTCACCCGCCGGGTGGTCGGGTCCACCACCACCTTGACCAGCTTGCCGCCTCGACCGTCCTGGAAGTGCACCTGGGCTCCGATGCGCAGGTCCATCTCCATAGCCCCATCACCTCCCCCTGTGGTGTGGTTGCTCCGGGCCTCAGGAGACCCGCTGTCCCTCACGCAGGCGCCGCAGCTCCTGGAAGAGCCGCCGCTCCTCGGGGCTGAGGTCGGTGGGAATCGCCACCCGGACCTCCACGAAGAGGTCGCCCCGTTTGCTGGGGTCCTTCAGGCTGGGCATGCCCAGGCCCCGCAGCCGGAAACGCTTGCCAGGCTGGGTCCCTGGCGGAATCCGGAGCATGACCGGTCGGTCCAGGGTGGGGACCTGGATCTCCCCGCCCAGCACCGCGGTGTACAGATCCACCTGGGCCGAGGTGTGCAGGTCGTCCCCTTCCGGGCGGAACCGCGGGTGGGGGGCCACCCGCACCCGCAGGTAGAGATCACCCCGGCGGCCATCCGGGCCGGGCGCGCCTTCGCCCGCGATCCGGATGCGGGAACCGGTGCGCACACCCGGAGGGATCCGCACCTCGATACGGCGCCCATCCTCCATCTGCAGCGTGCGTGTCGCACCCCGGTAGGCCTCCTCCAGGGTGACCTCCACCGGGACCTCCACGTCCTGACCCTGGGCCGGGCGCCCGCGGAAATCCGCGGAGTGGGGCCGTCGAGCCCGCGGGCGGGCTCCTCCGATGCCGCCACCGAAGAGGTTCTCGAAGAAATCGGAGAAGCCCCCGCCGGCGAAACCGCCCAGGCCCCCCAACAGCTCGTCCAACTCCTCCGGCGTGACGGTTCGGGTATAGGTGCGGCCCCCCCCCGGGCCGACCCCGAAGTCCTGCCAGATCACGTCCTCCGGGTTCACCCCAGCCCGTTCGTACTGCTCCCACTGCGCGCCGAAGCGGTCGTACTTCCGGCGCTTCTCCGGGTCCGACAGGACCGCGTAGGCCTCGTTGATCTCCTTGAACTTCCGTTCGGCCTCCGCGTCGCCCGGGTTCACGTCCGGATGGTACTGGCGGGCCAGCTTCCGGTAGGCCTTCTTGATGGTCTGTTCGTCCGCATCCCGGGGCACCCCCAGGATGGCATAGTAGTCCTTGTATTCCACCATAGTCGCCCCCATCACTGGCGCCTGGCTGGACCTCGGGAACCGGCCCGGCCACGAACCGGTCGCTCCACCGAGGTCACCAGGGCCTGTACAGACGGATACGCCTCCAGGTCATCGGGCCCCGCTCGGCTCCTCTCCGCCCGGGTCCGCCACCGGCCCCCGGCTGACCAGGACCCGGGCCGGGCGCAGAAGCCGGTCGTGGATCCGATATCCGGTGCGGACCACGTGGGCCACGTGGTCCGGGGGCACCCGGTCGCTGGCCACCTGCCCCACCGCCTCGTGGAGGGTGGGATCGAAGGGCTCGCCCTGGGGCGACAGGGGTTCCACCCCGTACCGACGCAGGGTCTCCAGAAAGGCCCGCAAGGTGGCCTCCAGGTTGGCCCGATAGCTCTCCAGGGCCGGCGTATCCGGCACCTGTTCCAGGTGCTGCAAGGCCATCTCCAGATGATCGGCCAGGGAGAGCATGTCCTGGAGCACCCGCTCCTGTTGTTCGGCGATCTGTGCCTGGCTGCGCTCCTCCAGGCGGCGCCGATAGGTGTCCAGTTCCGCCTGGAGCCGAAGATACCGTTCGCGCCATGCGGCCTCCTCGGCCGTTTCCGGCCGGTTTCGAGCCTCCGCGAGCCACTCCTCCAGCTCGGCCACCTTCTGCTGGGCCGCGTGGAGGGCCTCCTCCAGCTCCGCGGCCCGTTGAGCCTGCTGGCGCAGGGCTTCCTGGGCCGCGGCAAGCTCTCGGGCCATCTCCGCGTGCTCTGTCTGCAGGCTGCGATAGGCCTCCGACAGCCTGCGGTAGTCCTCCAACGTGGGCGTGCCCTGGGCCCGCCCACCGGCCCTTCGCCGAAAGTACGGGTTCCGCGGATCGAATGGCCCCATGGTCCTTGCTCTCCCGGCACTTCTGGATCGGCATGTCGCCCCGACATGGCCTCTATCCGTTCCCATGGTAACAGGTGGATGTAAATCTTCCATCTGCCCAGTGTTAGATCTCTGTTTGTGCCTCGGCCCGTTTCCGGGTCGACAGGCTGTCAGGGGGCCGACGCCCCCTGCCCCGCATGGGAACGGAGCGGGGACAAGGCTCTCGGGGCCAGGACATGCCCGAGAAGCGGTCCGCCTGAGGCCCTGCGGACCGCACTGAGGTTCCAGGGGGGCATGGGGAGGGAAGGGGAGAGGCCGGGACGCCGGAAGAGGGTGTCCCCTCGAGTTCCAGGGGCCGGCCTGCTTGTCAGACAACTGGGCCAGGGCTATAATCAGGAGGTCCGCCCTTTGTCCCGCGGAGATCGAGCCTGTCGAGCCACATGGAGCCGTCTCATGGATCGACGTGCGACCCGCAGATCCCCCCTCTCCCCTACCTCCCCGTCCCTGGATCGTCTGCTGGGATACCTGGCCGAGCGGACCTCCTGGTATGTGCCTGAGGAGCTGATCCTGGTGGGCACGGCCACGGTGGTGGGCGTGGGCACCGGGCTGGGCGCGGTGGCCTTCATCGAGCTGTTGGACGCGGTGGGGCAGGCTGCCGCGTGGCTCCAGCTCCAGCTCGGCCAGGCGGTCGGCCTCCTCCTGGCCATGGTGGGGGCCGGGCTGGGAGTGGGATACGTGATCCAGCGTTGGGCCCCGGAGGCCAAGGGCCATGGGGTGCCCGAGGTCATGGAGGCGGTGGCCATCCGGGGCGGCATCATCCGCCCCCAGGTGGCCTTCCTGAAGGTGCTGGCCTCGTCCCTGACCATCGGCACCGGGGGCTCCGCGGGCCGGGAGGGCCCCATCGTGCAGACGGGCGCGGCCCTGGGCTCCACCATGGGCCAGGTGCTGCACCTCTCCGGCGAACGCATCCGGACCCTGGTGGCCTGCGGTGCCGCGGCCGGCATCTCCGCGACCTTCAACGCGCCCATTGCGGGGGCCATCTTCGCGTTGGAGGTGATCCTGAACAACTTCACCGTGCGCTACTTCGGCATGGTGGTGATCAGCTCGGTGGCCGCGGGCGTGGTGAGTCGGATCTTCCTCTCGCCCAATCCGGCCTTTGCCGTGCCGGCCTACCCGGTCAGCCATCTGGGCGAGTTCCCCATCTACGTGGTCCTGGGCGTCCTGGCCTCCTTCATGGCCGTGGCCTTCATCAAGGTCCTCTACACCTTCGAGACCCTCTTCGACGGCTGGCAGGTGCCCCTGCCGGTGCGCACGGCCACGGGGATGCTCCTCACCGGGCTGGTGGGGCTGGCCCTGCCGGGTCGGGAGGTCCTGGGCTCGGGCCTGCACCTCATCGGCGAGACCATCGCGGAGAACTTCGACCTCTCCCTGGGGATGATGGCGGCCCTGTTGGCCCTCAAGCTGTTGGCCACCGGCTTCACCCTGGGCTCCGGCAACTCCGGCGGCGTGTTCGCCCCCAGCCTGTTCATGGGCGCGGTGCTGGGGGGCATGGTGGGCCGCGTGGCCCACGGCCTCTGGCCCACGGTCGCGGTGAACCCGGGGGCCTATGCCATCGTGGGTATGGCCTCGGTCTTCGCCGGCGCGGCCCGGGCCCCCATCACCGCGGTGCTCATCGTGTTCGAGATGTCCAACGACTACAAGCTCATCCTGCCGCTGATGCTGGCCACGGTCATCGCCACCTTCCTGGCCGAGGCCCTGCACCGGGAGTCCATCTACACCCTGAAGCTGCGGCTGAAGGGGATCCGGCTGGTGGGGGGGCGGGACATCGATGTGATGCAGGCGGTGACCGTGGAGGAGGTGATGACCCGGAACGTGGACACCATCTCCGTGGACGCCACCCTGACCGAGCTGTCCGACATCCTCACCGCGACCCACCACCACGGCCTGCCGGTGGTGGACCCAGAGGGCCGGCTGTGGGGCATCGTCACCATCACAGACCTGGACCGGGCCATCGCCCAGGGGCTGCCCCGAAACACCCGGGTCGGGGAGATCGCCACCCCCCTGGAAAAGCTGGTGGTGGCCTACCCGGACGAGACCATCGGCGATGCCCTGACCCGAATGGGCATCCGGGGCTTCGGCCGGCTGCCGGTGGTCTCCCGGGAGGATCGCCGGCAGCTCCTGGGCCTGATCCGCCGCTCCGACATCATCCGGGCCTACAACATCGCGCTGACCCGCCGCGCGGAGCTCCAACACCGGGCGGCCCGGGCCCGGCTGCACAACCTGGACGGCACCGAGTTCGTGGACATGGTGCTGGAGGAAGGGGACACCGCAGTAGGCCGCTCCGTGTTGGAGATGGCCCCGTCCATGCCCCAGGACGCGATCCTGATCTCCATCCGGCGCCACGGCCGGGTGCTCATCCCCCACGGCAACACCGTCTTCCAGCCCGGCGACGTGGTCACCGCCTTTGTACGCAGCCAGGACGTGGACCTCCTCCTGCGCTGCTTCAAGGAGGGGCCCCCGCCCGAGCGGTGTGATCCCGGGGCGAGGCCTGCGCACGCCCCAGAAGAGGCGAAGGATCCCACCGCGGCCTGAAACGGCGTGGGCGGGATGCGGGGAACAGGACAAGGGCTTCCCAAGGAGCTCCCGAAAACCCCAAGTTCCCGAAAAAAGACGAGCGGAGCAGCCTTGGGCCGCTCCGCTCATGTCGTCTCCCGGGCCGGCTCTCCCGAGCCAGCCCTACGGGCAATTAGGCCTTCTGGCCTTCCACGACCTGATGGCCGTTGCCCACATGGACCTGGATCTTCCGCGGCTTCACCTCCTCGGCCTTGGGCAGGACCAAGGTCAGGACGCCGTTCTCGTAGTTGGCCTCGATCCGGTCCGCCTCGATGGCCACAGGCAGGGTGATGCTGCGCATGAACTGGCCGTACCGCCGCTCCCGCAGGTGGTAGCGCTCACCCTCCTGCTGGACCTCCTCCTTGATCTCCCCCTTGATGGTCAGGGTGTTGTCCACGTAGCTGATGTCCAGATCCTCGGGCTTCACACCGGGCAGCGAAGCCCTCACCACAAAGGCGTCGTCCCGCTCGATCACGTCCACCGGCAACCGCCAGAAGGTCGTGGTCTCACCCTCCTGCCAGACTGCCGGCAGGTTGAAGAGATCCTCGAACAGCCGATCCATCTGGGTGCGAAGGGTCATCATCTCCCGGAAAGGATCCCACCGAGTCAGGCTGGTCATGGTTGCTCACCTCCTTTCCCTTGGCTTGGAACCGTGACCTTGCTGTGCTCTGCACCGCTTTCCCCGTTTCCGCCCATAAACATAGCGCGGCAGTGTCAGAGCCACATTATCGGAAGGTTAGCGAAACATAAGAGCTAGCCCACCAGGCCACGGAACAACAGGGCCAGGAGGATGAGGAGCAGGGGCATGCCCAGGGCCACCGCCACCACCCACCAACGCCGGAAATGGGGTTCCAGGCGAACGGCCAGGTAGCCGCCCACGTCCAGGCGACGGGCCATCCGACGCCACCAGGAAGGCAGCCGCTCTCGGGAAGGGCGGGGGCCACCACGGGCCCCGGGGAAGGTGCGGCGTGGGCTCATAGGAACCGGACGGTCATGGGGTGGGGGGCACGACGAGCTCCATGCCCGGGGTCAGGTCACCGGGCTCCGCAAGCTGCTCCCGGTTGGCCTCCCACAACAGCCGCCACAACTGGCTGTCCCCGTACACGAGAGAGGCGATGGTCCACAGGGTGTCCTGGGGTTGGACGATGTAGACCTCGGGCAGGCGGACCGTCAGAAGGGTGTCGTCGATCTCCCGGACACCGGGATATTGGGCCAGCAGCCCGAGGAGATCGTCCCGCTGGCCGGTGAAGGGCACGGTTCCCTGCACCCAGATCTTGCTGCCCAGCCGGGCGGCCTCCACCGGGAGCGCTGCCAGATCCGGGCGCCCCTGGGCCTCCAGATAGGCCGCCAGGTCCACCGGCCTGGCCAGGGTGGCCCGGATCGCCTCCGCCAGATCCGGGGTCGCCGTGGGCTGCGCAGACGGCCATGGAGATGGTTCCGGTGTGGGCGACGGAGACGGTGATGGAGAGGGCATCGGCGTGGCCGAGGGGACAGAGCCCGAGGTGCGCGCGGCCGCCGAAGACCCCTGGGCCGGGCTCCCCGGCGATGGCGTGGGGAGGGCCTGGGGCGTGGAGGTGGAAGAGGGCAGGGTGGCTGTGGGGGCCACGACGGTCACCTGGGGTTCAGCAGGTATCCGCTCCGGGGTCTGGACGCTGCGGACCGCAGGAGGTGCGGTCTGGGGCCGGGCCGCGACAAACTGGGCCAGCCAGGGCCGTCCCCACCAGAAGGCCCCGAACACCAGGATCAACACCGCGGGAACCCCCAGCCATCCCACGGTGGGTCTCCAGGACCGATTCCGGGGCTGCCGTCCCGGCCTGGGCGGCCGTTCCCGCCGGAGCTGTTCGCGCTCCCGGCGCATGCGCTCCTGGTGGTCTCGAAGCAGCCATTCCGCCTCTCCCCGGAGGGCGTCGTGCACCGGGATCGCAGCCACATGGCGGCGCATGGCCTCGTAGTCTCCCCGCTTGCGGTACAGGAGAGCGGCCAGCAGGTGGAGATCCGAGCGCTCCACCTGGGTGAGCCCCTGTTCCAGCACGGAGAGGGCCGCGGACAGGTTGTGTTGCCGGGCCTGCTCCGCGGCCAGATCGTAGAGCGCATCGGCCAGTTCATCCGCCGGCACCTGGGGAGCCAGGTCGTGACCACAGCGGGCACAGCTCACCGACGGAAGCAGGACCACCACTTGGGCTTTGCACTGGGGACAGTGTCCTTGCATGGTTGGCCAGATGCGTCGGATGGAGGGTGCACGGGCGTCACGGCTGCCCATCACCCTATCACGGATGGCGAGAAACGTGCAAGTTGCCCCCAGGCACAGAAGCCCAGGCACCGTCCAGGCGTCCGCCCCCGGGCCCACGGGGCACGGCCTGATCCTTTCTCCCGATCCTCTCGGGGCTCAGGTCGCCTTCCCCTCCCGAGGGGAAGAGGGCCTCAGGTAGCGTTCCAGGAAGTCGGCCATCCGGGTGAAGCTGTCGATCCGGTTGGCCAGCTTGCTGATCTGGTGGCCCTCGTCCGGGTAGTGGAGGAACTCCACGGTGCCGCCGGCGCCCCGCACCCGCTCCACGATCTGTTCGCTCTCATGCAGGGGCACCCGAGGGTCGTTGTCCCCGGCGATGACCAGGAGAGGGACCCGGATCCGCTCTGCCCTGTGGATGGGCGAGATCCGCTCCAGCAGCTCTCGGTGGTGGGCCAGGCTCCCATACTCCCGCTCTCGGTGGGCCCGCCGCCAGGAGCTGGTCCGCTCCAGGAAGGTGACCCAGTTCGCGATGCCGACCACATCGATCCCCGCCGCGAAGAGCTCCGGGTATTCGGTCAAGGCGGCCAGGACCATGAAGCCGCCGTAGCTGCGGCCGTAGATCGCGATCCGGGTGGCGTCGATCTCCGGCCGTTGTCGCAGCCACAGCACCGCGTGCCTCAGGTCTGCGACGCTGTCCATACGCCTCTCCACCTCGTCCATGGCCGCGTAGGAGCGGCCGTACCCGGTGCTGCCCCGGACATTGGGGCCCAGGATGGCATACCCCCGGCTCAGGAAGTACTGGAAGCGGACGTCGAAGTCCGGCCGCAGTTGGCTGGTGGGGCCACCGTGGACGTAGAGGATGCAGGGGTAGCCCTCGGCAGGAGGGGGCTGCCGGGGGCGATAGTAGAGAGCCGGGATGGACAGGCCGTCGAAGCTGGTGTACCGGATGAGCTCGGGAACGACGAAATGGCTGCGGGGGATGCCCGCGCCATCGCTGTCGGTGAGCCGCTCCACCCGATCGTCCGGGGTCACCTGCCACACGTCCGGGCGTCGATCCGGTGCCTGGAGATCGAAGAGGAGCCCCCCATCCGGATGGACGCTCAGGTGGCCGATGACGCCGGGGGGAATGCCCGCCACCGGCTGTGCCATGCCGGTCTCCACGTCCAATCGGAAGAGACGGCTGGTGCCCTCATGGTTGAAGAGATAGGCCGCGCGGCGGCCATCCCGGGAGACGGCCAGCCCCTCCAGCTCGCCCTCCGGCGGATGGCTGTCGCCGTCCACCAGGGGGACGAAATCTCCGTTCTCGGGGTCGAGGCGACCGATGGCCCCCCGGTCATGGGTCCGATCCGTCCACGCGTAGAGCCCCCGGGCCGTCCAGTGCACCGAGCCGTAGCGGGCAGGTGGATGGCGCTGGGTGATGCAGATCTCCGGCGCATGGGGGTTGGTGAGGTCCACCCGGTAGATCTGGGTCTCCAGAGGGCCCACCGCATCCCCGAGCAAGGCCGTCCTGCCGTCGGGGGACCAGGCCAGCACAGCCCGGTTGCCCGGGCACTCCCGCACCCGATGGGCCTGCCCGGTGTCCATCTCCAGCAGATACAGGTCGAAGTCCACCCCGTTGCGGGCATTGCTGGTGTAGAGGAGACGGCGGCCGTCTGGGCTGAAGGCGCCGAAGCGATGGATGGCCGCGTCGTCCGAGGTCAGCCGTTGGAGCTCGTGGGCCTCCGCGTCCCCATGGCCACCGTAGCCGCGGACGAGGTAGAGCTGGTGGCGTTCGTTGCCCCCCACGTCGCCCACCGCGATCAGCCAGGGGTCGGTCGGGCTGCTGTGGAGCGCCCACACCTTCTCCTGGAAGAAGGTGAGCTGCCGGGGCCACGCCCGGGGCTCCGGCCGAACGGCCGTGCTCCAGACCTGGAACACGCCGGTGATGTCGCTGAGAAAGGCCACCCGGCGACCGTCCGGCGACCGGACCGGAGCCACGGCGCTCCGGATGTGGAGGTAGCGGGCGAAATCCGGGAATGTGGACACGGTCTGTCCTCCTTGGCCGGGTCATTCCAGGGCATTCCCCGGCGAGACGGGTGTCAGGGGAGACGGGGGACCGGGCTCCGGGAATTCCGGGCCTGGGATGGGAGGTGCTGCAGGCCGTCCGGGCAGAGGGGTGCGGAGGCTCGGGGTCGGGGAAGGCCAGGGCGTGGCCACCGTGGACGAGGGCACGGGGGACACCGGGGGCTGGGGCACGGGCCCCCATGGGCCCGAAACAGGGGGAGTGCCCATGGGGAACAGCCTTTCCCAACCGGCCCGCAGGCGGTCCAGGGATGGGGGCTGCACCAAGGTCACGGCAAGCACGGCCAGGAGAACCAGTCCCACCAGGTGAACCCACTGCCGACGGCTCTGGGCCAGAGAGGAGGGCCTGTCGTGCCGCAGCCGTCGGGTCCGGGCCCACTCCACCAGCCGGGCCCCGTCCACCAGGTGGATGGGCTTGCCCTGGGCCCAACGACGGGCCGCCCGGGTGATGTATCCTGTGGTCACCAGGTAGGCCTCGTCCGCGCCCACGTGTCGCATGGTCCCGTAGAGATCCCGGACCACCGGCTGGCCGACACGGCCCCGGTAGCGCTTGCACTGGACGACAGCCGTACGCCGCCCCCGACGCAGCCAGAGGTCGATGCCCTCGTCACCGGAGGCCCGGGTGCTCTCCACCCGATAGCCCATGTCCCGGAACAGGGTGGCCACGAACTCCTCGAACTCCACCGGTTCCATGCGTTGCATCGCGGAGAGGCGCATTGTTTGCCCGAGACTCGGTCCGTGTGCAGATCCACGGCAAGCGGACGGACGCGAATCCGAAGCGCCGTGGACAGGACACAGTGGACAGGACGAGGCCCCTGGCAGGTCCCAACCCCAGAGCCAGGACCTGCCCCCGGGCGCACAGGGGAACGGTCTCCCCTTTCCAGGCCCTGTCCCCCCGGATTGTACCCTGGGGCCCTCTCTGGCCCCAAACCGGCAGCCCAGGACGGGAGGAGGACAAGAAGGACCGCCTGCCGCATGGTCCGACCATCATGGAGAAACACCCCCGTCCTCCAACTCCCTTCCGTGGACCTTGCACAGACGTCCATTTCCTGGTAACGTACTCTCGGATGGCCCTGTGCCGCAACTCCTCTGGAGAACACGCAGGCGGCTTGGCCCGGCGCACGGGCTGCATCCATTCCAGGACATCTATCCACCTCGCCGACCATCGACGCGTCATCGACCATCTGTCATCCACCACCTCACCGATCCACCATCTCGCCATCCGCGTGGTGGCTTCGCACCGTACGGCTCGCACAGTACCATGGACGGATCTCCGCTACGACGGGCTGTGGTGATAGGCGGCGGTGTGGCCGGTCTGCTGGCGGCCCGTGCCCTGGCTGCCCACATCCCCCAGGTCGTCCTGTTGGAGCGGGATCGCTTGCCGGCAGAACCCGGCCCCCGAACAGGGGTACCCCAGGCCCGCCATGCCCATGTACTGCTGGCCCGGGGCTACCGCATCCTGCGACGGTTCTTCCCAGAGCTGGACACAGACCTGGCGCAGGCCGGCGTGCCCACCCTCTGCTGGACCCAGGACATCGCGGCCCTGCTCCTGGGTGGGTGGTTCCCCCGTTTCCCCTCCTCCATCGTGGGGCCCAGCCCCAGCCGCGATCTGTTGGAATGGCAGATCCGCCGCTACGTGGCCGCGCTCCCGGGGGTTACCCTCCTGGACCGCCACCGGGTGACGGAGCTGCTCCATCGGGACGGTGGTCGGCAGGTGATCGGCGTGAAGGCCGTGGCCCCCACCGGGGACACCCGGACCTTCTCCGCGGACCTGGTGGTGGACGCCTCGGGCCGGAGCTCGCCCCTGCCGGCCTGGCTGGAGGCCCTGGGCCATCCCCCGCCAGCGGAGACCCGGGTCAATGCCCATCTGGCCTACGCCAGCCGCTGGTACCGGATCCCGCCTCGCTGGCGCGCGGACTGGAAGGTGGTGCTGCTCACCTCCCGGTTCCCGGACATCCCCCGCGGCGCGGCCATCCTGCCGGTGGAGGGCCAGCGTTGGGTGGTCACCCTGGCCGGGATCGGGGGCGACTGCCCGCCCACAGACCCCGAGGGGTTCGTGGCCTTCGCCCAGAGCCTCATCGGGCCCCAGGTCTACCAGGCCATCGTGGACGCGGAGCCCCTTTCACCGGTGTACGGCTACCGAAGGACCGAGAACCGTTGGCGCCATCTGGAGCGGATGCCCGACTGGCCTGGAGGACTCCTGGCCGTGGGCGATGCCGTGTGCGCGTTCAACCCGGTGTACGGCCAGGGAATCACCGTGGCCGCCATGGCCGCAGAGCTGCTGGACCAGCTCCTGGGCCAAGGCTCCCGAGACCTGGAACGGCGGTTCCAGCGCCGACTGGCCCGTCTCCTCCGCACACCATGGACACTGGCCACCGGCGAGGATCTGCGCTGGGCCGGTTCCCTGAACCAACGGCCAGGGATCTTACAGCGATTGTTCTACGCCTATCTGGATCGGGTGGGCGAACTGATCCCCCAGGACGTGACGGTGGCCCGGACCTTTGTGGCCATCAACCATCTGCTCGCCTCTCCGTGGACACTCTTCTCCCCCCAGATCCTGGCCCGGGTGGCCAGACATGTGCTCCGTTCCCCGAGATCTCAGGTACGGCGGTCCTAGGTGTAATTGACATGTAATACAAGACGCAATGGTGCGTTGATATGATGAGACCAGACCATACCGGCTCCGGAGCATGGGGCCCCGCGTCGTCTCCATGTTCCGGAGCTGTTGGAGCGAGCAGAGACGAGATCCCGGACCAGAACTCTGACACAGAAACGGTGACAGATCTGTAGCCGAGCACGCCTCCCTGGAGGCCAATGGGAATGGAGCCCGGCAGTGCAGGGGGCTCCCAGCCATGCCTGTTGGCCACCAGGAATCATCTGCAAGGAGGGGAACGTTGAAAGCGCATGCATCTGGTCTCGCACGACACATGTTCTTGCGGCTCGGCACAGCCAGTATCCTGGCCGTGCTGGTCATGGGCCTGTGGTTCACCTGTTCGGTCCATGCGGCAGCCCCGGATCCCGCCGATCCGGGGGGTGGTTTCCCTCCGCCGGAATCGAACACCCTGACCTCCAACGGGACGTCCCCGTCGTCCACCTCCTGGCTGCCCGAAGCGCTGGGGCAGAGTCTCGCGCCCGAGACCGGTATCCTGGCGGACATCTTCCAGGCCGCCGCGAACACCACCGCGGAGCTGTGCTACGTGGGCCGGGGCCCGGGCATGACGGTCCAAGGGACCATTGGGAACCAGTCCGGCAGTGCCTGGGCCGGCGTGCTCTACGCAAAGGTGGACAACACCCCAGAGACGGTCTTCTGCACCTCCATCTACGAGCCCTTCCTGACCGGCCAATGTGTCCAGAACAGCCAGGTGGGCCCGCCCAGCACGGCACCCACCCCCGAGGACAACGCCAAGCTGGGCTGTACCCTACGCTACTATCCGCCGAACAGCAGCCTGGACGACGTGGAGGCCGCCGCGCGCCAGTCGGTGGTCTGGTACTACATCCACGGTTTTCAGCCCACCACGGCCAATGTCCTCGCGCGCTTCCAGCAGATCGTGGCCGACATCGAAGGCAAGTACGCGGACGGCCTCTGTGCCGATCCGAGCCCCAGCATCACCGTCGCGCCCAGTACCGCGACCAACGTCCTGACCTCCAACGGAAGTGGAGGCTACCAGGAGAGCCCCCATGACTTCGTCATCACGGTGCTGGACGGCGGCCAGCCGGTGCCGGACCATCCCGTGACCGTGACCACGAATCTGGGCACGTTGAGCGGCCAGAGCCAGAGCGGAAGCACCATCCTGGTGACCACCGACAGCACCGGCCAGGTGACCGTAACCCTCACATACAATGCGCCCGGTACCGCCACCATCACGGCCACCACCTCCTTCACCTTCGTCAACCTGGTGGAGGTCGATCCGCCGGGCACCGGTGCCCAGCCCGTGGCCTATCCGGACCCGTACACCCAGACCTTCACGGATACCGCGACCAAGACCTGGATCGAGCCCGCATCCCTGGGAGACTTCGTCTGGCTCGACGCCAACGCCAACGGCATCCAGGACCCCGGTGAAAACGGCATCTCAGGTCTCACCGTCTCCCTCATCGACCCAGGAGCCGACAACATCTGCGGCTCCGCCGACGACACCACCCTGGCCAACACCACCACCTCCGACGGCTCCACCGACGTGGACGACGATGGCAACGTCGACCCAGCAGGCACCTACATCTTCGGCGACCTCGAACCCGGCAACTACTGCGTCCAGTTCTCCGCACCCACAGGCTACCTCTTCAGCCCGCCCAACCAGGGCACCGACGACGCCAAGGACAGCGACGCCAACCCCTCCACAGGCCTCAGCCACCTCGTCTCCCTCTCCTCCGGACAGCATGACCCCTCCATCGATGCCGGCCTCTTCCAGCCCGCATCCCTGGGAGACTTCGTCTGGCTCGACACCAACGCCAACGGCATCCAGGACCCCGGTGAAAACGGCATCTCAGGTCTCACCGTCTCCCTCATCGACCCAGGAGCCGACAACATCTGCGGCTCCGCCGACGACACCACCCTGGCCAACACCACCAC
>Ga0256839_1000206_pt1 | contig 76857 bp, 75 predicted proteins | sample 354166metaG_FD_185968 | JGI IMG/M metagenome (GOLD analysis project Ga0256839, IMG submission 185968) | Hydrothermal vent microbial communities from Mid Atlantic Ridge, Atlantic Ocean - 354-166 | ecosystem: Environmental > Aquatic > Marine > Hydrothermal vents | place: Atlantic Ocean: Mid... | reverse complement strand
ATGAACGGATGGCTTCCAGCTCGCGCAGCCAGAACATACGCGGTGTGTAGGACTGGTAATAGGCGAACTGCCGCAGCGCCTCCAGCGGCCGTGACAGGCTGCGGTGCAGCAACCCGCCCAGCAGGAGCAGGATCAGCAAGGGCGGCAGGCCCAGTTGCAGCAACAGCTGGCTGTAATCCAGCTGGATGCGGGAGCGCATGTAGCCCGGATCCAGCAGGGCGTAAAGCCGCAGGTAGCGCGGCTGGTTGCCATCGAAATAGCGCACTTCGGCCTCATAGGCACGAACCGAATCCAGGTCCGGCAGCCGCCGGTCACTGACCAGCACCACCTGATCACGGCGGGGTACGCGGTCGATGGAAGGATCGCTGCTGAGCAGCACATGGCTGCCCTGGGCCAGCACCAGCGCTTCGATCGCATCGTTGGTGGCCGCTATGCGTTCGAAATAGGCCTTGAAATAATCCGCGCGTTCCGGCCGTTGCAAATCCTTGGACAGCAGATAAGCCGCCTCCGACAGGGTGGCGCGCAGGTTCTGATCCAGTACCTGGACCGTTTTTTCCTGCTGACGACCGAGTCCGTACCAGAAAAACAGGTTATAGGTCAGTATGCTGCCACCGATCAGCAACAGCAGATACTGACGGACACCCAGCCTCACAGCAGGTCTCCGGTCGGAAAGCCCTGTTCGCGCAATCGATGCTCCAGGTGCTCATCGAGTGGACGGTTGATCCACTCGATGCCGTTCAGGCCTTCCCTGAAGGCTTCAAGCCCCGGATTGCCAAGAAAATCGGCCACCACGGCATAGAATGCCTCGGGGTCGCGCTGCGCCACTTCGATCGCTGCATCCACCTTCCGCTTCAACTGTTGCAATTGCTCCCGATGCGACTTCAGTATCGGCTGGGCGGTGTACAGGGCATCGATGACCAGCAGGTCGGTATCGTTGCGGGTCGACGCCAGTTCGATGAACCCCTTGTCCTCCAGGCTCTGATTGTAGGGAAAATAGGTGACCACCAGGCTGGGGCGCCTCAGCATCCGCGCATCCAGGGTGGAGATTCGCCCCTGATCCTGATTGATGTAGCGGATGTCCAGTCCTTCCAGCCCCTGCGACCTGAGGAAATCACGCAACACCAGCGCATTGACCGAACCGACTTCGAGGTAGGCATCGACCGGTTCCCGGACCTGGCGCAGTTGGTCAAGGCTGCGGTTGCCCATCACCAGGTCGCCGCCGTTGGATCGATCGAACAGTATCACCGGTGTCAGCGAAGGATCGCGCGCATAGGCTTCGCCGAATTCGAACTGGGTGCCGGTAAAGGCTTCCGCCACCCCGGAACGGTAGAGTTGCAGGCTCTCGCCCAGCGAAACCACGGTGACCAGCTTGATGCCCAGCGGTGCGAGTTGTCCCTTTTGCCGCGCATAGTAGAGCGGCGCATAGCCAATCCAGCTGTTGGTGACGATCTTCAGCGGCGCACTGGGCGCGGACGATTCGCAGGCGGAAAGCATGACGCCCACAAAAAACAACACAAACAGGCGGATCATGAATCGGATTGGGGAGGTTCAGTGGGCCCGGAGGCGCCAGCAAAGCAAGACAGGATGAGCATGGGGTGAATCAGGGCTGAGAAAAGCATCCATATAACCCATGTTCCGTGAAAATGTAAATGTATTTGCCAGTTTTACGGACGATCGGCAGCAAAAGCGGACGCCGTTCACGGTACGGCCGCTGCCGGCCGCCCCGGCACCCTACTCCCTAAGCTGCACCTGCTGGGCGGCCGCTACCGCCGCCATGTTGATCAGCCCGCGCACCGTGACCGAAGGCGTCATGATATGGCCCGGCAGATCGCAGCCCATCAGGATCGGCCCGATGGTGACGCCGCCACCGATGGATTTCAGCACATTGGCGGTGATGTTACCGGCATCCAGACAGGGCATGACCAGCAGATTGGCGGTGCCGCTGAGGGTGGAATCCGGAAAACGCTCCTGACGCTTCAGTTCATTGAGCGCCGCATCGGCCTGCATCTCGCCGTCGATCTCCAGTTCCGGTGCCCGCTCGCGAATCAGTTGCAGGGCCTTTTGCATCACGCGCACCGTCTTGCCGCTTCGGTTGCCGAAATTGGAATGGGAGAGCAAGGCCACCCTGGGGCGGATGCCGAAGCGTTCAACCTCCAGCGAAGCGGCCAGAGTCATGCGGGCGATGTCTTCGGCATCCGGCTTCGGGTTGACCTGAGTGTCACAGATGAACAGCGGCCCGCTCTTGAGGATGTGCACATTGAGCGCGGCCACGCCCTCGCGATCGAACTGCCCGGATGCGGCGAGCAGGTGGTCCAGATGATGATCGAAACGGCCGATGGAACCGCAGATCAGGGTGTCCGCGTCGCCCAGCCGCACCATCATCGCCGCCTGCAGCGTGGTGGTGCTGCGGATCAGCGAACAGGCCTCGTCCCGCGTGACGCCGCGGCGTTTCATCAGTTGGTAATAGGCCTCGGCATAGCGTTCCTCGTCGATATCGTAGAGGATCTCGAATTCCTCGTCCTCGCGCAGATCCAGCGCCAGGTCGCGCAACTGCTGCTTGATGATGTCCGGTCGCCCCAGCAGCAGCGGATAGGCCATTCCTTCCTTCACCAGATTGTGCGCTGCCTGCAGCACCCTCGGGTTCTCGCCCTCGGCAAACACGATGCGGCAGCCGCTTCCCCGGATCCGCTCGAAGACCGGCTTCATGATCATGCCGGAGCGGTAGACGAAGCTGTTCAAGCGTTGCCGGTAGGCGTCCATATCGTCCAGAGGGCGGGAAGCCACCCCGCTGTCCATTGCCGCCTGCGCCACCGCACTGGCGATCTCGACGATCAGCCTCGGGTCGAAGGGCTTGGGAATCAGGTATTCCGGGCCGAAGCGCAGACTCTCGCCATCATAGGCGGAACGGACGATGTCCGAGTCACTGCCGGAACGGGCGAGCCGCGAGATGGCCTGCACGCAGGCGATCTTCATCTCGGCATTGATTTCGGTAGCACCCACATCGAGGGCACCGCGGAACAGGAACGGGAAGCACAGCACATTGTTGACCTGGTTGGGGTAGTCCGAACGGCCGGTGGCGATGATCACATCGTCACGCACCGCATGGGCGGCATCGGGACGGATCTCGGGCTCGGGATTCGCCAACGCGAATACAATGGGCCGTGGAGCCATGCGTGCCAGCATTTCCGGCTTGAGTACGCCGGCAGCCGACAGGCCGAGAAAGACATCGGCGCCCTCGATGGCTTCATCCAGACGGCGCAGCGGGGTATCCACAGCAAAGCGCGCCTTGTAGGGGTCCATGCCGGCCTCACGCCCCTCGTACACCACCCCGTTGAGGTCGGTGACGATGACCTGTTCCCGCTTCAGCCCCATCGTCAGCAGCAGGTCGAGGCAGGCCAGCGCGGCCGCGCCGGCACCGGAAGCCACAAGGCGTATCGAATCGAGGCGCTTGCCGGCCACTTCGAGCGCACTGGTCAGGGCCGCGGCAACGACGATCGCGGTGCCGTGCTGATCGTCGTGGAATACCGGGATACCGAGCCGTTCACGCAGGTATTCCTCGACGATGAAACAGTCCGGTGCCTTGATGTCTTCGAGATTGATTCCGCCAAAGGTCGGCTCCAGTCGCTCGATGGTCTGCGCCAGGCGCAGCGGATCCGGCTCGCGGATCTCGATATCGAACACATCGATATTGGCGAATTTCTTGAACAGCACCGCCTTGCCTTCCATCACCGGCTTGGCCGCCAGCGGGCCGATGTTGCCAAGGCCGAGCACCGCACTGCCGTTGCTGATCACCCCGACCAGATTGCCACGCGCGGTATATTCGGCCGCCTTCAGCGGGTCGGCTTCGATGTCCTTGCAGGGATGGGCCACCCCCGGGGAATAGGCCAGGGCCAGATCCAGCTGGGTGGCGAGCGGTGTGGTGGCCTCGATGGAGAGTTTGCCCGGCGTGGGCAGGCGGTGGTAGTCGAGGGCTTTTTGGCGGAAATCGTCGGTCATCGGGCGTGCGCTTAGAGGGGCAGAAACCCGAGTATAGAAAGGGGTTTGCGGGGCGCCTAATAACTTATGGGAAATAGCTAATAATCTTCATGATTCTTCTTTTAATTCAATATATTGAAGATTATTTCTAGAACCATTCGAGCAAAGCCATGCCGATACCGATGGCCGTGGTTCGGTGATTGAAATCGATCAGGCTCTCACCATAACCGCTGAATACCTGCAGGTGACAGCGCAGGCGGTTGAAACAGGGGTAGGACCAGTCGATGCGGACCGAGCCACGGGAGTCGGAGCCGTCCTTCAGGGAGTGACGGACCAGTGCCGCAATCTGATGCGAATTCCCCTTGCGGTGCACTACCAGCACTTCACCCCGGCCGACATAGTCGAGAATATCGGGGTTTTCGTCCTCGTCGGCCGAGGTTTCCGGCAAACGCCACCAGGGCCGCAGCAGGAACGCCCAGTCCGGTCTGTCGAAGCCGAGCGTCAGGATCACCCGGTTCCAGCTGCGCGACAGGGGTTCGCTGCGCCCGTTGGACTGGTGGTTGAAGCTGAGGCTGACCATACGCGCCGTATAGCTGCCGAGACGGAAATTCATGGCGTGTACCAGCATCAGCTCCGGCTCGTAGTTGGTCTCGCGAAAGGGCCGGGAGGCGTTGCTGTTGTAGATCTGCCAGTGCGATGACTGGGTGAAGCCGAACCACAGGTCGATGTTCTCGCCAAGCAGGTTGTCTTCCAGCTTGGTCTTGAAACTGAGTTGGAGCTTGGCCTCGCTGTAATCCAGGTCCAGTGGTGAAGTGACCGTTGTACGGGGGTTCCCGGAATCGGGCAGCGGATTGGGGTTGTTGCTGTAGAAGAGTGGCAGGAAGTAGACCGGCTTGTAGGGGCGGAGAATGAATTTGCCTAGGTTGTCGGTCAGTTCCCAGCGGTAGTTGAGCAGGGAGTAAACGCTGTCGTGCGACTCGGGATACCGCTGCTGCCAGTAGCCGAGTCGCGGGTCGACCGGCCGGTCTTCCTCGGTGCGGCCCTGGCGGTCATAGCAGGCCAGCCGCAGGGCATCGTTCTCGATCTTCCAGCACAGCTCCGGCTCTGGTTCCTGCGCCCGCGCCAATGGCGCTGCCAACAGCCACAACAGAACCGGCCACAACGCGCGGAGGATCGACACAAAGTTCACCGCAACCGAGGCTCAGAATTCGAATTCGGTTTCCTGCATCTCGCCGTTGCCGTCGATATTGACCGCCTTGACGCCAGGCAGGCGGTTGAGGATATAGGCCGCGTACATGATCAGGGACTTGCGGTTTTCATGATCGAAGGCGGTGAGGATGCGGTCGCAGACGATCTGACAGCGCTGCTCGACATTCGGGGAATCGACCCAGTCACGGCTCATCTGCCAGCCGCGGCTCATGTCCTTGTCGAGCATCGCAAAATAGTCTTCCGCGCCCTGGACGATGCTGTCCGGCACTTCGACGGGATAGTTTTGGTCTTCGATTCGTATATTCAGTATCATGGCTTTCAACCCTGAGGTTTCGGAAAGTACAGCATGTTAGCGACCATCGAGCACCTGATATCCGCAAAAAACCTGACTGAAATCAGGAAGCTGCTCGACCGCGCCCGCTTCGTCGACGGCAAGCTGTCGGCCGGCATGGTGGCGCGCCGGGTCAAAAACAACCAGGAAATGGATCCGCGCTCGGCCGACTTCAACCGGCTCAACGAACTGGTCATGGGCAACCTGGTACGCCACCCCAAATACAAGGCCGTGGCCTGGCCAAAACGGGTGGCCGCCCCCTTCTACGCCCGCTACGAGCCGGGCATGGAGTACGGCGAGCATGTGGACGACCCGGTGATGGGCCAGGGACAGGACCTGTACCGCACCGATGTATCCACCACCGTCTTCCTCAGCGACCCCGAAGACTACGAGGGCGGCGAACTGGTCATCATCGACACCTACGGCGAGCAACGCATCAAGCTGCCCGCCGGTCATGCCGTGGTCTATCCCTCGCACAGCCGGCATTTCGTCGCGCCGGTGACCTCCGGCGTGCGTCTGGTCGCTGTCACCTGGGCGCAGAGCACGGTGCGCGATCCCTCGCGGCGGGAACTGCTCTACGAGCTGAATCTGGCCCGCGAGCAGCTGTTCCGAGAGCTGCCGGAATCCGAGGCCACCCGCAAGGTGGCCGCCACCTTCAACAACCTGGTGCGCCGCTGGGTCGATCTCTGAACCGAGCGGCCCGCCACAAACGAAAAAGCCACCGCATGCGGTGGCTTTTTCAAGTCAAGGCCAGAGGCCGACTCAGCGATGAGAGCCCTTCTCGGCGTGGGCCATGTCGACCAGTTCCATCGCCTTTTTCATGTATTCGTCACGGTAGCCGTCCAGGATGGTGCCGGAACCGCCAACGAAATAGGCCTTGGGATCGAAACCGTTCTCGTGCTCATACTCGATGAACTTCTTCTGCATTTCGATCAGTTCTTTGATTCGTGCCAGTTTGTCGCTCATGAAAATATCCTCTACGCGCAGTGCTTGAAGTCTTGAATGATGGCGCGAATATAAGGGATATCCGCGCCACAGTCTCTATCACCAAGGGGGTAAGGCGCCCGGCGCCCGTCCCGCGTCGCTCAGTAACCGCCCTTGCGGGTGGACTGGGGCATGCCGCCGATCTTCAGGCCCTGCTTGGAAGGCATCAGCGGGAACAGTTCGTACATTTCCTTGGTGGTCGGCTTGTAGCCCCAGATCTTTTGCATGGCCTTGAGGATCTGACGCTCGTTCGGCTCGTTGCCGTCGAGGGTCTGCTCGCGTACATAGCGCACCACATCCCAGTGCTTGTCGGTGGGCTCAATGCCCTCTTCCTTGAACAGTTCCAGCGCGATCTCTTCATTCCAGTCGCTGCTGTTGACCAGATAGCCGTTCTCGGTTCGTTCGACGGAGTCAAGAAGTCCCATAACCTAATGCCTCGATTGTTTTGGTTGAAAACTGTGGATTCAACCGCGGAATCTCGCATACGGGCGCGCGGCTGTCACTGTCCCGTTTGGCAAAGAAGGGCTATCCCTTTGGAAATAGGCAGCCGCCTCACTGCTGTTTCTTGTTGACCGCCTCGATGCCCTTGTGCGGCAGGAAGATCCCCATACCCAGCAGCGGGCGCGAGCCGAGGCCTCGCTCCTGCAGCTGCAGGGATTCGGGAATCTGCAGATCGCTGAGCATCAGCTTTCGGGTCAGGATCTCGCCCTCGGCGGTGCGGTGACGGTGCAGCTTGCCGGGCATCATCTTGCGCACACGGATGCCGCGCTGACCGAGCTCATCGGCCACGGAGCGCAGGAATTCGGCCTCGTCCTCGGTGCCCCCGGTGTCCACATGGCGTGCGAACACGGTGGTCAGCTTGCTCAGCGGCCGCAGGTGGAAATCGCCCACCGTCAACGGATGGCCGGCAATGTCGAGCCGCTTGCCGATCAGCGCACGCGCGTCCTCGAAACGGTGGCTGGGCAGGCGCAGCGTCATGCGCGTGCGACGCGAGACATGCAGCAGCTCGCTGTCCGGGTCTTCGGGGCGCATCCATCCGTTGGCCGACTCGGCCACATGGATCTGGTGGATGGCGGCTGCCGGCTCGTCAGCCAGCCACGGCAGATGGCGCTGGATTTCCAGCGACAAGGCCTCGGCATGATCCAGCGGCAGGGTGCGGCAGTCGATGCGGAACAGCAGGTCCTGCACCGTTTCCGGGATTACGAAGTCCTCCTGATCCTCGTCTTCCTGCCAGTAGAGATCCGCATCCTGCTTCATGATCAGACCACCGAGGTGAACACCGCTTCGAGACGGTCTTCCCAGTCCGGTGGGGTATCGCTGTAGGGCGGCTTGATGTCCATGCGGAAAAAGCGTTCGCCTGCTGCGGCACGCTGCTTGATGACGTCCTTCAGGTCTTCGAAGGACTCGATCTCGGGATGTTGCAACAGAACTTCACTCAGCCAGAGCATGATGACCTTCTCCTCAATGGATGTTGATGCGGTTGTAGTAGCGGGCGCGGTAATAGATGCGCGGCCGCCGGGCATCGTCAGAAAATCCGCTGCGCGTATGCAGCACATTGTTGTTGATGACGCCCTCGCCGGCATTGAGCCGGTATTCGACATGCCAGGGGGAGTCCGACTCGAGGAACTCGAACAGGCACTGCAGCGCCTCCTGGGTGCGGCCGTCATCGGACCAGATGATATTGTGCTTTCGCTTGCTGAATCTCATGGCAAGCGCGGGGGCATCGCCGCCCGGCTCGGTCAGGAACACCGGACTGCAGGTCTGCGGCCGTAATTGCTCCCCATCGACCACATTGGGCGGTATGCACATCACAGATGGCTGCGAAAGCGCCTCGACAAAGGCCGGATCCGTATCGCGCAGATGGATGTAGGCCATGTCGTGGTCCAACAGACGGTTGGCGCCACCCTCGGCCGCCGGCTGCTGGCAATGCAGCACCATCGCCAGCACCCGCTGGCGCATGGGGTTGTAATAGCCGTCGGTATGCCAGCCGATCGGCTTGTTGGTGTAGGGTATGTAGCGCGCGCCTTCCACCGGCTTCACGGTAAGCCGGGTGACGCGGTCCTCCGGCGCACAGAGATTGCGATCCAGCTCCTTCAGCCCCATGCGCCGTCCGATGCGCTTGAGCGCGGACAGCGGGTCATCCGGTACGCCGTTCATGCGGTAGAGCGCGAAGTTGTAACGGTCGATGTGATCGCGGATAATCGCCAATGAGGCATCGTCGATACTGCCATCGCCCCCGATCTCCACCAGCAGCGGAAAATCATCCCGCGCGCGCAGGTCGTAACCGCGTCGCTTGGCGTCCGCCCAGCGACGGTAGGCCCGATCATTGCTCAGATCAAAGGGGTTTTCGGCCATACCAGAACCCGCCCATATAAATAAGGTGTGTTCACTCTAAGGCAAACCCATAAATGCAATGTATATCCCCATGGGGGTAAGCCTATAACCCCCCGCCCCCCCATCAGGCAAGTGTTCAAGCCGGCGCCCCTTCTCTAAAATTCCGGGCATTCTTGTAATACCTTGTTACAAGACCGATCAATCACGACAACCTGCAAGTCAACAAGAGTCTTATAAAGGAGACGGTGAAATGGCAAAGTACGATACCCCGATGCTCGATGAGCTCGAAAACGGCCCTTGGCCCAGCTTTATTTCAGGCTTCAAGCGTCTGCGCGACAACCACCCGGACAAGCGCATCAACGAAGTCGCCGACAGCCTGCTGGGGCAGCTCGAGCATTCCTACGAAACCCGCAAGGGCTACTGGAAAGGCGGAACCGTTTCCGTATTTGGTTATGGCTCGGGCATCATCCCGCGCTTTTCTGAAGTCGGCGATGCCTTCCCCGAGTCCAAGGAGTTCCACACCCTGCGCGTACAACCGCCGGCAGGCAACCATTACACCACCGACATGCTGCGTCAGCTGGCCGACAGCTGGGAGAAGTACGGTTCCGGCCTGGTGACCTTCCACGGTCAGACCGGCAACATCATGTTCATCGGTACCGACACCGAGAACACCCAGCACTTCTTCGACGAAATCAACGAATACGGATGGGATCTCGGCGGCGCCGGCCCCTGTGTTCGTACCGGCATGTCCTGCGTCGGCGCTTCGCGTTGCGAGCAGTCCTGCCTCGACGAGCAGCGCATCCACCGCACACTGATGAACAACTTCACCGACGATGTTCACCGTCCTGCCCTGCCCTACAAGTTCAAGTTCAAGGTTTCCGGCTGCGGCAACGACTGCCAGAACGCCATCGAGCGTTCCGACTTCGCCGTCATCGGCACTTGGCGTGACGACATGAAGGTCAACCAGGAAGCCTTCAAGGGCTACCTCGAGACCAAGGGCAAGCAGTACATCATCGACAATGTCACCACACGCTGCCCGACCAACGCCATTCACATCAACGAAAACGACGAGCTGGTCATCGACAACCGCAACTGCGTGCGCTGCATGCACTGCCTGAATGTCATGCCGAAAGCGCTGTCTCCGGGAGACGACAAGGGCGCCACCATCTGCATCGGCGGCAAGCGCACGCTGAAGATCGGCGATCTGATGGGCACCGTGGTCATCCCCTTCAAGAAACTGGAGACCGACGAGGACTACGAAGAGCTGGTCGAGCTGGCCGAGGAAATCATCGATTTCTGGGCCGAGAACGGCCTCGAACACGAGCGTTGCGGCGAGATGATCGAGCGCATCGGCCTGGCCAACTTCCTCGAAGGCATTGGCGTCGAGGTCGACCCGAACATGGTCAACCACCCGCGCCAGAGCTCCTATGTCCGCATGGATCAATGGGACGAAGAAGCCGAGAAATGGTTCGAACGTCAAGCCGAGGCCGCCAACGCGTAAGCGTTGGCCCTCGCCTCCGTTTGATTTTTGTTTATCACATTTAATTTATAGGTACAGATATGTCTGACGCACCCCGTCCACCTATTGAATCCGGCTGTCCTGACGGCTTCCAGTACATGCACCCGCTGATGCGCAAGCATTACGGCAACTGGGATTACCACGAGGATCCGCAACCTGGCGTACTGAAGCATGTCGCCAAGAACGGCGATGTCCTGTTCACCGTCAAGGCCGGCACCCAGCGCATCCTCGATGTGTTCACCCTGCGCAAGCTGTGCGACATCGGTGACGAGTACGCCGACGGCCATGTTCATTTCACCATCCGTTCCAACATCGAGTTCATGCTCACCGACGAGTCCCGCGTACAGCCCCTGGTCGACAAGCTGGAAGCCGAGGGCTTCATCGTTGGCGGCACCCGCAACTCCGTCACCATGATCTCCCATACCCAGGGCTGGCTACACTGCGACATCCCGGGCACCGATGCCTCGGGCGTGGTCAAGTCGATGATGGACGAGCTGATCGACGAGTTCAAAGCCTGGAACATGCCGAACCGCGTCCACATCACCACTTCCTGCTGCCAGATCAACTGTGGCGGCCAGGGCGACATCGCCATCAACGTTCAGCACACCAAGCCGCCGAAGATCAACCACGACCTGGTGGCCAATGTCTGTGAGCGTCCCTCGGTTGTCGCTCGCTGCCCGGTGGCCGCGATCCGCCCGGCCATGGTCGACGGCAAGCCGTCTCTGGAAGTCGACGAGAAAAAGTGCATCTGCTGTGGCGCCTGCTTCCCGCCCTGCCCGCCGATGCAGATCAACGATGCCGAGCACTCCAAGCTGGCGATCTGGGTAGGTGGCAACCACTCCAACGCCCGCAGCAAGCCGACCTTCCAGAAGCTCGTTGCCGCCGGTATCCCCAACAACCCGCCGCGCTGGCCCGAAGCGACCGCGATCGTCAAGAAGATCCTCAAGGTCTACAAGGAAGACGCGAAGGATTGGGAGCGCATCAACGACTGGATCGAACGCATCGGCTGGACCCGTTTCTTCGAGCTGACCGACCTGCCGTTCACCAAGTTCCACATCGACAACTGGCGTGGCGCTCGCAACAGCCTGAACGCTTCTGCGCACATCCGCTTCTGAGATCGGAGTCGTCCAGATGAAATTTGCGATTCAAGTCAATGAAGGGCCGTTCACCCATCAGGCGTCTGATACGGCGTATCAGTTCACCAAGGCGGCTCTGGAGAACGGGCACGAGATCTTTCGTGTGTTCTTCTACCATGACGGCGTCAACAACGGCACCTACTTCGGTGTGCCGCCGATCGACGACCGCAATGTGCAGCAGCAGTGGTCCGAGCTGGCCGAAAAGCATGACCTGGATCTCGTCGTCTGTGTTGCCGCGGCCCAGCGCCGCGGCATCATGGACGAGGACGAGTCCAAGCGTCACGGCAAGGGCACCTCGAACATTGCTCCGGGCTTCCGCATCTCCGGTCTCGGTCAGCTGATCGAAGCCGGCATCCAGGCCGACCGCCTGCTGGTCTTTGGCGATTGAGGAGTAGAGAACCATGTCCGATACCAAAACCTTTGTATACATGAACCGCAAGGCCCCTTACGGCACGGTTTACGCTCTGGAATCGCTCGAGGTCGTGCTCATCGGCGCCGCATTCGAACAGAATGTGAAGCTCGTGTTCATGGATGACGGTGTGTACCAGTTGACCAAGAACCAGGATACCGACGGCATTGGAATGAAGAATTTTTCCAAGACCTACTCGGCCCTGGGTGACTACGATGTCAACCAGATCTATGTCTGCGAGCAATCGCTGAAGGATCGTGGGCTGACACTCGATGACCTGCAGGAACTGACCTACGAGGACGAGGACGACGATTGGGCCGAGAAAAGCTCGATCCACCTGGTGTCTCGTGATCAGATCGCTGAAATCGTCGGCTCCGCCGATGTCCTGCTGAACTTCTGAGGGGAATCGCCATGTCAACGCTCCATACTGTCAACAAGTCACCCTTCGAACGCAATTCACTCGACAGCTGTCTTTCCGTGGCCGCGGAAGGCGCTACCGTCCTGTTGATCGAAGACGCCGTCGGCGGCGCGCTGCAGAATACCGCAGTCGCCTCGACCGTCTCAGACGCCATGGGCAAGGGCGTGAAGTTCGCCGTCCTGGGTGAAGACCTGCGCGCGCGCGGCCTCTCGGCCGAACGTGTCATCGATGGCATCAGCGTCGTCGACTATGCCGGCTTCGTACAGCTGGCCTGCGATCACGACAATGTCCAGAACTGGCTGTAACACTTTTCATTAACATCTTGATTTTCAAGCATTGATAGGAGAAATATCATGCCTTTAGAAGTAAACGGTAAGACCTACGAAACTGACGAGGAAGGCTATCTGGCCAACCTGAACGACTGGACTCCCGAAGTCGCAGAAGCCCTGGCTGCTGCTGACGGCGAGACCCTCACCGACAACCACTGGGAAGTCATCAACTTCCTGCGCGAGTACTACGAAGAGTACCAGATCGCTCCTGCGGTTCGCGTCCTGACCAAGGCCATTGGCAAGAAGCTGGGCAAGGACAAGGGCAACTCCAAGTACCTCTACGAGCTGTTCCCCTACGGCCCGGCCAAGCAAGCCTGTAAGTACGCGGGCCTGCCCAAGCCGACCGGCTGCGTCTAAGACGCCGACCGCTCTGATCCCGGGCCGGCCTAGCCGGCCCGGAATCTATACGACCCGGTTCGACGCCGAACCCACAAGCCCTCTGAGAGATTGATCGTCACAATGAGCACTTTCTTTGCATTGTTATACTGGTTTGCCACCGCTGTCCTGGTGATCGGACTGGGCTACAAGATCTGGCAATACTGGCGCACTCCCGCCCCCCTCAAGATTCCGACGACGCCGGCTCCGACCACCGTGCCCGGCGTTGTATTCCGGATGGCTCGTGAAGTCGTAGTATTTGAAAGCCTGTTCAAATCCAACAAGTGGATCTGGATTTTCGGCTGGATATTCCACATGTCACTGTTCCTGGTGCTGGCGCGTCACCTGCGCTATTTTCAGGAACAACCCTGGTTCTGGGTCGATCTGATCCAGCCCTTTGGCAAGTACGCCGCCTTCGGCATGGTCTTTGGCCTGCTCGGACTGCTGGGACGCCGTATCGTCGTAGACCGTGTGCGTTACATCTCCGCGCCTTCCGACTACCTGATGCTCCTGCTGCTGCTGTTCATCGGCTTCAGCGGTCTGGTGATGCAACTGCTCGACCGACCCGACATCATCACCCTCAAGCAGTTTTTCCTCGACTGGATGGGCTTCTCCATTGCCGACCTGTCGGTCAACACACCGCTGATCATCCATCTGACGCTGGTAGCCATCCTGCTGCTGATCTTCCCGTTCAGCAAGCTGCTGCATGTCCCCGGCGTATTCTTCAGCCCGACACGCAACCAGGTCGACAACCCGCGCGAGAAGCGCCATGTGGTCGACTGGGCGCTGGAGCTGGAGAAAGGCGATCCCAACACCTGTGCTGAATCATCCAAGGGCTAGGAGATAGAGAAGTGGCTGATTTCGAAACACCCGAACTGTTCAAGCATATCCATGTCCCGAAGATCCAGCCGGGTTCCATGGAATCCGACGGTCCCTTCATCGCCAAGCCCGAGCATCAGGACCCGCTCTGCTTCCCCGGTGAACTCGTCGACGACTGGGAGACAAAGGCCGTCGAGGAAATGGGCAATGCGGTCAAGAAATACCGCGGCCTGCGCGTGTTCCTCGACTCCTGCGTCAAGTGCGGCGCCTGTACCGACAAGTGCCATTACTTCCTCGGTTCCGCCGATCCCAAGAACATGCCGGTCGCCCGCCAGGACCTGTTCCGCTCGGTCTATCGTCGCTACCACACGCCCACCGGTCGATTCCTGGGCAAACTGGGACTGGGCTGGCTGGTCGGCGCCAAGGAAATGAGCAAGGAAGTGCTCGACGACTGGTGGAACTACTATCATCAGTGCTCCGAGTGCCGCCGATGCTCCGTCTATTGCCCCTACGGCATCGACACCGCCGAGATCACCATGGCGGCGCGTGATGTCATGGCCCGCGTCGGTCGCGGCATGAAGTACAGCAACGAAATCATCGGCAAGGTCTACAAGATCGGCAACAACCTCGGCCTGCCGGAGCCGGCACTGGCCGATACCCTCGAAGGCCTTGAGGAAGACATCGAAGACGATACCGGTGTAAAGGTGGAACTGCCGCTGGACCGCGAAGGCGTCGAGATCCTGCTGGTCACGCCGTCGGCCGACTTCTTTGCCGAACCCCATGTGGACGGGCTGATGGGCTATGCCAAGGTCTTCCACGAGGCTGGTGTCACCTGGACACTGAGTTCCAAGGCCTCCGAAGCCGCCAACTTCGGCCTGTTCATCGGCAACTATGAAAACATGCGCCGCATTGCGCTGCGCATCCGCGAAGCGGCCATCGATCTGGGCGTCAAGCGCATCGTGTTCGGCGAGTGCGGTCACGCCTGGCGTGTGGCCTACAGCTTCCTCAATACATTGGCCGGTCCTTTTGATTTCCTTGATCAGCGCTACCCAATCCCTCAGCACATCTGCGAGTTCACCTGGGATCTGATCCAGAAGGACAAGCTCAAGTTCGACCCGTCGGAAAACGACTGGATGACCCTGACCTTCCACGATTCATGCAATGTCGCGCGCGCCTCCCGCATGGGCGACAAACCGGGCGGACAGTTCACCATACCCCGCAACATCATCAAGACGGTGTGCAACAACTATGTGGACATGGCGCCGGAAACCATCGGCGAGGGCACCTTCTGTTGCGGCGGTGGCGGCGGTCTGCTGACCGACGATCTGATGCCCGTGCGCGTCAAGGGCGCGATGCCGCGCATGACCGCACTGAACAATGTGGTGCAGGAGGAAGGTGTCACCCACATGGCCGCCATCTGCGCAATCTGCAAATCGCAGTTCAGCAAGGTACTGCCCTACTACAACATGGGGATGGACATGATCGTCAGTGTCCACCAACTGGTCTCCAACGCTCTGATCCTCACCGGGCAGAACAGCGACGAGGACGAGGCCGAATCCCCAGCGGAAGCCGCAAACGAATAATTCATTAACCCTTTACTTTATCCAGTGAAAACTGTTGGTCACAGGAGCTGAAAATGGCAACGAGCACGAAAGAGATGAACACCAAACTGACATTCCGCAAGTACGAGGACGGTGTCAACCAGTGGCAGAAGATCGGCGACAAGATCTTCGAGGGCGATCATTCGCACAAATGCCCCACCTATGTCCATCGCACTCCGCCGTGCCAAGGCAGTTGCCCTTCCGGTGAGGATATCCGCGGCTACCTGGACATCATCCGCGGCATCGAGAAGCCGCCGGAAGGCGTTACCATGCAGGAGTACGCCTTCCGCCGCTCCACCGACGCCAACCCCTTCCCGTCGATGATGGGCCGCGTCTGCCCGGCGCCCTGCCAGGACGGTTGCAACCGCAACCATGTCGAGGACTTTGTCGGCATCAATGCGGTGGAGCAGTACATCGGCGATACCGCAAAATCCGAAGGCTTCACGTTCGACAACAGTGCTCCGCTGTCCGGCAAGAAGGTGGCCATCGTCGGCGGCGGTCCGGCCGGCTTGGCCGCGGCCTACCAGCTGCGTCGCATGGGTCATGAATCCGTGGTCTTCGACGACCACGACGAGCTGGGCGGCATGTTCAAGTACGGCATCCCCGGCTACCGTACCCCGCGTGAATTCCTGAACCACGAGATTCAGCGCATCCTCGACATGGGCGGTATCGAGGTCAAGCTCTCCACCCGCGTCGGTACCGATGTCAAGGTCGAAGAGCTGGAAAAGGAATACGACGCCATCATCTGGGCCATCGGCTGCAAATCCGGCCGCATGCTTCCGGTACCGAATGCCGACGCCCCCAACTGCGTGTCCGGTGTCGCCTTCCTCGAGGCATTCAACAAGGGCACCATGAAAGTGACGGCCAGCAAGGTCGTCTGTGTCGGTGGTGGCGACACCTCCATTGACGTCGTTTCCGTTGCCCGCCGCCTTGGCAAGGTCGACGACCTGCCCGAGGAGCAGCGCCCCGAGCATGTCATCGGCGGCTATGTGGCCCATGATTCGGCCCTGACCGCAGCGCGCGACGGTGCCCAAGTGGTGCTGACCTCGCTGTTCCCGCGCGACCAGATGACCGCATCCGAACACGAAGTCGAAGACGCCCTGCGCGAAGGCGTGGACATCCACGACGGCGTCATGCCGCTGGAGGTCGTCGTCGACGACAACGGACGCGCCATTGCCCTCAAGGTCGCCAAGTGCGAGGTGGTCGATGGCCGCCCGACTCCGATCGAAGGCACCGAGTATGAAATCGAGGCCGATCTCATTGTCTCCGCCATCGGCCAGACCGGCGATCTCACCGGTCTCGAGGAGTTCGACAACGGCCGCGGACTGATGGATGCCGACAGCTTCTACCGCGTACCCGGCAAGGAAGGTCACTTCGTGGCCGGCGACATCGTCCGCCCCCACCTGCTGACCACGGCCATCGGCCAGGCGTCCGTCTGCGCCGAAACGGTCAATGCCTACCTGACCCACGGCAGCCTGAAAAAGCGCCCCAAGGTCGATGTGCATCACTTCGATCTGCTGGAGAAGCTCAAGGAAGCCAACCTGGCTCCCGAGCCCTACAGCCACGAGGAAACCCGCGGTACCAGCGAAGCCGATTTCGCCATCCACAACTTCGAGGACCGCTCCGAGCAGGAAATCATCACTGCCGACAAGCTGTTCCTCGGCCACTTCGAATACACCCCGCGTCATGTGCGCAAGCAAGTGGTGCCCGATGCTGAACAGGTACTCGGCCACTTCGAGGACCGGCTGGTTCCGCTGACCGAAGAGGAAACCGTGGCCGAGGCCGAGCGCTGCATGAGCTGCGGCATGTGCTTCGAATGCGACAACTGTGTCATCTACTGCCCGCAGGATGCCGTCTACCGCGTCAAGAAGGACAAGCACACCGTGGGCCGCTATGTGGCCACCGACTACGCGCGCTGCATCGGCTGTCACATCTGTTCCGATGTCTGCCCCACCGGCTACATCGACATGGCCATGGGTGACCACTAAACCACCAGGGTGGATGTATCCGTGACTATTCGATTGTTATCTCGCAGCCTGCTGACCATGGCGATTCTGCTGTGGTCACTGAGCCTCTCGGCGGCCAGCGATTTCCGTGGCCCGTCCCGCGACGCGAACGGCAATGTCGTTCCGACGCCCAAGGGTGAACAGTGCATTCGTCCAACCGACGAGATCCGCCGCACCCACCCGGAGTTGCTGCTTCACAAGCGTGACCTGACCATGCATCAGGGCATCCGTACCAAGGATGCCAGCCTCAAGGAATGCATCAACTGTCATGTCACTCCGGACAGCAGCGGCAAGGTGGCACGCGCCGGTGAGCCCGGTTTCTTCTGCTCCAGCTGCCACCAGTCGGTGAGCGTCAAGCTCGACTGTTTCGAATGCCATTCGGACCGTCCGGAAAGCGCCGATGGCGAACGCTTGCGCCAGACCTCGCCCCATTCTTCCGGCACTCCCTTGGTGGACCGGCTGTTGAGCCTGTCGAACAACCCGAAAGCCGTATCCCAACAGAAGGTTCGTTGACCCATGAGCCAGAACGAGATGAATTCCGAGACTCCCATCGATCAGTACCGTCGTCGCCTGCTCGGCGGTTCGGTGGCGGCACTGGCCGGTCTGACCCTGGCACCGGGCGTGTTTCTGCAGACGGTTCAGGCGCGCCCTGCCGACGAGCCGGTCAGCGACAGGAACCGCTGGGGCCTGCTGATCGACACCAACAAGTGCGCCGATGGCTGCAACCGCTGCGTAACGGCCTGCAATGAAGAAAACGGGCTGAAACCGATGCACGGACCGACCACCGATCCGCAGTGGATCCGCATCGTCAAGGTCAAGAGCAAATCGACCGGATACCAGTTCCAGATGCCGGTGATGTGCCAGCACTGCGAGCACCCGCCCTGCGTGGATGTGTGTCCCACCGGCGCTTCCTTCAAGCGCGCCGACGGCATCGTACTGGTGGACCGCCATATCTGCATCGGCTGTCGCTACTGCATGATGGCCTGCCCCTACAAGGCGCGCAGCCTGGTCCATGAAACGCTCACTGACCAGAAGCCGTACATGCCTCGCGGCAAGGGTACCGTCGAGTCCTGCACTCTGTGCGTGCACAAGGTGGACCGCGGCGATGGCACCACGGCCTGCGCCGAAGCCTGTCCCGAACAGGCCATCCTGTTCGGTGACCTCAACGACAGCGGCAGCGAAATTTCCCGCCGCCTTGAGCAATACGGCGGCCGCCAGCTGCGCGCCGATCTGGGCCTGAATACAGGCGTTCGTTACCAGGGTTTTTAAGCAATCATGAAAAATCTCCGCTACACATCGATTGACGGCAACTCGCCCGCCTACCTGGGTCTGCTGGGCTTTTTCGGACTCTTCCTGCTGGCCGCTTTCGTCGCCTTCGTCAACATGGAGCACGAGGGCCACTGGATCACCGGGATGAATAACCAGATCGTCTGGGGCATGCCCCATGTGTTCGCGATCTTTCTCATTGTGGCCGCCTCCGGCGCGCTGAATGTGGCCTCAATCGCTTCGGTATTCGGCAAAAAGTTGTACAAGCCGCTGTCGCGCCTGTCCGCGGTCCTCGCGGTGGCCCTGCTCGCCGGCGGCCTGGCCGTTCTGGTGCTGGATCTGGGCCGTGCCGACCGGCTGATCGTCGCCATGACCTACTACAATTTCAAATCGATCTTTGCCTGGAACATCATCCTCTACAACGGATTCTTCCTCATCGTTGGTCTCTACCTGTGGACCATGCTCGACTGGCAGGTCGAGAAATACGCCCGCGTTGCCGGCACGGCAGCCTTCATCTGGCGGCTGATCCTGACCACAGGTACCGGTTCCATCTTCGGTTTCCTGGTCTCCCGTCAGGCCTATGACAGCGCACTGCTGGCACCGATGTTCGTGATCCTTTCCTTCTCCTTCGGACTGGCCATCTTCATGCTGGTCATGTTCGCCGCCTTCAAATGGACCGGGCGCCCGCTGGGTGACCTGGTGGTCAATCGCTTGAAAAACTTGCTGGGCGTGTTCGTCGCCGCCACCTTCTACTTCAGCGCGGTCTATCACCTGACCAATCTGTACATGACCAAGAAGCACGGTATCGAGAGCTTCATCCTGCTCGACGGCGGCATCTATACCCAGCTGTTCTGGTGGGGCCAGATCGTCATCGGCACCCTGCTTCCGCTGCTGCTGGTCTACTGCCCGCGTCCATCCAAGCACCGTTTTGCCATCGGTCTGGCCGCGGTACTGGTGATCCTTGGCGGCATGGCCAACCTATATGTCATCATCATCGGCGGACAGGCCTACCCGATCCCGCTGCTTCCGGCCGAGTTCGAATACAGCTCGACCTTCTTCGATGGCGTGGTCGCCGGTTACAGCCCCAGCAAATGGGAGATCATGCTTGGCCTCGGAGGCGTCGCCCTGTCATTGTTCATCGTGGCCTTTGCGCTCAAGATCTTCCGGCTGCTGCCCGATGACCTGTCGGACAACCTGGTGTCAAGCAAGTCCTGACTCCTCCTCCGCGGTTGTTACCCCGAAGCGTCTGCCTATAATGGCGGACGCTTTTTGTTTTCCTCTGCCGCATGTCCGCCTTCTATATCTCCGCCGCGCACAAATCCTCGGGCAAGACCACGCTGTCGATCGGTCTTGCAAAGGCCATTCGGGATCGCGGCTTGAGCATCCAGACCTTCAAGAAGGGACCGGACTATATTGATCCGATCTGGCTCAGCCAGGCCAGTGACCGCGACTGCCACAACCTCGATTTCTTTACTTCCGGCCAGCCCCATATCCTTGAGTCCTTCCATACCCGGCGCCAGGGCATGGATGTCACGCTGGTGGAAGGCAACATGGGGCTGTTCGACGGCCTGGCACTCGATGGCAGCGACAGCAACGCCGCAATGGCCCGCCTGCTGCAACTGCCGGTGGTGCTGGTGGTGGACTGCAGCGGCACCAGCCGCGGTATCGCCCCGCTGCTGCTGGGCTACCGGGATTTCGACCCTCAGATTCGCTACGCCGGGGTGATCCTCAACAAGGTCGCCGGTACTCGCCACGAGGCGAAGATGCGGGCGATGATCGAACGCTATACGGATTTCACTGTTCTGGGCGTGGTACCACGCAACAACGCGATCCAAGTCACCGAACGGCACCTGGGGCTGATACCGGGAAACGAGATGGCCGAGCAGGCGGAAACCGTTATCGACCTGCTGGCGGAGCAGGCCGAACGCCATATCGATATCGATGCCTTGCTGCAGGCCACCCGGATTCCCGTTGCCGACAGCGGCGACATGAACCTTCCACTTGCCAGGAAACTGCCGAAGGCGGATCTGCGCGTTGCCATCGCCCGTGACACTGCCTTCGGCTTCTACTACCCCGGTGATCTGCAGCGCTTCGCGGAACTCGGTGTCGAACTGCTGCCCTTCGACAGCCTGCACGATCCCCATCTGCCGACCGCCATCGACGGCCTGTTCATTGGCGGAGGATTCCCCGAAACCCAGGTTGAGAAACTCTCGGCCAACCAGAGCCTGCTCACCGACATCCGCCAATCCATCGAGCAGGGTTTGCCAAGCTATGCCGAATGCGGTGGACTGATGTACCTGTGCCGAGACCTGATGCAGGCCGGTACCGCCTGGCCCTTGTGCAATGTGATTCCGGCCAGCGTGGTAATGAGCCGCAAGCCTCAGGGACGCGGCTATGTGGTCCTGGAACCCCGGCCCGATCACCCCTGGTACACCGACCCTGCGCAGCCGATACACGCCCACGAATTCCACTATTCCTCCTTGCAGTATGTTGCGGACGAACTCACTTATGGCTATGCCATCAAGCGGGGAACGGGAATCGATGGAATGAATGATGGTATCATCCGTCATAATCTGGTCGCCAGTTACACGCACTTGCGATCGACCGACCTGCATTCCTGGGTCGATGACTTCGTTTCCTTCATCCGAACCTGCAAAGAGGGCCGCTGACAGATGATCAAGGTTACCCCCGATGCCGTTACCCAGATTCGCCTTTCGGCCAAGCAGTCAGGCATCGCCGCGCCCATTCTGCGTATTGCCGCAAAGGAACAGCCCGACGGCTCGTTGCACTATGCCATGGGCTTCGACGACGCCATCTCTGACAAGGACCACCGCTTTCAGATCGAGGGCATCGAAATGGTGGTTTCCGAGATGTCCGAGCCGCTGGTCCGCGACATGACCATCGATTTCGTCGAACTGGACAACGGCGAAAAGAACTTCATTTTCCTCAACCCGCAGGACAAGAACTATTCCCCGCCCGCGGAATAGTCCCAGCCATCATGACCACGCGCAGCAAGCCACTGAGCGCCACCGGTGAACAGATGGCGTTCCGCTTCATGCCCGAGATCAGCAGCCTGCAACGGGCACTGCGCTGCATCTTTCGGTGCCGCGCCTTTGGCGCGCTGAGTCTTCTTGGCCTGTCGCTGACCATCCTGGCCATTTCCTACTGGCTGTTCCCCCAGGCTCCTGCTCCCGTTTACGAGACGCTCTTTCTGGTCGCGGTACTGTCATTGCTGTTCGCCTTCTACTGGATCTGGACCGACCTGCTGAAACCGGTAATCGATATCGAGGAATGGTCGCAGCAGATGCGCAGCGGCCATCTGGATTACAAGATGAAGGTCGCCCGCCACGGCGAACTGTCGCGGCTGACCAGTGATCTGAACGATTTGGGCACGATGATGCACCACCTGGCGCGGGATACCGAAGAACAACTGCAGCTCTATACCGCCCATACCGAACAGAAAACCCAGTCACTCAGCATCCTCTATGACGTTGCCGCCAGCATCAACATCTCCAGCAGCCTGGAGGACCTGCTCAAACGCTTCCTCAAGACGCTGACCGAGGTGATCCACGCCGATGCCGGAGCGGTGCGGCTGGTCAATGAAAACGGCGACCTGGAACTGGTCGCCAGCATCGGCTTCGATGATGAGCTGATCGAGCTGGAGAAGCTGCTGCCGGCCGAAAGCTGTGTCTGCGGCAAGGTCGATCAATGCGACGACCTGGTCTATCAGGACAGCATGCTGCCCTGCGGACAGACCGTGCACCACCCGTTCTTCGGCCATGATCTGGGACTGATCGTGGTCCCCCTGCAGTACCAGGGCAGCACGCTGGGTGTCTACAACCTGTTCGTGCGCAAGGACATTTACGACAGCAAGAACAACAGCGACTACCGCGAGCTGTTCACCAGCATCGGCCGTCACCTCGGCATGGCCATCGCCAAGGCCCGCCTCGACGAGGAATCGACCAAGCTGTCGATCATGCAGGAGCGCAACCGCCTCTCCTACGAGCTGCACGATTCACTGGCCCAGACCCTGACCAGCATCCGATTCCAGGTCCGCGTGCTCGACGAAATCCTGCACCAGGACGATGAAGCCACACTGTGGCAGCAGCTTGAACGCATCGAAAACACCGTCGACGAGGCCAACACCGAACTGCGCAGCCTGATCGCGCATTTCCAGGCACCGATCCGCAAGCAGGCGCTGATCCCGGCGGTACAGGAGATCGTCAAACGCTTCCGCACCGAATCGGACATCCACATCTTTTTCCAGCACACCATCGACCAGCCGCTCAACCTGTCGGATACCTACCACCTTGAGGTCATTCGCATCATCACCGAAGCGCTGAACAACATCCGCAAGCACTCGGAAGCCAATGTTGCGCGCATCATGATACGCAAGCGCAGCCAGGGCGAGCGTTTGCAGATCCTCATCGAGGACGATGGCGTCGGCCTGCGACAGGCCGTCGAGGAAGCCCGTCCCGGCGAACAGATCGGTCTCAACAGCATGCGCGAACGCGCCTCGCGGCTGAAGGCCGATTTCACCCTGGAAAGCGACCCCGGCGAGGGCACCCGCATCATCCTCGAATTCGACCTGGAACGGGCACGCAATCCCGGTCCTTCTGTTAAAATCGAAACCGGTTTCAACCTCACCTGAGTCAAGCAGGCACACCCGCCATGAATCTTCGCGTCATCGTCATCGACGACCACACCCTGTTCCGGGAAGGCCTTGAAGGCCTGCTCACCCGGCGCGACATCGATGTCGTTGCCTCGGTCGGCGACGGCGAGCGGGGCATTCTTATGGCTCAGGAACTGAAACCCGACATCATCCTGCTCGACATGCGCATGCCCGACCTCAACGGCCTGGGCGTGCTCGCCCGTCTGAAGGACAGCGGCCTCGACATGCCCATTGCCATGCTCACCACCAGTACCGAGGAACGCGACCTGGTCGAGGCGCTGCGCAACGGCGCAAAAGGCTATCTGCTCAAGGACATGGAGCCCGATTCGCTGGTCGTGGCCCTGCGCGACATCGTGGCAGGAAAAACCGTCGTTGCTCCGGCACTGGCGCCGATTCTGGCCAAGGTCGTTCAGGGCAACATACCCAGCGACAGCAACGAAGCCTCCCCCTTCGAGGACCTCACACCCCGCGAGACCGAAATCCTCGGCCTGCTCGCCGAGGGACAGAGCAACAAGGTCATCGCCCGCAATCTCGGCATCTCCGACGGCACCGTCAAGCTGCATGTGAAGGCCATCCTGCGCAAACTGGATGTCCATTCACGCGTAGAAGCCGCTGTGCTGGCCGTTGAACACGGCCTCAAGGAATCCAGCAAGAACGGATGATCGCCGACTCCACGCTCAGAAACCCCTGTAAATGCCGCACGCCTTTGTCTATGATGGTGGTTCGACCACACAGCGGCTGCCTGTAGGGCGACCGCAACATGAGGAAGGAGTGATGAACATGAAAAAACGACTGAGCGGCATACTGTTTGCCTCGACACTGGCTTTCGGCACACTGGCCCAGGCCGGTTCCATGTGGCCCGGAGACTGGGGCAACAACGGCTGGAACAACCGCGGTGGCTGGGGTGGCGCGCCTTGGAACAACGGTTCCCGCTGGGATAGCGGTCCACGCTGGGGCAGCGGCCCCTCCTGGGGCGGCAACCGCTGGAACAAGCGTTGGGACTGGGGTGACAGCTTCGATTTCCCGGATTTCAACTTCGGCAACCGCAACAAGGGCAGCCGTTTCGGCTGGGGCTCCCATAGCGGTCCCCGTTTCGGAAACGGGTACTACCGTCCCTATTACGGTGCTCCACCGGCTGCCTACGGCCCGCCTCCCTACGGCTATGCGCCTCCTCCCCAGGGCCGGATGATGCCCCCGCAGGGCCAGCCGCCGATGATGCAGGGCCCCCGCGGCATGCAACGCGGCGGCCCCGCTCAGGGACAGCCGATGATGCGAGGTCCCCAGGGCGGCATGCAGCGCGGCCCAGGTCAGGGCCAGATGATGGGTCCGCGTGGCGGGATGAACCCTGGCGGACCCGGCATGATGCGTCCACAGGGAGGCCCCCCGCCCCAGGGGCAGCCTCAACCGCCCGCCAATGGCAACTGAGCGCTCCCCCTCCAGCCCCGAAAGCCCGGATCTCCCTCCGGGCTTTCTCTTTTATCGGTCCGTATCGGGCGGTAGAATCCCAGCTTTTCAGCGGAAACGGCAGTAATGAAAACCTTCAACCAACTGATCGAGGAAGCCCTTCCCTGCATCGAGGAACTCTTTCCCTGGGATCTCGAGGAAAAACTGGCCTCCGACAACCCTCCGGTGGTCGTCGATGTGCGTGAAGAACACGAATGGAACGCCATGCACATCGACGGATCCATCTTCGCTCCGCGCGGTGTACTCGAGCAATGCTGTGAATGGAATTACGATGAAACCATACCGGAACTGGTACGTGCCCGTGACCGTGAGGTTGTGGTGGTCTGCCGCTCCGGCAACCGCAGCGTGCTGGCCGCCTGCACCATGCACATTCTCGGCTATCAGAAGGTGTATTCGCTGAAGACAGGTATCCGTGGCTGGAACGACTACGACCAGCCACTGGTGGACAAGGAAGGCAATGAGGTCGACCCCGACGAAGCCGAGGTCTTTCTCGCCAACAAGGTGCGCGAGGACCAGAAAGGTCCGGCCTGACCGCACTCAGATATCGTAACGCTTGTGCTCGCTGCGGCGGCGGCCGGCGCGCTGACTGACCACGCCGACGATGTCCTTGAGCCCGTTGCGCAGTTCGATTTCCTCATGGCCGGGCTGCATCGCACGCAGAATGAAGCGTTCGCCCTCGATGAACAACTGGCGGAAGATGTAGCCGGTATCCGTATCCGCGACGACGAAGCAGCCGTCCTTGACCAGTCCGCCGGGATCGATGACGATGATATGACCGTCGCGGAATTCCGGCAGCATGTCATCGCCGATGACACGCAGCGCAAAGGGCTCGCTGGCGCCGCAGCTGGACAGCTCGGCATCGAATTCAAAGGCACTCATGTTCGGACTCCCGTATCCTGTTTACGCGGACAGAGTATAACGCCAAAGAGCTCGACCTATTCTTCAGTTCCATCGGGGGCTTCATCTCCCTCCAGCTGCAGGCGCTTTTTCTGCTGGATCGACCACAGATTGGCGTACAGGCCGCCCTGCTCCAGCAACTCCTCGTGGCTGCCCTGCTCACGGATCTGACCCTGCTCCAGCACCAGTATGCGATCGGCATCGACGATGGTCGACAGGCGATGGGCGATGACCAGCGTGGTCTTGTGCCGTGAAATGCGGTTCAGCGCTTCGAGAATGGTGCGCTCGGACTTGCTGTCGAGGCTGGATGTGGCCTCGTCGAAAATCAGGATCGGCGGGTCCTTGAGCAGCACGCGGGCGATGGCCACGCGCTGCTTTTCCCCACCGGAAAGCTTCAGCCCCCGTTCGCCGACCACGGTCTCATAGCCGGCCGGCAGCTGCATGATGAAGTCATGAATGTCCGCCAGGCGGGCGGCGGCGATGACCTCGTCGCGGCTGGCCTCGGGCCGGGCATACTGGATGTTGTAGTAGATGCTGTCGTTGAACAGCACCGTATCCTGGGGCACGATGCCGATCTGCCGCCGCAAACTGCTCTGGGTAACGCTGCGGATGGATTGCCCGCTGATGCGGATATCACCGCTGTCCACTTCATAAAAACGGTAGATCAACCGCGCCAAGGTCGATTTCCCGGCGCCGGAAGGCCCGACCACCGCGAACTTGCGCCCGGCGGGAATGCAGAAACTGACATCGCACAGGATCGGCCGGTCCGGGTTGTAGGCGAAGTGCACATGATCGAATTCCACCGTCGGCTCATCGATGACAAGTTCACGGGCATCGGGCGCATCCTGGATTTCCACCGGCTTGTGCAGCAGTTTGAGCACCATGTCCATATCCGCCAGCGCGTACTTCAGGGAACGGTAGATGACGCCGAGGAAATTGAGCGGAATGAACAACTGCAGCATCATCGCATTGATCATCACCAGGTCGCCCAGCGTGATTTCCTTGTCCACCACCCCCTGCGCGGCAAAGAACATGACCACGGTGACGCCGACCGCGATGATGGCCCCCTGCCCGAAATTGAGCAGCGACATGGTGCTCTGGCTGCGTACCGCCGCGTCCTCCCATTCGCCCATGGTCTGCTCGTAACGCCGGATTTCGTGGACCTCGTTGTTGAAATACTTGACCGTTTCGTAGTTCATCAGGCTGTCCATTGCCTTGCCGTTGGCGCTGGAATCCAGGGCATTCATCTGGTGACGGTAATGCATGCGCCACTCGGTGAGGAAGAAGGTAAAGGCCACATACACCGCCACAGTGATGAAGATGGCAATGGCAAAACGGGCCTCATACTGGGACAGCAGTATGCCTGCCACCAGCAGCACCTCTGCCGCCGTCGGCACGATGTTGAACACCAGGTAATTGAGTATCGAGCTGAAACTCTGGGCACCGCGTTCCATGTCGCGGGATATGGCGCCGGTATTGCGCTCCAGATGGAAGCGCAACGACAACTCGTGCAGATGCTTGAGGGTGGTCACCGACAGCTCGCGCATCGCGTGGTAGCGCACACGGGCGAAGATCACGTCTCGCAGCTCGTTGAAGCCGGAGTTGACGAAACGCAGGAGCCCATAGGCCAGCAGCAAGGCCACCGGCAGCGTAGCGGTCTCGTCAGGCGGCGTATCCAGGGTGTCGATGATGAACTTGAGCACGATCGGCACGCCCACCATTGCCAGCTTGGACAGCACCAGAAACAGCAGGGCCAGCAGAACACGACCGCGGTAACGCCAGATGAAGGGCAGCATCTGCTTGATGTTCTGCCAGTCGGTGCGGTCGGAATGCGGTTTTTCGGTGCGTCCCCAGGCGGGAGATGACATGCTGCAAGGCTCGGCTGAAAGGGGCCGTATTATGGTACAGCGCCGCCCGCGAGTACAGGATCAGGAGAGTCGCAGAGGCAAGCGCCGCAGCGGCTTTCCGGTGGATGCAAGCCAGGCATTGGCCAGGGCCGGGGCCAGCGGCGGCACCCCCGGCTCGCCCAGCCCGCCGGGCTTTTGCGTGCTGTCGACGATATCGACGAAAATCTCCGGAAGCTGATGCAGGCGCAGGGCCGGCACATCGTGGAAATTGCTCTGTTGCACCTGCCCGTTTTCAACCGTGATCTCGGTCAGCGTGGCCGCGGTAAGCCCATAGACGATCGAGCTTTCCATCTGCTGGCGCACGATGTCGGGGTTGATGACGATGCCGCAATCGATCACGCAATAGACCCGATCGACCCGGTAGCGCCCGGTGCCGAGATCGCGCAGCACCACCGCCTCGGCCACATGGCTGTCGAAGGTCGAGGCCGCCGCATAACCGATCCGCTCATTTTTATTTAATCCATCGGCCTTCACCCGCTCAGCGAGCCGCAACAGGCAGCGCTTGAGCCGCCCGTCGGGCAGCAGCTGCAACCGGTAATCCAGCGGATCATGGCCTGCCTGGCGGGCCAGTTCATCGATGAAATGCTCCACCGCGAACACATTGAAATGCGGCGCCACGGAACGCCAGGGCCCCTTTGGGATCGGCGGTTCGAAATCGTAGCTGCGGATGCGCTGATGAGGGATGGCATAGTCATGGCGGGCTCCCCAGCTGGAGACGCCCCCTCCGGCGATGTCGTGCAACCACAGCCTCGGCATGCCCTGCGCGTCCAGCTCGGCCGCCATGCGGTGGTAGGTCATCGGGTGATAGAAGTCGTTGCGGACATCCTGTTCGCGGGTCCAGACCAGTTGCACCGGCACCTCGAAGCGGGCGGCGATCTGAATCGCCTCCTCGACATAGTCCTGTTCCAGCCGCCGCCCGAAACCGCCGCCGAGCAGCGTGGTATTGACCTCGATGGAATCGTCATAGCCGCCGAACACCTTGTTCAGCAACTTGTGCCAGCCGCGCTCGATGCGGTTCTGGGTCAGCCTCTTGGCGCTGCCATAGGCCAGGCTCGGGGATTGCGTGGGTGCCCAGATGCGCAGCTTCCCGTCGTCGAAATGCACGCAGCAGTTCATCGGCTCCAGGGTCATGTGCGCCTGGAAGGGCTGCAGGTATTCGGCCTCGATGCGGTCTCCGGTGACAGCTTCCGGTGTGCCGCGAACATGCTCCCGCGACGGCGGGCGGGCGTCATAACCGCGCAGGCGGTCCTCCCAGTCCTGCGAGCGGAAACCGGAGCGCTCGCCCGGATCCCAGTCGATGGACAGGCGCTGCGCGGCCTTGAAGGCGCTCCAGGTGTCGCGGGCCACCACGGCGACCCCCTGATCGATGGCAAAGACATCGACCACTGCGGGCGACTCGCGGGCTCCGGTATCGTCGAAGGCACGCAGCCTGCCGCCGAATACCGGCGGGTGCACAACGGTGGCAAAAAGTTGACCGGGCCGCCGCACATCGATGCCGTAGACCGCTTGTCCGGTCACCTTCTGCGGCACATCGGTACGCGGCAATGGCTGCCCGATGACGTGAAAATCCTCCGGCGGCTTGAGCCAGGCCTTGTCGGGCATCGGCAGCGACGCGGCCAGCCCCACCAGACGGGTGTAGGCAATGCTGCGGCCGCTGTCGTCGAAGACCTGCCCGTCGCGGGCGCGGCAACGCTCCGGGGCGATGCCCCATTGACGGGCGGCAGCCATCAGCAGCAACTGGCGCGCGATGGCGCCCGCTTCGCGCAGCAGCACCCAGCCCTTCTTGATGCTGGTACTGCCTCCGGTCAGCTGGAAGCCATACACCGGATCGACGCCGGCGCGCAGTACGCTGATGCTCGACCAGGGGACTTCCAGTTCCTCGGCGACCAGCATCGGCATCAGGGTATAGGGGCCCTGCCCCATCTCCGATTCGGCAACGGTGATCTCGACCCGCCCGTCGGCGTGCAGCGCCACCCAGGCATTCGGCTGGAAGTCCTCAGAGCCGTCCGCTTCCTGTTCGGCTGCCTCGACCCCGCGGCTCCAGTTGATGCCGATCAACAGCGCACCGCCCGCCACGGCCGCGGTAGCCTTGAGAAAACGGCGGCGATCCGGGTGAAAGGCCTGGGCACGATTCATCCTGTCATTCCTCCGAAAGCTTGGCGATCGCCTTGAGAATGCGCGGATAGGAGCCGCAGCGGCACAGCACAGCCGACATTTTTCGATCGATCTCGTCGCGGCTGGGCTGCGGATTGTTGCGCAGCAGGGCGACGGCGGTGAGGATCTGACCGGATTGGCAATAACCGCACTGGGGAACCTGTTCATCGATCCAGGCCTGTTGCACCGGGTGCAGGCCGTCATCGCCGGCCAGGCCCTCGATGGTTTCGATGTGCGCATCGCCCACATCGGCGGCACGGATCAGGCAGGAGGGGGTGGGCTCTCCATCGATCAGCACCGTGCAGGCACCGCACTGACCGATGCCACAACCGTATTTGGCACCGAGCATCCCAAGATGATCACGCAATACCCACAACAGGGGCGTATCGGGGTCTGCACCCTCGACCTCCTGCTGGCCTCCATTGATCCTCAGCTTCATCGACAGCGGTCCTCGCTTCAGGTTACTGAACGGGCTCCAGGGATGCGGGATCCATCACCAGGTATTCGGTCATGCGCCGCTTGGCCTCGATATCGCGGTACACGAGTTGCGCCCTCTCTTCGGAGATTCCCAGTTCGCCGGAAAGTTCACTCGCCGGCAGTCCATTGCGGTAAGCCCAGAGGGCCACGTCCATTTGCTGATAGGGCAAGGCGAAATAGAATTCATCCTGCCCCTGGGCCAGCGAATAGGTGTCGGTGGTGGGCACCGCATCGCAGATCGGATCCGGCAGGCCCAGGTGACGCGCCATGCCGTAGACCTGGCTCTTGTAGAGGTGAGCGATGGGCTTGATGTCCGCCGAACCGTCGCCGTTCTTGACGAAGAACCCCTGATCGTATTCGAGCAGGTTCGGGGTGCCGACCACCGCATAGTTCTTGCGGTCGGCATGGAAGTATTCCAGGGTCTTGCGGATGCGCTGCTTGTGGTTGGTGGCGGCAACGATCTGCAGGTACTGGTGATACTCCAGCCGCCGGCTGTGCTGCCGGCCCTCGGGATCCTCCACCACCAGTTTGAAATGATTGTACTGGCCCTCGAGACCGCCTTCGAGCACGATCTTGTTCTTCCAGCCGTCGCCATAGTCGGGGAAAACCTCACGGATCGCCGAATCCCGCCACTGATAGCAGCCAATGGCGGAGAGGATGTCGGTAATCGGCGTGGTGATGGTTTCGATATCCAGGTGTTCCGCCAGCATCAGCGACCGGTCGCCGGTGGCATCGGAGGAATCGGCTTCCGGCAGGCGCAGCGCCAGTACGCGTTTGCGGCCCACGGCCTCGACCGCCAGCGCCGCACAGACCGAACTGTCGATGCCGCCGGAAATGGCCACCACCAATCCCCTGCGGTGGGCGGTCTGGCGCAGATAGCGCCTCATCATGTCGGTGATGCGTTCGATCTCGCGGTCATAGTCGATGCTGAGTATTTTTTCTTCGAGCAGGCTCATTTGGTGTTCCTTTCGTTGCTGGGACAGGGGATTTCACCGCGTCGTATCTTGCCGGATGAGGTCTTGGGCAAGGCGTCGACGAAGGCGATGGTTTTAGGGATCTTGTAAAAGGCCAGGTTCTGCTTGCAGTGGCGCTTGACGGCCTGTTCGTTCAGCCGGGGATCGGAGCGGACGATGGCGGCATGGGCCGCCTGACCCAACAATTCATGGGCACAGCCGACCACGGCGCATTCGTCCACGCCGGACAATTCCAGAATCACTTCCTCGATCTCGTAGGGGCTGACCCGGTTGTCGGCGATCTTCAACATCTCGGTCTGCCGGCCAACGATGTACAAAAAACCGTCTTCATCCAGATAGCCCTGATCCCCGGTGTGCAGCCAGCCTTCACGCAACACCTCGGCACTGCGCTGCGGATCACGCCAGTAGCCGCGCATGACGCTGGTACCGCGCACCCGGATCTCGCCCGGCTCACCGGGAGCGCAGACGGCACCCTTGCCATCGACGATCTGGACTTCGAGCCCCGCGATCGGGCGCCCCACCGAACCCATCTTGTCGTCGAGGCGTTCGGCGGGCAGGCAGGCGATGCGCGCCGAGCATTCGGTCTGTCCATACATGACATACAGACGCACGCCTGGGAGTCGCTGCTGCAGATCACGGATGAATTCGACAGCCAACGGGCCGCCTGCCTGAGTCAGGTAACGCAGGCTGGAGAGGTCATGGCGGGAAAAGTCGGTTTTCTTGAGCAGGGAGACATAGAGGGACGGCACCCCGGCAAAACCGTGACAACCGTGATCTTCGATGGCTTCGAGAATACGCACCGGATAACCCGCGGGATCCAGCAACACCAGCGTAGCCCCGATCGACAGGTGGCTGTGCAGGATGGAGTTGCCGAAGGAGTAATAAAACGGCAGCACGCAGAGAAAGCGGTCATCGGGCGAGATGGACAGCGATTCGATGACACCGGAAATATTGCTGACCAGGTTGTCATGCCCGAGAGTGATGCCCTTGGGCGAACCGGTGGTGCCCGAGGTATAGATCAGCGTGGCCAGGGGTTCATCAGGAATGTCCGGTAGCTGGTCGACCGGGTGTAACGCGATGCCGTCCAGGCGGATCACACCAGGCCCCTCCAACTCCAGCGTCGATATCGGTGTGTCGCAGCCCAGCTGATCCCGGGTTTTACGGCTGAACAGACATGCACAACCGCTGTGGCCGATCCAGGTTTCCAGTTCGTGGGCGGTCGCCTGGGTATTGAGCGCCACCGGGATGAGTCCGGCCGCCCAGGCGGCATAGTAGGCCAGCACATACTCCAGGGAGTTGGGCAGATGAATCCCGATGCGTTCCCCCGGCACATGCCGCCGGCCCAGCTCCTGAGCCAGGCGGATTACCGCCGAGGACAGTTCCCGGTAACGCAGGCCGCGCACACCGCCGGGGCTGATTTCGCGCAGCGCCCAGCGATCCGGGTGCGCCGCAGCCGCCTCGAAAAAGCGGTCGATGAGTCGTTGCCCGCGCATCAGCCCTGTTGCTTGCGCTCGACGAAACGGACGATCCGGTTCACCGAATCGAGGTTTTCCGGCACCATTTCCTCGTCCTCGATGGTGATGCCCGCTTCTTCCTCGAGAAATTCGATGACCTCGAGGATGCCGGTGGAGTCAATGATTTCCTTCTCCATGAAGGAATCGTCATCCGCCAGGTCGGAAGGATTGTCGCTGAACAGGAAGTTCTCGAGTATGTATTGACGCAGTGTGTCCTTGAGCATTCAGGGGTACCTCTAGTGAGTGGTGATGAATTGGTCCATCCAGATCTGGGTGGAGAGTGCGGTGGTAAACATCATGTTGTCCTTGACGCTGTTGGCGCGCCCGCTGCGCACCTTCTTGAGCAACAGGGCAATCTTGCCTTCATCGAGGACACCGTGACGGCGTATGGCGTGCGGTGACAGGCAGTCCAGCAAATCCGAGTTGGCGGCACAGGTCAGGGCGTCGATATCCGGCGCCCGGTAGGGCTGCTTCGGGCGATCGAGCACCGACCGCGGCAGGCGGCCGGCAGCCAGCTTCTTCAGTATGAATTTTTCCTTCAGACCGTGCATCTTGTAGCGGTTGGGCAGACGACCGGCGAATTCGATCACCCGATGATCGAGAAAGGGGTAGCGCCCTTCGACCGAATTGGCCATCAGCATGCGGTCGCCCTGGGAAGACAGAATATAGCCGGGCATCAGGGTGCGTGCCTCGACATACTGAGCGCGGTTGAACACCGGCAGCGCCAGGGCCTCGGCACCCAGGCGCTTGACGGCTCTTTCCTCGATATCCATCCCGCGGATCGTCTCCCGCAGGTCCGGATGCAGAAAATCAATGACGGCAGAGGTGGTCTTCATGCGTATGGCATGTCCGTAAAGCAGGCGGCCCGTCTGTTCCAGCTGGTGGCCGAAGGCATTTTTCAGGTAGGCGGTGCTGTTGAGCCGGTTGAAATCCAGGTAGGGATAGAGGCGGCGCAACAGGGCGGGCCGGCAGCGGGATTGCGGACTGCGGCTCCAGAATTCACGAATCCTCGCCTCCTTGAACAGGTCGTAACCCCCGAACACCTCGTCGGCGCCTTCCCCGGTCAGCACCACCTTGTAGCCACTGCCGTGCACTTGCCCCGACAGCAGTTTCATCGGTGCCGGTGAGGTTCGGAACAGTGGGGATTCGGCATGCCATACCGTACCGGTGAAGCCGCTGGCAATCTGCTCGTTGCGCGCCAGCACCTCGTTGTGGCGGGTGGAAAAATGTGCCGCCACTTCACGCTGGAATGCCGACTCGTCGAAGGCCGCATCGGCGAAGCTGAGCGAAAAGGTTTCCAGGTCCGCACCGATACGCAGCAGATAGGAGAGGATGATCGAGGAATCCAGCCCTCCGGAGAGATAGGCCGCGACCGGGACATCGGCCCGCAGGCGGATCCGCACCGCATCCTGCAGCAGGGCATCCAGTTCCTCGATCCTCTCCTCGAGATCGGCATCGTTCTCGGGCCGATAGGCGTAATTCCAGTAGCGTTCGCTGCGCATCTCACCGCCTTGCTTGACCTCGACCCAGCAGCCGGGCGGCACTTCGCTGATGCCGCGGTACAGGGTGCCCGGTGACAATGGAGCCCACAGGTGCACATAATCCCCGAGGCCTTCCACGTCCATCTGCAATGCTACCCCACCGGCTTTCAGGGCCTTGACCTCCGATGCAAAGAGCACTCGGTTGCTCTCCCGGCAGTAATAGAGCGGCGCAATGCCGACACGGTCACGGATCAGGTAGCTGCGCTGCTGGCGCCGGTCATGGAGGCAGATGGCAAACTGGCCATTGAGGTGTTCGACGAAATCGATGCCATAGCGCTCATACAGGGCGACGATGACTTCGGTATCGCTCTCGGTGTAGAAGGGGTAATCCGGCAGCAGTTCGCGGCGCAATTCGAGATAATTGTAGATTTCACCGTTGAAGACCACGGCGATGGCACCATCACGACTGAACACGGGTTGGTCGCCGGTCTCCAGATCGATGATGCTCAGGCGGGCATGGCCAAGCACGGCGGATTCCCGCTCACATACCCGGAAATGATCGGGCCCACGGTGCTGCAGCTGGCCGATCATCGCCCTCACCCGCCCGCTGTCCACATTCGGATCGTATTCGCCGATGATTCCGGCTATGCCGCACATAATACTGCTCTCCCGATGCCGGTGACTTCCGGCGTGCTGCGCATCTTATCGGCCCACTGGAAAAATGTTTGTGACTGCATTCACCAATCGCCTTCAGCCAGGCTGATAGGGTACGCAAACCGAGAAACAAGGAGCAAAAACGCGTGAACATCTACCGGCCCGCCGGCAACCGGGCAGTACTGGAAGAGGAAGATTTCGACCCCGCCCTGCTGACAGGGCTCCCGTTGCGGCTGTACCAGTCGGGTACCGCGGCTCTGGCCGCCGCCCTGCAGGGCTGCCGCCAACTCGGTTCAGGACGCGACGAAGTGATCCTGCCCGGCTACGCCTGCCCGGATCTGCTCAGCGCGGTGATCCATGCCGGCGCCCGCCCGGTGCTGGTGGATCTCGAGGCAAACGGGCATGGCTACGACCTGCAACGGCTGGAGCAACGCATCGGTGAACGCACGCTGGCGGTGATCAGCGTCCGTTTCCTCGGCCTGACCGAGGATATCGATGCACTGAAACGCCTGTGCCACGCAAGCGGTGCACGGCTGATTCTCGACAGCGCCCAGTGGTTTCCCTGCACCGCCTCGGACGGAGATTGGCCCGCCGACTGCCACATCCTCAGTTTCGGTCGGGGCAAACCGGTCAACCTTCTGCACGGCGGAGCCGTGATCTGCCGCGATGAACGGCTACACCAGGCGCTGCCCATCGGTCGACCCAGTCCGGCAGATGGCAAGCCCGCGTGGCGGCACCGCGTCAAACTGCGCGCCTACAATCTGGCCATCAACCCCTGGGTCTACGGCCTCGTATCCCGCTTGCCGGGTCTGCATGTAGGTGAGACCGTCTACCATCCGCTGGAGGCCCTAGAAGGCATGAGCCAGTACCACCGGAGACTGTTGACGGCAAACATCAGGAAATACCGCCAGAGCAACCGCGTGGCACAACACTACCGAAGACTAATGGCCTCCCTGCCGGCAGGCAACTGGCGGGATATGGCTGACCAATCGGCACCGGATGCCTTGCCGCCGCTGCTGCGCTACCCGCTGCTGATCCAGGATGCGACCGCGCGCGACAGGATCCTCACAGCGGGCAACCGGCTGGGCCTGTCGGCGCTCTACCGCAAGCCCTTGCCGGAGATTCCCGGCGTACGGCCTTTGCTCGACGATGTCCCCGAACTGCCCAATGCCGGCCGCCTGGCCGCGCAACTGGTGACCCTGCCGACCCACGAAGACATCACGGAGGAGCGGGCCGAAGAAATCGTGGCCCTGATCGGGGGTTCGCTCTGAGCGGACGCTACGGCAACAGGTTGGCCCGCGCCTGCAGGATCAGCGACAGGTCATCGGCATCCTGACCGGCTTCCTCGCCATTGCGGGCACGCAGCTGCAGCTCGCCCTGGAAGCGGCGACTGCGCAGCCACTGATAGACCAGCGCCAGCTCACTGAGACGGGTCTCGGTGGCGCTGACGGTGTTGTCGAGGGCGGTGGCCGTGAGTTCGGCGCGCAGTCGTTCGTTGATGCGCCGCTGAAGGGTGAAATCCCCTCCCTTCTGGCGGCCCGAGCCGGCGTCATCGCCGTTGAGGATATCGAAATCGTCCTGATAGAGCGACAGTGAGAAGGTGGTGAAGCGTCCACGGTAGTCCCAACCCAGACGCACGCGGTCAGTCTCGACCAGGCCGGCATTTTCCAGCCGTGCGAGGGCATTTCCAAGCTGGGTATTGAAACGGAAGGCCTGTTGCAGCTCACGGGACAGACGCAGGCTCAGGCGGTTGCGTGAATTGGCCTGATGGGCCAGTTCGATCCCGTAACCGTTGAAACGGTCGTTGCTGCCGTCGTCGAACTCGACCTTGCGGTCGCTGGCAAACAGCTCCAGGCTCAAGCGTGTCCAGCGCTTGTCGAACCCCAGTTGCCATTCGCTGTTGTCGGTGTCGAGCGTGCTCTGGGCACCGTCCCGATAGCGCTGATCATAGCGGCTGAACCCCAGGCTGATCGTGGATCGCTCATCCAGCCGGTAGCGGTAGTCCAGCTGCAGCCGGTCTTCGTCGGCATCCAGTTCCCGGCTCTGATCGTAGCGATAGATACGGCGCTGCAACAACATTGCGAGCTGGCTGCGCCCGACACCTCCCACGACCCATTGCAGCCCCGCCCGTCCGTTGGCCTGGGTTTGAGTATCGAGCACATCGTCGATGACCGCTCCCGGAGCCGCCACTTCGCTGAGGTTCAGGTCGAGCAGCCCGCTGAGGCTGCGGCTGAAGCGGTAATCCAGGGCGCCCTGCCCGGTCCACTGGGTATTCGACCGGGCATCCACATGATCCTCGCGGTAGCGGCCGAGGATATCGTATTCCGTCCTGAGACGGCGGGCGGTGGTGTTGTCGGAAAGGCCGAGGCTGAGAGTGGAGATCGCCTCGTCCTCGCGTTCCTGATGAGCCTTGAAGTCGATCTGATAGGCCGCCTGCGGTCGCGGCGCAGCCAGTGCCGGCAGCGCCACCAGCCACAGGAGTATACTTCCTACGGCCGCCCGGCTAGACATATTGGAGCTTTTCATTGAGCACGAAACCGGCGATTTTCTCGCGCGGAATCAGCTTCAGCGCCTTGGCCAGCCGGGCATTGGAGACCTTGCCGTAGGGCAGCACCACCACGATGCGGTCACTGATCTCGGAGAGGATCGCCGCGTCGGCCGATACTTCCAGCGGCGGCGCGTTGAGGATCACATAGCGGTCGCTGTAACGCTTCTTGACCTGGAAAATGAAGTCGCGCATGCGTTCCGAGGAGAAGAATTCACCAATGGTCTCGCGCCGGCGGCCGACCGGCACGAAGCGCATGCGGGCGATTCCGGTTTGATAAATGATCTTTTCGGTACCGATCGACCGGTCATCGAGGTAGTCGGTGAGCCCGTAATCGACCTCCACCGGGAAATAGCTTTCGATCTTGCGCTTGGTCTTGTCGCAATCCACGATCAGCGAAGTCTTCTCGCCTTCGTAGGAGAAGGCCGCGGCCAGATTGACCGAAGTGAAGGTGGTGCCCATGCCGTGCTGCAACGACACCACCATGATCACCAGATTCTTGCCGCCGGACTCCTGCAGCAGCCGGGTGCGGATCTCGCGGAAGGCGTTGTGAATGCGGTAGTCGTCCATGTCGGGGTGGATGATGCGCCGTTCCTGAAAATCGTGGGCATCCAGCAGTTGCTGATCACGCATCCGCTGCAGGTGGCGGCGGCCGACACGGACGGTAACATCAGTGGGTGGCCGGGTGATCAGCGAATGGTCGTCATCCACCGGGTCGTAGTCACGAGGCCCTTCGATGATCCGGTCGAGCCGGATATCGACTTCCTCGCCGGCATCATCAGCGACCTTGTTGTCGATTTCCTTGCTCAGGTCGAAGTCGACCTCGCTGTCCTCGTTGGAGGCCAGCTGGTCGAGTTCGTAGACATTGTCTACCTTGTCGATTTCGGCAGTCACTTAGGCACCTATGTACTGATTGATCTTGAGCAGAACGATGGCGGCAAGCACCAGCAGGGTCAAGGCCACGATGGCGATGGCCACTCGCGTCTTGCGCCGTTCGGTCTGCATGTCCCTGTCATTGGCGTAATGCCCGACAACGCCAATGATCGGTATGTCCAGGATCTCCGGATCGATGGCCTCTTCGTTGCGGATTCTCGGGTCCAGCACGACCATTGCGAAGATCAGACCCAGCGGCACGGCAAGACCCAGCACCAGGCTGGCCAGTGCAAAATGCAGGAAGCGCAGACCTACCGGGACCAGTGGTACCACGGCCGGCTCCTGGATCTTGAAGGTCGAGCCCTGGTTCTCCAGCTGCAGGTTCAGAGAGACCCGCGCATTCTCGCGGCGGGTCAGCAGGTCGTCGTAAATGGCCTGAGTCACGTCCAGATCGCGGGTCATCTCCTCCAGCTGGGACTCAAGGGCGTTGACCAGATTGGCCCGCTCCAGTTCCTTGTCGAGGCGCGCCGAGGCATCGGTGATACGTGCTTCGAGAGTCTTGATGGTGGTCTCGATGTTGGCGATCTCGCTGCTGAGGCTTTCGTACAGCGGGCTCGGCTCGAAACCACTGGTTGTCGGTGCGGGGGCACTGTCCGCTCCCGAGGCCCGTTCCTTCTTCTCCTGTTCGATCTGCAGTTTGAGGTTGCGGATCTGTTCCTTGAGCTGGACGATGTCCGGATAGTCGTCGGTATAGCTGAGGCGAAGCGTATCGAGGCGGGTTTGCAGGGTTTTCAGGCGTTCCTCGTAATTGCTCTGGATCACCCGGTTGCTGGCCTGGGCGCGGCTGGCCGCAAGTTGTTGTTCGATACGGCGGCGTTCCTGCGCCAGCTGTTCCTTGAGGGATTTTTTCTGTACCTGGGCCTCGGTCAGTTGCAGGCGGGTCTCGCGGATCAGGTTCTTCAGGTTGTTGACCCGGGTATTGACGCCGCTGCGGGTGTCGGAATCGAGATCCACATTCTGTTTGCGGAAGGCAATAATCTCGCTGTTGATCTTGTCGAGTTTGTTTTTGTAGTCCTGTACCTGACGGTTGATGAAGTCATAGGCCGCCTGGCTGGACTGGTTCTTGACCTGACGGGTTTCCTGGATGAACAGTTCGGAGGCCATGCTGGCAATCAGGTAGGCCTTTTCAGGGTTCTTGCTGCGGTAGGAAATGACGATCAGACGCTTGCCCAGCTTGTCCACCTTGATCGAACGGCGCAGATCGCCCTTCAGCAATTCGCGCTGACGTTCGCTGATCGGGTTGCCGTTGTCATCGACGCCCAGTCCGGCCTTGTCGATCAACTGGTCGAGCAGCTTGTTGCTGAGGATGATCTCGCGGGCGATGTCAGCCTGGTCGTTGATGGTCGTGGAGCGGGCGACATTCTGCTCCAGCAGTGGGCTGAGCGAACTGGTGTTGCTCCACAAAATGGTGGCCTTGGACTCATAGACCTTGGGCCAGAAGACACCCACCGTCAGGATGGTGATCGACACCACCGCGAAGACGACGCTCACCAGAACCCGTTTGTCGATGACCTCATTGACAAAGGTTTCCAGCTGCTTGGCGAGACTGATTTCCTGCATGATTCACTCAGAAGAGTTTTTCGGGAATGGTCAGGGTATCGCCGGGCTGCAACGGGATGTTTTCAGCCAGATTGCCCTCGGTCATGATGCTTTCGAGGTCCACCGGCACCATCACGGTCTCCCCATCGACTCGGCGGAACAGCTTCGCATTGGCCGGATCGGCAAATTCGTTGGGGCCGCCCGCGGCCAGCACCGCATCGAGGATGGTCATGCCCTGGCTGTGCGGCAGCGACACGCTCTGTCCGACGGCACCGGTCACACGCACGCGGGAGATGTAGGCGGTGCTGCCAAGGTTGGTCATGATCACCGCCACATTCGGGGTACGCACGAAACGCGACAGGCGCTGGGTGATCTCTGCGGCCACTTCTTCCGGGGTCAGGCCGGCAACGACGATATCACCCACCAGCGGTGCGGAAATCTTGCCATCGGGCCGCACCGGAACGGTGACGCCCAGATCGGGGTTCTTCCAGACATTGATGTTCATGACATCACCGATGCCGATGCGGTATTCGGTCACCATACGGACCGGCCGCTCGCCGAGATCGCTGATGCTGACCATGCGGTTGGCATAGTTCTGTCCGGTGGAGCAGGCGCCGAGCAGCAACGCCAGTAACGGGATCAGGTATTTCATCGTCTTGTCCTTTGGTTCGGGTTTGTCGGAGAATTCACAGGCGGCCGTCGACCTCTGATTTGCGGAACAGGTCCTTCACATCGAACACCACATGGTTCGGCTTGCACAGAGCGCGGATCTCGTCGATGCCCATTTCCTTGAACTGCTCGTGGGCCACCGCCAGTATGACCGCATCATACCGCCCTTGCTCCAGGGTTTCGACCAGCTCCACGCCGTATTCTTCTCTCGCCTCCTCGGGATCGGCCCAGGGATCGTAGAAGGAGATATTGGCGTCGTACTTCAGAAACTCGTCGCGGATGTCGACGGTACGGGTGTTGCGGATATCGGGGCAATTTTCCTTGAAGGTCAGCCCCATGATCAGGATCTCCGCATCCACCACATGGATCTTCTTGCGCACCATCAGCTTGAGCACCCGTTCGGTCACATAGGAACCCATGTCGTCGTTCATGCGCCGCGCGGCGAGAATGATCTGGGGGTGGAAGCCGATCTCCTGTGCCCGGTGGGTCAGGTAGAAGGGGTCCACACCGATGCAGTGCCCGCCGACCAGGCCGGGTCGGAACGGCAAGAAGTTCCACTTGGTGCCTGCGGCCCGCAGCACTTCAAGGGTATCGATGTCCAGCTTGTGGAAGATCATCGAAAGCTCGTTGATCAGCGCGATATTAACATCACGCTGGGTGTTCTCGATCACCTTGGCCGCCTCGGCCACCATGATACTCTCGGCCTTGTGGGTGCCGGCGGTGATGATCTTGCGGTAGAGTTGATCGACGAAATCGGCCGTCTCGGGCGTCGATCCGGAAGTGATCTTCAGTATCGTCGGCAGGCGATGGGTCTTGTCGCCGGGGTTGATCCGTTCCGGACTGTAACCGACGAAGAAATCCTCGTTGAAGCGCAGACCGGATTCCCGTTCGATGATCGGCACGCAAACCCGCTCTGTGGCGCCGGGATAGACGGTGGATTCGTAGATGACCACATCGCCTTTCGAAATCACCCGTGCAATCGCGCTGCTGGCCTTTTCCAGCGGCGTCAGGTCCGGGTTCTTGAATTCATCGATCGGCGTCGGCACGGTGATGATGTAGACATTGGCATCGGCCGTATCCTGCAACTCCGAGGTATAGCGCAGACGGGTGGCCTGTTGCAGCTCGTCGTCATCGACTTCCAGCGTCGAATCATGGCCCGCTTCCAGTTCCTCGACCCTGGGGCGGTTGATGTCATAGCCGATGGTATCGAACTTGCGTCCGAATTCGACGGCCAGCGGCAGGCCCACATACCCCAGGCCCAGCACGCAGATGTGCAGATTTTCTTCAGGAATCATGATGTATCCGTGTTTCAGTGTATGATCAGTTGCATGCGGTCATCGGGCGCCCTTGCCGAAGAGCACCACCTCCACCGTTTGCAAGAGAATCAGGAAATCGAGGAACAGGTTGCGATTTTTTATATAGTACATATCGAACAGCTGCTTTTGATAGGAATCGGTCACAGATGCCCCATAGGGGTACATCAGCTGTGCCCAGCCGGTGATACCCGGCTTCACCAGATGCCGCTCATTGTAATAGGGGATCTCCTTTGCAAGCTCCTTGACGAATTCCGGACGCTCAGGACGCGGACCAACGAAGCTCATTTCACCCTTGAGCACATTGAATATCTGCGGCAGCTCGTCGATGCGTGTCTTGCGAATCACACGGCCCACCCGCGTCACCCGGTCATCGGTCTTGCTCGCCCACCGAGCACCCTTGGATTCGGCATCGGTACGCATGCTGCGGAACTTGTAGACCTTGTAGGGCTGCTGACCCAGCCCGACACGCAACTGATGGTAGAAAACGGGAGCTTTCCAGCCCTCTTCCAGCTTGATCGCCACGGCGGTAATCAGCATGAAGGGCGCACCCACCGCCAGAATCACCGAACTCGAAAACAGGTCGAACACGCGCTTCACCGCGTCCTTCACCTCGGACTGCCGGAAGCCTTCGGAAAACAGCAACCAGCGCGGTTCCATGATATCGATACGCACCTGCCCTACCTCGCGCTCGAAGAAGGTCAGGATATCCACCACCTCGATGCCATTGAGCTTGCACTCGACGATATCGTCCACCGGCACATCCTCGATGGCGTCCGAGGTGGCCACCACGATCTCGTCGATGTTGTGATCACGCACATAGGCGAACACGCTGCCTTCAATGTCCACCAGCTGCTGCGAATCCACCTTCAACTCCTGCTGCTGATGGCCCAGAGGCACATAACCGACGATGCGGAAGGTACGGCGATCGGATTTGCGGCGCAGCTTGGCGTCGATCTGCGCCGCGGTTTTGCCTGCCCCGTAGACCAGGACCCGTTTCTTGAAGACCTCGGTGTCCACCAGTTCGATGAACAGGGCGCGCAGGGTGCCGATCACGAAAAAGGAACCGAACAGGGCGTAGGCGAGGATACCCCGCCCCAGGTAGTATTCGGGCAGCAGGTAGATCAGCAGTGACACGAAGACGCCGGCGGCAAACAGGCTGATGCCCAGCCGCAGCAGGATTCCGGAGATGCCTTCGCGGATGTTGCCCTGATAGAGACCGGTGGCCAGCATGGCGATGGGTGCCACGGTCGCCAGCATGCCGGCATTGACCCACAGGCGGTCCAGAATCTCATGGAAGGCGGCCGGCACATTGATGAAACGCAGCCAGGCCGCGGCGTAGATCGAGACGAAGAATACGGCGACCTCGATTACGAGCAGGATCAGGAACGGGGTCTTGAGGTAGGACCGGAAGACCCGTACGGCGGCCACGGCGCAAGTGCCTCGTGTTCAGCCGCTCAGTGGGCGGTGATGTCGCTGCGCGTATCGCGGAATATCGGAGACAGCGTACCCAGAATGAAGAAGGAGGCGCCCGAAGCGATCAGGTTGATGACGATCGCGGTATGACCCAGGGAAAGCACCGGCAGCAGCGCGGCCAGAACCAGGTTTCCGGCAAACAGTCCGAGCAGATTGCCGGCGAGTACCGCGGCCGTCGGGCTGGGCAGTTCGACCGTGCGGAACACCAGTCGCTTGCCGAGGCGCAAACCGGCATAGAGTACCGCCACATGAGCGATCAGCAGCAGTGCAAAGCCAGGCTGGACCGAATAGCCGGTAAGCAGAGAGAACAGAATGAAACTGAAGGTCAGTACCGCCGCATCCATGATGCGCGCCCCGTTCTGTTTGATTGCCTGTGTTTTCATGCCGTCACTCCTCGTGTCCTTGATGTCGATGGCGGCCAGTTTAGTCAGCCAGGATGACGGTACTGTTAATCGGCTCACAAAGACTGCCAGGTTGCGGGCATCGAGCCAACGGGAGATGAAAAATGTGAACCCGTTCCGTGGTGTGCGTGATTGCAGGCGGATCAGCCCTTGTCTTCGTTGCGCAACAGGGTCAAGGGTTGCGGCAGCCGGCCCGTGCGCTTGACCCGGTACCGATTGAGCCCGGAACGGGGGGCCAGCAGTTCGAGTGCATTGCGCGCCGGCTTGCCGAGCTCGGGACGGGCTTCGAGCTCCATATCCAGGCGGTAGTCGGTGGCCGTCAGTTGCAGTTCGCCTTCGACACCGACCGATGCACCGGGAAGATCGGCGAACCGCATGCGCAATTCCTTTCCACCGCCTTCGATATCGGCCTTGAAATCGCCCAGTTTCTGCGGCTCCCCCTCAATGCCCGCCTCCCTCCAATAGGCGGTTGCATCAACCTCGCTCAGCCGCTTGCCATAAAGCCGGATCCGTCGTGCATCCAGCTCCAGCAGCCCGGTCGGCCGGACCAGCAGCGAGGGCATCAGCGGCCTCAACCGCTCCAGTGGCAGGCTCAGTCGGGCCGCGTCGACTCCAACACCCTGCCACGGTGAATACAACGCCCGCAGGGACAGATCGCCCGCTTCATCCTCGATTCGGTAACAGACTTCGAGACGCAACAGGCAGGACGGCTCGAGCCGATAACGGAGGTCCTGAAACTCCAGATTCCGGTACGCCAGCCGCTGAATCCGCCCCGAATACAGACGCCCTTCCAGCCCTTCGATGACGACACCGGCTGGCGGCTGGATCAGCCGGTAAACCTGGCGTATCGGCAGGTTGACAAGCAGGAACAGCAGCAGGCTGACGACAAAAGCGACCAACAGACGGACACGCACGGCTCAGCCTCCGTCGTTCAAGACCAGGGTCGCATTGACCCGACCCGGCTCATCAGCGGGCAGTACCCTCAGCTCGCGCACAGCGAGGCCCTGGACGCGGGTGTCCTTGAGCAACTGCAACAGCTTGTCGAAGGCCACGGTTTCGAAGCGCAAGCGCAGTTCACGGTCACTGACCGGCTTCATCTGCTTCATCTGCGCGCGCACACCGACCTGCCCGATCAGCCGGTTCATGCGGGTGACCAGGTTGCCGCTGCCGGCAGCGGCTGGAGCGATTGTTGGGGACACAGGCAGGCGGGTCACCGCCTCGCGCATCCAGGCCAGGTCGTCCTCGGCCTGAGCGGTCTCCTCCGCAAGCGCCTGTGCGGAACGGCGCCAGGGCTCCCACACCAGACTGTGCAGCAGCACCAGCCCCAGCAGCAGGCCGGCCACGCCCACGATCATCCGCTCCCTCTGCTGCAGACCGCGCCACCACTGTTTCATGAGCGGCCTCCGAGAATCAGCCGCGCGCGGGTCTGTTTCGGACCGATATCGAGGTTCTCGATGCGGTAGCTCAACCCCTGCTTCTTGAGTTGTTGTTCCAGAGCCTCGAAGGTCTTCAGACGCGGCGCCTGGAGGTCGATGGCCAGTTCGGCATCGCGGTAGAGCAACCGGCGGATCTGCAGATCGGGAAAACCGTCCTTCAGGGGTGCGAACCGGGCCAGCAGGTCGATGGGCCCCTGTCGGTTTGCCCCCTTGCCCAGTGCACTCAGCCGTTGCACCAAAAGGCGCTTGGGGTCACCCCTGTGTTCGGCACCCGGCAGGTAGCGATCGATCAGCGCCCATTGTTCCGCACGCAAGGCATCCAGCTTCCGTTGAGCATCGATGCGGTCGAACAACGCCAGCCCCGCCGACAGCAGCAGCAGGAGCAACAGCAGCCACCCCACCGTTTTCCAGGGACGGAGGCGCTCGCGCCAGCGGTTTCCCGGGCGGTAGGCGCCCTGCAGCAGATTGACCGCATCGTCCTCCACACGAGTGAGGACGGGAGCACAATCGACCGTGCTGCATTCGAAGGATCCGCGGCCGGCAATATCGGCTTCGGCATCCGGGCAGCAGTCCAGGCGGACAGCTGCCGCATCACCCGCGGCGAGCCAGTCCAGTGTATCGGCCAGCAGTGAGCCGGATGCGCTCAGCGCTTCATCGGCGGACAGGCGCAGCACCCAGCCTTGCGGGCTGCTACAGAGGCTGGCCAGGGCATCGGGCCGGGGCGGCGGGCACAGGTACATTTCGGGATGGATGGCGTCATAGCGCAGCCTGGCCTGACGCAGACGCAGGATCAGCCGATCCATCAGCGATCGTTCGATGACCACCACCGGCAATGTTCCGTCCTCGTGCTGGCTTCCGGTGGCGAAATGGTTGTCCTCGACATCATTGGCCAGCCGGTCCTCGATCGCAAAGCCGATCGCTTGCAGTTGCTGGCGGGCTGCCTTCGGTGGCAACTGGGCACGCAGCGACAACAGCAGTAACTGGGGAATGAACACACGGCAGCGTGCGGCGGCCTCCAGAGTAGCCAGGTCATCGCCCTGCCCTCGCCCGTGACTGACCGGCCGTTCGTTTCCGGGTTCGAAACGCCACCAGTCGAAGGCATCGAAATCACCGTCGTCGAAACGGATCCAGAGTTCGCTCACAGAAAATCCCCGAAGCTGCGCCACAGCACCCGGGTGCCACCACGGGCGCTGCGCTGAAACAGGGCGTCGAGGTGAAGACGCCGGTCGTTCTGCAGCACCTCGCCGCTGGCCAAGAAGTAGCGGCTGCTGACACTGAGGGCGTTTTTCTGGGCTTGCGTCAACTGGGCGTGCATGCGTCGTTCAAAATCTTCCAGGCTGGAAAAGGCGTCCTGATCCCGTTCGTCGATGAAGCGGTCCGCATCCAGCCGTTCATCTCCCTGCCTCTTCTTGATGCGCAAGGCCTCGAACAGCGCCTTGGGCAGGGTATTGATGTTCATCGGCGTCGCTTCAGGCAGGGCTATGATATAGGGTTTCAGCTTCTGATACGACTCGGCATCGACCCCTTTCACCAGCCGCAGTTCGCTGCGATCGGCCAGCGGCCGGTTGGCGCTGCGGTAGGGGCTTTCCAGTGCGGTGTAGTATTCATCCTCGGCGCCATCCGGGAAACGGGGTTCGCTATCGGCGTCGATCCAGTCCTTCAGGGCATCGATGAAATCGCAGGACAGGTCTTCCTGCAGGCAGATTGCCCTCAAGGCTGCCTCGGCCACGGCATCGGTGGGGAGGCTGTTGAGGTTGATCAGTGACTGGGCATCGGTGATCTGTCCGCTGAGCATGCCGCCCTCGATCGGCAGGCCGGGTATGCCGGTGGCCCAATCCTCGCCCAGATGATCGGTACGGCTGTCGCGGGCGTCCTTTTGCAGAAACAGCCGCGCATAGTCCTCCAGACCCAGCGCGTAGGCGCGCAGGCGTTGCGCTTCCAGCTGATGTCCGGTACGCCGCTGCATGAAGGCCTGGTCACTGAGCAGCATGCTGGCGGTGACCGCGGAAATGGCGACCACCAGCATCGCCATCAGCAGAGCGATGCCGCGCTGATCAGCCATCATCGCGCTGCTCCTGTTCATGCTCGAACACACCCAGCGGCAACTCGAAGATGCGCTCGACCCGGCCGAAGCCCTGCAGTTCGAAACGCAGTTGCAGCGCCACCGGCAGGCGGTCGGAGGGCACGGCATCATCGAGCGGCCAGCGTTCGTGCTCGGTCTTGCCCCGCGTCAGCAGGCGCCACTCCACTTCATCGACTCCTTCGAGCAGTACCTGGTCGATGCCCGAGTCCTCATAAGCCTGGTCCAGCTCGGGGCGGAACCGGCGGATCAGTTTACCGTCCTCGATACGGTAGCTCACCCGCTGCAGCACACTGCGCGGCTGGTCGAGCAGGTTGCTCCAGCCACCACGGGTGAAGGCCAGTTCCTGTTCCTTGAGGCTGAAACCGGGCTGCGCATCGCCATAGCGATCGCGCACCGGCCGCTCCACCACTTGCAACAGATCCTTCTCGATGCGCGCCAGGGCAAACTGAAGTGCCGACAGTTGCCGATCGGCATCGGCGATCTGCTCGCCACTGCGTCCGACCTGGATCAGCCCGGTCATGGCAATCAGGCCGATCACCGCAAAGATGCTGACCGCGATCAGCACCTCAAACAGGGTGAATCCCGCGCTGCGACCGGGTTGTGCCCGCATCACAGCCGTCCGCTGAAGCCGTTGATCCGCGCCAGCGGCTGGTCGGGCGCATCCTCGGCGAACACCTGGATTTCGATGCGCCGCATGTCCGGGTCATCGGTCTTGTGGATCTGCATCTTCCACTGCCATTCTCGGCCGGCCATCTCCACACTGCCCTGCCGACTGCTGCGGCTGCTCCAGATCCGCTGGGCGCGGAAGCGCGCCAGTTCGTTGCTGGCCACCCAGGATGCGACGCTGCGATCGCGCAGGTACTGGAGGTTGCGGTTGCTGCTGGTGGTGCTTTCGATGATCGCGCCCAGGGCGATGGTGATGACGGCCAGCGCAACCATGATCTCGATCAGCGTGAATCCACGACGCGGTTTCATTCGGCCACTGCTCCGGCGTCAGGGGCTGCCGGCCCCTCGATGACCGTATTGCCCAGCGCATCGCCCTGGAAGCGCACCTCGAGCCCGTTGCGTTCATCGATGATGCGCCAGTCGAAAGGCGTGGTTTCGCCACTGGCCAGCAGCAGGATGTGGGGGATGGGTTTGTCGCTGTCTTCGAGGGTCACCGCTTGGCCCGAAACCTCGAGCCGGTCCCGGTAGGGGTGTTTGCGCGCAAGCCGGCTGAACAACCGGCCCTTGACCGCTTGCCAGGCTTCTCCGTCGTATTGAATGACCTGGTAGCGACCCGGCCGGATCCACAGCGCATAGTTCGCATCTTCGAGTTGCGCTTCCTCGAGCAGCAGACGCAGGGTCTTGTCGAGCCTGCGGACATGTTCCTGCAGCGCGGTTTCCGGCCGGCTGACACGGGTGGTCAGCAGGATGGTGGAGAGCACGATGGAAATGACCGCCACCACCACCAGAATCTCGAGAATGGTGAACCCGCGGAGAAGACCACGCTCAGTCGTCGAGATTCCAGGTTCCGATATCGGCATCGGCGCCCTCGCCTCCCTCGGCATTGTCCGCGCCCAGCGAATAGATCTCGTATTCGGCGCCGTCACGGCCCGGTCGAGCGTAGTGGTAGTCGTTGCCCCAGGGATCCTTGCGCAGCTTCTTGACATAACCTCCGGCCTTCCAGTTCTTGGCGTCGGCCGGTTTCTCGACCAGGGCGCGCAACCCCTGTTCGGTAGTCGGATAGCTGAAATTGTCGAGACGGTAGAGTTCCAGCGCCGATTCCAGCACCTGGATATCGTTTTTCGCCTTGCTGATGCGCGCATCGTCCGCCCGGCCTGCCACCTTGGGGGCGATATAGGCCGCGAGTATGGCGATGATGGTGATGACGACAATGATCTCGAGCAGCGTGAAGCCGCGATGACCGCGCAGAGTGTATCTATTCATGTGCATTGAATGTCCCTAGCAGGCGGCCCACCTGCTGCAGCAAATACAACAGCACGGCGGCCAGAAAACCATAGAGGTGGGCGTCGACGAGTACCGGCACGCCGATCCATCCACCACTGTCGATTTTAACAGAGCTGAACTGTTCGAGGAGTATTTTCACCACCAGCAGCCCCACCAGCAGCGACGACACCAGGACCTGCCGTGAAAAGGATTCGGCGGCGGCCAGCAGATAAAGACCGAACAACACGCCGGAAAACCCGACATAACCCTGTATTCTCGGTTGCCAGAACCAGAAAGCCAGTGAGATGGCCAGCGCCAGTAACAGGATGCGCCAGCACCACTGCCACAGCCTCCAGCGCACCCCGGTCAGCGCCTGACACAGCCACAGGCCGGCCAGGTTGAGCAACAGATGGCGCAGGTTGGCGTGCACCAGATGACCAGTGATCAGTCGCCAGAGTTCCCCGGAAGCAATGGCGCGCGGGTCATAACGCAGCAGGGCCGGCCCCAGCCCCTGCAGCACGATCAGCAGCAGGGCAATCAGCAGAATCGGCCGGTACGGGCGCAGATCCGGCAGGTTCACTGGATCAGGTCGTTCATGTCGAAGATGGGCAGCAGGATGGCCAGCACGATCACCAGCACCACCAGACCCATGACCAGGATCATCGCCGGTTCGAAGATGCCGAGGAACAGCGCGGTGAGGTTCTCGAACTCGCTTTCCTCGGCACGGGCGGCGCGTTCCAGCATTTCGCCCAGCTTGCCACTGGCTTCTCCATTGGCCACCAGTTGCAACACCAGCGGGCTGAAATAGCCGGTATCGGTCAGCGCATCGGAGATGCTGCCGCCCTCGCGTACCCGTTCCGCTGCGCGCAGCACGGTATCGCGTATCGGTCCGTTGCTGATGACTTCGGTGGCGATCTGCATCGCATCCAGTGCCGGCACTCCGGAGGAGACCAGCAGGCTCATGGTGCGGGTGAAGCGGGAGGTGGCCGAAAGCCGCACCAGATAACGGATCATCGGCAAGCGCAGCAGCAGCCGGTCGCGCCAGCGCCGCAGGCGCTCATGGCGCATCGCACGACGGTAGAAGATGATCAGCAGCACCAGGCCGATCAACAGATAGAGGCCGTTGGCCTTGAAGAAATCCGACACCGCGATCAGCCACTGGGTGAGCAGCGGCAGTTCCTGGTCGAAGCCTTCAAATACCTGAACGATTTGTGGCACCACGAACGTCAGCAGGCCGGTGACCAGCAGGATCGACACCACCGTCAACAACAGCGGATAGATCAGTGCCAGCGCGGTTTTCTGCTGCAGGTGCTGGCGTGATTCCATGTAGTCGGCCAGCCGCTCCAGCACCACATCGAGCAGGCCCGACTGTTCCCCGGCATGGATCGATGCGCAGTACATGGCGTCGAACACGCGCGGGTATTCGCGCAGCGCCGAGGACAGGTCGTGCCCCTCGAGCACCCGGGCGCGCACCGCCAACAGTATTTTCCTCGCCGCCGGTTTCTGGGTCTGCCGGGATACCGCGAGCAAGGCCGATTCCACCGGCTGGCCGGCGCTGATCAGTGTCGCCAGTTGTCGGGTCACCAGGGCCAGCGCGGCCACCGGAATGCGGTCCCGGTGGGTCTGCAGGCCATTGGCCTGAACCTGCTCGCCGCGCAGTTCCTCCATCTCCACCGGCGTCAGCCCCATGCCGCGCAACTGCTGGCGGGCATGGCGGGCGGTATCGGCCTCGATCAGCCCCTTCTGGCGCTTGCCCCGGTCGTCGAAGGCGAGGTATTCGAAGGCGGCCACTCAGACCTCACGGGTGACGCGGAACACCTCGTCCAGCGAGGTGATGCCCTGACGCACCTTGCGCAGCCCGTCCTCGACGATGGACGGATGACGGCGGCGGGCCTGCTGCTCCAGATCCTGCTGGCTGGCCTGATCGTGGATCATCCGGCTCAGTGTGTCGTCGATCTCGATCAGTTCGTAGATGCCGGAGCGGCCACGGTAACCGAGCTGCAGACAGGCCGGGCAGCCGACCGGCTGGTACACCGTCTGCCCTTCTCCGATGCGGTACTTCTCGCGTTCCTGCGGTGACAGCTCGAGCGGTTTCTTGCAGTCGGGGCAGAGGTTGCGCACCAGCCGCTGGGCAACGATGCCCAGCAGGCTGGATGACAGCAGGAACGGTTCGATGCCCATGTCCTGCAGCCGGGTGATGGCGCCGACCGCGGAATTGGTGTGCAGGGTAGACAGCACCAGATGGCCGGTGAGGCTGGCCTGGACCGCGATCTGCGCGGTCTCGCTGTCGCGGATCTCGCCGACCATCACCACATCCGGATCCTGTCGCAGGATTGCCCTGAGCCCCTTGGCGAAAGTCATGTCCACCTTGGTGTTGACCGGCGTCTGGCCGATGCCGTCGAGGTCGTACTCGATCGGATCTTCAACGGTCAGGATGTTGCGCTCGCTGGTATTGAGGGCACTGAGCACCGCATAGAGGGTGGTGGTCTTGCCCGAACCGGTGGGTCCGGTGACAAGAATGATACCGTGCGGCTTGGCGATCAACCGCCGCAGGCGCTGTTCGTCCTCCGCCGCCATGCCCAGCTGGGCCAGGTCCAGCCGGCCGGCCTGCTTGTCGAGCAGACGCATGACCACCCGCTCGCCGTGCCCCGAAGGCAGCGTCGACACGCGAATGTCCACCGGGCGGCCGGCGATGCGCAGCGCGATGCGCCCGTCCTGCGGCAGGCGTTTCTCGGCAATGTCCAGCCTGGCCATGACCTTGATCCGTGACACCAGCAGCGAGGCCACCTGGCGCGGCGGTTCCAGCACCTCACGCAAAACGCCATCGACGCGAAAGCGGATCGACAGACGGGTTTCGAAGGGCTCGATATGGATGTCCGAGGCGTTTTCCTTGATCGCCTCGGTAATCAGCGCGTTGATCAGGCGGATGATGGGCGCATCGTCGTCGCTTTCGAGCAGATCTTCAGGCTCGGAGAGCTCGCGGGCGACATCATCCAGATCCAGTTCACCGCCCAGGGTTTCGGCATTCAGCAGCTGTGCGTTGCCGCCGCCCTCGTAGAGGCGGCTCAGCTGCTGATTGAATTCCGCCTCGCTGACCCGCTGCAGGGCCGCTGGCCGGATGCCGATGCGTTGTACCTCTGCCAGCGCCTGAGGCGTGGCATCAGGCCTCAGCAATACCCGCGGCTGGTCCTCGCTGCTGGCGTCGACCAGCACGCCGAGTTTGCGGGCGAAGGAATAGGGCAAGGGCGTGGGGGATGCCGTCATCTCGGGTTGTCATCGGAACAGGGACCAGGCGAATACCGGGAGCAACAGCCATTGCGGAGCAAAGGGCAGCCATTCCCGGCGCAGGAATTGTAGTGCTTTTGGCGTTCCAAGTCTCATTCTATCGATGCGCAGGAAGCCGTAGAAGAAGGGGATCAGCATGAAAATGTAGATCACCCAGCCGAGGTTGCCATGGTCCTTGACGAAAAACGGTACATCCAGCCCCCAGTTGTGGGCGACGAAAATGATGATGAAGATGCGCACCCAATTGACAAGCAAGGCCAGCAGGATAGTGATACCCAGCGCCATCAGGAACTGGCGCGTATTGAAGCGGCTGAACAGCGCATATAGAAAGAACAGGATCAGGTTGTTGGCCAGATAGCGGAAGCCGCTGCAGGATCCGGCGACAAAAAACTGGCCCCGGGGGATGGCAATATAGTTCTCCTGTACCAGCACAGGGATTCCGAACAGGCCAAGAATGCCCTCGACGACGAACACGGCCATGGACTGCAGGTAGGGCACCAACAACGGAAAATAGGGCAAGGAGAAAGCCAGCAGGCAGAACAGTACAAAGAAATTGGGATGTGTATCCGATTTTATGCTGTAGTGGCGGATCAGGGCGATGACGGCGATCGGCATCAGCATCGGCACCCGGTCCTCGACCAGCACCATCAGAAGCAGAGTCACCAGTGCCAGCAGCAGATCACTGGCATCGGCCCGGCGGATGAACAGCCGCTCGGGAGACACATCGCGCAACAGATAGAAGAACCCCAGCAGCCACAGTATGGGGCCCTTGTGGAAGTAACTCCCGTCATCGAACCAGCGGGCCAGCATTTCACTGACATCACCGCGAAACACCCACAGGGCGGCAAGCGCCAGCAAGGCCACCAGCAGACGCCCCGTCAATTCGGCACGTACACCCCCCTCCCCGGCCCTGATGTCTGTGCCGGCCAGCCCGTTCATGATAGCTGGCTGGCCAGTTGCTTGAGAATTCGGCTGTCCGGGTTCTTCTCACGCAGCTTGTCGAGCAATTGTCGAGCCTGCTTGGCCTGCCCGCTGCGGTCCAGCGCGCGGATGTAGGTGTCGGCCACATTCAGGTTGTAGGGTGCCAGTCGGAAAGCGCTCGAGGACAGTTCTAGGGCACGTTTGGGCTGCTGTTTCAGGTACAACCAGGCCAGATTGTTCAACGCGGTCACATTGCGCGGCTGCTCCTTGAGGATTTGCTCGTACAGTACGCGCGCCTGCTCGGGTTTGGACTGCAGATACGACGCGGCAACAAACCCCTTGAGCGCCGTGAATTTCGGGTGCTCGCGCAGCAGACGATCGGCTTCCGCCACCACGCGCTGCAACGGCTCACCGGCCTGAACCCGGGTCTGGTACAGCTTTGCGGCCAGCGTATCGCCCGGCTGCAGACGGAAGGCTTCGGCATAGCGCTTGGCCGCCTCGGCCGGTTGCTTGCCGGCCAACAGTATGTCGCCCTTGAGTTCCAGCGCCTGAGGCTTCAGGCCTTTCTTTTCGAGAGCATCGGCGAAAGCGGTGGCGCGCACCCGGTCGCCAAGACGCAACCAGGCCCGGGACAGCAGCGCATCTTTCTGCGGGCTTTCGGCCTGTTTCTGTTCGATGCGTTCGAGCAGCAGTTTCAACCCTGCGCGGTCGCCTTTCTTGAGGTAATACTGGTAGAGCAACCGGGCGATGAGTGGGCTGTACTTGCGATCCAGCGCTTCTTCCAACACGGCCGCGCCCTTTTCCGGATCGGCCTTGGCCATCAACACCGCGGCACGCGGGTCGTTCTTTTCCATGAGCGGCTGCAGGCGAAGCCGTGCCTGCTGAGGATCGTCCTTCAGCTCGGCCTCGGCCAGCAACAGTTGCACTTCATCATAGCCCGCGACAGTCTTGTCCAGGCCCGCCATCCAGGCGCGCAACTCGGGCTGGTCACCCTTTTGCAACAGTGCGCGCATCAGCTTGAGGAAGGCCGTGTTGTCACCCGGCCTAGCAAAACCGGTGCGGATGGCCTGCAGACCCTCCGGAATGTGTCCGGCCGCCAGATGGAGGCTGGCCAGCCGGGCATAATCGTCCTTCGATTGACGGTCATTGGTGAGCTGCTGCTGCAGTTTCAGGGCACGGTCAGTGTCTTTCTGCTGCAGCGCGATGAGGATCTGCAGTTCCAGCGACTGGCGCGGGTCGCTCAGCGAGCGGGCATAGGACTCGGCATCCATCACCCGCTGACGCTGAAGCAGAGCGGAGATGTACATGCGCTCCAGGCGCGGGTCCTTCAGCTCGCGGCCGGAGAGCAGTGTGATGACTCGATCCGCATCGCCCATCTGCCGCCACAGCTGGCTCATCTGCAGCAACTGATTGGGCGTGAGGGCGGCCGTATCGATGCCTTCGATCAGTTTTCTTGCCTTGTCGGCCTGTCCCTTCAAAAGCCACGCGCTGGCGCGGTCCATGCGCAGCGAGGCATCCGCGGTATCGGGCGGAATCATCTGCAACACGGGATCGCTCTGACCCAGATTCAGCCAGGCCTTGGCCAGCAGGCTCTGCCCCCTGGGGTCCAGTTTGTCCTTGAACAGACGCAGGGTATCGACCACGGCACGGTAGTCGCCCTTGCCGAACTGGGCCAGCCCCAGGATCATGGCCGTCTGCTGGTTGTCCGGGCTGGCATCGACCAGCCCCTGAATATTCTTGATGGCGGCATCGAAATTGCTGGACTTGAGGTCCTTGACCGCTTCCTGCATCGCCACATAGCCGCTGCCCTTGTAGTTCTCGAGGAAGGCATCATAGATGGCCTGGGCCTCGGCGAACTTGTTCTGCGCGATGTTGTTCTTCACCTGCAGTTCGACGGCCTGGATCTTGCGCGGTGTGATCACATCCGACTTGTCGGCGAGACGCAGCTCGATCAAGGCCCGGTCGGCCTCTTCGTGCCGCTTCAGCAGATACAGCGTCTTGGCGAACAGCAGCCAGTCGTCCACCGATACCGGCTTGCCCTTGCGCTGCTGGTAGATCTTCACGATCTCCGGGTAGCGACGCTCGGCGAACAGCAAACGCAGGTATTCGCTTTGCGCTTGCGGAAGATCCATGCCCTTGAACCGCGCCAACGCCTGCTTGCGGTCGCCGCTGCGACGGTAGTCAATCTGCGCGCGGTAAAAGGCCTTGCGGTCGGCGGCCAGGCTGTCGTCCAGCCGGGTCAGCAGGCGCGAGGCTTCATCCGCCTTGCCCGAAGCGATGAGGATGCGCAACTTGAGCTCACCGCAATCGGCCAGGCTGCAACCCTTCTCCAGGGCCTTGTCCACCTCGTTCAGGGCGTCGGCCGCGTAACCCAGCTCATGATAGATTTCGGCCAGCTCGCGATAGACGCGTGGATCCTGCGGGTTGTTCTGCTGCTCCTGACCGAGGGTAGAGAGCGCCAGCGAATAGGTGCCGTTGTCGGCGTAAAAACGAGCCAGTTGCAGGTTGTCGACCTTGCCCGATTCCGGTTTGGAGCAGGCCGCCAGCAACAGGGAGGCCAGCAGCAGACCGGACCGAATCAAGAGTGAAGGAATAAGGGAAGAGCGGTGTCGCATCATTGTGTCGAGTTCCTTTTCAGAGTGTGATGTCGTGCTTGCGCAGCAGCTCATAGATCCGCTGGCGGGAGACGCCCAGTTGCGAGGCGACCTCCTTTACATTGTTATCGTTGGCGCGCATGGCTTTCATGATGAGGCGCAATTCGGTCTCCTCCTTGGCCTGTTTCAGGGTCGGAATGTTGTTCAGGGTGATGTCGTCGAAGGCCTCATTCTGGGTGACGAGTCCGAGGTCTTCGGCACTGACCCAGTCGCTGGAACTGAGGATCACTGCCTTGTTGATGACATTCGAAAGCTGGCGGATGTTCCCCTGCCATTCGTTGCGCCGTATCGCCAGCAGCGCGTCCTCGGTGAAACGCATCGGCGGCTTCTGGTGGGATTCGGCAAACTGCCGCAGCAGGTGACGGGCAATCAGTTCGACATCGTTTTCACGCTCCGACAGCGGCGGCAGCCGCAGCTCGAATTCATTGATGCGGTAGAACAGGTCCTCGCGAAAGCGCCCCTCGGCAATCAGTTGTTCGAGATCCTGGTGGGTGGCCGAAACGACACGCACATCCACCGGAATATCCTTCTTGCCGCCGACGCGATGGATGATGCGCTCCTGCAGAAAACGCAGGATCTTGGCTTGCAACTCATAGGCCATGTCACCGATCTCGTCGAGAAACAGCGTGCCGCCATCAGCCTGCTCGATACGGCCGATGGCCTGCTTGTCGGCACCGGTGAAGGCCCCCTTCTCGTGGCCGAACAGCTCGCTCTCAAGCAGTGATTCGGGAATGGCCGCGCAGTTGATGGCGATGAAGGGTCCTTCGGCACGATCGCTCAGCGCATGGATCGCCCGCGCCACCAGTTCCTTGCCACTTCCGCTCGGCCCCTGAATGAACGTACTGGCACGGGTCGGCGCCACCTTGCGCACCATCGTCGCTACCTGCTGCATGGCCTCGCTGCGGCCGATGATGCCCGGCAGAAGAAACAGCCCCGGTTCTTCTTCCGCGTCACCGAGCCGCTCGGCACCGGCGCGCTGCAGGGCGCTGACGAAACCGGCCCGTTCGACGATCAGCTTCAGCTGGTCGATGTCCACCGGCTTGGTAAGGAAATCATGAGCGCCGAGGCCGATCAGTTCGATCGCGTCATCGCGGTCGCCCTTGCCGGTCATGATGATGATGCGGGTTTGCGGCGCTTGCTGCAGCATGGCCTGGATCGAGGCAAAACCCTCGCTCACACCGCGCTCGTCCGGCGGCAATCCCAGGTCATGCACCACCACCGCCGGGTGGTTGCGCTCGAAACAGTCGAGCGCTTCCTCGCGGCTGGATGCGAACAGCAGATCAAAGTCGCCTTTCAACGCCCACTTGAGCTGCTTCTGCAGCCCCGGATCGTCCTCGACGATCAAGACACGCGTCAATTCACTCATCGGCAAGGTACTTCCACGGAGATACAGCTGCCCTGCCCCGGACGGGAATCGACATGGATATGACCGTGCAGCGCATCCACGATGTTGCGCACATGGTACATCCCGATACCCAACCCGGAGTCGGATTTGGTGGACACAAAGGGCTCGAACAGCTGGTCGCGAATGAACTCGGGCGTCATGCCCTCGCCTTCATCGCAGACTTCGAGACGCAGCAGAGCGTCGGCACACTCAAGCCGCACACGCACCGGGGCGCTGGCCGGAGATGCCTCGACGGCATTCTTCAGCAGATTGTCCGCCACCACCTGCAGATCCGCCGGTACCGGAGGCAGTTCTTCGGTATCCGTGGGCAGATCGAGCTGCAGCCGCTGGCCGAGTGCCTTCTGTTTTTTCATAAGATAATCCATGAGTTCGCGGAAACTAACAGTCCCACCCGTGGAATTTAGTGACTTGTATCTAAATTGGGCGAACAGTTCTTCCAGCTTGTCGGTGGAATGTTCGATGGTTTCACAAAAGTCGTCCAGGAATTCCGGATCCTCGCGGTACTTGGGAAAATTTTCCACCGCAAGTTTTTGTTGTGCAACGATATTTTTCAGATCATGGGCCAGAAAAGCGACGGTGCGATTGAAGCCCGCCAGCTTCTCCTGGCGCTGCAATCGATGCTTCTGCTGCAGCTCCCCGAGGCGGATCGCAAACTCGCTGGCGACGGTCTCGCACAAGGCCAATACGGACCCCTCGAGCAATAGCGGATCGGCATCGCAGCGCAGGCGGCAGATGCCCTGAATGCGCTCATCGATGGACAGCAGCACCAGCAGATCCGGGTAGCCGCGGCCAGTGTCGGGCTCCGCACGCAACAGGTGGACATGCTCACCCAACGCCCGCGTTTCCTGTGCCCAGTCCTCGCGCAGGCGGAATTCCTCGTCGAACCCCTCGCCGCGCACGGCTGCGCGCAGCAGACGGTGACGGTCCGCCCGGTAAAGAGCGCCTTCCCGACAGCCGAGGCAATCGAGGAAATAGTCCAGCATCCGCTGTTCGATCGCTTCCTCGCGGCGGGTGATGCTGCTGACGCGGCCCCATTCCCGTTTGTAATCATTGGGATCACCGAGGAAGTAGGCGCTCAGCCATTGATTGATCTCGCTGCGCATCAGGTTCGACAGCAGCAGCATCCCGACGCCAAACAGCAGGGTCACGCTGAGCATAGCGTGGTAGAAATCGCTGCGCACCTCGCTGAAGTAGAAATCCAGCATCTGCATCACCCCGGCCAGCAACAGGCCGCTGCCAACGAGGACCATGAAATACTGCGCCTGCCCGTCCCTGCCCGGCGCAAACTGCTGGCCTTCGAGGTCGCGGATCCGCGCGGCTGAAATCCCCACGAACAGCGGCAGCGGCAACTGCACCATCAGCACCAGATAGAGCAACAGAGGCTTCGCCTCCTGATAGGACAGCCGCTGGTAGAAATACATCAAATGCACCAGGGCCAGAACGATCAGCCCGTACAGCAGGTGCTTGTAGGCGTAACGGTACTCCACCTTGAGGTGGCGGATCAGGCTTTCGAGGAAATACAGCATCGCAATGCCACAGAAGACACCGGCGAACAGCAGTGTCGAGGTATCGAAGAACAGATTGCCCGAAATCTGGTCGATACGGAACTGAAACAGGAACAACGCGAACAGCAACAGGTTGACAAGGCCCGGCGGCAGGTAGCGCTGCAAAGGGCGGTTGGGAATCTGCAGAAACAGGGACTGCAGGTACAACAGCCAGGCAAACAGGGAGATCACCTGGGCATAGTGGTTGACCATCAGCGCGCCGTGGTCGTAAAAGGCCTTGAGCGCCTGCACGGCCGCGAACAGCGTCACCGTCACCGCCAGCAGCAGAAAGGGCTGACGCAAGCGGCGATGGCTGAGCAGATACAGCAGCAGCCCCGCATTAAGGACCGCGGTGCCGCCCAGGATCAGCGGGATCTCCATGCCCCGGCCTGCGCCTCTACTGGTCGCCCACGGACTCGTCGCCGAGGTCGATGAGCACCGGGTTCATCTCGCCCAGCTCTTCGGTCTTTTTCAACTGTTCCTGGCGAATGAAATTGTACTTGCGCTCGCTGAGCCTGCGTGCCTTTTTCGGATCACGGATGATGGTGGCACGGATGAACACCAGCAGATTGCGCTTCTTCTTGGTCATCTTCTTGGCCCGGAACAGAGCACCCAGCACCGGAATATCGCCCAGCCCCGGCACCTTCTGCTCGGTATTGACCAGCACATCATCGATCAGCCCGCCGAGCACCAGCAGTTCGCCGTCGGCCAGTTGCACGGTGGTGTTCAGCGAGCGCTTGTTGGTCACCAGATCCACCGCACCGGTACTGCTGCCGCTGATGTTGGACACCTCCTGCTGGATCTCCATGGTGATGGAGTCGCCCTCGTTGATCTGCGGTTTCACCTTCAGCGTGATGCCCACATCCTTGCGCTCGATGGTGCGGAACGGGTTGGCAATGGCGCTGTTGCCCCCGGTATTGGAGCTGGCCGTGTATTCACCGGTCACGAAGGGCACATTCTGGCCGACCACGATCTCGGCCTCCTGATTGTCGAGGGTGACGATGGACGGTGTGGACAGCAGGTTGGTGTCGGAATCTCCGGCCAGCGCGCGGATCAGCGCGACGAAGTTGAGCGAGGGGTCGTTGAGCCGGCCCAGGCCGAAGGTCAGACCGTCGGAAATGGCCACGGCACCGGACGCCAAACCGGAGATCGGCGTGGTGCTGCCAGCAAAGTTGGTGATCAGCGCCGGATTGTCCTTGGGCGTACCGTCGATGATCCACTGCACGCCGAGTTCACTGGAGGTATCCATCGACACTTCGGCGATGATGGCCTCGATGTGCACCTGGGCGCGCGGAATGTCCAGTTGCTGAATCACCGAACGCAGGGAACGGAATACTGACATGGGCGCGGTGATCACCAGCGCATTGGACACCTTGTCGGCCTGGATATTGAGGTTGCTACCGCTGCTGCCCCCCTTGGCCGGCACATTCTTGGATTGTGCCTTGACCACCTCCTTGCCCACACTGCCGAGGATCTTGGCGATGTTCTCGGCATCGGCGTAGCGCAGATAGACGACATGGATGTTGCCGGCCGAATCCACCGGCTGGTCCAGTTTCTTGATGATGGAACGGAACTTGAGGCGCTCGCTCTGCTCGCCGGTGAGCAGGATGCTGTTGGTGCGTTCGTCGGCACTGAAGCGCACCGCGGGCTGTGCGCCCTTCTTGGTCGCGGGCGCGGTGGTGGCCAGATTCTGCAACAGCCGCACCACCTCGGAAGCGAAGGCATGTTCCAGCCGTATGAATTCGATGTCGGCACTGGATTGCTTGTCGATGCGGCGGATGATCTCGCTGATGCGGGTGATGTTGGAGGCACGGTCGGAGATGATCAGCACATTGGTCTGCGCATAGGCCGCCAGATGCCCTTGCTGCGCCACCAGCGGGCGCAGGATCGGCACCAGCTGGGTGGCGTTGACATTCTTGATCTCGATGACCTTGGTCACCAGCTGATCGCCATCCTTGCGGCTGGTGCTCATCACCACCGGCGCAGCATCCTGCTTGGCGGAGGCGTCGGGGATGATCTTGATCGCATTCTCGGTGGGGACGGTGGCAAAACCGTGCACCTGGAGAATCGACAGAAAGACCTTGTAGACCTCGTCCTCGTTGAGCGGCTTGGAAGAAATCACCGTCACCTTGCCCTTGACCCGCGGGTCAATGATGAAATTCTTGCCGGTGATCTGCGAGACACTGTTGGCAACCGCGGTCAGATCGGCATCGCTGAAGTTCAGCGTCACCTCCTCGGCCAGCGCCGGCCGCAACACAGCCGACAGCAGCAGGAAAAGGCCCGGCAGAAGACATCGCGTGAACAGGAATGAAGGCATGGTGGTAGGCATCCGTTGTGATTATTGATTGAGGCTGAAATTCAGCGTCTGGCGGCTGCCATTGCGCAGCACGGTGATCGAGACATCCTCGGCCGTGGACAGGGACTTCAGCGCATCCAGCGCCTGGAACGGCTTGTCGAGGCCGATGCCGTTGATCTCCACGAACACATCGTTCTCGTGCAGACCCAGTTTTTGCAACAGGCGCTCACCGCGCAAGGCCTTCAGCTTGTAACCCACATTGCGTCCGTTCTCGGTGACCGGTATCGCCTGGAAGCGCTTGGCCAGCGCCAGCGGGTTGTCCGCATAGCGCCGTTTGTAGCTTTTCAGCACGCGGTTGGCATTGGCCGCCGCCGGCACCGCCAGCGAACGGGACGCCGTGGCGCGTCCGCTGCCCGGCCGGGCCTTCGGTTTCTCCAGCAGCAGCTTCTCCAACCGGCCATTGCGGGCGATCAGGATGTGATCGGGCAGGATGCGTTCGATGTAGATGCCCGGGTCGAGTTCATCGCCGAGGCGATAGAACTCGGACTTGCCCGCCCCCTTCTGCACGATGGCCGAGGCCAGCGCCTTGTCCTCGGAATAATAGATCCCGCGCAGCTTGTAATTGAGGGTGCTTTTCGGTGCATCGCGCACCGGTTCCGGTTTCGCCTGCCGGCGCTGCTGCAGGCTGCCAAACAGTTTGGCGGCGATGATGCGTTGCAGCTGGGTGTCCGGGCTGCTTTTCGGCTCGGCACCGCGGACGGAGCCGGCGCTGGGGGCATGGCGGGCCGCTGCCGGTTCCTGCGGCAGCAGCACCAGCTTCCACAGCAGCAACGACAGCTGCCAGGCCAAGGCCACCACCAGCAGCAGGGCAACGCCGGATATCAGCCGGCGGTCATCGACAAAGGTGGATAAGGCGTTCAGATTCAATAGCCGCGACCCTGCAGTGAAACGAAGAGAACCGGTCTTTCCCCCGCCCGGCCAGGAGTGCGGCCAGCGGAATGGAACACCGCAAGCCGGGATTGTACCGTCGATCTTCGAAACGATGCAAAGAAACTGTCCGCCGTGCACGACAAAGTCTTTGCGAGGTGCGGGCAAACGGATCAGAATAGCCGCCCCGCATCACCGGAGCGCCCCCATGCCCTTGAAGACACCCGAAACCCGCAGCCCGATCCACCACCGCCGCATCAGCTGCGATGGCTACCGCCGCGAAGACGGCCTGATCGACATCGAGGGCCGGCTGGTGGACACCAAGGCCTTCGACTTTCCCAACAAGGACCGGGGCGGAGTGATCCGCGCCGGCGAAGCGCTGCACGACATCAGCCTGCGCATCACCATCGATCTGGAGATGAACATCGTCGATGCCGATGCCAGCATCGACGCCGCTCCCTATCATTACTGCAGCCGCATCACCCCGGTGGCCCAGCGGCTGATCGGCCTGCAGATCGCGCCCGGATTCCGGCAGAAGGTCAAGCAACGCATCGGCGGCACCGCCGGCTGCACCCACCTCACCGAGCTGCTTGGCCCCATCGCCACGACCGCGGTGCAGACTCTGGTCAGCGAACTGGCCCGTCGCCAGCAGGAAGGGGACGAACAGGCCATCGATGAAAAGAAGCTGGCGATGGGCTTCCTCGACAGCTGCCACAGCCTGGCCAGCGACAGCCCGGTGGTAAAGGAACACTGGCCGGCCTATTACAGGCCGGGTGGCAAGGACGGAAAGGAGACGCAATAAGCGCCTCTGGCGCTATCAGATGTAGGGATTCACCTTGCGCTGATGACGCATGTGCAGGGACAGACCCAGTGCCGACATCGCATTCTTGCTGAGTATCCGCTTCGCAAGCGGCAGAAATTCGCGCTCCTCGAAGGCCGCATGGGCCAGATACCGCTCGGCCAGCAAACGGGCGCGCTGGCTGTCCAGCGCGGCCGGCTTGCCGCGGGCGATGCGGCGAATGGCCGGCTCGATCTCGCTCCACAGCGCCTCAAGATCCCGGTGCTCGCGCACGAGGCGATCGATCTGCTGCTGCGCCAGTTCGGCATCCGCCTCGCCGTCAAGGCTGTCACGCACTGCGGTGAACAACTCCTCTTCCTCCTCGCCATGATGTTCCAGCACCACGTCCTCGAAGAAACGCAACAGGCGTTTTGCCAACGGCCTCAGGGTTTCCGGATCTTCGCCCTGCTCCACCCGGTCGGCAAACTCGGACAATTGATGAAAATTGCGGATGATACCCTCATGGCAACCGGAAAATTCATTGAGGGGGTCGGGCTCGGCTGATGTGGGATCGCTCATGGAAAATTTCCGGTGGTTATCGGGGGCTACAGTCCGGTTTCGATTTTTACGAATAACGGAATTCTGCCGAAAGATTATGGCCTTTCCAGGCTGCACGGGCCGCAAGCGGCGTAGGATAAAGCCGTAGCAAGGCCTCGATCTGATACAGTGTGATTGATTATACTTCCACTATCTGTATCATATCAACCACGGCGACCCACAGCGGCCACGCCCGACCATAACGAGATTGAACCCGGCAGGCCCGAATTCAGGCCCCGGGAACCAACACGCATCGACCACGAAAGAGGATGACATCATGAAACATTTGAGCAAACTGCTGTTCGGCCTGGCACTCACCGCCGGCGCCATTGCCCTGCCCGGCCAGGCCGCGGCCGAAAAAATCATGCGCATCGGTTCCTGGCTGCCGCCCAAGCACACCATGAACAAGGATGTATTGCCGACCTGGGGAAAATGGATCGAGGAAGCCACCGAAGGCCGCGTCAAGGTCAAGATCGAATACCCCGGCGGACATCCCAAGGCCTTGCTGGACCAGGTACAGGACGGCGTGTTCGATGCCGGCTGGACCTACCACGGCTACTTTCCCGGCCGCTTCAAGCTGACCAAGATCGTTGAACTGCCGAATCTGGGAGCCGGCGCCGAAGCGGCATCGGTGGCCCATTGGCGTGTATATAACAAATACCTGAAAAAAGCCGGCGAACACCGCGGCATCGTGCTGGCCGGCCTGTTCACCCACGGCCCGGGGCAGATCCACCTGCGCGAGCCGATCAGCGACCTGTCGCAAATGAAAGGCAAGAAGATCCGCATCGGCGGCGGCGTGCAGACCGACATTGCCAAGCGCATGGGCGTAGAGGGCGTGGCCGCTCCCGGCTCCAAGGTGTACGAGATTCTCTCCCAGGGCGTGGCCGACGGCGTGTTCATGCCAATGGGCGAGAAACGCACCCTGCGCCTCAAGGAGGTGGCCCCCTTCTCCCTCAAATTCCCCAACGGCATGTACCTGGGCAGCTTCTTCATCTTCCTCAGCCCCGATTTCATGGATTCGCTGAGCGAGAAGGACCGCAAGGCCATCCTCTCCGTGTCCGGTGAAAAGCTCTCGGCCATGGCCGGCCGTTACTGGGGCGAAGACGCCAAGATCGGAGAAGCCGATGCCCGCGCCTACGGCAACACCATCATGGATGCCACGCCAAAGATCCTGCAGGAATTCAAGCAACTGACCTCCGGCATGGACCAGGCCTGGATCGACGAGGTCAAGGACCGAGGCGTCGATGCCCAGAAAGCCCTGTGGGAGCTGCGCAGCATCGCCCGCAGCTACGGCAAGTAAGCGGTCTCACCGCCGCAGTACGCCATGGCGGATCTGACGCAAGCCACCGAAAAGGGACCAATCCGCGGATTGGTCCTTTTTTTACAGGGGCTGTCGGCCTTCACTCTGCTCGCTCTGATGATGATCACCGTCATCGATGTGACCGGCCGTTACCTGTTCAACCGGCCGCTGACCGGATCCACCGAGCTGACCGAAATCGCGGTCGGCATCGTCGTGTTCTCGGTGTTTCCGATCATCACCTGGCGCAACGATCAGGTGGTGGTGGACATTCTGGACGGTTTCGTGCCCCCCTGGCTGCACCTGCTGCGCACGCTGCTGTTCAACCTGCTGATCTCCGGCTCGCTGATCTTTCTTGGCCAGCGCATCTGGGTGCTGGGCCAGCGTTCGCTGAGCTATGAAGAAGTTACCGAATACCTGGGCATACCCAGCGGCTGGATGATGCTGTTCATTGCCGTCTCCTGCTGGCTGACCGCCGTGATGACCGTCAGCCTCGGCAACTACCGGGCCTGGCGACAGTGGCGCCAGCAGCGCAGCCGCGAGGAGTTCTGCTGACATGGAGGTTTCGATTGGCGGTTTCCTGATCCTGCTGCTGCTGATCCTGGCGCGCATGCCGATCAGCTTCGCCATGGGGCTGGTCGGCTTTTTCGGCTTTCTTTACCTCAACGACGGCAACTGGATCGCATCACTGTCGATGGCCTCGCGGCGCGTCATCGACACCGCCCAGGATTACGGCTTGTCGGTGATTCCGCTGTTCATCCTGATGGGCAACCTGGTTACCCGCGCCGGCCTGTCGCAGGAGTTGTACAAGGCGTCCTACGCCTTTCTCGGCCACCTGCGCGGCGGGCTGTCGATGGCCACCGTGGTCGCCTGCGGGGGTTTTTCGGCGATTTGCGGCTCCAGCCTTGCCACCGCGGCCACCATGGCCAAGGTATCGATGCCACCGATGCGCCGTTACGGCTACAGCGATTCGCTGGCCGCGGCGTCGATCGCCGCCGGCGGCACCCTCGGCATCCTGATACCGCCCAGCGTAATCCTGGTGATCTACGCCATCATGACTGAGCAAAGCATCCGCGAACTGTTCGCCGCCGGCTTCCTGCCGGGGTTGCTCGGCGTATTGCTGTATCTGGGCGCGGTGGCCTGGACGGTCTGGCGCAAACCCGAAGCCGGGCCGCCCGGCGATCGCCTCGGCTGGCCCCAGCGCTGGCAATCCCTGGCCGGCGTGTGGGGCACGCTGATCCTGTTCGGCGTGGTCATGGGCGGTATCTACGGCGGGGTGTTCACCCCCACCGAGGCCGCCGGCATCGGCGCCGCAGGCGCCTTCATCATTGCCCTGTCGCGGCGCAGCCTGAGCTGGAAAAGCGCCTGGGAAGTACTGTCGGAAACGGCGATGACCACATCCTCACTGTTCGCGGTAGTGATCGGTGCCTTGATCTTCTCCAGCTTCATCACCCGCGCCGGGCTGCCGGACCAGCTGCTGGGGCTGATCAGTGGTCACGACATCAGCCCGATGACGGTGATCCTGATGATTCTTGCCATCTACATCGTGCTCGGCTGCGTGTTCGAGAGCCTGTCGATGCTGCTGCTGACGGTGCCGATCTTCTACCCGGTGGTGGAGAGCCTGGGCTTCGACCTGGTGTGGTTCGGCATCGTGGTGGTGGTGGTCACCGAGATCAGCCTGATCACACCGCCAGTGGGGCTCAATGTATTCGTGCTCAGCGGGGTACTGAAGGATGTGAAGACCGGTGACATCTTCCGGGGCGTCACGCCCTTCTGGGTCGCCGACATCGTCCGTCTGTCGCTGATCACGCTGATCCCCGCGATCTCACTGATCCTGCCGCAGTGGCTGTACCGCTGAGGGCATATCAGGCACCGGCAAAGCGCCGGGCGAAGGCCGCATCGGCCGGCGGCAACCGGCCCTGCTCCGATTCCGCCCGTTCCATCAGGTGCCGTTCCGCCGGCTCACGGATGCGCCGGTACAAGGCGGCCACCAGATCCCGCGCCGGATGGCTCAGGCAGTCGGCGGGAAACAGCTCCGCCGGCAGGTCCGGTTCGCGCAACAGCAGGTGGCGGTATTCGTGGATCAGCAGCGTGCGCAACAGAAAACAGGCTTCCTCGTCGCCCTCGCCCGGTTCGCCGGCCGTTTCCAGCATCGGGCGGAACAGATCGATGAACGCCGCATAGGCCTGTTTCAGCGCCTCGACCTGGAAAGCGCTGCGCACCAGATCCACCGACGACAGCACCGGATCATCGTTCTCCACCCGCGCGCGCATCAGCGTCACCGCCGGTTCGATGCCCATTTCGTCGGTCACCAGCCGCACCTGCTCCAGACTCACCGTCGGGTGGCCGTAGATGCCCTTGGCCAGCCGGCTGAAGCCCAGCCATTGCAACTCCTTGTGCAGCTGTTCGCGCCGGACATCGGGCAGATCGGCCAGATGGGTGAACACCAGCCGCCATTCTCCGTCCCAGCGTTGCTCGTGGTGGTGGTAGATGCGTTGCGCGGCGGTGGAAAACTGGCGGTAGCCTGTATCGGTCAGAGAATAAAAGCTGCGCCGGCCCTGTTGGCGGGATTGCAGGATGCCCTTGTCCACCAGCCGAAACACCGAGGTACGAACCAGCCGCTGGTTGATGCCCAGAGGCTCCACCAGCCGGATCAGGCTGCCCAGCCAGATTTCACCTCCGTGCGGACAGACCGAATCGCCGAACAGGGTCAGGATCAGCGAATTGGCATGCAAGGGGCGATCCCGCGCAAAGCCTTCGAAGAACCGGTCGAAGGCCTGGCTGAACGCCGTTCCCGTATCTCCCAGCGGCATGTCAGCCCTCGCGCTGGCCTTGCTTGAGCTGATACAGCGGCACCGCGTCCGCCAGCTGCAGTTCCGGCCGGTCGTCCTCGATCTCCGGCAAGGGCGTTACTTCCACCATGCTGGCCAATGAGCGGCGCGCCAGTTCGTGATAATCCTCGGTGCCGGTTCGCTTCCACTCCAGTTCCTGTTCCTTGAGTTCACGCAGGATGCGCACCGGCGCACCGGCGGCCAGGCAACGGGCGGGAATCTCGAAACCGGCCTTGACAAAACTCATGGCAGCGACGATGGACGACTCACCGACCACTACCCCGTCCATCAATACCGCGTTCATGCCCACCAGCGCGGCCTCCTCGACCACGCAACCGTGCAAGACCGCGCCATGCCCGATATGGCCATTGGGACCGACCCGGCATTCGGCTCGGGGAAAACTGTGCAGCACGCAGGTGTCCTGAATATTGGCCCCTTCCTCGATCACCATGCGGCCGAAATCGCCGCGCAGCGAGGCGCCAGGCCCGATGTAGCAATGGGCGCCGATGATGACATCGCCAATGATGCTGGCGGTGGGATGGATGAAACTGCTCGGGTGCGCTACCGGGCGCACGCCGTCGATTGCATAAAAAGGCATGGGATCTCCTGAACCTTGAGAATTTTATGATACAGTTTTAAGGTTATTTTCTTTCGATACTGTATCTCATTTGGCGCTTCGTGTATATTTTACCCCACCGACCATGAAGCGTCCCGACGGGCGCACCGGGAACCGCACATGAACCGCTATCAGGACATCATCACCGAACAGAGTCAGGGCGTACTCACCGTCACCCTGAACCGCCCCGAGGTACGCAACGCGCTGCGTACCGCAATGCTTGCCGAGCTGGCAGATGCGCTGGACGCGGCGGCCACCGATGATGCCATCGGTGCGGTGGTGATCACCGGCGACCAACGCTGCTTCGCCGCCGGTGCCGATGTCGCCGAAATGGCCGGCATGGACATGACCGACATGCTCGACGATCCGCGACCGGCTCTGTGGCAACGCATCCAGCAATGCCCCAAGCCGCTGATCGCCGCGGTCAACGGACATGCCCTCGGCGCCGGCTGCGAACTGGCGTTGCAGGCCGACATCATCCATGCCGGCCGCAATGCACGGTTCGGCCAACCGGAAATCCGCCTCGGCATCATCCCCGGCGCCGGCGGCATCCAGCGGCTGATCCGCCGCGTCGGCCGCTCGCTGGCCAGCGAAATGGTGTTCAGCGGCGCTTTCATCGATGCGCGCACCGCGCTGCGCGCCGGGCTTGTCAGCCGCGTCTGCGAGCCGGAACTGACTCTGGAAGACGCCCAGACCCTGGCCCGCGAACTGGCCAGCCGCCCGCCACTGGCGATCCGTCAGGCCAAACAGGCGTTGCGCCTGGCCGACGAAATGCCGCTGTCGGCGGCACTGGAATTCGAACGCAAGGCCTTCGTGCTGCTCGCCGGTACCGAAGACCGTCAGGAAGGGCTGGCCGCCTTTCTCGAAAAACGCCCGCCCGAATTCAAGGGGCGATAACCGACAGGAGTACAGCGTGTCCTACGAAACACTCATTTTCGATCACGGCGACGGCGTTGCCACGCTGACGCTCAACCGGCCCGACAAGCTGAACAGCTTCAACGCCCGGATGCACGAGGAGATGCGCGCCGCGATGAAGACCGTGGAACGCGACGACAGCATCCGCTGCCTGCTGCTGACCGGGGCCGGCCGCGCCTTTTGCGCCGGGCAGGACCTGGGCGACCGCGATGTCGCACCCGACACCGAGATGCCTGACCTGGGCGACTCGCTGGAACGCAACTACAACCCGCTGATCCGCCGCATCATGCGCCTGGAGAAGCCGGTGGTCTGTGCGGTCAACGGCGTCGCCGCCGGCGCCGGCGCCAACCTGGCCCTGGCCTGCGACATCGTACTCGCCGCCCAATCCGCCTATTTCGTTCAGTCCTTCAGCCGCATCGGGCTGATCCCTGACTCCGGTGGCAGCTGGCTGCTGCCACGCTTGATCGGGCGCGCGCGGGCGACGGCGATCACGATGCTGGCGGAAAAGGTCAGCGCCCAGCAGGCCGCCGACTGGGGCATGATCTGGAAGGCACTGGGTGACGAAGAGCTGATGCCCCAGGCATTGAAGCTGGCCGGCCACCTCGCCCGTCAGCCCACCCGCGGCCTCGGCTACCTCAAGCGCGCCCTGCTGCTGTCCAGCGAACACGACCTCGACCGCCAGCTGGATGTGGAACGCGACCTGCAACGGCTGGCCGGGCGCACCGAAGACTACCGCGAGGGTGTGGCCGCCTTCATCGAAAAGCGCGAACCCGAATTCAGGGGACGATGAGATGAGCGCACTGGACCCGAACTCTGTCATCGCCGTCGTCGGCGCCGGCGCCATGGGCGGTGGCGTCGCCCAGGTGGCCGCCGCGGCCGGCCATCCGGTACGGCTTTATGATCAGGCCGATGGCGCCGCCCGGGCAGCCATCGACCGAATCGACCAGGGTCTCGACAAATTGGTGCAGCGTGGCCGCATCAGCGCCGAAGAGCAGCAGGCCCTGGTCGGACGCATCCAGCCGGTGGAGCGTCTTGAGGCCATCGGCGATGCGGCACTGGTGATCGAGGCGATCGTCGAGGATCTGAATATCAAGCAGCGGCTGTTCCGCGAACTGGAAACCCTTTGTCCCAAGGCGATACTGGCCAGCAACACCTCGTCACTGTCGATCACCGCCATCGGCTCAGCCCTTGAACGGCCGCAGCGACTGCTCGGCATGCACTTCTTCAACCCGGCGCCGATCATGAAACTGGTGGAGATCATCAGCGGCCTGGCCAGCGATCCGGCGCTGGCCGAGACCCTGTTCGACACCGCCACCGCCTGGGGGAAGCTGGCGGTGCATGCCCGCTCCACCCCCGGTTTCATCGTCAACCGCGTGGCCCGCCCCTACTACGCCGAAGCCCTGCGCCTGCTGCAGGAAGGCGCGGCCGACGCGGCCACCCTCGACGCCATCTACCGCGACGGCGGTGGCTTCCGCATGGGTCCCTTCGAGCTGATGGATCTGATCGGCCAGGATGTGAACTACGCAGTCACCGAATCGGTGCACCATGCCTACTACGGCGATCCCCGCTTCACCCCGTCGCTGATCCAGAAAGCGCTGGTCGATGCCGGATGGCTGGGCCGCAAGAGCGGCCGCGGCTTCTACGATTACCGCGAGGGCGCGGACAACCCGGCCCCGGCCGAACAGCCGCCTTGCGCCCCACCGCGGGAGGTCACTGTCATCGGTACGGAAACGCAGATCGCCCCCTGGAAAGCCCTGCTCGAATCCAGCGGCCTGGCTTTCCAGGTCCTGTCTGGCGAACACCTGTCGATTCTATGCGACGGCTTCACCCTGCGCCCCAGCGACGGCCACATGGCCACGGTGCGCGCGCACCGCGACAACATCCGCGATCTGGTGCTCTACGACCTCTGCCTGGACCTCGAAAACACAGCGCGCATCACCCTCTGCGCCGCCGATCAGGCCAGCCCGCGCGCCCTGGAACAGGCAACCGGACTGCTGCAGGCCCTGGGCAAGCGGGTCACCGTCATCGACGATGTGCCGGGGATGGTGGTATTGCGCACCGTGGCCATGCTCGCCAACGAGGGCGCCGACGCGGTCAACCAGGGGGTTTGCGATGCGGCAGCGGTGGACACCGCCATGCAGGCCGGCGTGAATTATCCGCTGGGGCCGCTGGCCTGGGCCGACCGCATCGGCCTCAGACCATTGCTCAAGGTATTGAAACACCTGCAGAAAACCTACGGCGAGGACCGTTACCGGCCGTCGCCACTGCTGCTGCGCAAGGTCGCCGCAGGAGAAGGCTTCCATGACTGAGCGCCCCACCGAACCGGTGCAACTGGCCCGGGCCTGCAGCACGGCCATGCACGCCAACGACGACGCCGCGCGGATGCTGGGCATCGAGGTGCTCGATACCGAGCCGGGACGCGCCCGACTGGCAATGACCGTCGAACAGCGCATGACCAACGGCCACGACATCTGCCACGGCGGCATGCTGTTCACGCTGGCCGATACCGCCTTCGCCCATGCCTGCAACAGTTACAACCGCATCACCATCGCCGCCGCCGCGCAGATCCAGTTCCTGGCGCCGGCGCGGCTCGGCGACCGGCTCACCGCCACCGCCTTCGAGCGCAGCCGTGGCCGCCGCACCGGCGTCTACGATGTCGAAATCCACAACCAGAACGACGAACTGATCGCGCTGTTCCGCGGCAACGCGCATCAGATTCGCGGTCAGATCATCCCTACCGAATCCGAGGACGACACATGACACAGGCGTTCATCTGCGACCCCATCCGCACCCCCATCGGCCGCTACGGCGGCGCCTTGTCATCGGTTCGTGCCGATGATCTGGGCGCCCTGCCCATCACCGAACTGATGGCGCGTCACCCCGGCCTCGACTGGGAGGCAGTGGACGATGTGTACTACGGCAACGCCAACCAGGCCGGCGAGGACAACCGCAATGTGGCGCGCATGGCCGCGCTGCTGGCCGGCCTGCCGGTGAATGTGCCCGGCAGCACCGTCAACCGGCTGTGCGGTTCCGGCATGGACGCGGTCGGTCTGGCCGCCCGCAGCATCAAGGCCGGCGAGGCGGAGCTGATCATCGCCGGAGGCGTCGAATCCATGTCGCGCGCGCCCTTCGTCATGCCCAAGGCCAGCAGCGCATTCAGCCGCAATGCCGAAATCTACGACACCACCATCGGCTGGCGCTTTCCCAATCCGAAGATGCGGGCCGAATACGGCATCGATTCCATGCCCGAAACGGCCGAGAATGTCGCCGAGCAATTCGGTATCGCCCGCGACGATCAGGACGCCTTTGCGCTGCGGTCCCAGCAGCGCACGGCCGCGGCCCAGGCCAACGGCATTCTTGGCGAGGAGATCATTGCGGTCAGCGTGCCCCGGCGCAAGGCGGAACCGCTGACCGTAGACCGCGACGAACACCCCCGCGCCGACACCACACTGGAAGCCCTGGCGCGGCTGCCCACGCCCTTCCGCGAAGGCGGCACGGTCACCGCCGGCAATGCCTCCGGCGTCAACGACGGTGCCTGCGCGATGCTCGTCGCCAGCGAGCGGGCCGCCGCCCGCCACGGACTGGAACCCATCGCCCGTGTCGTCGGCATGGCCACCGCGGGCGTCGAGCCGCGCATCATGGGCATTGGCCCGGCACCGGCCAGCCAGCGGCTGCTCGACCGCCTGGGCCTGACCATCGAACAGATGGATGTGATCGAACTCAACGAAGCCTTCGCCGCCCAGGCACTGGCCGTGCTGCGCCAGCTCGGCCTGCCGGACGATGCCCCCCAGGTCAACCCCAACGGCGGCGCCATCGCCCTCGGCCATCCGCTGGGCATGAGTGGCGCGCGGCTGATCACCACCGCCGCGCGGCAACTCCGGCGCAGCGGTGGCCGTTACGCGCTGTGCACCATGTGCATTGGCGTCGGCCAGGGTATCGCCACCGTCATAGAGCGGGTCTGAACCCGCCGTCTACACCACCCGCAGAGGATAACGACCATGAGTTTTTCCACGAGCCCCATCGAACTGGAACCGATCGAAACCGCCAGCCGTGACGAGCTGCAGGCCCTGCAGCTCAAGCGCCTGAAATGGACCCTGGACCTGGCCTATTACAATGTGCCCATGTACCGGCACAAGTTCGACGAGGCCGGCGTTCACCCCAGCGACCTGAAAACCCTCGACGACATCCGCCTGTTCCCCTACACCACCAAGCAGGATCTGCGCGATCACTACCCGTTCGGCACCTTCGCCGTCCCCATGCGCGAGGTGGTGCGGGTGCACGCCTCCAGCGGTACCACCGGCAAGCCCACCGTGGTCGGTTACACCCAGGGCGACATCGATCGCTGGGCCGATGTGATGGCACGTTCGATCCGTGCCGCCGGCGGCTCGCCCGGCGACAAGGTGCATGTCTCCTACGGTTATGGCCTGTTCACCGGCGGCCTGGGCGCGCACTACGGCGCCGAGCGGCTGGGCTGCACCGTCATTCCCATGTCCGGAGGTCAGACCGAGAAACAGGTTCAGCTGATTCGCGACTTCGAACCCGACATCATCATGGTCACACCCTCCTACTGCCTCAACATCGCCGACGAGTTCGAACGCCAGGGCGTGGATCCGAAGACCTGCTCGCTGCGCATCGGCATCTTCGGCGCCGAGCCCTGGACCAACGCCATGCGCGAAGAGATCGAAACCCGCCTCGGCATCCACGCGGTGGACATCTACGGCCTTTCCGAGGTCATTGGGCCCGGTGTCGCCCAGGAGTGCATCGAGACCAAGGACGGCCCCACCATCTGGGAAGACTGTTTCTACCCGGAGATCATCGATACCGAGACCCTGCAACCGCTGCCCGACGGCGAAGAAGGCGAACTGGTGTTCACCTCGCTGATCAAGGAGGCCATGCCGATCATCCGCTACCGTACCCGTGACCTGACCCGCCTGCTGCCCGGCACCGCGCGCAGCATGCGCCGCATGGACAAGATCACCGGCCGCAGCGACGACATGATGATCATCCGCGGCGTCAATGTATTCCCGTCGCAGATCGAGGAGATGATCCTCAAGGTGGAGGGCCTGTCCCCCCATTACCAACTGGAAATCACCCGCGACGACAACCTCGACAACCTGACGGTGAATGTGGAGGTCCGCGAAACCGACTGCAGCGCCGACAGCCGCGAGCGCATGGCGCAGGAACTGCGCCACCACATCAAGTCGCTGATCGGCGTCAGCACCCGGGTACAGGTGCACGATGTCGACGCCATCGCCCGCTCCCAGGGCAAGGCCCAGCGCGTCATCGACCGGCGCTCGCTCTAGCATGCGCCGCCTCGAATCCTACGCCTGCGGCGAATGGGTCGCAGCACCCGAGCACGGCCAGATCCTGCACGACGCGGTCACCGCCGAACCGGTGGCGGTGATCGGCAGCGAGGGACTCGACATGCAGGCCATACTCGATCATGCACGCAGCATCGGCGGACCGGCGCTGCGTCACTACACCTTCCACCAGCGGGCGCTGATGCTGAAAGCGCTGGGCCAGCACCTGATGGCTCAAAAAGACCGCTTCTACGCCGAAAGCTGGGCCACCGGCGCCACCCGCAACGACGCCTGGATCGACATCGAAGGCGGCATCTCGACACTGTTCGTCTATTCCGGAAAGGGCCGCCGCGAGATGCCCAACGCCCACCTCTATCTCGACGGCGCGCAGGAACGCATCTCGCGCGAAGGCGGATTCACCGCGCAGCATGTCTACTCGCCGCTGCAGGGGGCGGCCGTCCACATCAACGCCTTCAACTTTCCCTGCTGGGGCATGCTGGAAAAACTGGCCCCCACCCTGCTCGCCGGGGTGCCCGCCATCGTCAAGCCGGCGCGTCAGACCGCCTGGCTGACGGAATGCATGTTCCGCAGCATCATCGACTCCGGCATCCTGCCCGAAGGCGCGGTACAGCTGATCTGCGGCGGCACCGGCGACCTGCTCGACCGGCTCGACTATCAGGACGCGGTAAGCTTCACCGGTTCCCACGCCACCGGCCTGAAACTGGCACAGACCCCCGCCATCCAGCGCAACGCCACCCGATTCTTCATGGAGGCCGACTCCCTCAACTGCAGCATCCTCGGCCGCGATGTACGGCCCGGCAGCACCGCCTTCGACCTCTACATCAAGGAGCTGACACGCGAGATGACCGCCAAGGCGGGACAGAAATGCACCGCCATCCGCCGCGCCCTGGTGCCCGCCGACCGCATCGACGCGGTGGCCGAAGCTCTGCGGCAACGCTTGCGCGACCTGACGGTCGGCAACCCGCGCAACGAACGGGTGCGCATGGGCGCACTGGCCGGCCAGGCCCAGCGCGACAGCGTGGCCGAGCGCATCCGCCAACTGGCCCAGGACAACGAAATCCTGCTTGGCGAAGATCTGCACGCAGACCCCCTGGACGCCGACGCGGAACGGGGCGCCTTCCTGCCCCCCGTTCTGCTCCACGCCCGCGACCCGCTGAGCAGCAGCGCCCACGACATCGAAGCCTTCGGCCCGGTCTGTACCCTGATGGCCTATCACGACGAGGAAGAAGCCATCGAACTCGCCGCGCAGGGCCGCGGCAGTCTGGTCGGCTCCATCGTCACCGAAGACTCGGCCATCGCCACCCGCCTCGGCATCGGCGTTGCACCCCACCACGGCCGCCTGCTGATCCTCGATCCGGTGGCGGCGAAGGAATCCACGGGTCACGGATCGCCCCTGCCCCACCTCATTCACGGCGGCCCGGGCCGTGCCGGCGCCAGCGAGGAAATGGGCGGAGTCCGCGGCGTCACCCACTACATGCAACGCACGGCCCTCCAGGGCTCACCCGACATGCTCACCGCTATCACCGGACGATGGATGCAGGGCGCGACGCGGCAACTGGACGAATACCGTCACCCCTTCCAGAAACATTTCGATGAACTGGAGATTGGCGATGCGGTGATCACCGCCGAACGCGAGATCACCCTTGAAGACATCGAACGCTTCGCCGATCTTTCCGGCGACCGCTTCTACGCCCACATGGACGAGGACGCCGCACGCCGCAACCCTTTCTTCGAAGGGCGCGTTGCGCACGGCTACTTCCTCGTGTCACTGGCCGCCGGCCTGTTCGTCTGGCCCGACGAAGGGCCGGTGCTTGCCAACTACGGCCTCGACGACCTGCGCTTCGCCGCGCCCGTCTATGCCGGCGACCGCATCCGCGTACAATTCACCTGCAAACAGAAAACCGACCGCGAAGGCGAAGAGTATGGCGAAGTACGCTGGGACACCACCCTCGTCAACCAGAACGACGAAGCCGTAGCCAACTACGATGTGCTGACCCTGGTGCGCAAGCGACAGAATTGAAGGCCTTCGACCACTTTGTGCAGACATACCAGGCGAAATACCCGAAGGCGGTGGCCTGCCTGGAGAAGGATCGGGAAGCACTGCTGGCCTTCTACGGGTAGTGTTCAGAATTCTGTGTCATTTCTTTAAACTGGAAACAGGAGGAATGATACATGAACGACGACATCACATTCGATATGGATGCAGCCATCAAGGCGCTGCGGGAAGGCAAGGATCTGAGC